>Ga0213835_100625_pt1 | contig 30118 bp, 24 predicted proteins | sample SWPATP01_FD_160576 | JGI IMG/M metagenome (GOLD analysis project Ga0213835, IMG submission 160576) | Coastal seawater microbial communities from Marineland, Florida, United States - SWPA TP0 #1 | ecosystem: Environmental > Aquatic > Marine > Coastal | place: USA: Florida | collected 2016-08-05 | reverse complement strand
CAGTCAGCCGCCAGCTATCTGATAAGCGCTGCTGACTGGCCGCCGCCCGTGGCAGCTGCCCGCCCATACCCCAGAGTGGCCGAGTTTTGCGCCGCCACATGGCCGGATTTTGCTCCGCCGTTGACACCCGATCTTCCAGCTCGTGCGGTCGAGGCAGAGGTACCAGGCCGGCGGATGTCCGATCAGGGTGATCACGAGCCCCACGGCCCAATCCTGGGGCAGCACGACCTTCTGGAAGAAGCGCTGCAGCCTACGGCAGGTCGACGCAACCAGAGCGCGACCGGGGCGCTCGGTGGCGACATGGGTCAGGTTTACCGTCCGGGCGCTGATCATGCCCAGCAATACCATGCACAACGTCTCCAGTCGGGATGTGCCAAGCGGCACATGGGGCGAGAGCGTTTTCCGGAGATCGTCGAGGCTGCGGGCGTTCAACGGGCAGCTCCTTATCCTGGGGGCGAGTCCCCCAGTCGACTCCCTTTCCCCCGCCGGCACCAGTCAAAAATCCCGTGTGTCGTGTAGTGTGGGCGGCAGAGGACTGGGCTGGCAGTGGCCAGGGAGCCTTCACACTCCGGCCGGGCACCACATGCGACAGGGGTGATCCTGTCCTGACCTCTCGGGTGCCTGCATGAATACCCCCGATTTATCAATAGCCTGCACTGGCGAGCGAAGCGAAATTGCGCACACTATGCCTGTTCCTACACGGTCCGAACCCCGCGTCTCAGCCCTCGTCGATCTCGGCGTCCCAGTAGAGGAAGTCGAGCCAGGTGCGGTGGAGGTCCTTGTGGCGGACCGCGAGGCGGCGGCCGACGCGGTCGATCTCGGCCGGGGAGGGCACGCGCGGCGGGCGCAGCAGCTTCAGGCCCGCGCGGGCGGGCGTGCGGTTGCCCTTGCGCAGGTTGCACGCCTGACAGGCGGCGACGATGTTGGAAAACCCGCTGCGCCCCCCCTTGGAGCGCGGGATCACATGGTCGAAGGTCAGGTCCCTGGCACTGTGCTCGCAGCCGCAGTACTGGCAGCGGAACTCGTCGCGCAGGAAGAGGTTGTAGCGGGTGAAGGGCACCGCGCGGCGCTGGTGATAGCGGCGCAGGCAGACCACCGCGGGGACCTCGAACGCGGCATGGGCCGAGCGGATGGCCACGTCCTCATAGGCCTTGAGTTGCACCACCCGGCGCTGCATCACCGCCGTCACCGCCTCCTGCCAGGTCCAGCACGAGAGCGGTGCCCAGCTCAGCGGCTGCATGTCGGCGTTCAGCACCAGTGTGCGCAGGCTGTCGAGGCGGCCGGAGCCGGCGTCGATGTCTATCCCCATGGCGGCGCCTCCGCCCCGGCTGTGGACCTGTCGCTCGCTCTCCGCATGCGGTTCCCCCGTTGCCCTGCGGGCTGCCCGGGGGTGGCCCGGGCGCCCGCTGCCGTCTCCAAGGTGCCGGCGGGCGCCACTCCATCCGACAGGCAGACTATATCTGGCGTTCGGCTTCAGACAAGCCCCGCAGATGCGGTGGCCCCTGCCCCGGCTTTTCGCATGCGCGTTTGACAGGCAGATGACGCGGCGTGGTCGGGCTCAGCCCGGCAGGACCTCGCGCAGGAAGGAGAGCGCCACCGACAGGCCGTCGGGGGCGATGCCGTGGCCGGTGCCGCGCATGATGTGGGCATAGACGGCGAAGCCCGCGCCCTGCAGCGCCTCGGCCGCCTCGGGCAAGGCCTGCACCGGCACCAGATCGTCGGCGTCGCCGTGCACCAGCAGCACCGGCGGGCGCGACAGCGCCTCGGCCGCCAGCCGCTCGGGCCCCAGGAGCCGGCCGGAAAAGCCGACGATGCCCGCCAGCGGCGCCGCCCGCCGCGGCGCCACCTCGAGGCTCATCATCGTGCCCTGCGAGAAACCGACGAAGGCGATCCGCCCCGGCTCCAGCCGCTCGGCCGCGATCACGCCGTCGAGCCAGGCGTTCAGGTCGGCGGCGGCCCGCGCCATCCCCTCGGCCGCGGCCTCCTGCGACGAGCCGTCGATCCAGGGGATCGGAAACCACTGATAGCCAAACGGGTTGCCGGCACAGCGCTCGGGCGCGTCGGGGGCGAGGAACAGCGTGTCGGGCAGATGCGGCGCCAGGGGTTCGGCCAGGCCCAGAAGGTCGTTGCCGTCGGCGCCATAGCCGTGCAGGAACACCACGGCATTCTTCGCGATGCCCGAGGCCGGCCCCCGCCGGCCGGTGGAAAGCGTGCGTGTCATAGGGTCCCCTCGCGGCCGCGGTCCACCCGGTAGTAGGCCCACAGGAGCCGCGCCGCAACCGCCCGCCACGGCGACCAGGCCTCGGCCATGCGCCGCAGCGCGGCCTCGCGCGGGCGTTCGGGGAGGGCGAAGAGCACGCGGGCGGCCTCCTGCAAGGCGAGGTCGGCCGGCGCGAACACATCCGCCCGGCCGAGCGAGAACATCGCATAGATCTCGGCCGTCCAGCGCCCGATGCCGGGGACCGCCACCAGCCGTGCCACCACCTCGTCGGTGGGTGCGGCGCGCAGGGCGGCATAGTCGATGCCTGCCTCGGCCAGCGCGCGGGCATAGCGGATCTTCTGCCGGCTCAGCCCGGCGGCGCGCAGCGTCTCGTCCGGAGCGGCCAGGATCGGGGCCGGCGCGGTCAGGCCTGCCGCCTCCATCCGACCCCAGATCGCCCGTGCCGCCGCCACGCTGACCTGCTGGCTCACGATCGCCGAGAGAAGCTGGTCGAAGCCGTCCGGACGGCGCCGCAGCGGCAGCGGCCCGGTCAGCGCCAGCGCCTGCGCAAAGCGCGGCTCGGCCCCGGCCAGCCAGGCCGCCCCCTCGGCCACGCAGGCCTCGGTCTCGATGATCCGCCCGACCACGGCCCTACTCCGCCAGAACCTCGAGCTCCGGCAGGTCGGTCAGCCCCAGTTCCAGCGCCCGGAAGGCCGCCAGCGACAGCCGGCTGCCCGAGCCCGGCGCCCCGCCCGAGGGGCGCAGCTCCACCCCCACCGCGGCGCCCGCGGCGCTGCGCACCCGCCCCGGCGCGGCCGCACTCACCAGCGGCGTGAGCAGCCAGAAGCCGGGCTCGGTCGGATCGCCCAGCGAGGCGATGGTGCGCCCCAGAACCCGCCCGCCAGCCGCCGGCCGCAGCGCCGCCTCGCGCTGTTCGGGGGTGGTGGTGTCCAGCGCCTCGGCCGTGCGCGCCCCCGCCGGGGGCCGCAGCGCCGGCTGCGCACCGGGCCGGGCCGCGGGCCGGGGCGTGTCGGCCAGCACCGCCTGCACCTCGGGGCCCGGATCGGGTGCGGTGGCCGCGGGGCGCAGCATGGCGCAGCCCGCCATCGCCGGGACCAGCGCAAGGATCAGGATCGGGCGCAGCGTCATCCCCCATGCATACCCCCGGCGGCGCCCCGCCGGCAACGCCTCTTGGCGCTTGCCGGAACACGTCGGCGTGGTTACCTCTTGTGCATGAACGCGCCCCTCGTCGATCCCTTCGCCCGACCGATCAGCTATCTGCGGGTCTCGGTCACCGACCGCTGCGATTTCCGCTGCACCTATTGCATGGCGGAGAACATGACGTTCCTGCCCAAGGCCGAGCTTCTGACGCTCGAAGAGCTCGACCGCCTGTGCTCGGCCTTCATCCGCCTCGGCGTGAAGAAGCTGCGCATCACCGGGGGCGAGCCGCTGGTGCGGCGCGACATCCTGACCTTCTTTCGCGCCATGTCCCGGCATCTGGAGAGCGGCGCGCTGGCGGAACTCACGCTCACCACCAACGGCTCGCAGCTCGCGCGCTTCGCCGGCGATCTGGCGTCGTCCGGCGTGCGCCGCATCAACGTCTCGCTCGACACGCTGGACGAGACGAAGTTCGCCGCGATCACCCGCTGGGGCCGCCTGCCGCAGGTGCTGAAGGGCATCGACGCCGCCCAGGCCGCCGGGCTCAGGGTCAAGATCAACGCCGTCGCGCTGAAGGGCTTCAACGAGGACGAGCTGTTTTCGCTGGTGGACTGGTGCGCCGGCCGCGACATGGACCTCACCTTCATCGAGGTCATGCCCATGGGCGATCTCGGCGGCGAGGACCGGCTGGGTCAGTACTGGTCGCTCAGGGACCTCCGCGCCCGCCTCGCGACCCGCTACAGCTTGGCCGACACGCCCGAGCGCTCGGGCGGCCCGGCGCGCTATGTCCGCGTCGAGGAGACCGGCCAGAAGATCGGCTTCATCACGCCGCTGACGCACAACTTCTGCGAATCGTGCAACCGCGTGCGGCTGACCTGCACCGGCGAGCTCTACATGTGCCTCGGCCAGGAGGACATGGCCGACCTGCGCGCCCCCCTGCGCGCGAGCCCCGACGACGCCGTGGTCGAAGCCGCCATCCGCGCCGCCATCGCGCGCAAGCCGAGGGGCCACGACTTCGACTATTCCCGCCAGCGCGTAGACGGCCAGGTCAGCCGGCACATGAGCCACACGGGGGGGTGAGGGGCGCGGGCGGCGTGCCCCCCGGTCAGGTCCCCGCGGCGAACTGGCCGTAGTCGCCGCCGGCGAAGACGAGGGGGGCGCCGGGGCGGAGGGTGACGCGGAGGACGCGGCCGACGGTGATGAGGTGGTCGCCGCCGTCATGCTCGGCGTGGAGCGCGCAGTCGAAGCGGGCGAGCACATCGGGCAGGACCGGGACGCCCTCGGTCGAGAGCCCTTCCGGGCCGGGCGTGAAATGGCCGTCGCCGCTGGCGAAGCGGCGCGCCAGCTCCATCTGCCCGGCGCCGAGCACATGGATCGAGAAATGCGGCGCATCGGCGAAATGGCCGAACCGGCGCGAGGTGCGCGCCGGGCACCACAAGACCAGCGGCGGATCCAGCGACACCGAGGTGAAGCTGTTGGCGGTGATCCCCACCGCGCCCTCGGCGGTCGGCACGGTCACCACCGTCACCCCGGTCACGAACCGGCCCAGCGCCCGGCGCAACGGCCCCGCCGTCCCGGGCCCGGGCGTGAAGCGCGTGACCTCGTCGTCCGACTGGCCGTCCTGCACGCCCAGATACCCCATCCTGTGCCTCCGCCACTGCCTTGCGCCTCACCTATGCCACGCGGGGGCCCGGGCAAGGGGCGGCGTCAGCCCTCCATCGCCTCCAGCTCGTCGATGAAGCCCGCGATCATGCCCAGCCCCTTGTCCCAGAAGGCCGGATCGGTGGCGTCGAGGCCGAAGGGCGCGAGCAATTCCCTGTGGTGCTTCGAGCCGCCCGCCTTCAGCATCTCGAAATACTTCGGCCGGAACTCCGGCCCGCTCTCCTCGTAGACGGCATAGAGCGCGTTCACCAGCCCGTCGCCGAAGGCATAGGCATAGACGTAGAAGGGCGAGTGCACGAAATGCGGGATGTAGGACCAGAAGGTCTCATACCCCTCCATGAACTCGAAGGCCGGCCCGAGGCTCTCGGCCTGCACGCTCATCCACAGCGCGTTGATGTCGTCGGGGGTGAGCTCGCCCTCGCGGCGGGCGGCGTGGAGCTTGCACTCGAAGTCGTAGAAGGCAATCTGCCGGACGACCGTGTTGATCATGTCCTCGACCTTGCCGGCCAGCAGGGTCTTGCGCTCGGCCCGTGTTTTCGCGTTCGCGAGCAGCCGGCGGAAGGTCAGCATCTCGCCGAAGACGCTGGCGGTCTCGGCCAGCGTGAGGGGGGTGGAGGACAGAAGCTCGCCCTGATGCGCCGCGAGCCGCTGGTGCACCCCGTGGCCCAGCTCATGCGCCAGCGTCATCACGTCGCGCGGTTTGCCGAGATAGTTCAGCATGATGTAGGGGTGCACCTCGGTCACCGTGGGGTGCGCGAAGGCGCCCGGCGCCTTGCCCGGCTTCACCCCGGCGTCGATCCAGCCCCGCTCGAAAAAGGGTTCGGCCAGCGCCGCAAGCTCGGGGTCGAACTCGGCATAGGCGGTGAGCACGGTGGCCTTCGCCTCGTCCCAGCCGATGGTGCGGGGCGGCTCGATGGGCAGCGGCGCGTTGCGGTCCCAGACCTGGAGCCTGTCCAGACCCAGCCACCGCGCCTTGAGCAGATAGTAGCGGTGCGACAGGCGCGGATAGGCCGCCACCACCGCGTCGCGCAGCGCCTGCACCACCTCGGGCTCGACATGGTTCGCGAGGTGCCGGCCGTGCTGCGGCGTCGGCATCTTGCGCCAGCGGTCCTCGATCTCCTTTTCCTTGGCCAGCGTGTTGTGGACGCGGGCAAAGAGGCGGAGGTTCTGCTGAAAGGTGTCGGCCAGCGCATGCGCCGCCGCCTCGCGCCGCGCGCGGTCGGGGTCGGTCAGCAGGTTCAGCGTCGGCTCGAGGCTGAGGGTCTCGCCCGCCACGTCGAAGGAGAGCGCCGCCATGGTCTCGTCAAAGAGCCGGTTCCAGGCGGCCGCGCCCACGGTGGACTGATCGTGCAGGAACTTCTCCAGCTCGTCCGACAGCTGGTGCGGGCGCAGCGCGCGCATGCGGTCGAAGACGGGCTTGTAGCGGTTCAGGCCCGCATCGGCGAAGAGCGCCTCATAGGCGGCATCCTCGATCCGGTTCATCTCCAGCCGGAAGAAGACGAGCGGCGTGGTGTAGCTGGTGATGCGGTCCTGGGCATCGGCCATGGCCTTGGCGCGGGCGGGGTCGAGGGTGTTCTGGTAATAGCGCAGCCCGACGAAGGACATCACCCGCCCCGCCACGGTGTCGATGCGCTCATAACGCTGCACGCAGGCGAGGAAGGCGGCGGCGTCGAGGTCGGCGAGCCGGCCCTCGTAGTCGGCGGCGAAGCCCGCGCATTCGGCCTTCAGCCAGTCCATGTCGCGCGTCAGCTCGGGGGCGTCGGGGCCGGGGTAGAGGTCGCTCAGGTCCCACTCGGGCAGATCGCCGAAGCTGTCGCCCCCGGCCTGGGTGTCGAAGACGGGGCGCGGCAGGGGCAGGGACATGGCGAGCTCCTCGGCTGGGGTCAGCCCGGAGGGATAGGGGAAGGGGCCAAGGAGGGCAAGGGCGGCGGCATCCGGGGCCGACCCGGGGGCGTTCGGGGACCGCGGCGCCCGCCTGAGGAGCGATGATGCGCCCGAGGGGCGTCCGCACACCGGCCCCGAAGGCGCCGACCGCCCGCCATGCACCGCCCCCGGCATCCCGGCCGGCCCGCGCCCGGTCCCGCGTCGCCTGCCCCCCGGACGTGCCCCCCGCATGCTGCCTCGCAGACAGGCGAGACGCGCCCCACAACTCGCCTCGATTCATTAAAACCGTGACATTGATCGCCCGTGCTGTATCCTCGGGCCGTCTCGCCGGCGCACCGGGGCCGGCCCCGTGCCAAGGGGGATTGGACGTTGGGCACACAGATCACGCTTCGCCATCTGCGGTCCTTCGTGGCGGTGGCCCAGACCGGGTCCTTCACGCTGGCCGCGCAGAAGCTGCACAAGACGCAGTCCTCGCTGACCGCCACGATCAAGCAGCTCGAAGAGCTGAGCGGCGTGCAGCTCTTCGACCGGACCACGCGGCGGGTGGAGCTGACGCAGGATGCGGTGTGGTTCCGGCAGGTGGCCGAGCGGCTGTTGCACGACTTCGACAATGTGGTGGCCGACCTCGACGCGGTCGCGCGCAGCGGCAGCGGGCACATCAAGATCTCGGTCGCGCCCTCGATGCTGCCGCATGTGCTGGCGCCGACGCTGGTCGCGTTCCGCCGCGACTATCCCGATGTGGCGATCTCGGTCTATGACGACGGCTCGGACAAGATCGAGCGTGCGGTGCTCGAGGGCACCACCGATTTCGGCCTGTCGACGCCGCTGAACCGGTTTGCCGACCTCGACTATACCCCCGTGCTGGCCGACCGCTTCGGGGCGGTGTTTCCGCGCACGCATCCGCTGGCGCAGCACGAGGGGCCGCTGACATGGGCCGACCTGCAGACCCACGAATATGTCGGGCTGACCAAGGACACCGGCATCGGCGCGCTGATCCACCGCCAGCACAAGCTCAGGCTGGGGGGGCGCGGCTCGGAGTTCGACTATGCCTCCAGCACGACGTCGCTCTATGCGCTGCTGAAGCTGGGCGACCGCTTCACCGTGCTGCCCTGGCTGGCGGCGCGGACGGGGCAGATGAGCGAGTTCGAGTTCCGCGAGCTGTCCGACCCGGTGATCGAGCGGGAGATCTGCCTGATCACGCGCCAGCTGAGGTCGTTCTCCCCCTCGACCCGCCGCTTTCTGGAGACGCTGATCACGACCATCCGCGTGACCGAGCCGGTCCACGGCGCCCGGCTGCTGCATGACGACGAGGGGCGCGCGACGCCTGCGCTGGTGCCCCCGCCGGCGCGGGGGGCGCTGACGGCCGCGCCGAGGCCGGGCGTGCCCCAGGCCGAGGGCCGCCGTGCCCCCGCGCGACTGCGATGAGCGGCGCCCGGTCGGGACCGTCCGATCGGGCCTGCGCGCCCCGGCCGATCGCCCCGGGGGCGCAGGCATCCCGGCGCCGATGCCTGCCGCGGCGCATCAGCCGGGCCGCGGCCACGGAGAGGGGCCGGGAGGGTGCCCCCATGCGTTGCACGCGGATCGCCCCTGCGCACTTCACATGCCTCCGACCGGCCGGCCCGATGTATAAGGTGCGCGCCGAGTCGCCGTCCCTCCCCGGCATCTGCGTGGGCCGCATGATCGGCGCGACTTCGATGCGGCAAGCCGTGTCCCCATGGTGCAGTGCGTCCGATGAAGAACAACCAGTGGGCCGTCGAGGTGATCGATGGTCTTGTCGCCTATGCAAAGCACACCGGCCAGCCGGATCTTCAGGTCGCCCTGCTGTATGCCCAGGCCATCGCGGCGCATGACCTCGGCCATGACCGGCAGACGCCCGAGCCGGCGGAGCCCCGGGGCAGCCGCGTCAACATCATCCGCTTTCCGCGGCAGTGACGGCCGGAGCCCGCATCGGGCCCGGCCTCTCTGCCCCCAGCCCCGGTCCGGCCGGAGGCGGGGCGCATGCGTCGGTGTGACCGCATCGGGCGGGAGACGGCTTCGGACCCGGACCGGAGCGGCCGTGCCGCGACGGTTGCAGCCGCCGCCCGGGTGGTGTTGAACTCGCGCGCGGCCCTGGCCAGGGGGCCGGATCGGGGCCGTGGCAGGGGACGGCGGAGCGGGGAGAGGTCGTGGACAGGATCGCCGCCTTCATCGACGGCTCGGCCTATGCCGCGAGCGTCTGCGACCACGCCGCCTGGGCGGCGGCGCGGATGCGGGCGCCGGTGGTGCTGGTGCATGCGCTGGACCGGCCCGTCGCGTCGGCCGTGCCGGGATCGTCGGGCGGCGTCCTGCGCCCGGGCGCGCGCCGCTCGCTGATGGAACGGCTCGCGCGGCACGACGCCGAGGCGGCCGCCGTGGCGGTGGAGCGTGGCCAGGCGCTCCTCGAGGATGCGCGGGCGCGCCTGCTGGCGGCCGCCGACATCGAGGTCGACACCGAGCTGTGCCACGGCGATCCGGTGCGCGTGTTCGAGGAGATGCAGACGACGACGCGCCTTGCCCTGATCGGCAAGCGGGGCGAGCGGGCCAGCGGGCCGATGGCGCATCTGGGCTCCAACCTCGAGCGTCTGGTGCGGATCTCGGCCCGGCCGGTGCTGGTGACCAACCGGGTGTTCCGTCCCGTCGCGCGGCTGCTGATCGCCTTTGACGGCGGGCCGTCGGCCGGCCGCGCGGTCGCCTGCGTCGCCGAGAGCCCGGTGCTGCGGGGGGCCGAGGCGCATGTCCTGACCGCGGGGCCGGGCGATGCCGCGCGGCTGGAGGCCGAGGCCGGCCGCCTGCGCGCGGCCGGGTTCACGGTGCACGGCCATCGCAGCGGCGACAGCCCCGAGGCCGCCATCGCCGCGGCCGTGCGCGACTGCGGGATCGGCCTTCTGGTGCTGGGCAAGTCGGGGAACTCGCGGCTGCGCCAGCTGGTCATCGGCTCCACCACGCTGGCGCTGATGCGCAGCTGCCCGGTGCCGGTGCTGATCGTGCCCTGATCCGGACGCTGGCGCCCGGTGGCGGCGTCGCAGGGGGGCCGTCTGCCCCCCGTCATGCTTCGCATGACTCCCCCCGAGGATATTTGAGGAAAGATGAAGGAGGGGGGAGCGGGCGGTGGGCCTGTCTTGGCGGGTGCAGGCGGGGGCGCAGTGGCGGGACGGCGGGGGAACGCCGGCGGGCGGCGGGAGCGCCCGGGTCAGAAGAGGCCGGCTTCCTTGGCCGCGATCGCGGCCTGGGTGCGGTTGGCGACGCCGAGCTTGCGGTAGAGCGTCTTGACGTGCAGCTTCACCGTCGGCTCCATCACGTCGAGGTCGCGGGCGATCTCCTTGTTGGCCTTGCCGCGGCAGAGCCGCTCCAGCACCTGCAGTTCGCGGGCGGTGAGGCGTTCGGCGATGGGGTGGGCGGGCTCGGTCCGGTCCTCGCCGGTCAGCACCTCCGGGGGCGGGGCGTAGCGCTCGCCCGTGGCCATGAAGCGCACCGCCTGCGCCAGCGTCCGCGCCGGCAGCGTCTTGGGCAGGAACCCCGCCGCGCCGAGCGCGAGCGCCCGCTCGGCCAGCTCGCGGCTGGCGTTGCCCGACATCGCCGCCACCGCCCGCGCCCCCGGCATGCTCAGGGCGCGCTCGAGACCGTCGAGCCCGTGCATCCCCGGCATCGCGACGTCGAGCAGCACGAGGTCGAACGGCCCCTCGGCCTCCATCGCGGCCAGCGCGGCCGGCAGGTCGGCGACGCCGACCGTCTCGATCCCGGCTTCCTGCTGAAAGAACAGCTCCAGCGTGTCGCGAAGGAGGCTGTGGTCGTCCGCGATCAGCACTCGTATCGTCACCCGACTCACTCCCGCGAATGTCACCGTCTCGGTCCAAAGGTTAACGCAACCCGGGCGGCCGAGGTAAGCCCCTCGCAGGTGATCGGCTTTTCGAGCACCTTCGCGAAGCCTGCCGCGCGGCCGCCGGGCCGCAGCCGCCAGTCGGGCAGCGCCGTCAGCAGGATCACCGGCAGGCCCGGCGCGAGGCGGTGCACCTCGGCGGCGAGGTCGGCGCCGCTGGCAGGGGACATGTCGTAATCGGTGATGACGAGGTCCCAGACCCGCGGATCCTCGCGCAGGACCTCCAGCGCGTCGATGGGGTCGGTGGTGCCGGCGACGCGGGCGCCGGCCTGTTCGAGGAAGGCGGTGAGCACCTCGAGGAGCGAGGGCGAGTCCTCGACCACCAGCACGCGCCGGCCCGCCAGCGAGGCCTGCGGCGCCGGGGCGGGCGCGCGGGCCGGAGCGGAGGCGGGGTCGGGTGCGGGGCCGGAGGCGGGGCCGGAGGCGGGGCCGGAGGCGGGATCCTCCCGGTCGGCCAACGGCGCCACCACTGTCGCGGCCGCGCCGGACGGCGGCGTCGGCGCGGCGGGGTCGGGCGGCGATGCGGCGCCGGCCGGCCACAGCACGGTGAAGCAGGCGCCCTGTCCCGGCGCGGTGCGCAGCGTCACGGCGCCGTCGTTGGCCCCGACGACGCCGGCGACGATGGCCAGCCCGAGGCCGCTGCCGCGCGCGCCCTTGGTGGTGACATAGGGGCGGAACAGCCGCTCGGCGGTGGCCGGGTCCATGCCGATGCCGGTGTCGGCGACCCCGATGGCCCAGTGCGGCCGGCCGCGCGCGGCGGGATCGATCCGGCCGGCCTGCACCGGGCCGGCGAGCGCCTCGGCGCTGGCCGGTGCCAGCGACAGCACGATGTCGCCCGGCCCGCTGCCCAGCGCATCGCGGGCATTGAGCGCGAGGTTCAGCACGATCTGCAGGATGTCGCTGGCATCCGCCATCGCCATCGCCGGCTGTTCGGGCAGCTCGAGGCGCAGTCGCAGCTCGGCGCCGAGGCCGGCGCCGACGAGGTCGGCCGCCTCGCGCAGCGGTGCCCGCAGGTCGATCAGCGCCCGCCGCGTGCGCCGCACGCCAAGCCGCAGCATCCGCCGCACCAGCGCCGCGGCCTGTTCCGTCGCGCTCTGGATCCGGGTCAGATGCGGTTGCACCGGGTGGTCGGGATCGGCGGCGGCGCCGGCCAGTGCGGCCGAGCCGCCGATGGTGGCGAGCAGGTTGTTGAAGTCATGCGCGAGCCCGGCGGCGAGGTGGCCGATGACCTCGCGCCGCTGGGCAAGCTGCAGGTCCTCGCGCAGGCGCGCGCGTTCCTGATCGGCGCGGCGGCGGGCCGAGATGTCGCGGGCGATGGTCAGCACCGAGCCGTCGGGCCGCAGTGTGAGCGACAGTTCGGCCTCCAGCGGCTGGCCGTCGTGGCGCCGTCCGATCACCTCGCCGCGCCAGTTGCCGGTCGCGCGCAGGCCGGGGCAGACGGTGGTGTCGATCCAGTGCGCATCCTCGGGCGCATAGAGGCTGCGCCAGTCGACCCCCTGCAGCGCGTCCTCGCCCTCGGCGTCGAAGAGCGCCCGATAGGCCGCGTTGGTATAGCGAAAGCGGCCCTCGGCATCGGTCAGCGCGATGCCGTCGAGCGAGGCGTCCATGGCCGCGATGCGCTCCTCGGTCGCGCGCAGCTCGGCGTCCTTCAGCGCGGTGATGTCGACGCAGAGCCCGACCCGGCCGCCGTCGGGCGTCGCGCGCTCGACCACGCGAAGCCAGCGCCCGTCGGCGAAGTGGACCTCGATCTCGCTCTCGTCGCGGGCATGGGCGGCGAGGCGTTCGGCCAGCCAGGCCTCCTCGCGGCCCACCGCCTCGGGATAGAGCCCGCAGGCGAGGCCGTACCGCAGGATGTCGCGAAAGCGCCGGCCGGGCCGGATGAAGCCGCTCAGCGCCGGGTGGGTGTCGCGATAGAGCCGGTTGCACAGCACGAGGCAGCCCTCGGCGTCGTACCAGGCGAAGCCGTGGCTGAGGGCATCTACCGCGCTGACGAGGGCGGCGCGCGCGCGTTCGGCCTCGGCCGCGGCGGCACTCAGCGCGGCGCTCTGGGCCTTGCGGGCGGTGATGTCCATCTCGACCGACAGGAAGCCGCGCAGCCGGCCGTCGGGGTCGCGCAGCGGCTGGATGTCGACCTCGACCCAGTATTCGTTGCCGCTGCGGTCGCGGTTGCGCAGCTCTGCCCGGGCCGGGCCGCCGGCCTCCAGCGCCGCGCGCAGCCGCGGCCGGGTCGTGGGGTTGAGCGCCGCGGTGTCGAGCAGCTCGCTGGGCCGCCGCCCCGCCACCTCGGCCAGGCTGTAGCCGGTGCGCTGCTCCCACGCCGCGTTGACCCATTCGATCCGGCGGTCGGCGTCGGTCATGACCACGAGGCTGCTGGTGCGCCGCGCCACCTCGCCGAGCCGCTCGATCTCGTGGCGCTGGGTGTGCAGCTGGGTGATGTCGCGCACGACGAAGACATAGCCGCCGCCGGTCTCGCCCCGCTCCGTCGCCACCGGCGCGCGCCGTGCCCCGGTGAGCGAGTACCAGCGCCGCCCCCCGGGCAGGTCGAAGGGATAGATGATGACGCCGCAATGGCCCTGCGCGTCGACCTCGCGCATGGCCCGGTCGTTCACGGCCGCGACATTGGGCGGCAGCACCTCGGCCGCGCGCCGGCCGAGAAAGGCCTCGGGCGGCAGCGCGGTGGGCGTGATCGCCCCGGCGTGGAAGTCGACGAACCGGCCCTCGGCGTCGAGTTCGAGCACGAGGTCGGGCAGCGCCACCAGCGTGGAGCGCAGCCGCGCGGTCTCGGTGGCGAGGGCCTCGGCGGCGGCGGCCTCCTTGCGGCGGGCCTCGCGGGCGTTCAGCACCCGGTCGATGGCGTTGGCGACCGAGCGCAGCAGATGCACCTCGCCGGGCAGGAAGCGGCGGGGCCTGCGCACCTGGTCATAGCCGGCAAAGCCGCGCAGCCGCCCGTCCGAGCGCATCGGCACCAGCAGCAGCGAGCGGATGCCCTGCATCCCGAGGATGGACGCCAGCGCCGAGCCCCGGGGGAGGGTGTCGACGTCCGCCACCTCGACCGTCTCGTTGCGCTCGAAGGCCTCGAACCACGGGCCGGCCATCGCCTTCGGCACGTCCTGGAGCCGGTCGATCATGGGCTCGATGCCCTCGGCCACCCATTCGTGGGTGTTGTCGATCCGGTCCTCGCCGCGCAGCCGGAACACATAGGTCCGGTCCGAGCCGAGGTGCCTGCCCAGCCGCGCGAGGGCCCGGTCGACCGCCGCGTCGGTCGCGCTCTCGGGGACCTGCAGCAGCTCCTCGATGATGTCGAGGGCCAGCGTCTGGCCGCGGCTGAGACGGTCGAGCAGCTGCTCCGACGAGGGGTCTGCCGGATCGGACCCGGCGGCCGCGCCCGTGCCGGAACCCATGCCGGGACGGGCGGCGTCGGACGTGTCGGTGCCAGACCCGTCAGCGCCAGACGGGCAAGCCTCGGACCCGCCAGTGCCAGGCTCACCCGTCTGCGGCGTCGAAACCTCCGTGCCGGGGCCGGCCCCGACCGCGATGTCGCTTCGCTCCATCCTGGTGTCGTCCCCCCGAAGCCGGCCGACCTGTCGTGCCGGGCCTCCTCGTGGCAGTATAGGGCGGCTTGCCGCGCGGCGCCATGCCGGTCGCATGGCCCGCCCCGCCGCGCTCAGAAGCTGCCGAACAGCGTGCCCAGGCGCAGAGGCACCACCAGCGCGACGATCGGGATCAGCACCGCCACCACGGCGATGTCGCGACAGGCCTGCCGGTGGGTCAGCCCGCAGATGGTCAGGAGCGTGATCACCGCCCCGTTGTGCGGCAGCGCATCGAGCCCCCCGTCGCCACCGCGGTGACCCGGTGCAGAAGCTCGGGCGAGATGCCGGCCGCCTGCCCCATCTCCAGATAGGTCTCGCCCAGCGTCGCCAGCGCGATGCTCATCCCCCGAGGCCGAGCCGGTCATGCCCGCCCCTCCCCGATGCGGCACCGGCCCGCCGTGCCGCGCCGGTGCTGCCGTGCGTCCCTGCCCGTCTGCTGCCTGCGAGCCGTCATGCCTGCCCCGACGCGACACCGCGGCATCCAGGCCGCACTGCGGCACGGACGCAAACGCCCGCCCCCGTCGGCGGGCGCCAAGGGCCGGCCCGTCGCGCGGCTGCCCGTCGGCGGTGCAGCCGGGCGGGACCGGCCGCAGGGCGCGGCGGGACCGGGCGTCTTCACGTTTTCTTTCACCCCTCGATCGCATATCGTCGGGCAAACAGAGGGCCGTCCCATGTTCGTTCGCCCGGCCGACGCCCCGTTCGACTGCGCCGCCGCCGACCGGCTGGCGGTGAGCCTCCTTGTGCGACTCGCACAGGCGACGGACCGGGACCTCGCCGCAGAGGCCCGGCGCGGGCTGGAAGACCTCGCCGCGGTCTGGGGCTTTTCACGGGCGGCGCTGGTGCGGTCCGGCGGGGCGGGCACCGCGACGGTGGCGCTTCACTGGGAGGCACCCGGGGCGGCAGCATCGGGGGCGGCGGCATCGGGGGCGGCCGAGGCGGCGCTGCGGTCGGCCACGGTCCCCCTCGCGGCAGAGCTTGCCGACGGACCGCCGGCGCTGGCGGCCGAGGGCGTGGCGGCCATGCTGTGCGTCCCGATCCGCATCGCGCCGGACCCCTGCCCCCAGATGGCGGACGCGCCCGGACCGGACGCCCCGGCCACCGAGGCACCGGGCCCGTCGCCGACGCAAGACGCAGCCGCGACGCCAACGGCCCCCGACCCCGCAGCGCTCCCTGAGACGGCGGCCGGTCCCGCCCCCAGGGCGAGGGGCCCCACGACTGGAACCGCGACTGGAACCGCGACGGGCACGGCACGCGCGCCGGACGCGGGGTCCGCAGGGGTTTCAGCGGGGGCGGCGATGCCGGTGTCAGGGGCGGCAACCGGATCGGCGTCGGATGCGGACGCGGCTACGGCGCCGGCCTGGGGGGCCGCTGCCGCTGCCCGGATCGGCCCTGCCCGCGGTGAGGAGGTCGCGGCGGCGGCGGGGGACGGGGCGTTCCTGCGGCTGGACTGGACCGACCGCGCCGCCTGGCCGGGGGCGGCAGAGGTGCGCCGGCTCGAAGAGGTCTGCGCCGGCCTGGGCGCGCTCGTGCTGCGCCGCCTCGGTGCCGGCACCCGCGAAGCCGCCGCCACCGGACAGGCAGCGGAATCCGCCGGGCCCGAGGCTCCCAGGTGGGCGACCCGGCCCGAGCCCCCCCGGCAGACGGCCGCGGCCGAGGATGGCCTGCGGCCGGCCAGCGCCGAGGATCCGCGGCGGGCGACCATGGCCTCCGGGGGGGCGTCGATCGACAGCGGGTCGCTGCGCCTTCGGGCAATCGGCGGCGAGGTGCCTCTGGTCGCCACCGAGGTGGTGATGCGCACCGCGGATGTCGTGGTGGTCACCGATGCCGCCCGCCGCATCACCTGGGCCAACCCGGCCTTCACCGAGGTGACCGGCCACGCGCTGGCCGAGGTTCTGGGCCGCAACCCGGGCGAGCTGCTGCAGGGCCCCGCGACCGACCGGGCCGAGGTCGCGCGCATCCGCGCCGCCCTCGACGCCGGCCGGCCCGTGCGCACCGAGCTGCTGAACTACGGCCGCGACGGCCGGACCTACTGGCTCGACATCGACATCCAGCCCTGCCACGACGATGCCGGCCGGCTGACCGGTTTCATCTCGATCCAGACCGACGTCACCGCGCGCAAGGACCAGGAGACGCGCCTGCGCCGCGCCGAGGCGGCGCTGGCGGCCGAGCGCGCGCGCCTGATCGAGGCGATCCGCGCCTTTCCCGACCCGGTTGCGCTGTTCGATGCCGATGAGCGGCTGGTGATGGCCAACGACTGGTATCGCGCGCTCTATGCCGCCTTCGCCCCGGCGCTGCGCCCCGGCATGTCGCTCGAGGCGATGCACCGCGATCTCCTCGCACGCGACCCGCCCGCCGAGGCCCGCGGCCGCGAGGAGGCCTGGCTGGCCGAGCGGCTCGCAGCCCTGCGCACCGCCCCCCGCATCGAGGAGGTGCGCCACCCCGACGGCCGCTGGTTCCGCAAGCTCAACATCCCCACCGCCGATGGCGGCCTGCTGCGCATCCGCATCGACATCACCCGCCGTCTCGAGCAACAGGCCGCGCTGGAGCGCCTGGCCCGGGACGCCTCGGCGGCGCGCGCCCTGCTCGAGAGCGCGGTGGACACCCTGCCGGATGCCTTCGCCGTGTTCGACGCCGAGAGCCGGCTGGTGCTGTGCAACGAGCGCTACCGCGAGGTCTCGCCGCTGTCGGCCCCGGCGATCCGGCCCGGCGCCCGGTTCGAGGACATCCTGCGCCGCTCGGTCGGGGCCGGCCTGCTGCGCGACGGCATCGGCCGCGAGGAGGAGTTCATCGCCGAGCGGCTCGCGACCTGGCGCATGCCCCGGCACGACTACGAATACCGCCTCGATGACGGCCGCTGGCTGCGCATCATCGAGCGTGCCATGCCCGACGGCCACCGCGTGCAGATGTGCAGCGACATCACCGCGCTGAAGGGCGCCGAGGAACGGCTGGCCGACCTCATCGACGGCGCCCGCATCGGCACCTGGGAGTGGACCGCCGCGACCGGCGCGAGCGTCGTCAACGACCGCTACGCCGAGATCCTCGGCCTGCCGCTCGCGGCGCTGACGCCGCTGACCGAGGCGCGGTTCCAGAGCCTCCTGCACCCCGAGGACGCGCCGCGCATCAACGCCGCGACCACCCGCGTCCTTGCCGGCCACGACGTCTTCTACGAACAGTTCTGCCGGCTGCGCCACGCGGAGGGCCACTGGGTCTGGGTTCAGGCCCGCGGCCGGGTCAGCCGGCGCGATGCCGACGGGCGGCCGCTGGTCTTTGCCGGCATCTTCATCGACATCACCGAACAGAAGGCGCTGGAGGCGCGGCTCGAGGCCGAGCGCGGCTTCCTTGCGCGGCTGATGGAGACCTCGGTGTCGGGCATCCTCGCCCTCGACGCCGACGGGCGCGCGGTCTTCGCCAACCGCGAGGCCGAGGCGATCCTCGGCCTGCCCCCCGACGCCACCATGCCGTTCGAGCTCGACGACATCGGCTGGCGGCGCGAGATGCTGGACGGCGGACCGCTGCAGCCGGAACATCTCGCCTTTCGCCGGGTGATGCGCACGGGCGAGGTGGCGCGCGACGTCCGCTATGCGCTGGTCTGGCCCGACGGGCGGCGGCGCTGCATCTCGGTCAATGCCGCGCCCATCGACCACCCCGCCAGCGGCGCGCGCGTGGTCGCCTCGATCGCCGACATCACCGAGCAGCTCGCCACCGAGGCCGACCTGCGCCGCGCGCTGGCCGAGGCGGCGCAGACCTCGGCCCGCTTCGCCGAGGTCGCCACCATCAGCCGTTCCTGGGTCTGGGAACAGGACGCCGAGCTGCGCTTCACCTATCAGTCCGAGAGCATCCGCGACCTGATCGGCATCAGCCATGCGTATGCCATCGGCCGCACCCGCGACGAGATCTACAGCCGCCGTCCCGATGTCCGCGTCTCTGCGGACTGGGACGCGCTGGAGGCGCAGCTCGCCGCGCGCGAGCCGTTCTCGGACTTCGTGTTCCGTATCCGCGACGCCGAGGGCCGCGACGTCTTCGTCGAGATCGCCGGCAAGCCGATGTTCGACGCGGAAGGGACATTTCGCGGCTATCGCGGCGCCGGGCACGACGTGACCGCGCTGATCCGGGCGCGGCTGGCGGCCGAGGCGGCCAACCGCACCAAGTCCGAATTCCTCGCCAACATGAGCCACGAGATCCGCACGCCGCTGAACGGGGTGCTGGGCATGGCCGAGCTCCTGCATGCCGAGCTCGACGATGCGAAGCTGCGCGAGATGGTCGAGGTGATCCGCAGCTCGGGCGAGGGGTTGCTCACGCTGCTCAACGACATCCTCGACATGTCCAAGATCGAGGCCGGCAAGATGACGCTGGAGGCCGTCGCCTTCGCCCCCTGCCATCTGGTCGCGCGGACCGTGGCGCTGCATGCGCCCTCCGCGCGCGACAAGGGGCTGGTGCTGGAGGCGCGGTGCGATCCGCCCGAGCTGCCCGACCGTCTGGGCGATCCGCACCGGCTGCAGCAGATCCTGCACAACCTCGTCTCCAACGCCATCCGCTTCACCGACTCCGGGCGCATCGACCTGCGGCTGGGCGCCTTGCCCGGGGCGGCGCTGGTGTTCGAGGTGGCCGACACCGGCATCGGCATGTCCGAGGCGCAGCTCGCCCGCCTCTTCAACCCGTTCGAGCAGGCGGAATCGAGCACCTCGCGGCGCTTCGGCGGCACCGGGCTGGGCACCTCCATCGTCAAGAAGCTGGTCGATCTGATGGGCGGCGAGATCACGGTCGACAGCCGCCCGGGGGCGGGGACGCGGGTACGGGTGAGCCTGCCCCTGCCCGAGGTCGCGCCGGCGCCGGCCCGACCCGACAGCGGACAGGGCGGGCGGGCGCTGGCGGGGCTGCGCCTGCTGGTGGCCGACGACAACGCCACCAACCGCAAGCTGCTGGAGCTGATGCTGCAGCGCGAGGGGGCGGTGCCGACGCTGGTGACCGACGGTCATGCCGCGGTCGGGATCTGGGCGCCCGGGCGCTTCGACCTGTTGCTGCTGGACATCGCGATGCCGGGCATGGACGGGGTGACCGCGCTCAAGGCGATCCGGGCGCGGGCGGTGATGGCCGGCACCGCGCCGCCGCGGGCCGTCGCGATCACCGCCAACGCGATGACGCATCAGGTCGAGGGCTATCTCGCGGCCGGCTTCGACGCCCATGTCGCCAAGCCCTTTCGCCGCGAGGCGCTGATCGCCACGCTGGTGCGCCTGTCCGCCCGCTAGACGGGGCGTCGGACGGGGGCGGTTCGCCGCCGCGGCGGGTCGCGGCGGGCGCCGGTCATCGGGGCGGCGGTCATCGGGGCGGCGGGCGATGGGCAGCGCGGGTCAGGGGCAGCGCGGGTCAGAGCAGCGCAGGTCAGGGGCCTCCCGCCGTCGCGCCCGCCCCAGGGCCCTGCGACGCTCCGTCAAGCCTTGCGCGCGCATTCTTCATTGCGCGGCGGCGGTGGCGGGGCTAGTCAGGGAGCGTTCCGGTCCGGGCGGGAAACCGTCCGGGGCAAGAGGGAACCCGGTGTGAATCCGGGGCTGCCCCCGCAACTGTCAGCGGCGAGCGGCGTCTCACGAGGCCACTGACCTCCGGGTCGGGAAGGCGAGACGTCCGCACAGACCCGCGAGTCAGGAGACCTGCCGGAATGATCACCCTACCCGGGCGCGGGGTGCGCCTTCGGGAGCGGTCGAGCCGCAGCGGTGACGCCCTTTCGCCGTCTGCGGCGGGGCCCGCCCCCTCCGTCAGACCCCCATGACCATGGCGCCCGCCCGGGCGCCCTCCGGAGGACGACATGCGGAACCTCACCCGAACCCTCACCGCCGTCGCGGCCCTTCTCGCCGCGCTGCCCGCGGCCGCGCAGCAACCCTTTGCGCTGGACGAGATCGTGTTCTCGGCCACCCGCATCCCCACCCCGCGCGAGAGCGTCGGGGTCGCCGTCACCGTCGTTGGCCGCGACGAGATCGCGCGCGCGGGCGATCAGCAGCTGTCGGCCTTCCTCGCACGCCTGCCCGGGGTCTCCGTCGACCAGCTCGGCCCCCTCGGGGCACAGAGCAACCTGCGCATGCGGGGAAGCGCGCCCGGCTATGTCGCGGTGTTCATCGACGGCATCCGGGTGGACGACCCCACCTCCACCACGACCGCCTTCGACTTCGGCGCCCTCACCACGGCCGACATCGGCCGGATCGAGATCCTGCGTGGCTCGCAGTCGGCGGTGTGGGGCGGGTCGGCGGTGGCCGGGGTGATCAACATCAGCACGCTGGCCGACGCCGCCGAGGGCGTGACCCAGACCTTCGGACTGGAGGGGGGCAGCTTCGGCACCCTCGGCGCGCGCTACGGCTTCACCCGGCGCGCCGGCCCGGGCGTGCTGGCCTTCAACCTTTCGCACCGGCGCAGCGACGGCTTCTCGGCCGCGGACGAAAACGAGGGCAACACCGAGGCCGACGGCTTCGCCTCCACCCGCGCGAGCCTCAGCCTGCGCCACGCGCTGACCGACGAGGTCACACTCGGGTTCTCGGGGTTCCTGCAGCGCAGCCGCGCCGACTACGATGCCTTCGGCGGCCCCGGCGGGGATGCCGATTTCGTCCAGCGCCGCCGCGAGGCAGGCGCGCGCGTCTTTGTCGAAGTCGCCCGCGGCGACAGCCGGCAGGAGATCGGCCTCTCCGGCTACCGGGTCGAACGGCGCAACATCGACAACGCCCCCCGCACCTCCACCGGCGACCGGATAAGGCTGGACTGGCTCGGCAGCACCGACGTCGGCCCGGGGCTCACCCTCGTCTACGGTGCCGACACGCAGACCGAGCGCGGCCGCTATCCCAACCTGCCCGGGGGCAGCGAGAGCACCCGCGTCAGCGGCGCCTTCCTCCAGGGCCTCTGGGCCCCGCGCGACGATCTGGACGCCGCCCTGGTGGGCCGGGTCGACCGAAACTCGGATTTCGGCAACTTCTTCACCGGACGTGCCTCGGTCGCCTGGCGTCCGGCGTCGGGCACGACCCTGCGGGCGGCGCTGGCGCGCGGGTTCCGGGCGCCCTCCATCGACGAGCGCTTTGGCGATTACTCGTCCGAGTTCTTCACCTTCGTCGGCAACCCCGATCTGCAGCCCGAGCGCAGCCGCAGCGCCGAGATCGGGGTGGACGTCGATCTGGCGAACGGCATGCGGCTGTCAGGCACCCTTTTCCGCCTCGACATCACCAACCTGATCGGCGTCAACGAGACCTTCACCAGCCTGCGCAAGATCGATGGCCGGTCGAAGCGGCAGGGGATCGAGCTGGAGGGGCGGCTGCCCGTGGGCCAGCGGGTGGAGCTGGCCGCCAACTACACCTACACCGATGCCCGCAGCCAGGACGGCACACGGATCGGCCGCATCCCCCGGCACGCGCTGGGCCTGACGGTCGATGCGCAGATCACCGACCGGCTGCGCAACACCACCACCGTAAGAGCGCTGGCGGGGCGGCCCGTCGATGGCTTCCCACCGCGGGAGATGTCCTCGTTCGCGGTGGTCAACACCGCCTTCGCCTGGGCGCTGACCGACCGCACGGAGCTCACCCTGCGCATCGACAACGTCTTCGACCGCCAGTACCAGCTCGCAGCCGGCTACGGCACCTCGGATCGGGCCCTGTATGTCGGTCTGGCGGGTCGCTTCTAGCGCCCTCGCGGCGCTGTGCCTCGGGGGGGCGGCTCTGGCCGACCCCCCTGCCCGGGTGGTGTCGATCAACCTCTGCACCGACCAGCTCGCCATGCTGCTGGCCGCGCCGGGGCAGCTCGTGTCGGTCTCGCACCTCGCCCGCGACGAACGCAGCTCCGCCATGGCCGCCGAGGCCGCCGCCTGGCCCGCAAACGGCGGCCGGGCCGAGGATGTCTATCTCCTCGCGCCCGACCTCGTGCTGGCGGGCAGCTTCACCACCCCGGCCACGGTGGCGATGCTGCGCCGCCTCGGCATCCGGGTGGAGCTGTTTGCCCCCGCGACCCGGCTCGCCGACGTCGGCGCGCAGCTTCGGCAGATGGGCGCGGTGCTGGGCCGCGAGGCCGAGGCCGAGGCGCTGGCCGCCCGCTTCGAGGCGGCGCTGATGGCCCTGGGCGGCGACGGCGGCGCGCCCCCCCGCGCCGCCCTCTACGCCGCCAACGGCTGGAGCTCGGGGCGCCACTCGCTGCCGGGCGAGGTGCTGGCGGCCGCCGGTTTCGCCAATGTCGCGGCCGGGCTGGGGCTGGAGACCGGCGGCTTCCTCGCCCTCGAGGCGCTGGTGCTGGCGGCCCCCGAGCTGATCGTCACCGGCCGCCCCTGGCCCGGCGCCTCGCGGGCCGAGGCGCTGCCGCGCCACCCCGCGCTCGCCCGCAGCACCGCGCAGGGCGTGGCGCTGACCGACAGCGACTGGGTCTGCGGCCTGCCCCATGTGCTGCGCGCGGTCGAGGCGATGCTGGAGGCGCGGCACCGGCTGGCGCCGCCATGAGCCGCCTGCTCCTGCCCCTCCTCGGCGCGCTGGTCGCGGCGCTGATGCTCGCCTCGGTGCTGGTGGGCCCGGCGCCGGTGGGCCCGGGCGAAAGCCTCGTGGCGCTGGTGACGGGCGATGCCGGGCCGCTCGGCATCGTGATGCGCGAGATCCGGCTGCCGCGGGCGATCCTGGGGGCGCTGGTGGGGGCGGCGCTGGGGCTTTCGGGCGCGGCGATGCAGGGCTATCTGCGCAACCCGCTGGCCGAGCCGGGGCTGATCGGGGTCTCGGGCTCGGCCGCGCTGGGGGCGGTGATCGCGCTGCAGACGGGGCTCGCGGCGGCCTTCGCGCCGGCGCTGCCGCTGGCCGCACTCGCGGGCGCGGTGGCGGCGGTGCTGCTGATCCTCGTGCTGGCGGGGCCGCGGGGGGGCTCGCTCACGCTCATCCTCGCCGGCATCGCCGTGTCGGCGCTGGCCGGGGCGGCGACGGCGCTGGTGCTGAACCTCTCGCCCAACCCCTTCGCCGCGGCCGAGATCGTGTTCTGGACCATGGGCTCGCTGGCCGACCGCTCCTGGACCGACGTCGCGCTGGCGGCGCCCTTCATCGCGGCGGGCGCGGCGGTGCTCCTGACCCTCGGCCGCGGCCTCGACGCGCTGACGCTGGGCGAGGATGCCGCCGCCGCGCTGGGCATCGGGCTCACCGGACTGCGGCTGAGGCTGGTGGCCGGGGTCGCGGCGGCGGTGGGGGCGGCGACGGCGGTGGCGGGCGCGGTGGGCTTCGTCGGCCTCGTGGTGCCGCACATCCTGCGCCCGCTGGTGGGGGCACAGCCTGCGCGGCTCCTGCCGGCCTCGGCGCTGGGAGGCGCGGCGCTGGTGCTCGCGGCCGACATCGCGGTGCGGCTGATCCTGCCCGACCGCGACCTCAAGCTCGGGGTGCTGATGGCGCTGGTGGGCGCGCCGCTGTTCCTCCACCTCATCCACCGCACCCGGCGCGACCTCGAGGGGACGCTGCGATGAGCCTCCTCACCCTCGACCGTCTCACCGTCCTGCGCGGCGCCGGCCCGGTGGTCGACGCCGTCAGCCTGAGCGTCGGGCCCGGCGAGTGCGTGGGCCTCATCGGCCCCAACGGCGCCGGCAAGACCACGCTGCTGCGCGCCGCGCTGGGGCTGGAGCCGGCCCGCGGCCACGCCTCCCTCGCCGCGCTGCCGCCCGAGGCGCGGGCGCGGGCGGCCGCCTTCCTGCCGCAGGCACGCCAGATCGCCTGGCCGGTGACGGTCGAGGCGCTGGTGGCGCTGGGCCGCCTGCCGCACCAGACCGCCCGCCCCACCCCCGCCGACCGCGCCGCCGTGGAGGCCGCGCTGGCGCGGATGGAGCTCGCCCCCTTCCGCCACCGCATCGCCACGCGCCTTTCGGGCGGCGAGCAGGCGCGGGTCCTCATCGCCCGGGCGCTGGCACAACAGACGCCGCTCCTGATCGCCGACGAGCCCATCGCCGGGCTCGACCCCGCCCACCAGATCGCCAGCATGGAGGTCTTCGCCACCCTCGCGCGCGAGGGCCGCAGCGTCATCGTCGCGCTCCACGACCTCGGGCTCGCGGCGCGCTTCTGCACCCGGCTCCTGCTGATGCAGGCCGGCCGGCTGGTCGCCGACGGCCCGCCCGCCCGGGTCCTCACCGACGCCCACCTCGCCCGCGTCTTCGGCATCCGCGTCTTTCGCGGCACCGACCCCGCCGGCCCCGTGGTCCAGCCCGTCGAACGCCTCCGCCCCGAGCCCACCGTCGAGCCCGCCCCATGACCCACCCACGCCGCAGCCGCCCCGAACGCACCGCCAGCCCCTTTCATCTTTCCACAAATATCCTCGGGGGGAGTTGCCCGCAGGGCAACGGGGGGCAGACGGCCCCCCTCCGCCGCCCGAGACCCGCAGCCGCCGCCGGAAGACAGCCGGCATGAAACGCTTCCCCCCCGAGCGCATCGTCTGCCTGACCGAGGAGACGGTCGAGACCCTCTACCTCCTGGGCGAGGACCGCCGGATCGTCGGTGTCACCGGCTATGCCGTCCGCCCGCCCCGGGTGCGGCGGGAAAAGCCGCGGGTCGCGGCCTTCACCTCGGCAGATCTGCCGAAGGTGCTGGCGCTGGAGCCCGACCTCGTGCTCGCCTTCTCGGATCTCCAGGCCGACATCGTGGCCGAGCTGATCCGGGCCGGCGTGGCCGTCCACGCCTTCAACCAGCGCGATGTCGCCGGCATCCTCGCCATGATCCGCACGCTCGGCGCGCTGGTGGGGGCGGCCGAGCGGGCCGGTCGGCTGGCCGACGGCTACGCGCGGCGGCTCGAGGCGCTGGCGGCGGCGCCCCCGGAGCGGCGGCCGCGGGTGTGGTTCGAGGAATGGGACGCACCGCTGATCGCGGGCATCGGCTGGGTGTCCGAGCTCATCGCCATCGCTGGCGGGCAGGATGTCTGCGCCGAGCTTGCCGCCCGGCCGGCCGCCCGCGACCGCATCGTCGATCCGCAGGCGGTGGCGGCGGCGGCGCCGGAGGTGATCCTGGCCTCGTGGTGCGGCAAGAAGGTCCGGCCCGAGCGCATCGCCGCGCGGCCGGGATGGGAGGGCGTGCCGGCGGTCCGCGAGGGGCGCATCCACGAGATCCGGTCGCCGCTGATCCTGAGCCCGGGGCCCGCGGCGCTGACCGACGGGCTTGACGCGATCCGCGCGGCGCTGGCAGGGGGGGAGGCATGACCGGAGGGCTGGCCGGGATGATGGAACGGGGGCGGCTGGAGGATCTGGTCGCCGCGCTGGACCGGGGCGGGCCGGTGCTGTGGGTGATCGCGGGGCTGTCGGTCGCGACCACGGCGCTGATCCTGTGGAAGCTGTGGCGGCTCCTGCTGGCGGGCGCCTGGAGCCGCAGGGCGGCCGAAGCGGCGCTGCGGGCCTGGGCGGTGGGCGATGTGGCGGCAGCGCAGGCGCGGGCGGGGGGCGACCTGCGCTCGCGGCTGGTGCGGACGGCGGTGGCGGCGCGCTGCGATGCCGGTCTGCGCGAGCCGGCGGCGCGCGAGGAGACGCTGCGCTGTGCCCGCGGGCTGCTGGCCGAGGCGCGGGCCGGGCTGCGGCCGCTCGAGCTGGTGGCGACGGTGGCGCCGCTGCTGGGGCTTCTGGGCACGGTGCTGGGGATGATCGCGGCGTTTCAGGCGCTGCAGGCGGCGGGGGGCCGGGCGGACCCGGCGCTGCTTGCCGGCGGGATCTGGGAGGCGCTCCTGACCACCGCCGCCGGCATGGCGGTGGCGATCCCGGCGGGGGTGGCGCTGGTGTGGTTCGAGAGCGTGGCGGACCGCTTGCAGGCCGATCTGGAGGATCTGGCGACGCGGGTGTTCCTGCGCGGCCCCGCGGTGGCGGCGGAGGCCGGGGGCATGAGCGGGGTGCGCGTCGTGGGCGGCGACCGGGGATCGGCGGAGCCCGGGACATGAGCAAGGTGGCGGCAGCGCCCGGGTCGCCGCCTCGGGGGGCATCGAGCCCCCTCTCGGCGGCCGCCGCCGCGGCGCGTCGGCGCCCCCTGCCCCGGCCGGCGGCGCGGGGGCGATGCGGGGTGCAGCCGGTGCCCGGCGGCCGGCGAGGGGCGGAGCGATGAACGGGGGCGGCTTCGATCTCGGCCCGCGTCGGCGCTCGCGGCGCACCGGCCTCACCCCGCTGATCGATGTGGTCTTTCTGCTCCTCGTCTTCTTCATGCTGGCGGCGCGGTTCGGGGTGGAGGCGCGGCTGCCGCTGACGCTGTCGCAACCGCCGGCGGCAGCGCAGGGCTGGAGCGGGCCGCCGCGGCTGGTCGATGTGCTGCCGGAGGGGCTGCGTCTCAATGGCGTGGAGTTGCCGGCCGAGGCGTTGCCGGCGCGGCTGGCCGGTCTGGTGGAAGGGCCGGAGGACCCTGTGATCCTGCGCCCGCGCGAGGGGGCGAGCCTGCAGCGGCTGGTCGAGGTGCTGGAGGCGCTCGGGGCGGCCGGTCATCGCCGTCTGGTGGTGCTGGAATGACGCCGTTTCCGCGTTCGCGCTGGGCTCCCGGGCCGGCGCCGCGCCGCGCGCGGGTCGAGAGCGTGGTGCCGATGATCAACATCGTCTTCCTGCTCCTCGTCTTCTTCATGCTGGCGGCCACGATCGCCCCTCCCGAGCCCTTGCCGGTCACGCCGCCTGCGGGCGAGGGGGTCGGCGAGGGCGAGGGGGCGGATCCGGTCCTGCATGTCGGGGCGCGGGGGGAGCTGGCCCTCGACGGGCTGGAGGGCGAGGCGGCGCTGGCGGCGGCGGTTGCGGCGGCGGTTGCGGCGGCGGGGGGGGACGGGCGGCTGGTGCTGCGGGCCGATGCGGGGTTGGAGGCGGCGGCCCTTGCGGCGCTGCTGGCGCGGCTGGCGGAGGCGGGGCTGGCCTCGGCCGAGCTGGTGGTGGTGCGGCCATGAGGGGGCTGGCCGAGGCGGCCGCCTTTGGCGGGCTGGCGCTGGTGCTGCATGTGGCGCTGTGGGCCGGAGGGACGGGGGGCGGAGCGCCGGAGGCCGGCGAGGGGGGGGCCGATGCCGTCGGCATCGTCGGGGCGACGGCGGCGCTGTCGGAGCTCGTGGCGTCCTGGGAGCGTCCACCGGAGCTGTCCCCCCCGCCCGAGCCCCCTCCCGAGCCGCCTCCGGTGCGGCCGCTGCCGGTCGGGGGGGTGGCCCCGGAGGCGGCGGAGGGCGCGCGGCCGCCGGCGCCTCCGGTGGCGGAAGGGACCGCGGACAGGGCCCCCTCGGCGCTGCTGCCGCCGCTGCCGCCCATGCCGGCCACGCCCTCGGCCCCGGCGATGCGCAGCGATGCCGCGGCCCCGTCCCTCCCGCAGGCGCCTTCGGCGCTCGCGGCGCCCCCGGCCATGGCGCCGCCGCAGGCCCCGCGCGCGCCCGAGGCCCCGGTCGCGGCGCCCTCTCCCCCGCCACCGCCGACACCGGCCGTGCCGGTCGCCCGCGCCGACACCGACACCCCCCGGCCGCGGACCCGCCCGGAGCGTCCCCCGCCTCCCCAGCCGCCGACCGTGCGCGCGGGGGAACGGGCGGAGCCGCGCACGCGGACCGCGGCGCCTGCCGCTCCGGATCTGCGGGCCGCGGGGAGCGGCGGGGGCGCGGCACAGGGCACGGCTCCGGCCGTGGCGTCGGGCGGGTCCGAGGCTGCGCGGCAGCGGCTGCTGGGCGAATGGGGGGGGCGCATCCGGGCGCAGATCCTGCGGCGCGCGCCGCGGGCGGCCGGGCGGGGCACGGTGACGCTGCAGCTGTCGGTCGGCCGCGACGGGCGCCTCATCGGGGTCTCTGTCGCGCACTCCTCGGGCGATCCCGGGCTCGACCGGGCGGCGCTGGCGGCGGTGCGCGGCGCGGGCCGGTTTCCGCCGGCGCCGGCGGGCCTCGCCGGTGCGACGCATGCCTTCGCCCTGCCGCTGCGGTTCGACTGATCGGGGCAGCGCGGGCCGGGGGCTGCGGGAGACGACGCGGCACCGCTCTCGCCCCTGATCCCCGTGAGCGGCGCGACGCATCGCCTCCGGGGCCCGGTAGGAGGCGCCCGTCGCCGGTGCAAGGACGGCCCGCCCGTCCCGGCCTCTCAGGCGTGCAGGGCGCCCCAGCGCTCGATCAGCTGCTGTTGCAGGCGGCGGGCGCGCTGCGCCCATTCGCGCCCGCCCGCAGGCCGCTCGCGCTGATCGGGGGCGATCCGGGCGCGCGCGGACAGATCGGCGGCAAGGATCGCAAAGGCGAGGTCCCGCCCCGCCGGGGTCCGCACATAGCCCCCGAGCCCGCTGACGAAGTTGAGCGTGCCGGTCTTGGCCGCCACCCCCAGCGGATGGTCGGCGATCGTGTTGCCGCGCCCGTCGCGCATGGGAAAGTCGCGCAGGAGGCCGCGCAGCTGCGCCGACACCCCCGGCGCGGTCAGCATGCGCAGCATCTGCGCCGGGCTGATGCGCGAGGCGTCGCCCAGCCCCGAATGATCCACCAGCCGCATCGGCCCCGTCCCGAAGCGGCCCGTCGCCCAGTCCGCCATCAGCCGCCCCGAGGCCGCCAGCCCCTCGGGCCGGGCCCCGCGCGCCTGCGACGCCGCCAGCCCCACCGCCTCGGCCGTGAGGTTGGTGGACCAGCGCAGCATGTCGCGCAGCACCGGGCCGAGATCCTGCGAGCCGCGCTGCGCCAGCACCGTGCCGGGCGGCAGCGGCCCGCGGCCGGGCTCGGCGGCGGGCAGCGTCACCCCCTGCGCCCGCGCCAGCGAGCGGAAGACATCGCCCGCAAGGCGCTCGGGCTGGCGGGTCGGCAGCCAGCGGCTGCCGCCATCGCCCAGCGCGCTGCGCGCCACGGTCCAGCGCTCGATCCCGCCGCCCTCGGCATAGGTATAGACGGGCAGGCTGCGGTTCTGGACCTGCATGGTCGCCATGCCGACGAGGGCGTTGTGCCGCTCGCCCGGGGCGTCCATGGTGACCTCGTGGCCGCTCCCGACCCGGCGCCAGCGGAAATGCACGCGGTTGTAGTTCAGGTTCAGCCCCGAGACCGAGGGGTTGTAGCCGACATGCTCCGGCTGGTCCGGGTCGATCCGGGCGATGGCCGGCAGCGCCCCGCCATGGGCGACGAAACGGCCGCGCACACCCGTCACCCCCTGCGCGCGCAGGGCCTGCACCAGCGCAGCCAGATCGTCGGTCGCAAGCGTCGGATCCCCCCCGCCGGCCAGCACGAGATCGCCCTGCACCTGCCCGCCCACCACCGGCCCCGTGGCAATGAGCCGCGTCGCGAACCGGTGCCCCGGCCCCAGCATGTCGAGCGCATAGACCGCGGTCATCGCCTTCAGGACGCTCGCCGGGGGCAAGGCCTCGTCGGGGCGGTGGGCCTCCAGCAGCTGCCCGGTGGCGGCATCGGCGACGGCATAGCCGACCTGCCCGCCCAGGCCCGCCGCCTCGATCAGCGCCGTCGCCCCCGGCACCACCACACCGCCGGCCGCCCGCTCGGGCCGCACCGGCGGCAGCGGCGAGCGCGCCGGCGCATTCGCACAGGCCGGCAGGGCCGACCCGGCCAGAAGCGCCGACACCACCCAACGCCGCGTCACACCCTGCAAGCCACTCGCCTCCGCCTCTCGCCGCATCGCCGGGCCGAGTAAACCCGACCCCCCGCGCCACGGCAAGCCCGCAGCCACCGCCCCACCCCGCAAAGCCCGCCCTGCGACGCCCCACCCCGCAAAGCCCCACCCCGCAAAGCCCGCCCCGCAAAGCCCGGCCCGGAGCGCCTGACCAGGGGAGCACCCGAACCCCTCCCTGCCCCTGCGTCCCCTTCCCGCTC
>Ga0213835_100621_pt1 | contig 30317 bp, 25 predicted proteins | sample SWPATP01_FD_160576 | JGI IMG/M metagenome (GOLD analysis project Ga0213835, IMG submission 160576) | Coastal seawater microbial communities from Marineland, Florida, United States - SWPA TP0 #1 | ecosystem: Environmental > Aquatic > Marine > Coastal | place: USA: Florida | collected 2016-08-05 | reverse complement strand
CATCAGGAAGGCGTGGTTCTTCAGGTGGTCGTCGCGGTTCAGCGTGCGGATGTTGAAGACCATCCGGCGGAACATCTCCTCCACCGCGCGCTGGTCGCGGGTCATGACGCGCACGAGTTTCAGCAGCGCGATGTAGTCCAGCGTGGCGCTGCGGAAGTCGACGTCCAGCAGGGCGGCCACGGTCTGCATGTGCAGGCGCGCACCGCCGGCGCGGTCGAAGCGGTCGGTGACGAAGAACGGCTCGCCCGAGGTCGCGCGCAGCACGAGGACCGGCGCCATGTCGATGCCGGCCGCGCGCGCCATCAAGACATAGGCGGCTTCGGCCTCGACCGCACCGCGTGCATCATCCACAGCCCGACGCTTGACCAGCACATGCCGCCAGCCCGGCTCCCATACCATCCGATGACCACGCAGCCGCGTCCCGTCCTCTGCGAGCTGCGCCACGAACTTCGGCCGCGCACCCTGCGACCCGCCGGCCATGGCGCGCAGACGCTCCAGATCCTCGGCGACGGCACCGTGGCCTGCCTCGGGCACCAGCCGGTCGAACCAGTCGAGGTCGATCGCCTCCTGCGGTTCGGGGTCATCGGCGGGCCGGTAGGTCAGCGCGCCCATGCCGTCCGTGCCGACCATGGCGAGCCGGTCGAGATCGGTGATGTCGGACATGCCACGCCCACGCGCAGCCAGTTCCCGGTCGATCAGCAGCCGTCCCCAGCCGTCGGGCAGGCTGTCGCCGAAGAGACCGGGCAGGTCGCCGAAGCCCCGCCCGCGCGGACGCAGCAGGGCGTCGTGACGCTTCACCAGAAGCGGGCTGAGGGGCAGCGGGTCGGCCGCGAAGCCCTGATCCCATTCAGCCGCGACATGGCGCTGTGCGGCATCCCAGCCCAGCTGCGCGACTGCGCGCCCGGCGCCCTCTCCGAAATCCAGCGCGACCCGGCGCCTGCGCGCGCTCATCGCCGTGCCTTCGGTCGGGCGCGCGTCAGTAGGCTCGCCTGCGCCTCGACCTCATCGAGCGTGCGCGCCTCGGGCAGCGGGAAGAGCCCGTGGAACCCCTCCAGCGCATCGAGCGCCTCGGCGACGGCCAGCAGCGAAGAGAGCGACACCTCGCCCAGCCGTTCGAAGCGCTTCAACGTTCCCAGCGGCACGCCCGAGCGCGCCGCCAGATCGGCCTGGGTCAGCCCCAGCGCGATCCGACGGTTGCGCGCAGCGAGGCGGACAGCCTCGCGCAGGTCAGGGGCGGTGTCGAGGGCGGGGATCATGGTGGGCAAGGTAAGGGCTCATTTGATGTCCGTGTAGTCTTGAGGAGGGCGCTCATAGATAACATATTGTCCACATTCAGGCCAGCCCATCCTTCTCGAAGCCCTTGAGCGACAGTGCCGCAAAACACGTCCATCCCGCACGACGCTTCGCTGTCTCCAGCGTATCGACAGACAGGACCCCAACGCCCGGAGACCCCACCATGCTGACCCAGAAGCGCCTGCGCGAGATGCTGCACTACGACCCCGAGACCGGCGTCTTCACCTGGACGAAGCGCAGGCGTCGGGGCAAGGTCGCCGGCACCCGGCATGATGATCGAGGCTTCCTCAAGGTCAGCATCGACAACGAGCGCCACCTGCTGCACCGGCTGGCCTGGCTCTGGATGACCGGGCTGCATGCGCCCGTCAGCGTCGAGCACATCAACGGCGACCGCAGCGACAACCGCTGGAAGAACCTTCGCCTCGGGGTGAAGCCGCAGAAGACGGCGCACGAGGCGCCGTTCCCCCAGCGCACGGCCTACGAGGGCGTGGTGCTGGTCGGCGACCGGTTCGACGCGCTGATTCAGACCGACCGCTGCGTCCTGAACCTCGGCAGCTTCGAGACCGCCGAGGCGGCTCGGGATGCCCTGATCCATGCACGGCGCGAGGCCCGCCAGAAGCAGCGCGAGCGGCTGCGGCGAGCGGCCTGAGGGGCGCATTCAGGTTGCGGGACGTCACATTTGGGCGCTTGCCGTCAACCGGATCTGTCCACAGCGTCGCGTTTGAGGTTGACAGGCGTTACATTTTCGGCCGCAGTCCTGCCTTTGTTCCCTTCTGGCGTCAACCACTTCTGTCCACAGCGCCAACATCCCACCATTGAATTCATTGACAAAAGCCGACTTCACTTAACACGATGTTGACAAACCGGCCCCCAAAACAGTTTTTCCTCGAAGAGACGGACCGCAGGACGGCACATGTCGGCGCGCACCCGGATCGAAATCCGCATGAAACCGATCGAAGGCGCCGGCCTCGGTTGCCGGCCCGACAGCGACCTGGACGATCCGAAGGCGGCCGCGAACATCGACGGCCGCAAGCACGCTCGACTGACCTGCTGACCGGCCGCGACGGACCGAACCAGACGTGTTTCACCGCCTCGGACACGGACCGCGCACATCACCCGGAAGCAGCTCATCCCGATCCGTCTCTTCTATAGTGCTATTTGCTATGAAGCTTGTGATACAAGGAATTGGACGATGCGGACCTGGGATGAACCTCGCCCGGGTCCACGCGCTGGGAGCGCGCCAGAGACGGGCCTCATCTACAGGGTCACCGAGATACCTCGGCGCGCGCGGACGCTGCCGGTGACGCTCTCAGCGCGCCCCAGACGCTGTTCCGGTGTGGGGTCGGGCCAGGTAGGTGCGAAGCTGGTCGGCTGCCTCGCCCGATAGCTACATGGCTGGGTGGCCAGATAGCTGCGTGGCTCGATAGCTACGTCCGCGGTCATGACCACGTTGGACCCATGCGGCTCGGCGTTCTGCGGACCGACGCCGGGCGACTCGCTGTGGCGCTCACAGGCAGGTCTCTCGTCTGACCGCACTAGGACCACCACCCGAACCATGGATGCACCTCAGTGACCGGCTCAGCGCGCCGGGCGACGGTCCGCGTCGTAGGTCTGCGGTGTCGGTGGTGATGCGCGCGATCGTCCTGTCAGAGTGACGGTGGAAGAGTGCCGTGGCGCGGTCGTCCATTGGGCTGCGACCGGGATGGCGGCCTCCTCCGGGGCGCGTTGCCGACAGGGAGCTCGGCCGACGCGCCAGCGTCCGTCCGCCCAGTCGGGGACCATGGCCCCGACACGCATCGTCTCGCGGCACATGCTGGTCAGGCCCGGGCTGCGCGGATGGCCCGGAGCATCGCCCAGATGGCGGCGGAGTGGCCCATGCCGTTGGCCTGGTTCACCGTGCCGGCGCAGGTCAGCCCGGTCTCCGGGTGGTGGAAGACGAACGCGCCGGTCTGCCCCCAGAAGCCCATCACGTCGCGGATCGGGCGCAGCGGCGAGAGAAACCACGGCGTCCAGAGCTTCTCCATCCCCAGCCCGAAATAGAACTGACCCGGCCACCAGATCATGCGCCAGTCCTGCTGGGCCAGCAGCGCCTCGATGTCGAACAGCCGCCCCTCGAACACCGCGCGGCCGATGGCGGCCAGCTCGGGCGCCGTGGTGACCATGCCGCCCTCGGCCTGCACCGAGGCCAGGTAGCGCGGAAGATGCACCCGCCGGGGGCCGGCGTAGAACCAGACCGGCCGGTCGTCGGCCGGGTCGGCGTAGATGTAGGTCTGCTCCAGCCCCAGCGGCGCAAACACCCGCTCTGCGAACAGGGCGGGCAGCGGCTGGCCGCCGGCGCGTTCGAGGATCAGGCCCATCAGCTGATAGTTGGTGTCGGAGTAGGCGACCTTGCCCGGCTGGCCGGGCAGGAACTGGGCTTCGGATCCGCGCACCGCGTCCAGCACGCGCTCCAGCGGCCAGGGGATGTCCTCGCCCGCCATCAGCGCGTCCATCGGCTTGCGACCGTCGGGGCCGGTCAGCGAGAAGTAGTCGCGCAGCCCGGTCTGGTTCGAGATCAGGTGCCGCAGGGTGATGCGGTCGGTGTGGTCCTGCCCGCGATGGCGGTGCAGCCCCGCGATCAGATCGGCGGGCAGATGGTCGGCCATGCGGTCATCGAGCGACAGGCGCCCCTCCGCGACCAGTTGCATGGTGACGATGGTGACGATCAGCTTGGTGGTGCTGGCCGCGCAGAACTGCACCTCGGGTGTGAGGTCGCCGGCCGCCGCGACATGCCGGAACCCGCCGGCGGGGTGGTCGACCGCCAAGATGGCGCCATGGACATGACGCGAGCGACACATCCGCCTGGCCTCGTCCTCGATCAAGTTGCGGGTCAGCTTCGTCATGGCGCCAGCTGTCGGTTCCCAGCCCTCGTTCATCAGCCGATACCATCCGGTGGACGCTGCATCCAGAGCCGGGCCTGGCAGGCCTCTACGGTCGACCGACGCCTGCATCCGGTTCGGGCGGTGAGGGCTGTGACCCGACCGCACATCGAGCCATCCGGTGTCGACCCGTTCAGAACCACCACGGGTGCGCTGATCCGCTTGCGGGCCGGGCCGGACACCTTGTGGATACCCGGTCGTCTCGATGTGCGGCCACTGGAAGCTGGACAGCTCGCTAGCCTCATGGCTCGGCAGCTACATGGCTGCGCAGCTGAGTAGATCGATCTACCTTCCCCGGTCGGGGACCGTCGCGCAGGGCGCCCTCGGCTGGTCATGGCACGCGGACCGACTTCGACAGGATACTACAACAGTTCTGCGGGCGCAGACGAACCTGCCGGGCAGTCGGACCGCCTTCCAGGCTTGATCGCGCGGGATGAGAGCAGCTCAGGCGCCTTCTAACTGCTAAGTAAGCGCTTATGCTCACCTGCCTCTCCTCTCCCACACAGCTCACACCCTGCCTCCAAGCTCCACACCCTCACCGCATCCCCTCCATCCTCCTCCATGCAGTCTGCTCCCTCTTGTCGAGATGCTGGAGCGCGACCACCACCCTGCGGTTCAGATCCTCGTAGGAGACGAACGCGGGCGCGCGGCGCGCGGCCGAGGCATTCGGGACAGGCCTGCCCATCGCCTTGAGCATCTTCCTCGCCTGACGCCTGACCTGCGCCCGCCGCCCGTCCATCACCGTCTCACGGACCATCAGCCCGGTGATGCCGGCGCGCAGGTAGGTCTCCGCGCGAAGAACCTGACCGCGGTTGTGGGCGAGGTCGACGCCCTGTCTGATCGGCATCCTCGGGTTGAAGGTCGGCACCTTGAAGCGGAAGTATCGCTTCTGGACCCTGATGAACCGGAAGCGACCGAGCGAGGTCATGTCGGTCAGGCCGAGTGCGCGCAGCTCGCTGCCCTTGATGGTCGCCTCGATCCGCACCCGCTTCTCGCTCTCGGTCAGGCGCTGATGCGTGCCATCGGGGCGCTGCCTGTCGATCACCTTGTCCATCACACGGATCATCACATCGTCATCCCTGGCGCCGAGCAGCATGGTGCCATCCACGACCGGCACATCATGCTGGGCCGGCGCCGTCCGCGCGCTGCCGTCCGCGTCCTTCTCCGGTCCCGGCGAGAGCTTGAAGGTCTCCTTCGCGCCCCCGAAGACCGAGCGCGGCCGGCTGTTCGTGTCCGTCCAGATATCCCGGTCCGTCCAGATGGTGCGCTGCATGGCGCCCAGAAGAAGTGCGCGGGCGACGGGACACGGCGTCTTCGGATAGGCGTCGATGCTGATCTCGATCCCGGTGATCTGCGCGGCTTCGATCTCGCCATACGCTGCAACCAGCGCCTGATGGGCTTCTACCACGCTGGCGAGGTTCGGCGGCTCCTGCACCTTGATCCTGCAGCGCGTGAACACTCCGCCCGGCCCCGTGTCTTCTGCGACGATGTGGGCGTTCCGGCCGAAGAACCTGAGCATCACAGGCTGAAGCTGCTGCACCTGCACGCCCCGGCCGAACCACAGGCGAAACTCGATCCAGTCGATCAGCGCCCGGAACCTGTAGGCGGCGAGATCGAGGTCAGGCACCAGCATCTGGCGGCCCCGGAAACGAGCCTGGCTGAAGCTGACCGGCACCAGCCTGTGCGGCAGCTGCAGCGGGGGCGTGGGCGTCTTGGCGTAGGGCAGCTCGGCGATCGTCGGCAGGGGAATGGGCAAGGTCATCGGCGGGTTCCTCGTGGTTCTGCTCCTCTGCCCTTACGTCTCCTGGGGCCATGCGTTCGCTGGGATGGGATGGATTTCGCTCGACCAGCACCGACTGGCTTTTGCCGGGTGTCACGAGGTTGGGCTCGTCATCATCGTCGATCATGGGCTGTCCCGGTCGGGTCGGTGCTCACCGCCGGCCATGCCGTGCGCGATGGCATGGTCAACGCCGTAGAGCCGCCTGCGCGCCGTCGGTGTCGCTCATGATCAACTTCGGGATCGCGTCCAGCCAGCGCGCCGATCATGTCGCGGCCCGCAGATCTCGGCGCCCGCGCAGACTCGATAGGAGCCGCTCTGGGCGCACCCCTGCGGCTCGCCTATGGGCTCGGAACACCCGGCCGAGATGCCCGCCAGTGACGCTCCTACGCGCTCTGGCGAGGGCATGTGTCCCCGCTCGGGTCGGGACCGGAAAAGGCAGCAAGCCGGGACCGATGGCCGGATACGGACCTGAGCAGAGAGGGCGGGCCGGTGGCGCTCAGGAGGTGGCCGTGACAGCGATTTCGCTGCCGAACGGAAACGGCAGCGGAGCGGGGTCGACCGGCGGACGTCGTCGATGCTATCAGCCGGAGCGCACCAAGAAGTAGATCGATCTACGTAGTCGGGTGCGCCTCGACCCAGCCTTCTAGCGCTTCGATCATTTCCTTCTTCAAGCTTGTCCCTCTCGCCAGCGCCGATCCGAGAGACGCATCGAGCGGGCTGAAGGGCGGGTTCAGCTCCTTCATGATCACCCCCACCTTCGGCGCGCCGTAGCGGCCACGCAGTCCACGCTGGTCGATGATCTGGTTGATCCGGTCCTTCGCCTCGGGTGTCAGATATCCGTCTCGCGCGAAGGTGAAGCCGACGCCTGCTGTTGGCGCGGACGTGCTGCTCCCGGCGGTCGAGGTCGGCTTCGATGTCGGTGCTGGTGTCAGGGCTGGCACCGATGACGATGTTGGAGCTGGAGCGGGTGCTGGCTTCGGCCTTGAAAGCGGCAGCGTGATGCCCTCGGCGTCCAGGAACGCGAGGAACTCCTCGCGCTCCTCGGCGGTCGCCTTGCGCCAGGCGTTCTTCAGTTCGTGCAGGCGCGTCCGCTGTCCGCCCAGGCCAGCTGCCCTGCGGGCCTCGGCCATGGTCTTGTGAACGCCAGTCTGGAAGTCATGCCAGATCTGCGGGTGATCTCGCTGAAGCCGTTGGGCGATGTAGTCGTTGTCGCGCTTGGCCATGGTGGTAGATCGATCTACATCCCGCCCGCCCGGGTGGGACGTCAGGTTTCAGTAGCTGCTGGCCCATGCGGCTGGCAAGGACCTTGACGTTGGGTGCGGAGGGCTCGCGCAACTGCGGCAGAAGCCTCGGAAATAAGCCGGGACCGGGCAGACTTGGCAACGACTCCCGACAGTGGTTGACGGCAGCGACCTTATCGCTGCGTTGAAGAAGAGTTGCCTCCGCGCGCTCGCAGGTGCTCATACAGTAGCGCGGGTCCGAGGAGGATCTCGCGCAGCCCCTCGCGGACCTCGTCGGAGTCGAGGGCCTGCTTGCTCATGGTGGCGTGGGCGTCGAAGGCGTCTATGATGGCATCGACGATCGCCTGCTCCAGCGCGGGCGAGCTGGAGAACTGCTCCTTGGAGTTGTGCGTCGCCTGCTGGACGAGCGTCTCGCTTTCGAGCAGCTTCCCCTTGATGACGTTGTTCACATAGATCAGGCGGTCGTCGTCGGTCAGCTCTCCCTGGAAGAGGTCGTTCACCCGGGCGAGGATCTCGTCGAGGAGCGCCTTCTCCTTGTCCTGGATGCTGCCGCTGCCGGCGGCGGTCATGGGCTTCAGCGGCTCGGCCTCGCCGCCGAGCTGCAGCCGCTGTGTGCCCTTCGAGGCGAGCTTGTGATGGGTGAGCACGACCTTCGAGACGTCGACCTCGGCGCGCTCCCGGCCGAAGTCGAGCAGCGGGATGAGCTTGCGGAAGAAGATGGCGCGCGCCTCGATGGCGGTGTTGCCGTAGTCGAAGATCTGCGAGAGGAAGCTGTAGATCCGGACGAAGGTGCCCATGTCGTTGCGGAACAGGAGCATGGCGTTCATGCGGTCGAGCGTGTCCTGGGCCTCCTGCTCCCGCCCGGCCTCAAGGGCCGAGCGCCGCGCGCCCTGAGCGGCCGCGTAGGCCTTCAGCAGGCGGTCGGCGACGGGGGCGATGGCCGCGGAGAGGCCTGCGTGGCTGCCGCGAGGGTCGAGGTCGGCGCGCACCACCCGGTCGACCTCGTGATCGTCGTAGTGGCCCTGAGCGTCCAGCTTCGCCCGAAGGTCATAGACGATGTTCGGGTCGGTCACATCGGCGAGGGCGGCGGTCTCGTAGTAGGTGCGGAAGGCCGCGAGGATGTCCTCGCTCGAATTGACGAAATCCAGGACGTAGGTGGTGTCCTTTACGATCCCGCCGCTCTGCCAGGCGCGGTTCAGCCGCGAGAGCGTCTGCACCGCCTGGATGCCTGCCAGCCGCCGATCGACATACATCCCGCACAGGAGCGGCTGGTCGAAGCCGGTCTGATACTTGTTCGCCACGAGCAGGATGTGGTGTTCGGGCAGGGCGAAGACGTCGCGGATGTCGCGCCCCTTCAGCCCGGGGTTCAGCGCGGCGCTGGTCTCGCTGAAGGGGTCGGGGCCGCTCGCCGGGTCGTTCACCTCGCCCGAGAAGGCGACCAGCGTGCCGAGGGAATAGCCCTTCGACCGGATGTAGGCCTCGATCGCCAGCTGCCAGCGCACCGCCTCGACGCGGCTGCCCACCACCACCATCGCCTTGGCCTGCCCTCCAAGCAGCGGCTGCACCATCGCCCGATAGTGCTCGACCACGATCTGGACCTTCTGGCTGATGTTGTAGGGGTGGAGTCGCACCCAGCGCATCAGCGCCTTCAGCGCGGCGTCGCGCTCGACCTCGCGTGCGTCGATCTCGCGCCCCTCGTTGGCGAGCCGGAAGGCGAGGCTGTAGGGCGTGTAGTTGCGCAAGACGTCGAGGATGAAGCCCTCCTCGATCGCCTGGCGCATGGAATAGACGTGGAAGGCGGCCGGCAGGTTGGTGGGGCTCGCGGGCTGCGTCGGGTCGGGGCGGCGGCCGAACAGCTCCAGCGTCTTCGCCTTGGGCGTCGCTGTGAAGGCGATGTAGGTGACGCCCGAGGGGCTCGCACGCGCCGACATCTGGGCGGCCAGCAGATCCTCGGTGCTCACCTCGCCGCCGTCGCCGAGCGCCGCGACCTCCTCGGCCGAGAGCACCTCCTTCAGCTTCGCAGCCGCCTGCCCGGTCTGGCTGGAATGCGCCTCGTCCGCGATCACGGCGAAGCGCTTGCCCTTCGAGGCCGCCAGCTCCTGCACCGCCTTCAGCGCAAACGGGAAGGTCTGGATAGTGCAGACCACGATTTTCTTGCCACCCGCCAGCGCCTCGGCCAGCTGCGCGCTCTTCGACCCCTCCGCCACGGTGATCGTGGCCACCACGCCGGTCGTCCGCTCGAAGCTGAAGATGGCGTCCTGCAGCTGGGCATCGATGACATTGCGATCCGAGACGACCAGCACCGAGTCGAACACCTTCCGGTCGGCGGTGTCATGCAGGTCGGCGAGGAAATGCGCCGTCCAGGCGATCGAGTTCGTCTTGCCCGAGCCGGCCGAGTGCTGGATCAGGTAGCGCCCGCCCGGCCCCTCCTCCAGCACCGCCGCGCGCAGCCTGCGCGTCGCGTCGAGCTGGTGGAACCGAGGGAAGATCGTGCCCGTGAGCCGCTTCTTCGCATCGCGCACCGGCACCATGTAGCGGCCGACGATCTCCAGCAGGCTGTCGGGCTGCCAGATCTCCTCCCACAGATAGGCGGTGCGGTGGCCATCCGGGTTCACCGGGTTGCCCTTGCCGCCGCCATCGCCACGGTTGAACGGCAGGAACCGCGTCGCGGCGCCGTCGAGGCGGGTGGTCATCATCACCTCGCTGTCGCTGATCGCGAAGTGGACCAGCGCGCCACCGGGGAAGGACAGGAGCGGCTCGGGCGCCTGACCCTTCGGCGCCGGCAGGCGGTCGAAGCGATACTGGTCAACCGCGTCCTGCACGCCTTGCGTGAAGTCGGTCTTCAGCTCGGCCGTGGCGATCGGCAGCCCGTTCAGGAACAGCACGAGGTCGATGCTGTTCTCATTGGCCCGCGAATAGCGCAGCTGACGCACCACGCGCAGCCGGTTCGCGGCGTAGAGCGCCAGCAGATCCGCGTTCATCTTCAACGCCGGCCGGAACTGCGCCAGCCGCACGGGCGCGCGCAGGCCGTTCAGCTCGACCCCGAAGCGCAGCACATCGAGCGTGCCGCGGTCGTCGAGCTGCCGGCGGATCCGGTCGAGCAGCATCGCCTCGGCCCCGGCGGCGTGGGTCTTCGCCAGCGCCTCCCACGCCTGCGGCTGGCTCGCCTGCACCCAAGCCACCACGTCGGGCGGGAAGAGCGCCCGCGCCCGGTCGTAGAGCGCCGCATCGCCCTCGGCATGCAGCCAGCCCGCCGCTGCCATGCGCGCGCAGATGTGGGCCTCCATCTCGACTTCACGGTGCCGGCTCATCTCCGTCCGCTCCTGCCGGCGCCACCCATCAAATAACGATCAAACAACGGCACCGCCATCAACCCGTTGAGAAACTTCACATTCGCCCTGCCTCGGCGCGCCGACTGCCCATTCGCATCGGGAACCCATCAAACAACCTCAGGCCCAGAACGGCAGGTAGCGGGCGTTCCGCTTGCCCTGGTCGGGATCGTAAGGCTTGATCCTCCCCTCGTCCAACGCATCCCGGATGATCCGCGACGCGGTCGAGGCGTTGTGCTCCGCGATCCCGAACCGCTCACGCAGCGAGGTGTTCGTCATCGGCTCGCGCTGCTCGCGCCGCAGGCAGGCGTGGAGATAGCACGCATGCACCCGCTCGGCCCGGTCCATGTCCCGCAACTCCTTGTGGGCGAACAGAACCGCGCGCGAGAACCCGTCCACAGACTCCCACTGCGGTGGCGGCAGCTGATACCGCTCGGTCTCGGCTACCACCTTGTCGACCCCGCTGCCGCGTTCCTCGCACAGCCCGATCCGGCGCATGAAGGCCGCCAGCGCCTCGTTGCGCGACCGCGGCGGCTGGTCGAGCAGCCGCTGGATGTCGCCCAGCGGTGCGCCCGGGTTCGTCACCTCGATCCGGTCGGCGAAGACCTCGACCATCGGCCCCGCGCCGGTCACGGTGAAGTCCTGGTGGATCAGCGCGTTGGCGATCAGTTCGCGGATGGCGAGATCCGGATACATCGGCACATCGCGGCGGGTCGCGGCGCCGATGACCTCGTTGCGCGGCAGCAGCGCCAGCAGGAAGGTCATCAGCCCCTCGAAGCCAACGGCATAGCCCCTCCGCCCCTCCTGCTCACGCTGCGTCGCAATCCTGTCCCGGCCGCCATAGACGATCAGCCGCACCGCCTTGCGCGCCATGGTCGGGAACTGCGTCAGGTCGCGCGCGATCAGGATGGCGCCGAGGTTGGTGATGTCCCAGCGCCCCGCATTATTGCGCCGGATCATGTCCTCGGCCGCGAGTGCAGCCAGCACGGCCGCCTGATCCATCGGCATGTCGCGGCCCATCCGCTCGAACAGGCCGGGTGCGTCGAGGCGACGGAGCACCTCGTCGCCGTCCTGGTCGGTCAGCGCGATCTGGCGCTCGAACGGGGTGCGGTCGAAGCAGCGCCAGAGCTCGCGCTCCATCTCGGGGTTGTCTGCCAGTGTCCGCCGCACCGATCCCACCCGCACCAGCTCGCGGCCACTGAAGGCGGTCGGGCGATGGGTGGCGGCGGGCACCTCCAGCACCACGACTCGCCGGCCGTCGACCTCGGTGCTGTGGAACCGGATCAACAGGCGCGGCCGCAGCATCTGGACGAGCCAGCTCTCCAGCTCCTGGTTGCCCTTGCGCGCCGTTGCGGGGATGAAGTCGGTGCCGGTGACCTCATGCGTGCCGTCGGCGATTCCCCAGACCACATAGGCGGTCTCCTTGCCGTTCAGCGCGGCGGCGTTGGAGAGCGCCGCGATGGTCTCGCCGATCATCTGCGGGTCGGCGTTGTTCTCCTTGAACTCGGCCCAGGGCGTCTCGGCCGGCAGGCTGCGCAGCTCGCGGATGAGGCGGGGGAGGTAGCCGGGGTCGTCCGCCTCGGTCATGCGGCCTCCGTGCCGGTGGCCAGCGCGTCGCGGACGTCGATCTTGCCGGTGACGGCGGCCGAGATGAGGGCGGCGCGGCGTTCCTGCAGGAGGGTGATGGCGGACTCGGCGGTGGTGATGAGGGAGTCGAGGCGCGACGTGTCCTTCTGGATGAACTGAACGATTTCGTGCTGTTCATTCGCTGGCGGCAGAACAACCGGGAGGTCCATCAAGTTCGTGGAAGAGATGGAGGCAAGATTCGTGCTCTGTTTCGAGCGGCTCATGAAATAGAACTGCGCGTAGTCGGAGCCGGTCACCCAGTTGAGCCATTCGGACGACACCCCAAAGGGCCTCACGGCGAAAACGTGGTTCTGGTGTATGCAGGGATCTATCTGCCCCTCCCACACATGCCCGCGGCCCAGCTTGTCGAAGTCACCGCCTTCGTTCATCAGCACATCGCCGGGCTTCAGCAGGTAACGTTCGAGGCTGTCCGCCGGAATCTCGATCATCGCCACGTGCTCAAGATCAAGAAAGCCATCCTGAACATTGGCGACCCGGAGATAGGGAACTTCGACCGTCTGAACGCCGGTGTTGTCCTTCCCCTTGGCGATGCCGGTCTGGACCCGTGCAATCTTCCTGAGCGGCACCACCTCCCACCCTTCCGGCACGTCGCCGAGCCAGTCGATGCCCGAGGGTTTGAGGGGGGTGGCGGGGTCGAGGCCGCGGGTGACGGCGTGGCTGATGACGGCCTGACGCTTCTCGGCCAGCAGCGCGATGAGGCGGCGCTGCTCGGCCACCAGCGCATCGATCTTTGCCGTCTCCCGGTCGAGAAAGGCGGCGATGGCGGTTTGTTCCGGGAGAGGGGGGAGAGGAACGGGAAAATCACGCGCGAAGTCATCCGGCACCCGCTTCTGGCCGCCAGCACCATACATGAAAGCTTCACCGATCCGGCGAAAGCTCGATGACGAGATGAGCCAAAAGACGAAGTCCGGTGTTGTGACGTCGAGCCGAGGCCGCAGAACCGTGAGTTCGGTTGTCCCGAAGGCGATCCCGTTCGTCAGTCCCTGCATTCGCGCACGCTTCCCGTTCTCGAAACAAGGCGTGATCTTCGCGAACGCTACATCCCTTTCGCGCAGGTAGGTGTAACCCGTTTCCACCTCCGCAAGCGGGCGTATCTGATCGGTGTTGATCGTGCCGTCCTCGCCCACTGCCTCCATCGGCAGAAATGTCACGTCTGTTTCACGGTCCCACGATGCGATCTCGGTCTTGCTGGGGTTGAGGCGAACGATGAACCGCAGACGCTTGACGTCCCACCCCTCCGGCACCTCCCCGAGCCAGTCCACGCCCGAGGCCCGATAGGCCGGATAGCGCCGCATCACGCCGAGAGCTCCGTCAGCATGCGCTGGATGCGCGCGGTCACCTCGGCCAGCTCGGCGTCGATCTCGGCCAGCGGGCGGGGCGGCTCGAACACGTAGAAGTGGCGGTTGAACGGGATCTCGTAGCCGACCTTCGTCTTGTCGGGGTCGATCCAGGCGTCGGGCGCGTGGGGCAGCACCTCGCGGGCGACATAGGCCTCGACATCCTCGGCCAGCGGCACCGTCTCGGTGTCGCGCAGGCTGGTGTCGGGCTGGGGCTTGCCCTTCTGCTTGCCCTTCACGCCCAGCACCACGCGCCCGGCCTCGTCGCGCAAGGGCCGCTCCACGGTGATCTGGCGATAGCCGAAGGCGGTGTTGGGCAGGATGCGCGACAGGGGCGCGAGCCTGACCCGCCCGCCCTCGGGCGGCTCGGGGGCGTCCTCGCCCGGGCGCAGCACCGCGCGCCCGACCTCGCGGCCGGCGGCATCATGGGTGCGGGCAAGCTGCGCCTCGGTGAAGGCGCCGAACAGCTGCGTGACGGTGGCGATGTCGGCCTCGCCCATCTCCTTGCGCTTGGAGCCGAGGGACTTGCGCATCTTCCGCCAGAAGCCGGAGGCGTCGATCAGCTGCACCTTGCCCTTGCGGTGCGCGGGCTTGCGGTTGGTCAGCACCCAGACATAGGTCGCGATGCCGGTGTTGTAGAACATGTCGGTGGGCAGCGCGACGATGGCCTCGACGAGGTCGCTCTCCAGCACATGGCGGCGGATCTCGCTCTCGCCCGACCCGGCGCCGCCGGTGAAGAGGGGCGAGCCGTTCAGCACGATGGCGAAGCGGCTGCCGCCGTCGCGGGCGGGGCGCATCTTGGACAGCAGGTGCATCAGGAACAGGAGCGAGCCGTCCGACACCCGCGGCAGGCCGGGCCCGAAACGGCCGGCGTGGCCCTGGCGCGTGTGTTCCTCGCGCACGACCTTCTCGACCTTCTTCCACTCCACCCCGAAGGGCGGGTTCGAGAGCATGTAGTCGAACTTCGCCGCCGGGTGGCCGTCATCCGAGAGGGTGTTGCCGAAAACGATGTTCGAGACGTCCTGCCCCTTGATCAGCATGTCGGCCTTGCAGATGGCGTAGGACTCGGGGTTCAGCTCCTGCCCGAACATGACGAGGCTGGCGGCGTCGTTGTGCTCGGTCAGGTATTCGCCCGCGACCGAGAGCATGCCGCCGGTGCCTGCCGTGGGGTCGTAGATGGTGCGCACCACGCCGGGCTTGGACAGGACGTCGTCATCCTCGACGAACAGCAGGTTGACCATCAGCCGGATCACCTCGCGCGGGGTGAAGTGCTCCCCGGCGGTCTCGTTCGAAAGCTCGGCGAAGCGGCGGATGAGTTCCTCGAAGACGAGGCCCATCTGGTGGTTGTCGACGCGCGAGGGGTGGAGGTCGATGCCGGCGAAGCGTTCGGTGACCTGATAGAGGAGGCCGGCCTTGGACAGCCGGTCGATCTGCGCCGCGAACTCGAACCGCTCGAAGATGTCGCGGACGTCGGGCGAGAAGCCCTGGATGTAGGCGAAGAGGTTCGGCGCGATGTTGTCCTGATCGCCGACGAGCTTTCGCATGTCGAGCGGCGAGGTGTTGTAGAAGGACTGGCCGGCCTTGCGCAGCAGGAACGGCTCGGGGTTGAGCCCCTGGCGCGTGCGCTCGGCGTGTTCGGCGAGGACGGCGCCCTTGGTGGGGGCGAGCACGCAGTCGATGCGGCGCAGCACCGTGAAGGGCAGGATGACCTTGCCGTAGTCGGCCTGCTTGTAGTCGCCACGCAGGAGGTCGGCCACCGACCACAGGAAGGACGAGAGTGCCTGCTGGTTCAACGCGCCGCTCCGTGGCTGCCCATGACGCATAGAGCCCGCCCCGGGCGCGGATGGCAACATGTTCGGGGAGAATGCCGCAGGCCCCCTTGCTGCTCGGCTCGCCATCCCGCCCCCGAGGATATAGTCATCGACAATGCGCCAGCTTCGGCGACGAACCTGAGACAGCTGCGATCGAGGAGAGCCGACCCATGAGCGACATCAAGCTGTTCCGGCGACAGGGCACGGCGTTCTCGGAGCTCGCCGGGTCGTCCGCGCCGCTGGAGAAGGCGCTGCAGACCCAGTTCGAGAGGAACCTCGATGCGCTGCTCGGGGTCAGTTTCGTGGCGACCGGGAATTTCACCAGCCGGGTCGGCCGCATGGACACCCTCGGCCCCTCTGCCAAATGATCACCGTCGACGTGGAGACGATGAAGGTCGCCCTGTCCCTGCCGTGCTTGGAGAATTGAGGAGAAACGGGGAACATGAACACGTTTCTGATCAAGGTGAATGCTACGCGTGCCCGAGTCCCAGGCGGCATCGCACGACCGCGAGAACTCGCAGACTGGCAACAGATGAAGTTCACTGCGCCGCGGGCCAAGTCCAAGCCTTCGCTTCGCTCCGACAAGGGCGCAGGTCCAGCACCGTCAGCGAACGACGAGGCTTTTGTGTGGGTCAATGAGTCGAGCGGCGGCGGGGGTTTGACTGCGCACGCGAAGCTCGCAGCGGTCAAGGACGCCGGAGACTCTTGGGAATTCGACGTCGTCGACCTTCGACTGGTGGAGCGCCCGATAGGCATGGACGCCGCCCTGTCGCGATCAACGAGTTCGCTGCTGCTCCGCAGCATAAGGGCGTTTCGGCATGAGAAGCTCTGGGCGCTCACCGTTTCCGAGCGCGATCTTGTTCACGCGCTGGTGGAAAAGTCTGGTGGTTTCCGGACGGGTAGTGGCGCAGACGATGCTTGGCGATTGGCGCTCGCGTCACATCGCGCACGGATCGAGGATGCGGATCGTGAACGGCGCATGGCCCTGCAGAAGATGCGTCCGGGTCAGCAAGCTTTCCGTGCGGCGGCCATGCTGCGACACGGCGGTCGATGCGTGGTGACCAAGTGCTCAGTGCCGGAGGCGCTAGAGGCCGCGCACGTGATCCCCCATACGGGAGAGCCGTTGTTTGAGCATCCGGAGAACAGCCTGGTTCTTCGACGGGATATCCACGCTCTGTTCGACGCCTTCTTGATCAGCATTCATCCCCAGACGAGCGAGGTCGCCGTTGCCGCACGCCTGTCAGGCACGGCTTACGCCAGCCTCTCAGGGCGCAGGGTGGACCATCAGGTCGTGCGGTCAGCCCTCGAACACCACTTCGGAGCATTCAAATCCACGGCGGAACCGAGCGGATGACAGATCTCCACGTGTTGTCTTGTGGCAGGACCCCATAGACGCCCGTCGTCGCCTTGCGTTCGTGACCGAGGGCCGCCTTCGCGCTGCGTTCACGCGAGCTTGCCGAGGGCGCAGGCGACATGTTAGATGACTTGGTCATGCCCAGGGCTGCACATGACCGTCAAGACGACCCTGAGCTTCACCGACCGCCATCACCGCTTTCTCACCGAGAAGGTCGGCCAGGGCGTCTATGCCTCGCAGAGCGCAGCGGTGGCCGCAGCGCTGGAGCAGATGATCCGCGATGAGGAGGAGCGCGACATCGCGCTGGGGGCGCTGGCCGAGGAGATCCGGGCGCGCCTGGCCACACCGCTATCCGAGTTCGTCGAGCAGGATGACGCCTTCGCTGCTGCCCGCAGAGCGTGAGCTATCGGATCTGGTTCCGTCCCGTGGCTGCCGGCCACCTCGACGCGATGGTGTGTTGGACCATTTCAGCGAGGTGGCGCGAGGTAACCCAGGGCTGAGTGGGCCCCGACAACACCGGCTCGCCTCAAGCGCCCGGGTATGCCTCTCTCACCGCGCGCCAGAAGTCGCGCATGAGATTGATGTGATCGGCGATGCGCCACGGTTCGGCCCCGTCAACATCTCGCAACGCTCCGAATTCATCGCGGTTGACCACCTCCAGCACCGCCGCGCAGAGCGTCGCGTCGAGCTCGAATGGGGCTTGCGGCAGAGTGGCGTCCCTTCTCTGGTAGTAGATCACGGGGTATTCGCCACTTCTTGCGGGCTCGTCACGTTGCGCGTTCAGGTAGAAGAGCCGAGGTGCGAGCTCTCCCGCCGCCCTATCATCCTCGTCCAAGTGGACGTCGACCATCCACATGTTCATGACGTCAACATCTCCCCTAGCCAGGTGGTGCCTAAGCTGCACGCCGTTGCGAAAAGCCATGTCGGCTACGTTGGGAAACTCGCCGGCCCCAGGGACGTCCGTATACCAAGACACCAGCACTAGTTCGTGGACATCCGGATTGTAGTCGAGGAACGAGCGTGCAGCGGGTCCTGCACGGAACTCGACCTGCTCGCCAGAAGCTCTTGCACGGTCCACGAACGTTCTGCTGGATCGATCCATGGCATCCGCATCGACCACGGTAGCGCGGGTCCAGAGGTCTTCGAACCACGCCGCCGCTGCGTCCCAGGCCGGGCTGTGGGCGTCGCTGAAGGTGCCGGCCTCGGTCAGTCTGGACGGGTCGGCGAGGTTGCCGATGCCGTTGGACGAGGCGTTGGCCGAGCCCACCACGACGCCCGCATCCGAGAGATATACCTTGGCGTGCAGGTTCTCGCAGTGCCGGATCCCGTCGCGCCCGGGAGCGCCGAGGTCGGCAAGGGCTTCGGGGTTCGTCCCGCCCATGCCGATGTCGCAGATGATGCGGAGGTCGTCGCGCCCTGCGACGCCGGGGCCGAACAGCTCCGATGGTGCGCCCCGACCCCAGAAGGCGACGGCGAGGCGGGCGTTGGCTCCGCTTGCGACGTCGCGGATTCTGCGGCTCAGGGCGTCGCCGGTGAGAAATTGCGTCATGACTTTACTCCTTTGATTGCACGGTGAAATATCTCGGTTAAGATGCCGGGGGCGGAACCCCCGGCTGCCCTCAGGCCGCGAGGGCCAGAAGGCGGTGTTGCACGAGGCTGGGCGCGGCCTGCTCCATCGCCACGGCACACACGACCTTGCGCAACAGCTTGCGCGCGTGCTTGTCGAGACCGCCGATGTCCGCGTCCCCCGCGACGACTGCCTCGGCCAGGCTGCGGCCCGGGTCGAACGAGAGCGCCAGCCTCTCCGTTCCTCCGCGCCAATCCGACGTGGGGGACTGGATATCCACCCGCACCGCTGCGGGCCATTCCACGAAGACCGCGACCGCTCTGCCTACGACCACGGTCCGCGGACCCAGCAGCGGCGGCTCGGTGAACTCGGGCAGCAGGAGGTCGGTCTCCTGCCGGATGACGATGCCCGCGGCCCTGCAGAAGGCCGCCACCGCCGGCGCGTCGGCGGCGCCGATCTTGGTGTTGCGAGGCCCCAGCGCGGTGGAGAGGGTGCCTTGCGCCGAACCCCTGCGCGCCACTTCCAGAACAGCCAGCAACCTCTCACTACGATGAAGCGACCAGATGTCGACGTCGCCGTCGGCGAAGGCGCCCCACTCCTCCATGCCGTTGCGCAGACAGTTCCCGGCAGCGCGACCGAGCGCCATGACTTCTCCGATCGTGGTGCAGCGACGGCCCGCAAGCCCGGCGTGCCGCATCTCCTCCACGGGCCGCAGGACCTCGTGTCTGCGCGCCACAAGAGCGGTGCGGCGCATGCGGTCCAACAGTCGATCGGCCGGCGTATCGAACAGAAGGAAACCGTCACGGTGATGGGCCAGACCGTCAAGCACCTTGCGCGCCTCGCGGGCGAAGGGCGCGTCGGGCCTCATCGCAATATCGGCCACCTTCCCGAGCTTGTCGACGATGTCGGCGATGTCGCTTTCCAGGAAGAGGCGTCGGTCCTCGCAGAAGCGATACAGCGGCTGCCCGAGGTCGAACTTGCGCTTGGCCCACTCCGGATCGGCCTTGCGGCGTCGCGCCCGGCGGATGCTGTCGTGATCCGCCGCGGACCGCAACAGGAGGCGCTCCAGCGCCCGCCGCCACGGCGCGAGCGAAGGCGGACCGCCCTCGATTGCGCCGGCGACGACGCGCCGCAGCGCGTCGCCGTTGATGATCTCAACCATCATCCCCTCCACACCAGATTGTCAAAGAGCTACTTCGTCATGAGGGATCTACTATGAGTGGTCGCGATTCGCAAGAGATTTCTCTACGTGGTAGATCACCTGATAAATCCATCTTGCGCATTTGGGCGCGTGCTTCTCCTGATCAGAGGCGCTCGCGCAGGGCCAGCCTCTGTTCGGTCGGCAGCAGGTCGGCCACCGCGATCATCAGGTCGAGCAGGCGACGGTCCTCACCGGCCGGCTTTGCCTCGCGGCACTCGGGCTTGAGCATCATCAGCCGGACCTTCTTGCGTGGGCTCTTGCCGAAGAGGGTCAGCCAGTCGGTCAGCTTCGCGTGATAGGCACGGTAGGCTGGGGTGCCAGGGCGAAGCTCATCAAAGAACTCGCGCAACGCCCATTCGGTATTCCGGCCGTTGAGGGCCTCGTAGTTCTCCAGATAGCTCTCGGCGGTAAGCCCCTTGTAGCCGATCCACTTGCTGAACCCGAACACCGGCCGCTCGGGGTCGCGGTCGTCGATGTAATAGGCGTGGACAAGGCCCAGGCGGTCTGCCAGGGCAGCAGAGCGCGCAAGCTCGCGCTGCAATCCGTGGATGCCCTCGATCGCCTCCTTGGCGGTGACGACTAGCCGCATGACATATCTCCTGCATAAAGGTTAAACTCAGAGTAGGTAGATATTCAGGTCTGCAAGGTCGTTGTCAATGGTTGTCGCGTGGAAAGGCTTCATGATCGTTTTGCAATGGAGCCACTACGTCTCGACGAGCGACACTGATTGTGATCGCGGCCCGTCCGGCGAGGCGCCTGTTGCCGCCCGCAGCGTCCCGAAAGCGAGGCCTCACCCGACGCGAGTCGCTGCGGGAGCCTCGCGCGCGACGACCGCCACACTGGACCGCCTTGGTGGTGCAACTTGTAACCGACAGACGCCAACGGCTCCGGTGTCGAAAGAGGGTTGCCTCCTCCGTCGATGTCTTGCGAAGGAGCTGGGCGCCGACTGGATCGCGCAGCACCGCCCGACGTCGCTGAACGATCCCCCAGCACCAAGGAGACCGATCATGCTCCACACCGACGCCCAGATCGAGGAACTCGATGCCGCGCTGCTGGCGCTGCCGCCCGAGAGCGACGGCATGCTGGCGAGCGAGTTGGACGGCTTCGTGACCGGCGTGCTGCTGTGCCCGGAGATGATCCTGCCCAGCGAGTGGCTGCCCTGCGTCTGGGGCGACCCGGATCTGGCGGTGTTCGAGAGCGACGCGGCCGCGCAGCGGACGGTGGCGGCGGTGATGGCGCACTACAACCGCGTGGCGCGCGGCCTCGCCCGCAACCGCCCGGTCTGCGAGCCGCTGTTCGACGAGGACAGGCGCACCGGCGAGGTGCTGTGGGAGATGTGGGTCTCCGGCTTCGAAGAGGCGATGCGGCTGCGGCCCGACTCCTGGATGGCCACGGTGGAGTCGGGCGACCCGAACGTCGAGCACGCGCTGCCGCTGATGCTGGCGCTGCACGCGATCCAGGCGGGCGAGAGCGACATGCCCAAGGCCTCCATCGACGAGCTGAGCGAGCAGGCGCCCGACCTGATCCCGACGCTGGTGCTGACGCTGAACGGCTGGGTGAAGGCGCAGCGGGGCACGAGCGGCGCGGCCAACCTGCCCGGCGCGCCCGCTCGCCGCGCGAAGGTCGGTCGCAACGATCCGTGCCCGTGCGGGTCAGGGCGCAAGTTCAAGAAGTGCTGCGGGCAGGAGACAGTGCACTGACCGAGGCGGAGCAGCTATGGGACGATCCGCGGGAACCGGCGCATCTGCTCGGCCAGCTTGGGGAGCATCGCGTCGGACTTGCCGTAGAGGTCCTCGGAGCGCTTGTTGGCCCGACCGGTGATGTAGTTCGCTGCCTCCTGGTCGAGACAGAAGCGCCGTAGATCTTCGAAAAGATGCCGGAAGCCGTGGCATGGGGCAGGGCGTGGTTCCGGCATCTTGGCAAGGAATTCCTCGCGGATCCAGTCACGCAGATTCTGCTCGGCTCGCGTCGCAGTGAAGAGCCGCCCTCCCTTGTGTGACTGCACGAAGCTTAGAAAACCCTCGTCGATGATGGCTGGGTGGATCGGCACGCGTCGGGCCTTGTGTGTCTTGGTGCTGCGGCCCTTGCCGACGCGGATACGGTAGAACCAGTCGTCTCCGACCTGAAAGACGTCTTCGCCCGTCAGCTGCATCAACTCGCCGACGCGAGCGCCGGAGTAGGCGAGGAGCCAGGGAAGCCAGCGGTTGTGCGGCTCTTCTTGGGTGCGCGCGGCAATCAGGATCTCGCGCGCCTTGTCGAGCGTGTAGGTGATCTCACTGCTGTCGCGCTCCTCGATGGCGGGGAGTTCGAGGGTGTCCAGCGGATTTCGCTCACGGAACAGCTTTCCGTCGCTCTGACGCTGCGCCCAGCCGAGAACTGCGCGCAGGCACCCGAGCTTGTCGCGCACCGTCTTCGGGCTCTGGTCGTCCTCCAGCAGATCCTCGCACCAGCGATCGGCTTCGGCCTTGGTCACGGTGTCGACGCGGTTGCTGTCGCGCCATGTGACGAACTGGCCGATGATCGTGCGGTATTTCCGAAACGTCGCGGGCGACTTCCGCGTGCCCATCCCGCGCTTCGAACGCTGCTCCTGTGCGTCGATGACGTCATCGAAGGTGAGGATCGAGAAGCTCTTGTCCGGCGCTTTGGCGATGATCGGGTCGGTGGGACTGCCGCTGAAGTTCCCCGAATCCCGTTCGACCTGGCGCTTGAGCAGTTCGATCTCCGCGTGCAGCAGATGGTGGCAGAGCTGCCGATACTCCTTGCTCTCCGGGTCGAGCACGATGGAGTGCCGCGCGAGGAACGCATCGGCTGCATGGCTGATCAGCGCATGTTCATTGTCGGCCAGGTGTTTCTCCAGTTCCTGCAGCCGGATCCTCCGAGACATGCGTTCGAAGGCCTGATGGTCGAGCAGGGCGGGGTAGTCCAGTTCGGCGATGAGCTCCGCTATCGGGTCGTCGGCCTTGATCTCGCCGGCTCGCTTGCGTTGCTGGATCTCGTGCTTCGCCTTCCAGGCGGCTTCGGCGCGCATCGAGGCTGATGGCACCGACGACCGGTCGATCAGGTCGCGGTCGAGTTCCTCACGGTAGTATTGCGCGGCAGCAGCCTTCATGTCCTCGACGGTCAGGCTCTGGCGAGAACGCAGGGCGAGGTATTCGCGATCCCACTCCGCCAGCGTCTTGCGTGCGAAAAGCTCGGCCTGCCTGCGGTCCGAAGTGCCTGTCGAGCACGAGCGCTCCTTCTTTCCGACGATCGCGACCAGGTCGCTGGGCACGCGCATCCGCAGCCAGAGTGTGCCGGCCTTGCCGCGTGGCTTCAGATAGGGGGAAGGTTCGCGCATCTGGCTCTGTGTAGCAAGTCGTGTAGCACGCGGTGTAGCGACGACCTCATTCTTCGTCAACATAAACAGGATACTGTGAGGTATCACGGAGTTACGTGGCAGGCCATCGAGATTTCGAATCTCTCATCACCCACCATCCATTTCAGGCGCTTGCCGCCGATCTGCGAAGTGCGCCCCGGTTCAGTGAACCTGTCGAAGCTGAGAACCTCGGCCGCGCCCGCGAGGTGCTCGGGCAGGAATCGGCCATAGGTGCGGAAGGTGATCGCGGTGTTGCTGTGCGCGAGATATTGCGCCACGGCCTAGATCGGCTGACCGGCGGCGAGCATGCGGACGGCGACGCTGTGCCGGATCTGCTGGATGTTGACATCGACCAGCCCGGCCCTTGCGCGTCACCCCGTCCGGTAGGCGCAGGTCGATGATGCCGCGTTCGAGGTCGACGCGCTGCCAGGTCAGGTCCAGCACGGCACCGACGCGGGCGCCGGTGGCCAGCAGCAGAATCACCGCGAGCCGGATGTGCGGGGCGCCGCAGCCGTCCATCAGCGCCCGGATCCGGGCGTCGGACGGGGGGCGGACGTCGCTGGCGGGCTTCGGCGGGCGTTCGATGTGCGGGGCGCGGTCGATCAGGCGGCACTTGGCTGCCCATGTCAGGGCCGAGCGCAGGTGGCCAAGCTCGGTGTGCACGCTGCCGACCCGGCGGCCTGCGGCGGCACGGGCGGCGGCATGGTCGCGGCAGTCGCGAATGGTGATCCGGTCAGGGCGCAGGGCGCCGAAGTGGCGCAGCACGGCCTTGCCGGTGTGGCGCATCGTCTGGGCGGTCGGCTTCGTGCCTAGGTGCTCGATGTGGCTTGCCCAGAGTGCGGCCACAGTCAGCCCGCCGGCCGGGGCTGTCTCGCGCAGGTATCGGTCGCGGCCTTCGGCTTCCGCCTCCGCTCGGGTGCGTGCCGCAAGCTGATAACGGCGGCGTCGGCCGTCCTCCCACCAGTAGACGCAGAATCCGCCGCGGAATCCGCCGATGCTGATGCCTGACATGCTTCGTGCTCCTGCACTGCGCTGGCCGGGGTTCGCAGCATGCGCCCGACCCGGAAGCCGGGCAACTCCCCGCGGTGGACCATCCGGCGTATGGTCTCGGCGCTGCACTGCCACCGGGCCGCGAGGCTGTCGGGGCTGTAGGGCCACCGTCCACCACACCACCATCCTGGAGATGAACGTCGAGAGCTTCTGGCGCCGCGCCGCCTTGCGCACCGCGACATCGACCAGCGACATCATCTCTTGATCTCATGGCACGCAGCGCGACACCCTCAATCCATCGTCGTCGACTCGTCACCAGCGATGTCGCGCACCAGTCACCGGCAATGTCGCGCTACAGTCCGGGCGCCGGGGATGGCGTGATCCCGCAGGCTGCGGATGGCGTCGGGTGCAGAGGGAGTGTCCGGGAACAGGTGGGCCCCGTTCGGCTGGCGATCGATCAGCAGGCGCCCTTTCCGGATCTGCACATGGAGCCAGTTGACGGGGATGCCGAGCCTCCTGGCGACTTCATTTGCGCTCAGGAGGCCGGGATCGTGCCGCCATTTGCTGCGCGGGACCGCCACCTTGATGCCCGCGGCCATCCGGATCCGCCGGACGGTGACGGGAAACACCTTGTCGGCGCAGTCTGGCGAGCGGTGCCCTTCGTCGGTGAGGATAGCGGCAATCTCGTCGTCGGGCATCCCGGCCTGTGCGAGTTCGCGCACGCGGTCGCACATCTCGTTGCCGCGGCTGAGCCTTGCCACCGAGTTCACCCGCATCTTGACGTCGAGATCGGTCACTGCGCCGCCCCGCCAGACGATCCGGGCCAGCGTGATGTCGTGGGGCCCCCGGTCGAGGACCACCTTCTCGACAAGGCAGCGCGAGCCGCGCCTTGCGGTGAGCATCGGTGGTGGCAGGATCGGCCCGGATCCGGGGAAGGCGGCCAGAGAGGGCAACGACCTTGCTCTCGAGAGCCTTGCTCATGGCCGCCTGTGAGGCCGGTCGCGGCGCCGACTGTTCGGCGAGGGCTGCCTCGGCCGCCCTGACCTCCACGAGCGCACATTCCCAGCGCCGTTCCAGTTCGGCGGCAACGAGGCGGTTGTCCGGATCGACACGATTGAACTGCCGCCGAGCGAGGGCGGCGGCGTAGCGCGTACGCTCGACCTCGCGTTCGGCGTTGGCCCGCAGCGCCGCATCGACCTGGCTCTGGGCCCGGCGGGCGCGCGACAGGGCATCGAGCTCGGCAGGGGCCAACGCGGCCAGGAAGGCGTCGGCGACGGCGGCGTCCACACGTGCGGCCCGAATGTGCTGGCAGGTGGGCAGGCCCGCATGTGAGCGCAGGTGGTTGCAGACATACTCGCCGCCGCCCTTGTAACGGACATACATCTTGTGACCGCACCGCGCGCGACCCGGGCGATCCCATGCAGCAGGAGTTCGCCCTCGCGGGGCGCACCTCTCGTCCTGGTGCGCATGTATTCGGCCCGGTTGTCGCTCACCATGCCGCGGATCTTCTCATGGCTCGGCCAATCGACGCAGGCCGGATACCGATCCTTGACGACGATGCGCCAGTCGTCGATCGGCCGCGCCACCTTTGCCGGACTGCGATCTTCGCGGGTTGCCGCACGGATCCGGGTCCGGCCATGGACGAAGGCTCCTGCGTAAGCGGGGGTCTTCAGGATGCTCGCCACAGCCGCGACCGTCGCACGCGCCCAGCACAGGTCGCCATGGCGGTCCCGGCGCGGCAGCTCAAGGCCTCGGTCGTTCAGCGTGCGCATGACCGCCGCGACGGTGCGCAGCTTCGGAAACAGCTGGAACACAAGGCTGAGCCGTTCCTGAACGGCGACGTTCGGCTCCTTGAGCACCACGCCACTCGGGTCGCGCACCAGACCGACCGGCAGGGTGAGCGCGAGCTCGCCGCGTCTGGCCTTGGCGATCAGGCCTGCCGTCAGGCGGCTGCGGATCGAGTGCAGCTCGAGCTCGGATATGGTCCCCTTGAGGCCGAGCAGCAGGCGCCCGTTGGGGCTTCCGGGGTCGTACACCCCGTCGCGGTCGGCAATGAGACACCCGCGCAGCCCGCATATGTCCAGCAGGGGATACCAGTCGGAGCAGTTGCGGGCGAGGCGTGTCACGTCGATCGACAGGATCAGCCCGACCTCGCTGAGCCCGACACGGCCGACGAGTTCCTTGAAGCCGCTGCGGTGTGCGGCAGAGGCCCCGCTCAGGCCGAGGTCGGCGTCGATCACGTCGATGTCGGCGTCATGCCACCCGAGTTCGCGAGCGCGTTGGCGCAGCGCGTCCCGGAGCCGCAGGCTCTCCTGATTGCTCACCACCTGATGGGGCGTCGACTGCCGGATTGATCATCGACGAACTCGGCTATCTGCCCTTCGCCGAAGCTGGCGGGCAGATGCTCTTCCACCTCATCAGCATACTCCACGAGCGCACCTCGGTCATGGTCACCACCAACCTGACTTTTGCCGAGTGGCCCGTCCGCCGTCGTCCATCGGGCTCGAACCGATGGCGCCTCAATGGCTCGCCATCGAGACCGGCAAAAATAGCTTGCGCCTCCGCAATCGGGACTGACGGCGCCAGAGAGGCCCGGAGCCGTTCCGTTGTGTGATCGCTGCACGGCTCCGGGCCCCTCTGCCAGCACAGCCCCCACGCGAGTGCCGCCGGTCCCTTCCGACCAGCCGGGGGGTCGAACTTGCGCGCCGACAGGGGGTCAATTTGGGATGCCGATTGACAATGGTGCTTGCCAAAGGGGCAGTCGCGTCTAGTGTTTCGTGGGGTGAGGGGAAGTGGCGGTATTGTCCGATGTCGTGCAGGCGCGTGTTGGTGATGTCGCTCATCGCTCGGCCGTTGCCGGCGACGGCCGAGGATGCCGGCGCGTATCGGGCCACGGCCGCGTACCGCCCGACCCTGCCGGCCTGCATGGAGGGGCGCATCGCCGAAGCCGGGAAGATGGAGAGGCCGCCGCGCCGGTCCGTCACGGTGGAGCGGCGGCATCACGTCACCCCGGGCGGCGCCCGCGCCCCCGCCTGTACCCGCGAGGGTTGTGATGAGCTGCCGGCACGGTCTGGAGATCGACGGCGACGGTGCGGTCGCCGCAGGGCCCGGGCGCGCGCGGCATCTGCTGCTGCTTCCCGCAGAGGAGCGTCGCGTCGCCGCGACGGAGGGGCGCGACATGTTGCAGGGACCCTGCGTGCGCGACATATCGGCACGCGCCCTCGGCCGGGTTGCGCCGACCCCGATGGCCTGTCCACCCGATCTGGAGGCTTTCGAGCGCGCGCCGGGCGGAGCGCCCGGCGGCGTGGCCGCCCGTGACAGCGGCGGTCGGACCCTGCGCCTGCGCGACGGCGCCGGAGGCAAGAGGGGACGGCCGCAGGCTGTTCACGTCCCCCATCATCGACAGGTCTGCCAGGGGCGGACCAAGCGGAGGCTGATCACATATGTGCACGGCATGCTGGGAGCCCGCTCTGGCGCGGGCCGCGGGGCTGGACCCCTGCCACTGTGGCGCACCCTACACGCAGGCGGCGTTCCGGCGGATCGAGGCGGACATCTCGCGCCGTCAGATGCTGGGCGGGACCGCCGCTGTCATGGGCATGTTCGCGGGCTTCGGGCTTTCGCCGCGCGAGGCCCGCGCCCAGACCCCCGGTCGGCCGCTGCTGCTGACCAACCTGCGGTTCTTCGACGGCGAGACGCTGGCGATGCGCGAAGGACGCGACATCCTGATCGAGGATGGGCGGATCGCTGCCCTGCCTGCGGCCGGCCAGGGCCCCGGGGACGCCGAGCGGATCGACTGCGGCGGCCGCTCGGTGATCCCGGGGCTGATCGACGCGCACTGGCATGCCACGCTGGTGGGCGTCAGCATGGTCGTGGCGGCGACACAGGATATCGGCTTCATCCATCTGATGGCCGGGCGCGAGGCCGGGGCCACCCTGATGCGCGGCTTCACCACCGTGCGCGATGTGGGCGGTCCGGCCTTCGGGCTGAAGATGGCGATCGACCGCGGGGTCGTCGCCGGCCCGCGCATCTTCCCCTCCGGCGCCATGATCTCGCAGACGGGCGGGCATGGCGACTTCCGCTTCCTGCACGAGCTGCCGCGTTTTCCCGACACGGCGATGACCAACATCGAACGCCAGGGCGTGGCGCTGATCGCCGATGGCGCCGACATGGTGCTGCGCGCCACCCGCGAGCAGCTGATGAAGGGCGCCAGCCAGATCAAGATCATGGCCGGGGGCGGGGTGTCCTCGCTCTACGATCCGCTGGACACCACCCAGTTCACCGAGCGCGAGATGCGCGCCGCGGTGGAGGCGGCCGAGGACTGGGGCACCTATGTCTGTGCCCATGTCTACACCCCGGGCGGCATCCGCCGGGCGGTGGCGGCCGGCATCAGGTCGATCGAGCATGGCCAGCTCGCCGACGAGGAGACGGTGCGGATCATGGCGGGCGAGGGGGTCTGGTGGTCGATCCAGCCCTTCCTCGACGATGAGGACGCCAACCCCAAGCCCGACCCGGTGCAGCGCGCCAAACAGCTCGAGGTCGCCGAAGGCACCGTCCGAGCCTTCGAAATGGCCCGCTCCCATGACGTGCAGCTCGCCTTTGGCACCGACATCCTGTTCAACCCCGCCGGCACCGCCACCCAGGGCCGGCAGCTGGCCAAGTTCGCCCGCTTCATGTCGCCGCTGGAAGCGCTGCACAAGGCCACCGGAGCGGCCGGGCAGCTTCTGGCCCTCTCGGGGGGGCGGGCCCCCTATGACGGGCGGCTGGGCGTGATCGCCGAGGGGGCGCTCGCCGACCTGCTGGTGGTCGACGGTGACCCCGAGGCCGGGCTCGACTGGCTCGACACCCCGGCCGAGAGCCTGCGCCTGATCATGAAGGGCGGCCGCATCCACAAGGATATCCTGTGAACGAGGGACATGCGATGACAGGGTTCGCAACAGGGACACGGATGCTGGCGACGGTGGCCTGCGCACTGGGGATGGCGGGCACGGCCGCCGCACAGACCGGCGGCGACACGGCCTTTCAGATCACCCCCTATGCCTGGGCCACCGGGCTGGGCGGCACCCTGACGGTCGGGGCGCAGACGGTCGCGATCGACAGGTCGTTTTCCGATGTCCTCAGGGATCTCGACGGCGCCTTCTTCCTCAGCGGCTACGGGCGGACGAACCGGTTCGTGTTCCTCGGCGACCTCAGCCGGTCGTCGTCCTCGCGGGCGGGGATCCTGACTGCGCCGCCGGCTCCGGCGCCGCTGCCGGCGGAGGGCAGGCTGCGGCAGACCTCGGTGACCCTCGCGGCCGGCTACCGCGTCGCAGAGACGCCCGACGTCCGGCTCGACCTGGTGGGCGGCCTGCGGCACTGGCGCGTCAGCGCCCGGGCCGACGTGCCGGCGCTGGGGGTCTCGGTCAGCCGAAGCGCCAGCTTCACGGACCCGATCATCGGCGCACGCCTCCTTGCCGACATCGCGCCGAACTGGTCGGCGCTGCTGTATGCCGACATCGGCGGCTTCGGCGTGGGCTCGGAGTTCACCGGGCAGTTCGTCGCCACGGTGAACCATGCGGTGTCGGACAACCTGTTCATCTCGGCCGGCTACCGGCACATGCAGGTCGATTACCGCACCGGCGGGCTGCGGGTGGATGCCCGCCTGTCCGGTCCGATCCTCGGCGCAACCTGGCGGTTCTGACCCGCTGCGCCGGGCTGATCCGTCCCGGAGCTTCTTGCCGGCGCCGCTCGCCCGGCGGATGCATGGCCGCGGGCGGCTCCCCGTTCGCCACACCGCCTGCCGCAGCCGACGAGGCGAGGGCGGCAGGCCCGTGCCGTGGGGCAGGCGGGCGCCCGCTTGCCCGGTGTGCGGCGTTCAGCCCGGTGGGGTGATGGCGGCGTAGTGCTTGCACAGATAGGTGGGGACCTCCCAGCGGGTGACGGTGCCGGCGGGGATGAAGAAGATGTCGCCGGGGCCGAAGGTCTGGGGGGGACCGTCCTCGCCGTGGAGGGTCACGCTGCCCTCGAGGACGCGGGCAAGCTCGTGATACGGGAAGGGATAGGCGGCGGTGGTGAGCGCTTCGGTGTCCCACAGCCCCACGGTCATGGTGCCGGCGTCGTTGGTGAAGACCACCCGGTCGCGCTGTTTCGCGCCGCTGTCGGAGCGGCTGACCTCGTCGGCGTCGGTCGGCCGGTCGGCAGGGTCGAGCACCACCGCCGCGCCCCGCGCATCGGGCAGCCGCGGCACCGGCGCGTCGGGCGGCAGCAGGGTGACGAAGGCCTTGCGCAGGGGCCCCGGCTGCATCCAGCTCATCGGCGCGCCGCTGCGCAGCGCCATGCCCTGGCCCATGTGGGCGGACGTGCCGCGGCCCTGCCCGTCGATCATGGCAAAGGCGCCGTCGAGGATGAAGACGACCTCGTCGCCCGGGTAGGGGCCGAAGGGCTCCTGCATGGGCGAGCTCTGCCACAGCCCGACCTTCAGGCCGAGGGCGGGGTCCTCGAAGGCGACGTGGATGCCC
>Ga0213835_100619_pt1 | contig 30369 bp, 25 predicted proteins | sample SWPATP01_FD_160576 | JGI IMG/M metagenome (GOLD analysis project Ga0213835, IMG submission 160576) | Coastal seawater microbial communities from Marineland, Florida, United States - SWPA TP0 #1 | ecosystem: Environmental > Aquatic > Marine > Coastal | place: USA: Florida | collected 2016-08-05 | reverse complement strand
GCCACCACCCGACTTGAAGCCCGTCCGCACCAGCCCACCCCGCACACACCCGTCGCACCGCCCGAAACCGCGCCCCACAACGAAAAACGTCCGAGAACCAGCCCCGGACGCCGACGAACCCAATCACGATCCAACACCCCAGCGCCCGCTCGCCTCAGCTCGGCGGCTCCAACCCCCGCAGCAGACGCCCGTACATCACCGCTTTCCGAACCACCTCCGCCATCGGCTCCCGAACCACGTACTTATCCCCCGTCGTCAGCGTCACCACCGTGTCCGGATTCTCCTCCACCACGCGGATCAACTCCGCGTTCAACACAAACCGCCCCCCGTTGAGCCGAGTCACCGTAATCACAACCAATGCACCCCAAAACAGAACTCAAAACTCAAAACACCAACCACTCCAACCTCCCCCTCCGACTCCCCCCCTAGTGCCTAGTGCCTAATGCCTCACCGCCCAATCACCAACAACTGCTGCATCAGCTCATCCGACGTCTGGATCACCCGGCTCGAAGCCGAGTACCCCGTCGACGCCAGGATCAGGTTGATGAACTCCTGCCCAAGGTCCACGTTGCTCAGCTCCAGCGCACCGCCCACCACGCGACCCGAGCCCAGGCCCGCGGCTCGCCCGATCACCGGGTTCCCCGAGTTTGGCCCCACGTTGTACATGTTCCCGCCCAGCTCAACGAGCCCCTCCTCGTTGCTGAACGTCGCCAGCGGGATCGCCCCGATCGTGCGCACGAGCCCGTTGGTGAACGCGCCGGTGATCACGCCGTCCGCGCCCACGCCGAAGTCCGCGAGCGTCCCGATCGGCGCCCCGTCTCGGAACGTCGCACCGAGCTGGGACCGCACGTCCGCGAGCGCCGTCACGTTGTCCCTGTCGCCACGGAAAAACAGCTCAAAGTTCAGCGGCGTCTCCGCACCCGTCCCCGTCCGATCCACACGCACCGCGACCGGCGTCGTATCCAGCAACTGCCCGTTCGTGTCAAACCGGACGGTGCCGGTCGTGATCGCTGCCGTCGCGCCCGGCCCGCCGGGGCTCTCCACGAAGTAGCGCCACGTGGTCCCCGACGCCCCGCGCCCCTCCAGCACCATCGACACATCCACCGTCACCGGCACGCCCAGCGAGTCGTACACCACGAACGATGTCCGCACCGCCTCCCCGTCGGCCGAAGCCGCCCGCTCGGTCGAGATCGGCGAGCCGATCAGCAGCCCGTCCTCGCCCAGCAGGCGCAGATCCGTCGTGCCGATCGTCAAATCGTTCACGCGCCCGGCGTTACCCACGATCTCGATCACACCCGTCGCCGGGTCCAGGCGCACGCCGGGCGTCCGCCCGTCCGGGTTCGCCCCGCCCGTGTCGTGCAGCCCCAGCGCGTTGTGCAGAAAGTCCATCACGTCCTGCAGCGTCGTCGCGTCGGTGATCGCGAGCTGGCGCGTCGGCAGCACGCGCCCGTCGCCCTTCTGCACGCCGCGAAGCTCCAGCGTCTGCCCCGCGGTGAACAGCGACGCGCCCGAGCCCGGAGCCGACGGATCCTCAAGCTCGATCAACAGGCTCTGCGCTTCAACCCGGTTCCCCGCGCCCGGCGGCACCGTCGCGCCCGGGATCAGCTGCAACCCCTGTTCGTCCCCCGCGAGCATCCGCGTCAGCGAGCCCTGCGTCGGCAGATCCCCGTCCGCGTCCAGGTTCCCGCTCATGCGCACGGTCCGCGTCGCTTCGGCGATCGTCAGCGTCCCCAGCGGGATCTCCACCGGGCGCAGCACGCCGTCGATGATGTTGTACCCCGCGTCCACGCCGTAGCCCATCAGCGTCTCGCCGCTCACCGTCGTCAGTACGTTGTTCGCGTCCGGTCGAAACGCCCCGGCCCGCGTGAACAGCGTCTGCCCGTTCCGGTCCACGACAAAGAACCCCTTGCCGTCGATCGCCAGATCCCGCTGATCGCCCGTCACGTTCAGCGCGCCGGAGCGCATGTCGCGTTGCGTCCCGCCCGTGCGCACGCCGAGCCCGATCTGCGTCGGGTTCGTTCCGCCCATCGCGTCACGCGGCTCGGACCCGATCCCCACCGACCGCGAGAACTGCGTCTCGAACAGCATCCGCGTCGACTTGTACGCGGTCGTGTTGACGTTCGAGATGTTGTTACCGATCACCTCGACGTTCCGCCCGTTGGCGTTCAGCCCGCTGAGCCCCGTGAACAAAGCCGTCGTCAACGCCATCGCAAGAACCCTCCCGTGCGCTCAGCCGCGCACGCACAAACCAGCCGAATCCCTCAATCCCCCATCGACGCGAGCAGTTCCACCACCGACTTCGATCCCAGCGGCAACCCGCCGCCCCCCGGCACCGGCACCACCTTCGAGCCCGAAGCCGCGCCCGAAGCCCCCACAGCGCCCCCGGCGTGCACCACCGCGTCGATCCCTGTCAGCACGTCCCCCGCGTCCAGCGTCACCTCGCGCCGAACCGTCCGCGTCAGCACGTCCACCTCGAACGCCCGCCCGTCGATCGTCACCAGCGCGCTCGTCGCGCCCTGACTCTGCGCCACGTCGAGCGCGACGCCGATCCGCTCGAGCTGCGCGTCCTCAAGCTCAACGCCCGAGCCCCGAGCAGCCCGCACCGGGAGATCGCTCCGCAGATCACCCGAAGAAGCCCGCTCCAGGAGCCGACGGAAATCCTCGCCCGAAGCCGCCCCGCTCGCCGGCGCGCCCGAGACGCCCCGCGTCCCCGACAACGCCCGCAGCAGCGACGCGCCGACGCTCGAGCCATCCCCCGCGGTCACGAGCCCGCTCCCGAGCCCTCGCCGGGCGTGTTCTCTTCGTCGTCATCCCCGCTCGGCGGCCCGAACAGCGCGTCCTCGGTCACGATCTCGTCCACCTTCGACATCGCAACACGCCACCCGTCCCGCAGGTTCAGCACCGCGCCGTTCTCCGTCCGCGAAACACTGACCACGTAGTCGATCACGCGCGTATTCGTCTCGTCGATCCCGGAAATGATGTGCCCGATCAGCCCCGCCGCCTGCGCAAGCTCGTTCTGCGCCACCAGCGCCTGCATCTGCCGACCCAGCGCCTCCTGGCTCTCGATGTTCCGAAGATCGCTGAGCTGCTGGATCAACGCCGACGTGTCCTGCGGCTTAAACGGGTCCTGCTGGCTCAACTCCGTCAGCACGATCTTCATGAACTGATCCGAGCTCAGCGCATCGAACCCAGCGCCCGTGCTCCGGCTCGCAGTCGCGCCCCCGACAACGTCCACTGTGCTCATGCCGAACCCTCCAACACGAACCGTGCGCGCACCGACCGCGCCCACGGCCACAAGCCGTCCCACAAGCCGCGCCACACCCACGGCGCCACACCGGCGCGCACGCGCACCGCTACCGCCCGCGCCATCCAACCGCCCCGGCCCGCGCCGAACCGATCAGATCACGCGATCCAGCCGCAGCACGGCTCCGCCGACGCCGCTGCCCGCAAGATGGTCCTGTCCGTCGGCTCCGCCGACTGTGCGCGCCGCGTGCTCCGACGCGTCGCGCGAGGGATCGGGGTCCGCGTCGTCCGTGACGCGCCCGCCCCGTGCCGACCCGTGCGGCGCGCTCCCCGCGCCCGGGTCCTGTCCGCGGGCATCCTCCCGCTCCGGCGCCGACCACGGGTCTCCGCCCGATCCCGACGCCCGCTCTCCCGAAGCCCGCTCTCCCGAAGTGGAGCCTCCGTGCTCCGCACCGCCTCCAAAAGCCGCCCCCCGGTCCGTCGAGACCGGCGCCGCCTGCACCGTGATCCGGTCGACTGCGAGCCCCTTGCTCTCCAAGGCCGACCGCAGCGTCTGCACCGATCGCTCCAGCAACTCCTGTGCCCGAGCGCTCGAAGGCTCAAACGTCGCCTCCACCCGCGCACCGCGCACCGCGAGGCGCACCGTCAGCGACCCGAGCGCATCGGGCGCGAGGCGCATCGTCACCGAGCCCCCCTGCTGTCGCAGCGCCGCGAACAGCCCGCGCTGGACCTGAGCCGCGAGCTGCGCCTCCTGCCCGCGCGAGCTCGGCGTCTGCCCGGGCTTTTGCGACAGCGTCACGCCGGGACGCGCCGACTCCGCCCGCCCAACCCCCGCGACCGCGTTCGCCCCGGACGCCGGCGCGCTGCTGGTTGAAGCCGTGTTCGTTGCCGCATTGGAAGCCAAACTCGCCGCGCCGGAAGCCGCACCAACCGCCGCCGTGCCCGCCGATGCGTTCGCGTTGACGCCCGCGCGGCCCTGGGCTGCGTGACTTGATGCCGCGCCAGCGTGCGTGTTGTCCGGAGCCGCGAAAACGCTGGAATGCACGGGATTCCCGGTGTTTGAGCCCGCGCTCGCTGTCGGCACGCTTTCGCCCGCACGGGGCGTGGCGCCGTGTGATGATCCGGATCCCGTGCCGCCCGCGTCGCGTGCCGAGAAGCGTGCCGCGTGCGCGCCCTTGCGCCCGCCGGACATCGCCCCATCGCCGCCCCGCGCCGGCACGATCGTCCGCCCCTCGGCCGCCTCGGCCAGCGACGCCGACGCGCGCTCGCTCACGCTCTGGGTCAACCCCGACACCGCGCGAGCGCCCGCCGAGCCGGCACGCTCGCTCAGCACATCTCCCCCCGAAAGCCCGGCCGACGCCCCCGCGCGCAGCAGCGTCGGCGACGACACGATCGAGCTGAGTCGTGACCCGAATACCTGCGCGAAGATCGCCGACGCGTCGCCGACCAGCGCAGCCCCTGCGCCGTCCTCGGCAACAACCGACGCGCCCCGCGCACGAACGCCCGGCGCGGATCCCTCGGTCTTTGGATAGTTCGCGTCGGTCCCGATCGACGTCACATGCCCTGCCTCTCCGGATCGCGGGGGCGCAGCCCCTTGGTCCGGAGGCGTTCCAGCAACTCCGCTGCCAACGCGGGATCATCCTCGATAAACGTGTTCAGCACGCGCGCCCGCTGCCGATCCGGCATCGCGTTCAGGTACAGCACCGCGCGCATGATCCCATCCTCCCGATCACCCGAACCAAGCCCGTCCGCGCCGACGCCCGCGATGAGCTGCGCCAATAGATCCCTCGCCGCGTCGGCCTTGAGCTGTGTCAGCGCGCTCAGCGCCCGCCGGAACTGCTCGGTCCCCTCGATCGCCTCGATCTGCGAGCGCATCGACTCGAACACCCGCCGATCGCGCTCCAGCTCGTCCCACCCGCGGTCGATCGCAACGCGCTCCCGGCGCAACGTCCGCGTCAGATCGTCGATCTCTCGGCGCATGCGCTCGATCCGCTGCCGATCCAGGCGCGTCGCCTCCACGTGGCGCGCCACCAGCTCCGGCGACGCCAGCGGCTCCACCCCGGGCGTGCCCGCGGGCGCGCCGATCGACGCGTCCGGCCCGTGCGCCAGCGTCGCGAGCAGCGCGTCGGCCTGCTCACGCGCCTCCGCCTCCTCCCGCGCTCGTCGAGCCTCCGCCGCCGCGGTCGTCTCGCCCAGCATGTCGCGGATGACCTCGAGCCGCTTGATCGTCAGACGATCCGAAGCCGCCAGGTAGCCCACCGCGCCCATGATCGCCAGCAGGTTCGCGACCGCCACGACCGAGATCGCCGTCCAGAGCGTCTTCACTGCGCACCCCCGCCGCGCCCGTGGCGCATGACGACCATGTCGTCGTTCTCCCCGGCTTCCACCTTCGCCTGCCCACGGCGCCAGTCCTCATACTGCGACTCGCGGAGCAGCTCGATCGCGCGCCGCCGGGCCGTCGCCTCGATCAGCGCCCCGCGCGCCACCTTCAGGCGTTGCAGCACGCCCGCGAGCTCGATCGCCGAGCGCTGGGCCCTGCCCCGCTCCCCGCTCGCAGCGGCCGCCTGCTGGCGCAACGCCGCCACCTGCACGACGCCCGCCCCCGCGCTCTCGCGCCACGCCGACCGCTCGAACTCGATCGCGCGTTGCCGATCGCGGATCGACCCCTCGAGCGCCAATCGCTCGCGCTCCAGCTTCGCGACGTCGCGCTGGCGCGCCTCCTCCTCCATCCGTCGCTGGCGCAGCACCGGCTCGAGCTGGAAGCGGAACCGCGCCACGCGTTACCGCCCTCCCGCCGCGCCCTCGGCCGCGCGCACAAGCTCGACCAGCCGCGCCAGCCCGTCCTCGAACGAGCCCGCGTCCTCGCCCGACTGGCGCAGGATCGCCTCGAGCGCCGGCTGGGCCATGATCGCCGCGTCGGTCTCTGCGCTCGCGCCGCGCGCGTATGCGCCGATGCGCACCAGTTCCTCCACCTCCCGGTAGAGCGCCATCAGGCGCAACGCCGAACGACGGGCGGCGCTGTGCTCCCGCGTGCTCACAGTGTCGCACACGCGGCTCACCGAATCCAGCACGTCGATCGCCGGATAGTGCGCACGCTGCGCGAGCTTTCGGCTCAACACCACGTGCCCATCGAGAATCCCCCGGGCCGCGTCCGCGATCGGCTCGGTCATGTCGTCGCCCTCGACCAGCACCGTGTACAGCCCCGTTACGCTCCCCCCGCCCGCGTCCCCATCCAGCGAGCCCGCGCGCTCCAGCAGCAGCGCGAGCTGCGCGAACACACTCGGCGTGTACCCCTTCGTCGCCGGCGGCTCGCCCGCGTTCAAACCCACCTGGCGCTGCGCGTGCGCAAACCGCGTCACCGAATCCATCATCAGCAGCACCTGTCGCCCGCGCTCGCGGAAGAACTCCGCCGCCGTGCACGCGAGCTTCGCCGCACGCAGACGCATCGGCGGGCTCTCGTCGCCCGTCGCCACCACGACCACCGACCGCGCCAGCCCTTCCTCCCCGAGCGCGTGCTCGATGAACTCGCGCACCTCGCGCCCGCGCTCGCCGATCAGCGCGATCACGTTCACGTCCGCGTCGGTCCGGCGCGCAATCGTGCCCAGCAGCGTGCTCTTGCCCACGCCCGGGCCCGCGAAAATCCCAACGCGCTGCCCGCGCCCGAACGGCGTCATCAGATCCAGCGCACGCACGCCCGTCCGCAGCGGCTCGGCGATCGGACGGCGCGACATCGCGCTGATCGGCGTCGGGTCCAGCGGACGCCACGCGACACCCGCGATCGAACCCTTCCCATCGATCGGACGCCCCAGCCCGTCGATCACGCGCCCCAGCATCCGATCACCCACCGGGCCCGTCGGCGTCGTCTGCTCGCTCCGCACAAGATCGCCCGGACGCAGCCCCGCGCTCGCGCCCAGCAGCATCACCACCGCGTGGCTCGACGTGAATCCCACCACCTCGCCCAGCACACGCTCCGCGCCCTGCCCATCCCCGCCGAACGACACCAGCGAGCCGACCGGGAGCGTCATCGAATCCACGTGCACCGTCAGCCCGCGCACCTCCGCGACCCGACCCTCGACCACAAGCGTGGAAAGGCGTCGCGCGGTCTCGATCTCGGCCGCAAACAGGCTCACGCCGCCGCCCCGCGCGTGCCGCGGTCTTCGCCCGCGTCGCGCTCGGTTTCGATGGCGCGCTCAGCCGGAGCGCCGGGCGCCTCGCGCGCGATCGCCCCCGCGCCGGGGAGCACCGCCTCGAGCGCGCGCTCGAGCTGGGTTCGGATCGACGCATCGACCCGCGCACCGCCCGCGCACCGCGCGATACACGAGCCCCGCTCCATCGCGTTGTCCACGACGACGCGCGCGTGCGCCGCCGCCTCCAGCTCGCTCGAGAGCGAGCCCAGCGTCCGCTCCACGAGCACCAGGTCCATCGGGTGCACCGCGATCTCCAGCCCCGTCGGGCGAGCCACCGCGCGGAGCACGTCCTCGAGCTGAGCCGACGCGACCTCGCGGTCCAGCTCGATCGTCCGGCGTGTCACACGCTCGGCCAGCACCAGCGCCAGCTCCAGCACGTCCTGGCGAGCTTCCAGCAGCATCCGCTCCCGTTCCTGCTCGAACCACGCCAGCGCGTTCGACCAGGATGCCAGCAGCTTCTCGATCGCGGCGGCGTGCTCACGGGCCGCCTCCTGCCGCCCGATCTCGGCGCCCTGCGCGATCCCCTCGGCGCGCCCGGCCGCCAGACCGCTCGCGTACCCGTCGCGACGCGCCCCCTCGACCAGCCGCTCCCGCTCGGCTTGCGCATCGGCGAGCACGCGCGCCGCCTCTTCCCGCGCCGCCGTGCGCAGCAGTTCCCCGCGCCGCTCCATATCGCCCAGGTCCAGCACGCACGCATCCCGCGTCACGCGGTCCACGTCCGCACGCTTGATCAACGCCACCGATCACCCTCCAGCATCGCCCGCCGCGATCAGACCACCAGCTCCGTGTCCCCGCCGCGCCCTTGCACGATGACCTCGCCCGATTCTTCGAGGCGTCGAACGATGTCCACGATCCGCTGCTGCGCCGACTCCACATCGCTCACGCGCACCGGGCCCATGTACTCCATGTCTTCCTTGATGAGGCTCGAGGCCCGCTCGGACATATTCGTAAAGATCTTCTGCTGAAGCTCCGCGCTCGCTGTCTTGAGCGCCAGCGCCAGCTCCTCGTTCTCCACTTCCTTGAGCACCGCCTGGATGCCCTTGTCGTTGACCAGCAGGATGTCCTCGAAGACGAACATCAGTCGGCGGATCTGCTCGACCAGGTCCGGGTCCTCCGCTTCGAGCCCCTCCATGATCGACTTTTCCGTCGCGCGGTCGGCGAGGTTCAAAATCTCCGCCACCGTCTCCACGCCGCCCGCCTTCTCCATGCTCTGCAGCAGCATGTTGCTCAGGCGGCTCTCCAGCCCGCGCTCCACCTCCCGGATCACCTCCGGATTGGTCTGCTCCATGTTCGCCATCCGCTTGATGACCTCGACCTGCTTCTGCATCGGCAAGCCAACCAGGATCTCCGCCGCCTTGTGGTGCGGCAGGTGGCAGATGATCAGCGCGATCGTCTGCGGGTGCTCGTCCTGAATAAACGTCAGCAGGTTCTCGCTCTCGGCGCGTTGCAAGAAACTGAACGGCGTCTTCTGCACCTGCGTCTGGATCTGCTGCAAAACACGCTCGGCCATCTTCGGGTCCAGCGAGTTCTGCAGCACCAGCTTCGCGTACTCCAGGCTCCCCTCCGTCGCGTTCCGCATCCCGATCGACAGGTGGTAGAACTCCTCCACGACCGCCGACGTCAACACCGGGGGCACGCGCCCAAGGCTCGCCAGCTCACGCGTCACCTCCTCCACCGACTCCGCCGGCATGTTCTTCAGCACGCCCGCCGCCTCGTCCGGACCGACCGCCAGCAGCAGGATCGCCGCTTTGGTCACCGTCTCCAGCTCCGCCGGGTTCGTCGGCAGCTTCTCATACGGCTTGCGAGGCACGCGACACCTTCACCCTTCAACTGCACCACGAAACGCACACCCAAACCCAAGCCACAATCCACACCACAACCCGACCGGTCCCGGGCAAGCGCCGGCTCGCCCCACGATCAGTAGTCGTCCACCTGCACCCACCGGTTCAGCAGCTTCGCCGCAACCTGCGGCTCGGAACGCACCATCTCCGAAACCTGCTCCAGCATCTTCACCTGGCGAGCCTCGTCATCGCCAACCTCAATACCCGTCATCGGCGTATCCCCCTCTTCCGCCTCGCCGACCAGGTCCGAGTTCGTCTCCAGCGTCGGCGGCACGCCCACCAGCTCTGCTGCCGACGGCAGCTCCACACGCTTCGCCGCCTTCCGCACCATCATCAGCATCATCACCACCGCGAACGACGCCAACGCGAGCAGCACGCCCTGCGAGATCAGCCCGCCCGGCCCGATCCCCACGCCGCCACCCAGCCCGCCGCCCTCACCCGCCAGCATCCCCAGCAAGCCACCCGCGCGCGACGTGCCCGGCACGCCCATCACGAAGTCCGTCGGCACCATCGCCACCGCGAGCTGCGTCGCCGCCTCCTCCGCGGCCTCACCCACCGACAACGCCAGAATGTGCGGCAGCACCGCCTGCCGAATGCTCGGCTCCACACGCTCGAACGCTTCCTCCAGCGCCTCCACAGACGGCGGCTCCTCCGCCTCACCCTCCGCACCAGCCCCGCGCGTGCCGTTTAGCAGACCCGCGACATACGACCGCGGCACGTTGATGCTCACCGCGACCCGCGTCGGCATCCCGCGCGGGTCCGTCACGCGCTCGAACTGCTGACCCGGGAAAGCCGTGAACTCGACCTCGTCGTCGCTCCGCTCATAAGCCGTCCCCGCGCCCGAGCCCCCGGTGTTGATCTCCGCCGCCTGGTTGCTCCGCATCCCGGGCTCGGCCGACGTGGCGCGACGCGACTGGCTCTCCGCCTGATTCCGCTCGCGCTGCGCCAGATTCAGCGTCCCGTCGCCCTCGGGCAGATAGCTCCGCGTCTCCCGAGCCACGCGCGTCACGTCCACCTGCGCCGTCACCGCCACCTGCACGCCCGGGATGTACGACAACAGATCCAGCAGCTTCTCGCGCGTCAGCGTCTCCACCCGGCTCGCGTGCTCCAGGTACGTCCCCGGGATCACCTCGTCCGGGTCCGAAGGGCGTCGGCTGCGACCCGTCGAAGCGTCGATCACCCGCACGTTCCGAACGTCCAGCCCCGCCCGGCTCCACGCGACCAGTTCCGCGATCGCGTCCACCATCGCCTGGTTCAGACCCGCGCTCTCCGGGTCCACCACCACCGAAGCCGTCGGCGTCCGCACAACCCGACCGATCCCGCTCGCCTCGGGAACGTCCAGCTGCACCTCCGCCCGGCGCACGCCGCGCAGCTTCTCAATCATCCGAGACAGCTCGTTCTGCGTCGCGATCAGGAACAGTTGCTCATTCTGACGCCGGCTGTTCTGCCAACTCTGACGCTCGCTCAGGTTCGCGTACAGGATCTGCTCGCCGTCAGCCGGCAGCGCCCGGCGCTCCGCGAGGTGCGCCATCGCCCGGTGCTGGTCCCCCGCCGGGACCATCAGCTTGCCCTGGCGGATCTCCGCCGGCACGCCCACCGAGACCAGCGTCGCCTCGGCCCGCGATGCTTCCGAAGCCGTCGCGCCCGGCAACAGCTCCACGAACGCCGGGCGACCCGCGTACTGCGCCACCACGAACAGCGTCATCGCGAGAATGACCGCCAGGCTCCCGATCAGGAGCTTCTGCGTCGGGCCAAGCTTGCCCAGGTGTTCGCGCACAGTCGCGAGCGCGACCCGCAGCCGCTCCGGCATCGTCGGCCTCCTAGCCGGGGTTTCCGCGCGATCCTCGCGCCCCCTGCCCAAGCGATCCAAGCGCCACCCGCGGGCTCAACAAGCCCACAAAGCCGCGCACCGATCGATCCTCGGCTCGCCGAACGCCAACGCTTGAAATGTGCGCATCAACCACGCCCATCGCGCACGACCTGCGCGTCCGGCGCAATCTTGTCACCCAGCCACGAACCCGGCTCAGATCCGGATCTGCTGGATCTCTTGGTACGCCTCGACGACCTTGTTCCGAACCGCCTGCAGGCTCTGGAACGCCAGGTCCGCCTTCTGCGTCGCCTGGATTACGCCCTCGACATCACCCCGCCGACCGGCCTGGAGATCCTCCACCGCCCGCGTCGCGTCGGCTTGCAGCTTGTTGACCTGCTTCAGGTTCTCCAGCAGCACGTCCTTGAACGCCGCCCCCCCGTCCGGGCCGCTGTTCGGGCGTGAAGCCCCCCCCGGGCGCACGCCGCCGGCTCCCCCGCTGCTCCCGATCAGCCCGAGTGGGTCGCTCATCGATCCGCTCCACACGCCGACCGTCCCCGGTCAGCTCATGCCTCAGGCGAGCAGTCGCAACGCCTGTGCCATCATCTGCTTGGTCACCTCGGCCGCCGCCACGTTCGCCTCGTACGCCCGCACCGCCTGCATCGAGTTGATGGTCTCGAACGCCGGGCTGATGTCCGGCACCATCACCATCCCCCGCTCGTCCGCGAACGGGCTTGTCGGATCGTACCGCGCCCGCAGCGCGTCCTCGTTCACATGGATCCGCTCCACATGCACACCCAGCGCCCGCCCCTCGCGCGTCGGGCTGCTCGGATCGCCCGGGGCGAACATGACCTCACGCCGCCGGTACGGGTCGTACTCGCCGCGTGCGTTGAGCAGGGTTTCCGAGTTCGCCAGGTTCGCCGCGATCGCCGCGTGGCGCGTCCGCTGGGCGACCATGCCGCTCACCGAGATATCCAGCGAACCCCACACGCCTCAACCCCTTCCCAAGCCGCGGCTTAGCCGACCCGCTCGGTCAGCGCCCGCTGCATCTTGCTCGTCTCAACGCGGAGCAGCTCGCTCGCGAGCCGGTACGCGCCGTAGTTCTCGGCCAGATCCTGCATCATCCGCTCCAGGTCCCGGTCGTTGCGGTCGTGGAACAGGATGTTGCCGGTGGTCGTCTGCGGGTTGAGCCGGATCGAGCCGTCCCGCCCGGGGCGAAGCTCGCGCGTCGTCTCGAACCGGAGTTCGCCCGCCGAGCCGCCCGTCGCCGCACGCCGCCGATCGATCGCCTCTCCAAGCACCGCCTGAAAGTGGGCTGTCGAGACATCCAACGGGCGAAAATTCGGCGTTTCCACGTTCGCGATGTTGTGCGCAATCAGCGTCTGACGCTGACCAGCAAACGACATCGTCGCCCGAAGCGCCGGCATCGCCCCCGCGTTGGTGACCTGATCGATGAACATCCCGAACCGAAACCTCCAACCAAACCCCACGCAACCCGCGTGCCGGGCGACCAGATCAGATCAAAAGCCCCCCAACACACGCCCATCTGGCCCTCTGCTCATTTGCCGATCTGGCCCTTTCTCTACAGCCCCCCATCCACCAACTCCTGCTCCTTCCACTTCTTCAGCTTGAGCCCCAGCGTGCGCACCCCGATCCCCAGCGCCCGGGCCGTCTTCTGCCGATGCCCGTTGAACGAGCGCAGTCGGCTCACGATCACCTCGCGCTCGATCTGCTCCAACGTCTTGTCCCCCGCGATCGCCCCCGCGTCCATCGGCTTGGGCTCCACCGTCGAGGATTCGCGCGAAGCCGGAGGCGTCTGCCACCCGGGCGACCACGCCGCCTCCCCCGAAGCCGACGCGGGCGCACCGCCCGGCACCGACCCGTTCGCGCGCGCGCCCCCGTCCGCACCCGCCGCCAACCGACCGGCCGCCCCCGGGCACAGCCAGCCCTCGATCAACCCGCGCGTCACCCGAGCCGTCGCGCCCCGGCTCGTCCCCGCCCCGCTCAGCACCACCGCGCGCTCGCAGATGTTCTGCAGCTCCCGCACGTTCCCCGGCCAGGCGTACCCCTCCAGCAGCGCCAGCGCATCATCAGTAAACACCGCCGGCGTGCGCCCCTCCCGAGCCGCGATCGTCGCCGCGAAGTGACCCACCAGCTCCGGGATGTCCTCCGCACGGTCCCGCAGCGGCGGCAAATGAATCGGCAGCACGTTGAGCCGGAAGAACAGGTCTTGACGGAACTCCCCGGCCGCCACCGAACGCGGCAGGTCCCGGTTGCTCGTCGCCACCACACGCACATCCACCCCGATCGGCGTGCTCGAGCCCACACGCTCGAACGTCCGCTCCTGCAAAACACGCAGCAGCTTCGCCTGCAGCCTCGGCCCGATCTCGCTGATCTCGTCCAGGAGCAGCGTGCCGCGATCGCTCAGCTCGAACCGACCCTTCCGCAGCCGCTCGGCCCCCGTGAACGCGCCCTTCTCGTGCCCGAACAGCTCGCTCTCCAGCAGGCTCTCGCTCAAAGCCGCACAGTTGACGGCGAGAAACGCCTCGCTCGTGCGCGGGCTCAACTCATGCACCGCGCGAGCGACGACCTCTTTACCCGAGCCGCTCTCGCCGACGATCAGCACCGTCCCCGCGCTCCCGGCGACCGCGATGACCTGCTCCTTGACGCGCCGCATCGCGGGCGAGGAGCCGATGAGCCGCCCCAGCCCGCCGCCACCGCCGCCCGCGCCGGCGCTCCCCGTCGCCGACGCATCGACCGCCCCTGCGCGCAACACCGCGTTCTCCCGAACCACCTTCGCGTGCGCGATCGCCCGCTTGACGGCGATCACCAGCTCGTCGCCCTCGAACGGCTTGGTGATGTAATCAAACGCCCCGCGCTTGATCGCCTGCACTGCCGTCTCGATCGTCCCGAACGCGGTCATAAGCACCACCGGCAGCGCATCATCGAGCGCGCGCAGACGGTCCAGCAGTTCCATCCCCGTCATCCCGGGCATCTTCAGATCGGTCACGACCGCGTCCGGACGACGCCGGGCGGCCGTTTCCACCGCCTGCTCGCCGCTGCTCGCCGCGACCACCTCAAACCCCGCGCGGCGCAGCGTCGAGCCGACGCTGTCCCGCATCATTTCCTTGTCGTCCACGACCATGACCAGGTTCATCAGCTCCGCTCCTCCGCCCCGTCCGTGGGGCGTATCGCCGCCGCCTCATCGCCGCCCGTCGGCAGCACGATCTCCACCCGCGCGCCGCGCGCACCGGGCGTGTCCTCCGCGTTGTTCCGCACCTCGACCCGACCGCCGTGCGCATCGGCGATCCGGTGCACGATCGACAGCCCGAGCCCCGTCCCCGTCGCTCGCGTCGTAAAGAACGGGTTGAACATCCGATCCACAACTTCCGCGCTCACGCCCGGGCCCGAATCGCGCACGATCAGCGCCACTTCCGCGCGCCCGTCCGCGTCCGTGCGCGCCTCGGCGTCCAGCGCCACGCGCCGCTCGCCCGCGGGCGACTCCGAAGCCGCCTCCAGCCCGTTGCGGATCACGTTCACCAGCGCCTGGTGCAACAAATCCGCGTCGCAGACGCACCCGACCCCCGCGCCCCGCCCCCCGCCGAGCTCGATCCCGACCGACAGATCCCGGCACGCGTCCAGCGCGCGCTCAAACAGCGACTCCGCCTCGCACGCCCGCGGACGCACGCGGACCTCGCGAGCAAAGTGCAGCACATCGGTCACTATCGCGTCGGCCGCACGCACGGCCCCGGCGATCTTCGATGCGCACGCCCGCTGCTCCGGCATCGAGCCCAGGTCCGCGACCAGCATCTCCGCGTACAACCGGATCGAGCCCAAAGGGTTCCGAACCTCGTGCGCAATCCCCGCCGCCATCTCCCCGAGCGCCGCGAGCCGGCGCGACCGCTGCAAACGCTCGTTCGCGTCGCTCAGTTCAGCCCGCAGTCGCGCCACCTCCCCGTGCAGCGTCGCGTGCGTCGCCTGGAGTCGTGCCGTCACCTCGTTGAACGCGCTCAGCAGTTCGCCCAGATCGCTCGCGCTCAGCCCGCCCGGGGCGGGCGCCATACTCGGCGCCTCGCCGATCGCCGCCGCCTGCGTGATGGTGCTCGGCGCGCTCATCCGCGTCGATCCTCGTACTTCGCGCTCGGCACGCCGGCGCCGCCCGCGTAGGCACGGACGGCTCGCCCCCCGCCGCGAACGCCGTGCAACTCGCGCCCGAGCGCGTCGCGCCGCTCAACCATCGCCCGCTCGGCCCTTCGATCCGCCTCCCCGATCGCCGCCCCGAGCTCGCGCAGCGACCGAAGCCCGCTCTCGATCCGCGCCCGGGCCGCGGGCTCGAGGCGCGCCAGAACGCCCGGGCGATCCAGCCCAAGTGCGCGGATCGACGCCCCCGCTCGCTCGACCCCCGCGACGAGTTCCTCTCGGCGTTGGATCAGCTCCACCAGCGCCTCGCTCTCGCCACGCTCGATCATCGCATCCTGTTCGCGCGTGATCGCCAGAAGCTGCTCGCAGAGCGTGCGCGCGTCGCCGATCAATCGCTCGGCTTCCTGCGCATCGGTCGGTCGTGTCGCGTCGCTGCCGGTCATCCTGACCCTTTCCCCGGCGCGTCCTGCGCCGTGCCGTCGATGGTCGCTACCGCCCCCCGCCCTGTTCAAGCGCGTACAGACGCAGGCGGGAAGTGGAATCCAGCCACCGCTGCCAATCCCGACGCGTCATCGGCAGCGTCGGGTCGTTGAGCGCCTGCTCGGGGAGGGTCATGAAGAACCGTCGCGCGCGCTCGTCGGCCGTGCGAGCTCGCTCCAGATCTCCCATCTCCACGTACGCGTTCACGATCTGCACCATCGCGACCAGCGAGGACGGATCGTTGTTGTACCGATCGACCGCGGCGCCGTAGTGCCGGATCGCGTCGCGAAACTCCCCGAGATCGAACGCGCAGTCCCCCAGGTAGTACGACGCGTTCCGCAGGTAGACCGCCTCCAGCGGGCTGAGGCGCCGATCCGGCGCGTCCAGCGCGTCGCGCACCTCCGCGAACAGCTCCAGCGCCCGGCGGAGGCGCTCCTCGCGCGTGCGCTCCAGCTCGATGCGCTGGCTCTCGAAGGTCGCCTCCGTACGCAGGGTCTCGGCGATGGACGCGGCCGACTGGCGGTAGCTGTCGGCGAGCAGGTAGCGCACGCCGTCGAGCTCCGGGTCGTCCGGGTACCGTTCGACCGCCTCCTCCAACCGCTCCACCGCGCGCTCGAACCGTCCGACGCGGTAGTAGTAATGCCCAAGCTCCAGCAGCGCCTCCCGGTACACCGGGATCCGCGTCGCGCCCAATTCGCCCGAGAGCACGCGCAGCAGCAGCGATTCGGCTTCCGCGTCGTTGTTCGCGTCCGGGTCCATCAGCAGGCATCGCGCGAGTGGGACATAGCTCCGCTCCGCGAACGGGCCGACGCCCAGCGAGCCGCCCGAAGCCGCACCGTCGCGGATCAGATCACGGAAGTACCCTGCAGCCGCCTCGAAATCCGAGCCCGCCAGGTGCGCCAGCCCAAGGCGGAACCTCGCCTCGGCCTGGCGCGGGTCGTCCGGGAAGCCCCGCGCGTACTCGCCGAAGGTCTTGACCGCCTGATCCCGCTCGCCCGCGCGGTCGAACGCGTCGGCCGACGCCCAGAGCGAATCGGCGAACGCGCGCGGATCGCTCAGCGCCACGCGGTCGGCGTGCATACGGAAGTACGCCCCGGCCGCACGCAGGTGACGGCTCACCTCCCGGCGCGTCCCCGGGTCAAGCTGACGCGCCGCCACGCTCCGAGCCTCGGGCGATGCATCATTCGATCCGCCGGGCATCATCTCTTCCGCCAGGCGGAGGTTGCTCCGCGCGATCCCCAGCAGCGTGTCCACCGGCACGCGATCCGGCTCGAACAGACGCTCGGCGAGCTGCGCCCGCACGAGCGCGTCGCGCGTCTGCCCGCTGTGGTACCGCTCGTCGAAACGGGCCATCAGGCTCTGCGCCACGACCGGACGCGCTGTTTCCGGGTGCTCCAGCCCGGTCTCCATCGCATCGATCAGGCGTCGGTACATCGCGAGCGAGTCCGAGTGCCCGCCGAGCGCCGCGTCCACCTCCGCCAGCGCCAGCAGCGCGGGCAGATAGCTCGGCGTATCCCCGAACCGCTCCAGGATCGTCGTCAAACGGTCGCGCGCGTCGTCGAGGTTCTCCCGCGCGCGGTCCACCCGCGCCTGGATCAGCAGCGCCCGCGAAGCCGTCGGGCCGGCTCGGCTTGCAAGCTCCTCCCCACGCCGGCTGTTGCTCGCGGCTTCGTCCAGTTCACCCAGACGCAGGTACCCGTCCGCCAGCAGCACAAACAGCTCGCCCAACGCGGGACCGCTCGCCCCGCGCAGACGCGGCATCTCCCGAAGCAGACGCTCCACCGCCTCCCCCGCGTACCCCTCGCGCAGGCGGATCCGGGTCTGCTCGCCCACCACCCACGCCCGGTCGTCCATCGACAAATCCGGGTCCATCCCCAGACGCACCAGCAGTTCCAGAGCCCCGTCGTGATCCGGCGTCGCCAGGCCGAGCTTCGACCGGATAACCCGGCGGTACAGCTCGATCCGCTCGCTCGCGTGCGTGCGCCCGAGCCCGTCGGCCCGCGCGATCGCGTCCTCATACTGGCGCAGGCGGATCAGCGTGTCGGCAAGGTGAAACGTGTCGATCGAATCCAGCACCGCGTGCCGACGCTCCGCCTCCAGATACTCGCTGACGATGTTCCGGTGGTTCTCCGCCTGGTCCATCTCGGCCGCACGCTGGGCGAGATAGAGCGCCCGAGCACGCAGGACATGAAAACGGCGCACGTCATCGGGCGTCGCGGCGTTCGAACCCAGGTGCGGGCGGACGGTATCGTTCAGTTCCCGCAACGCCTCGCGCGGGGACTCGCGCGAGAGATGCCGCTCGGCTTGATTCAGCAGCCCCTCCACGTCCGGCGAGGGGCTGGTCATCAGCGAGGCGGCCAACGCGCCCGCGAGCAGCAGCCCCGCGCCCAGCAACGCCGGCACGTGCCACGACGCCCGGAGGCGCGACCAGAACGCGCGCGACGCCTGCACGACCTCGCGCCACCCGGGCACGCCGCCCCCGCCCCCGTCACCGGATGGGGGTGGCATCTGCTCGGGCTGTCCCTGCGGCTCCGCCACGGTGCGCTCCAGGTCCGTCGCGGCGCGAGCCTCCGCCCGCGCACGCCCACCACCCCCCGCGCGACGCCGCGCTGGAAGCAGTTCGAACGCATATCGGAACAACCGACGCGCAGACTTGACCGGGGGTGCGCATGTTTCGCCTGCCACCCCTTCGCGATCCCCGATACACGGGATCAATCCCCGCGAGGGGCGCGATCGTCGCGCGTGGGCTCGTCGGGTTTCTCATCGGGGTTCTCGTCGGGGTTCTCAGGAGCGCCCTCGCTGGGCGGGGTGGACGCCTCGTCCGAGTCCGCGTCTTCGATCGCGATGACCACGCCCGCGCGCGCCAGCACGTCGCCCCGGTGACGACGGCTCGGGTCCACCATCGCGAGCACGGCGACCGGCGGCACGAACCACTTCACCGCGTTCCGCACCGCGCAAGCCGCCAGCCCGGGCGGGCGACCGTATCGGCGGCTCTTGGGATCGACCGAGATCACCGCCGCCCCGGTAATCGCCTTGCCCAGGCTGCGCCCGGTCAGACGCTCCATGCACGTGCCCAGGCAGAACCCGGCGAAGAGCATGACGAGGATCGGCCACTCGCCCCCGGGCTTGCCCAGCCCGCCGAGCAGCACCGTCTCGCCCAGGGTCGAGCCCGTGGACCAAGCCGAGACCATGCCCGCCAGCACCAGATCGATCGCCGAGGCGACGGCGCGCCGCCCGGGCTCGGCCATCGCAGCCCACGGGGGCAGAGCCGCCACACCCGAATCCGCCCCGCCCCTGGAGATCATCAGCAGCACGACCACCAGCACGCCGACGAGCACGACCAGGAGCGTGCGCAGGTCCTGCCCCGTCACGGGCGATCCGCCGAGCAAGGGCCCGGCGTGCATGCGCACGCCGCTCGCCAGCGCGCGTTCGTCGATCCGCAGCCGACCGGCCGCCGACTCGCGCCCGTCCAGGCGCACCACCGCGACCCGCGCGGGCGAGCCGACGATCGCGAGCCCGCCCGGCCACCCGTCGGCTCCGCGCTCCCGCGCCAAGCCCGCGTCGTCTTCACCCATTAACGTTCGCGCCTCGCCCAGATCCGCATCAAACCCCGGGCCTGCGACGCGCAGGCGGCCATCCGGCGCGAGCGAAGCCCACGCCCCGGGGCCGGCACTGACCGCGAAGGTGAACACGTCCCCCAGCGCGCGCACGTCCGTCGCGTCCTCGGTCCACTCGATGCGCACCGGCGCCGGCGCGGGCCCGGCGTCGTCCGCCGACTCAGCGTCCGCGGGCGCAACGCGGTGCACATGCCCGCGCCAGGCGCGCACGCGCCCGTCCTCGTCGCGCGCGAGCAGCCCGAGCTCGCCCGGGGCGTCGATCAGGCGGATCGCGCGGGCGCGGGAAGGGTCCAGATCGGTCGGCCAGTCGCCCAGATCGTGCCACGCGTTGGCGTGGAGCGCGACCAGTGCGGGCGGCTGTTCATCCAGCAGGAGGACGAGCGTGTCGCCAGCGGCTGCCGCCCCGAGCAGGGCGGCGTCGCGGCGCAGGTGCGGGAAGACCTCGAACCGACCCGCGGGCTCATACCCCCAGACGCCCGGCGTGGGCGTGGGCGTCGGCACCATCGCGCGCACGGGGCGACGCCATTGCCCTTCACGACGCGCCAGCGGTTCGATCAGAAACAGGCGATCCCGCCCGGCGGCGAGGGCGTCGGGGCGATCGGTCAGGCGGCGCGCGAGGCGCCCGCTCCCGCTGATCGCGCCGGCGGCGTGGCGCGGGGGGAGATGGACGACGGCCGAGCCCTGCCCGTCGCTCGCGGGCGCGAGCACCCATGCGTGAAACCCGCGCCCCGCGCCGGGGAGCGGATCCCCGCCCGCGCTAGCCCAAGGCCACGCAACCGACACCGAGCCCTCGTCGGCGAGCGCGCCCGGTGCGAGGATCGCGATCAGCAGACCGACCCAGAGCCGCCACGCGCGGACGCGAGTGCCCCCTCGCTTCACGGCGCGGCTCCGAAATCGTCCGGCGTCACCACTGTCACTCCCCACTCCGGGATGCGGTACCGCTCCAGCAGCGCGAGCGGATCGAACGGGAGGTCCGCGAGTCGGCGAACTTCCGGATCCCACACGCTCATGCGGACCTGCGCCTCGATGCCGGGCAGGTCGATGACGTACCGGAAGGGGATCGAGGGCCCGGGCAAGCCGGTCGGGAGCGTGACGTTGCGTTCGCCCTGCACCTCGGCGGTGAGGAGGAGTTCGCCGGTGCGCGCGCGCACGGCCGCGCCCATCAGGGCGAGCGTCGAGGGGTGCAGGTCCAGCAGTTTTTCGCCCGATCGTGCGGGGATGCGGACGCGGTAGGCCCTGCCGTCGGCTCGCCACGCGACCGAGCCGCCGGCTTCGGGCAGGGGCGTGACGGGGAGCACGTCGAGCAGATCCAGCGGGTGGAGCGGGACGCCGAAGCGCGCGATGACCTCCGGCGTCGCGTCCTCGTGGCGACCGAGCGTCGCGCGACGGTTGTCGCGGTCGAGCATGTCGAACCACCAATAGACGGTTTCGTTGGAGCCGAGGTAGAAGAAGGTCTCGCCGATCTTGCCGAGCTGGAGCGCGAGGCGTCGCGGTCGCTGGAGCTGGAGGAAGCCCTCGCCCTGGTCGCGCGTCTCGCGCCCTCGCGCGGTCCGCTGCACGACCTGCACGTTCGTACGCGCCCAGAGCGTTTCCAGCGGGGCGACCCGCGCGTTGTACGCCGAGGCGAGCTCGGCGTAACTCGGCGGGGGCGGGAGCTTGGTGATATCGATCTTTTTCTGGGTGCCGGTGCAGGCGGAGAGGAAGAGGCAGAGCAGCGGGAGGCAGCCGAGAAGAAGACGCGCGGAGCGCGGTTTCGATGATGGGGCGGACCCGGAAAAGCCTCGCGGACGAGGCGTTTCCGGGGCACCGGACGGTATCCCTGACAGCGCATCCGCCGGGGCGCCAACACACAACGTCTGCCCGGATCGGGTCATGCGTCCCCCTTCGCGTCGTCGTCGAGGTTGAGGATGGCGCCGAGTTCTTCGGTGACCTCGGCGATCGTCTGCTCGTCGAGCCCCGGGTCTTCGACGAGGATCAGGGGCGGGCCTTCGCCGCCGCGTTCGGGGGGCAGATCGACGCCCTTCGGGCGCACGAGCATGGACGAGCCCTTGCTGCCTTCCAGACGGAGCAGGCGCTTGCGGATCAGGATCAACGCGAGGATGAAGCGGAGCGCGAGGCGGCGTGGCTCGGTCGCCTCGGCGAGCTGCTCGAAGAAATCCAGCAGCGACTCGTTGCCGATGAGCAGGCGTTTGGGCGCGTCGCGCTCCGGCATCACGGTTTTCCAGGAGGCGACCAGCGCGAGCGGGCGCTGCGGGCGTGAGCCGCGTTCCCATGCGCCGAGCGCGAAGTCGAGGCGTTCGAGGCGGTGGTCTTCGTCTGTGCGCTCGACGAGGGTCGCGACGAACCGCTCGCCCGCGCGGATCGTCTCGCCCGTCGCGGCACACACGCCCGTGGGACGGGCGACCTCGAATCCCGGTTGGCTGGCGCTCATAGGGCGAGTCTAGCGGGCTGGCATCAGCACGAGACCTCGAACATGCGCCGGCTGCTCCCGCCCGCGCCGATGCGGAACGTGCAGGACTTAGCGCAGATCGGGCAGACGGCTTCATACGCCGACCCGTCGCGGTTGCGGTACACACGCCGATACTGCCCCGCACATCGGAACCAGACCTGAAGGAACGGTCGCGCGGGCCCGGCTTCCGGGCTCGTCGAGGCCGGACCGGCGGGCGTCGTCGAGCCGGCGCGGGGCGGGCGCGGGGGGATGCCGACGGCGTAGTAGGCGCTGGCCGCCTCGTAGCGGTCGATCGGCGGGCGTCGAGCGGGGCTGGGCGATGGGTCGGGCTCGCTCTGGAACGACATCTGGGGTGATCTCCACGGCTTCCAGAACTCCATCGGCTGAGCGGGCGGCCCGCGCCCAGTGACAACCCAGTGCCGACGGGGCACGAGATCTGGGGTCTTGACGGGCGGGTTTGTGCCTGATCTGGTAGTCTGGTGTGTTCTTGGGGGATTCGTCGTGGGAACAGGTTTCGGAGGGGCGGGGTTGGGGTCTGCGGGCTAGACTTGGCGTTGATCGGCGTGGTGGGCCGATGTGTTGTGCGGGACGAGGGGCCCGGGGGCCGCCCTGTTGCGGGTGGCATGGAGCTGATGCGGAGCGCACTGACGATCTTGCCGGACCCCCCGCCGCCGCCGACTGCGATCGGTCTGATCGCCGGTGGTGGGCGCCTGCCGCTGCTGATCGCGCGCAACCTGCGCGACATGGGTCACGCGGTGCACGGGCTTGGGCTGGCGAACCAGTATGAATCGGATCTGCCGGAGATGTGCGCCTCGTTCCGCGAGGTGGGTTTGCTGCGCGTGGGGAGCTGGGGGCGGGCGTTGAGCCGGCTCGGCGTGCGCCACGCGATCATGGTCGGCAAGGTTGATAAAGCGAAGCTGATGCACGACCCGCTGCGGATGTACCGGAACCTGCCGGACGTCCGCACGCTGGTCGGTTGGTTCCGGCATCTGCGCCACGATCGTCGGAGCCACGCCGTGCTGGCGGCGATCGCGGAGGAGCTAGACCGCGCGGGCGTGAGCCTGATCGACTCCACGGCTCCGATCCCGGAGCAGCTCGCGTGCGCCGGCGTGATGACGCGGACGCAGCCGACGCGGGAGCAGCAGGCGGACATCGAGTTTGTGTGGCCGCTGTTGACCGAGACGCTGCGTCTGGACATCGGTCAGGCGATCGCGGTTCGTGAGCGTGACGTGATCGCGGTGGAAGCGGTCGAGGGCACGGACCGGATGATCGAGCGTGTGGGCGAGCTGTGCCGGGCGAAGGGGTGGACGCTGTGCAAGGGGGCTCGGGCGGGTCATGATCGTCGGAGCGATGTGCCGACGGTCGGGATCACGACGATCGAGCGGATGCACGCGACGGGGGGTCGTTGCCTGGCGCTCGCGGCTGGGGACGTGATCATGCTGGACCGGGCGCAGCTCTTGGCGCGGGCCGACGAGCTCGGGATCGCGGTCGTGGGCGTACCGCACGCGCAGCCGGCGCGGTATGGGGAGCTTCGCGAGGTGAAGCTGAGCCCGACGCCGGTGGGCCCGGCGGTCGGCGTGTGAGCACGCGGGCGGGCGCGGCGCCGATGCCCGGACCGACCATGCCCGAGCCGGAATCGCACAACATGAGCATCCCCGACGCGCCGGCGTTCGTCGGACGCGGCGGCGTCAAGCTATGGCACGCGCTGCACGCGTTCGGGATCGATGTTCGCGGGCTGGTGTGCGCCGATTTCGGGTGCTCCACCGGCGGGTTCACCGACTGCCTGCTCCGGCTCGGGGCGGCGCGGGTGCACAGCGTGGACACGGCGTACGGGCAACTCGCGTGGACGCTGCGCAACGACGAGCGCGTGGTCGTGCACGAACGCACCAACGCGCTGCACGCCGACGCGCCCGAGGGGGGCGTGGACCTGGTCGTGATCGACATGGGGTGGACGCGCCAGCATCACGCGATCCCGGCGGCTTTGCGCTGGCTCCGCCCGCGCGGCTCGGTGGTGACGCTGGTGAAGCCGCATTATGAGCTGGAAGCGAGCGAGCGCGGGCTGCTGGGCTCGGGGGGCGTGCTGGATGAGCGCGACGCGGTGCGGATCGTGGGGCGCACGCTGGAGGCAATCGACGCGATCGGCTCGGGTGCGGGCGCGCGCACGAACGCGGTGTGCAAGAGCCCGGTGCTCGGCGGGGCGGTTGGTGGGAAACGGAAGAAGGGCGGCGCAGGTGCGGGGAAGGGGAACGCGGAGTGGGTAGGTTGGGTGGTGCGGGGGTGAGGTTGATGGGATCGAGAGGGGAGGGATGGGGAGGACACGGGCGGGACGCCCGTGCCACGAGTTTGGGTAGGAAAAGACAGCGGCGGGCGCTTTGGGGCGCCCGCCGCTGGTGTTGTTTTGGAAGTTGCTCCTGGATCAGCGGTCGCGTTCGTCGCTGAGGCCCATGCCGCGGCGGTCGGGGTCGGCGGGGCGAGGTGCGGGGGTGTAGCCCTTGCCGGCTTCAAGTTCGGCGAGCAGGTGCGCGATCGCGGCCTCGAGCTGGGGGTCTTGCCCTCGCGCGAGCTTGGTGGGGTGATCGATCACTTCGATGTCCGGCGCGACGCCGTAGCCCTCGACGCCCCACGTGCCGTCGGTTTCGTAGAAGCCGAAGGTGGGCACAGCGGTGTACCCGCCGTCGATGAGGGGTGGCATGCCGGTGATGCCGACGAGCCCGCCCCAGGTGCGCGTGCCGATGAGCTTGCCGAGGTTGTGGAATCGGAAGAGGTAGGGGAACATGTCGCCGCCGGAACCGGCGAGCCCGTTGATGAGCATGGCTTTGGGGCCCTGGTGGGTGTCGAAGGGGACGGGCCAGTCCTTGCCGTCGCGGCGAGCGAAGTAGTTGGTGCGCGGGCGGTTGAGGAGCTCGATGAAGCGGTTGGGGAGCTGCCCGCCGCCGTTCCAGCGTTCGTCGATGATGAGCGCTTCGGTGTGGGTCTGCCCGAAGAACTGGCGGAAGAGCTCGTTCTGCCCGTTGACGCCGGTGTCGGGGACGTGGATGTAGCCGATGCGTCCGTTGCTGGCTTCTTCGACGAGCCGTCGGTTGTGCTCGACCCAGGCTCGGTAGCGGAGGGCGCCCTCGCCTCGGAGTGTTTCGACGACGACGCGCCGTTCGTCGGCGCCGTCGGCGCCGAGGGTGGGTTGGTCGCTGAAGGTGAGCGCGACGGGTCGGGCGGCGAGCCCGAGGAAGGCGGCGTAGATGTCGCGGTCGGTGTCGATCTCGACGCCGTCGACGGCGAGGAGGTAATCGCCTTCCTTCACGTTGACGCCGGGCTGGGAGAGCGGGCCGCGAGCGTCGGCGTCCCAGGCGGCGCCTTCGTAGATGCGGGCGATGCGGAACGCGCCGTCGTGGAGTTCGAAGTCGGCGCCGAGCATGCCGACGTTGCGCGACGGCTCGGGCTCGACGTCGCCGCCCCAGTAGTAGGCGTGCCCGACGTTGAGCTCGGCGATCATCTCGCCGATGATGAAACCAACGTCCTCGCGGCTGGTCGCGTCGGCGAGCATGGCGCTGTAGGTTTCGTAGACCTTGTCCCAGTCGACGTTGTGCATGTTCTCGACGTAGAAGAAGTCGCGGTGGCGTCGCCACGCGTCGCGGAGGAGCTGGGCCCATTCCTCGCGCGGGTTGATGTCGGTTTCAAGCCCGCTGGGTCGGACGACGGTTTCGGCGCGCTGCCCCTTGGCGGCGTTGATGAGCCCGAAACGGTTGCCGCCGAGTGCGACCATGAGTTTCTTGCCGTCGGCGGTCATGTCGTAGCCCTGGGCGTTGTCGATGACCTGCTCGGCTTTGCGATCCTTGGGCTTGGCGTGGATGTCGAAGGTCTGGATGGACCAGCTGCCCTGCATGCCGCGGGCGGGGCCGGTCATGTAGATGAGGTGCCCCTTGTCGTTAACGCTGAGCCCGCGGTGGGTGCCGCGGTCGATGGGAAGGAGGATCGCCCGGCGTTCGAACCCGTCGAGATCGATGCGGAGGGTTTCGGGCTTGTCGTCGTCCTTCGTTTCGTCCTTCGCGTCGTCGCCTTCATCCGCGGCTTCCGCGCCGTTGTCGGCTTCGCCCTCATCCGCTTGATCGTTGTTCTCGTCGGGCTTGTCTTCGGGCTTCTTCTCGTCGTCCTTCCACGTCTCCTCGTCGATGGTAACGGCGAAGGGGTGGGCGACGTCGGTGCGCAGCGGGACGGCGAGGACGCGGTCCAGCCCGGCGTAGACGAAGGTGCTGCCCACGTCCTCGTAGATCGGGCTCGTGAAGTCGCGCGTGCTGACGTAGTAGAGGAACTCGCCCTTACGGTCGAACGTCGGCGAGCTGTCGCCGAACATGTCGCTGGTGACCTTGTGGGCCTCACCGGCGGCGACATCGTAGAGCCAGATCGCGCTCAGCCCGTTGGGGCTGTTCTTGCTGTAGGCGATCCAGTTCGAATCGTGGCTCCACGAGTAACGCGGGCGGTAGGCCCAGTCGTCGCGGTCGATCTGCCTGGTCTCGGCGGTCTCGACGGTGGTCAGCCAGATGTTGCCGGCTTTGTCGTTGTAGACAATGTGCTTGCTGTCGGGGCTCCAGGTCGGGTCGAAGTAGTAGGTCTGCGTGTCGGTGGTGAGCTGGCGCGGCTCGGCGCGCCCGTCGGACTGACGAACATACAGCTCGTACTCGCCGGTTTCGTCGGAGAAGTACGCGATCCAGCGTCCGTCGGGGCTCCAGGCGGGGCTGCGCTCGGCGGCACCGCTGGTGCGGGTGAGGTTGCGGGGGGTGCCGGTCTCGAAGGGGATGGTCCAGACGTCGCCGCGGGCCTCGAAGACGGCTCGCTGCCCGGTGCTGGAGACGCCCCAGCTCTGGATGTGGTTCCCTGCGTCGACGGTACGCGTGCGGATGTGCGGGCGCGCGCCGGGGATGGTGACGTTGACGGCCTGGCTTCGCCCGGAGCGGAGGTTGAGCAGGCGGAGCTCCGGGCCGAGCTGGTAGACGATCTCGCCCTCGTTGCGTGAGCCCGGGCCGATGGAGGGCCACTTCACGTCATGATCGGCGTGGGTGGTGATCTGTCGGCGCTGCCCGTTGCGCATGTCGATGGACCAGATGTTGAGGCGTTTCTGCGGGCCCTCGTCGGAGAGGTAGTAGAGGTTGTTGCCGTGCCACATGGGCTGGGTGTCGGTGCCCTCCCATGTGGTGACCTGCTCGGCTTCGAGCGTGTCGAGGTCCATGACCCAGATGTGGGTTGCCATGCCGCCCTGGTATCGCTTCCAGGTTCGGTTGTCGCGCGTGTGCTGGGTGAAGGCGAGCCTTCGTCCGTCGGGGCTGACGGCGCCCATCGCGCCGTAGGCGGGCGGGAGTTGCTCGAACATGCCGCCGTCGGGGCTGACGGCGAAAATCTGGGACATGCGCCCCATGCCGGCGAGCCCGGACTTGAAGTAGAGGATGCGTCCGTCGGGCGTCCACCCGGTGAGCCACTCGGCGGCGGGGTGATGGGTGACGCGGGTGGGGATGCCGCCGGTGACGGGGATGGTGTAGATGTCGCGCCCGCCGTCGTAGTTGCCGACGAAGGCGATGGTCTGTCCGTCGGGACTAAACCGGGGGAAGAGTTCCGGGCCGGGGGGGCTGGCGAGGGGCGTGGCGACCCCGCCGGACTTGGGGACGGTCCAGAGATCGTTGGCGTAGCTGAAGACAATGAGATCCTTGCTGACGTCCGGGTAGCGGATCATGCCGCCGTGGGGCTGCACCTGAGCGGGCGCGAGCCCGGCGAAGACGGCGAGGGCGGCGGCTGCGGCGAGCCTGCGGACGCCTCTCTGGACAGGACGGCGGCGGACGGTTTCGAGCATCTGTGGTTTCCCCTGGTTTGAACCGAACATGGATCTGGATCGAACGCGGTTCGCCTGTGCATCGGCGGCGGCGGCGCGCTCCGTGCAAGGGCGTCGGTGGGAGTGTGTACCGGGATGCGCCGGGTTCAGGATGCCTTCACGTCGAGATATCTTCCTCGGCTCAGTTCCCGAGATCGCGCAACAGGGTTCGGACGGCGGCCTCGAGCTGCGGGTCGCGCCCGGCGACCTCGTCGGCGGGGGTGATGTCTACGGGCACGTCGGGGATGGTCCCGTTGTTTTCCATGTCGGTTCCGTCGGGGAGATACCACCCGCGCCCGGGCATGCGGATGCGCCCGCCGTCGAGGAGTTGGTGGCTGCCGGTGCTGATGACGCCGCCGAAGGTCTGGGTGCCGACGATCTTGCCGCGCCCGATGGTCTTGATGGAGTGGGCGAAGATCTCGGCGTTGCTGAAGGACATCTCGTTGATCAGAACGACGATGGGTCGGGAGTAGCCGTAGATGAGACGGCGATCGCGCGGGTAGGCGTCGCGGGGGACAACGTCGGGGTCGGCGCCGCGGGGAACGGTGTAGGCGTGGTTGGGGGCGGTGAGCGAGGCGAGGAGGATGTCGGTGGTGGAGCCGCCGCCGTTGTCGCGGACGTCGATGATGAGCGCGTCCTTCCCATTGGCCGCGGCGAAGAGATCGCGCTCGAAATCGCGGACGCTGGGCATGTTCATGCCGCGGATGTGGAGGTAGCCGAGTCGCCCGTTGGAGAGGCGATCGACCTCGGCCCGGCGCTGGGCGACCTCGTCCTCGTAGCGGAGGGTCGTCATCGCGCCGGAGGAGACGGGCTCGATGAGCACGAAGCGGATGTCGCCATCCTCGGCGTCGATCGGGCGGACTTCGAGCAGGGTTTCGCGCCCGCGCGTGCCGACGAGGGCGAAGTGCAGATCGGTGTGCGGCATCGCGTCTTCACCCTCGGCGAGGCGCGTGTCGTCCACCGCGAGGATGATTTCACCGATGTGGATTCGGCTGGCGAGCTGATCGGCGGGGCTCCCGGGCACGACGCGGGTGACGCGGAAGCCGCCGGGCGCGGGCTCGGTCTCGACGCCGAGCTCGCCGTTGGCGGGGCTTGGGGCGTTGTACCCGTCGCCGCCGGAAGCGCCGGTGTGGGAGGCGTCCACCTCGCCGAACATGAGGTTGAGGACGCGGTTGAAAGCGTCGCTGGTGCGCGTGCCGACCGCGAGTTCGAGGTAACGCTCGGTCATCGCGTCCCAGTCCACGCCCTTCATCGTCGGGTGGTAGAAGCCCTCGCCGAAGACGCGGGCGGCTTCGAGGAACTTGCGCCGCTGTTCTTCGGGCACGTCTATGACGATCGGGGCCTCGATGCCGTAGGTCGTGGATTGCCCGCCGCTGATGCGCGCGCTCCCGGCCTGCCCGGAGAGCACGTAGCTGACGCGCTGCCCGTCGAGGGAGACGCCGAGCCCGCTGACGGCTGCGGCGCGAACCGATCGGCGGTTCTGACCGCGGTAATCGACGGAGTAGAGCCCGGTCGTGCCGTCCACGTTCCCGCGGAACATGACCAGTTCGCCCGCGGGCGTGGTCGCGATGTTGCTCTGCGAGCCGGGGAAGGAGGTCAGGCGCTGCACGCGCATGTACGCGTCGTCGGTGTCAAACGTGAACGGCTCCGGGGGTGTGTAGTCGGCGCCGAAATCGACGGGCGCGATCGGCTTGCGCCGGCGCATGGAAGCCACGGTGTCCTCAAAATGCTTCGCGAGGTCGTACGGACGCATCCCCTCCAGCTTGCGATCCAGGAAGACGCGGTAGACGTCGTACTCAAAATTGTTCCCGGCCCGGTCGCTCAGGAAATACAGCACCTTGCCGTCGGCGCTCAGGCGCGGGCTGGTGTCCAGGTCCGGGTGGCGCGACAGGTTGATCGCCCGGTCGAGCAGAGAGCCCTCGCCCTCGGTGTCGGCGATGAAGATGTCGCGGTTGAAGTCGAAATCGCTCAGCGCGAAGACGATGTGGCGCGAGTCGCCGGCCCAGTGAATCTCCGGCGTGTTCCAACCCTCCCACAGCACGCGACGGCTCATGTCCGACAGGTCCACGAGCACCACGTCGCCACGACCGCGGATGTAAATCTGCTTGCGCCCGTCGGGCGAGGGCGTCGCGCTCGACGCGCCCTGGTCGTCCTCAATGAACGGCTCCACGTGGAAGCGCAGCGCCTCGGCCCAGCGCTCGCCGGGGTCGGCGGGCTTCTCGCGGCTCGGGCGGGAGGACGCCGGCGCGTCGGCTTCGGGCTCGGACGAAACAACGGGCTTGTCGCGCTGCCCAGAAAGCTCGAAACGACCGGGCTCGCCGTCGACGAATCCCGTCGCAACGCCCTCGCGCAGGGTAATCTCGAACGTCGCGACGCCCACGCCCTCGGCTGTCACGGTGAAGGTCAGCAGACCGGTCTCGGGATCGAAACTCACGCCCTCAGCTTCACCGGTAAAAAGCCCGGGGATCTCCAGCGTGACCGCGACCGTGTCGCCGTCGCGGCTGATCTCCAGGATGAAGGGGACTTCGGGCGGGAGCCCGAGCGTGTTGTCCGGGCCGGCGACGAGCATCGACCAGCGGCCGGTGATCCCGTCGTCCTCGGGCGCGCCGTTTTCTTCGGCTGCGGGGGGCGCGGGGGGCGTCGCGCGGCGCGGGGCGAGCCCGCGCTCGCCGAGGTCCGGGCGCGCCAGCGCGACGGTGGCGGCGTAGATCGTGGGCACGCCGGGGTCGTCGCTGGTGAAGAACAGCGTGG
>Ga0213835_100618_pt1 | contig 30419 bp, 29 predicted proteins | sample SWPATP01_FD_160576 | JGI IMG/M metagenome (GOLD analysis project Ga0213835, IMG submission 160576) | Coastal seawater microbial communities from Marineland, Florida, United States - SWPA TP0 #1 | ecosystem: Environmental > Aquatic > Marine > Coastal | place: USA: Florida | collected 2016-08-05 | reverse complement strand
ACGTCAACTTCGACCGCCTGCGCCACGTCGCCGAACGCGCCGAGCTGGGCGAAGGCCGCGAGGCAATCATTGCCGTGACCATCCCCGAACAGCCGGGCAGCTTCAAGGCCTTCTGCGAGGCCGTGGGCAAGCGTCAGATCACCGAATTCAACTACCGCTACCACACCGACCGCGAGGCGCACATTTTCGTCGGCGTGCAGACCCACCCCGAGAACGACCCGCGCAAGGCACTGATCGCCAGCCTCACCGAGCAAGGGTTCCCGGTGCTGGATCTGACCGACAACGAACTGGCCAAATTGCACCTGCGGCACATGGTCGGCGGGCATTCGGAGAGGGTCAGCGATGAAGTGGTGTTCCGCTTTGAGTTCCCGGAGCGGCCGGGTGCGCTGTTCAACTTCCTGAATAAGCTGGGCGGGAAGTGGAATATTTCGATGTTCCACTATCGCAATCACGGCGCTGCGGATGGCCGTGTGGTGGCAGGATTGGTGGTGCCGGAGGACGAGCGGCACCTGGTGCCCAAGGCGCTGGCGGAGATTGGCTATCCGTATTGGGATGAGACGAATAACCCGGCGTACCGGTTGTTTTTGGGCTGACGCAAATGTTCTCGCTGTCCTCGATCCCACAGGTTCCATGGCGCTGCTCGAATCTGCTGCGCCCAAAGCGGGTATCACTGCGCCGCAGGGGCCTCTGGCGCAGGTTCGGCGGCCGGCGCAGCGGCAGGTGCTGGCGTCTCAGCAGCAGGCGTAACGGTTTCAGCCTTCAACGGCTCAGGCTCTGCTGGCGCAGGCATCGGCTCGCTGCTCTGCTCGGCCGTGGTGGCCTGCGGCGTTGCCGGGGTCGCCAGGGCAGCCGGAGCTGGGGCAGGTGTTTCAGCCGGTTTCTGCTCGGTCTGCGCAGCCGCTTTGGCCGTCGGCTCAGGCATGCCCAGATCGGTCTTGGGTTTTTCTTCGATGTGCGCGGCTTTCTTCACCTCAGGCGGCAGGAAGTTTTCCACCAGCGCAAAGAAACGATCATAAAACTTGGGCGACGCCACGGTCTCGCTGGCAACCTTCACCATCGAGTCATCGGTCGAGCCGATCGGCATCGACACCGAACCCAGCACGCCGACACCCAGGCTCGCTGAGTTGTTCACCTTTTTCAGCGCATAGCGGTCCTGCAGGGCGTTGGCGAACATGGTTGCCTTGCCATCGGCACCACCATCGGCGGCGCAGACTACGTTGAAGCTGATCTCCATGTGCGTCTCGCCGGTCTGCTGGAAGCTCTTGTGACCGGCAATCATCTTCGGATCGCTGCTGGTGATGATGTAGCCCTGGCTCAGCAGCGCACGCCGGCCCGCTTCGCAGGTCGCGGCATCGGAAACGGGGTAGTTGCGAGAGAACGTCCCGGAATCGTCAAAGTTTTCATGTTCGTAGACCGTCTGCTTCTTCGACGAGCAGCCTGCGGCGGCCAGCAGGACGAACGCCCAGCATGCGGTACGAAAGCTCAGTAATTTAGACATCAAACATCCCGGGGAAAAAGTCGACAGAACAGCGGACCGGAGAGAACGCCGGTAAGTCTGCAACAAGGATCGCTCTGGATCAACGCGCAGTGTGCAACCATGTGGATACATTAAGGCTTTCACAGCCCCTGCGCACAGGGCATCACACCTCGCCGCGCTCCGTTCGCACGCCAAGAAATTCCAGCGCACGCCAGTAACCCGGATAGGTCTTGGCCACGCACTCAGGATCCTGAATACGCACGCCGGACACTTTCAGACCCGCCAAAGCGAAACACATTGCAATCCGGTGGTCGGAATGGGTGTTGATCAAGCCGGTGCTGCTGGTGCCCGCCAGGCCCGGATCGGCTGCCACCAACAAATCATCACCTTCCACGGTCGCCAGGCCCGGACGCACCTGATTCAGGCCGTCATGCAGCGCCTGAACGCGGTCGCACTCCTTGACCCGCAGGTTGGCCAGATCGACAAAGCGCACGGGTGTTTCGTTGAAGGCCGCGAGCACGGCCAAAGTCGGAATCGCGTCCTGCATCTGCGAGCCGTTGATCACGGCCTGCATGCGGGGGAACTGCGCGATCATTTCCATGGCCTTGGCGTCAGGCTGGGTGAAGGCCTCAGCGGCCACCCCCAGGTCGATCTTGCCGGCGGTCAGCGCTTCGGCAGCCCACAGGTAGGTCGCGGCGGAGGCATCGGGTTCGATCTGATAATCGCAGGCGGTGTAACCGGTCGGCGACACACGCCACAGCGCGTCATCGACCACCTCGACCTCGGCACCGAAGGCGCGCATGCAGGCGATGGTCAGGTCGATGTAGCCGCGAGCGCCGATTTCCTTGCCAGTCAGGGCCACTTCGATGGGCGCGGCGCCACAGGCTGCGACCATCAGCAGAGCCGACACGTACTGGCTCGACAGGCCGCCGTCGATCTCAAAGCGCGTGGCCTTGATCGCGCCGCTGCCATGAATGACCACAGGCGGGCATCCGGTGGCGCTCTCGGCGCTCAGGCCGCCCTTGCGCAGGGATTCCAGCAGCGGACCGATCGGGCGCTTCTGCATGTAATGGTCGCCGTCCAGCGTCACGGAGCCATTGACGGTGCACACCGCAGCGGTCAGAAAGCGCACCGCCGTGCCAGCATTGCCCAGGAACAACGGGCCTTCCGGGATTTGCAGATCACCCGTGCTGGTGACCACGAAACTGGTGTCGTCCGGCTCGTCGATGGTCACTCCCATCTGCCGCAGCGCGTTGGACATGTGGCGGGTGTCGTCGCTTTTCAGCGCGCCGCGCAGGTGGCTGGTGCCCTTGGCCAAGGCCGCCAGCAGCAGCGCGCGGTTGGTGATCGACTTGGAGCCAGGTGGCGCGACATGCCCCGTCAACGGTACACCCGGTGGGATCACAGTGATGGTTTGGTTCATGCCCATGGTCCAGCTCTCCAAAGTCGAAATCAGCGCTGCTTCAAACAAGCCGCCAATCATGGCATTTATCGTTCCGCCGTGCAGCATTGCATCGGCGAGACCTGATCGTCGATCAAATCGCAGGCACAAAAAAAGCGACCCTGAGGTCGCTCTCTTTGTCGCTTCAAGGAGTTCAAGGGCCTTGAAGCTTTGTATGGCGCAGCGGACGGGACTCGAACCCGCGACCCCCGGCGTGACAGGCCGGTATTCTAACCGACTGAACTACCGCTGCGTGTCGCACAGACTTTCGTCTGTTTAACTCTGTTGAGAAAAGCTATAAGGCTTGTCTCGTTTGACTCTGACCTAAAGCCTTCGCTTTACAGTCTCGAACCGGAAACATCCGATTCGTAAAATATGGCGCAGCGGACGGGACTCGAACCCGCGACCCCCGGCGTGACAGGCCGGTATTCTAACCGACTGAACTACCGCTGCGCAGTGGTGGACTTGCGTCCTGCTGAATCTCAGTAACCTTCAGCGTGTTTCAAACTTCTCAACGATGGTGGGTGATGACGGGATCGAACCGCCGACCCTCTGCTTGTAAGGCAGATGCTCTCCCGGCTGAGCTAATCACCCTTTGCTTCGCTGAGGCCGCGAAATTTACGCAGGTACCGAACCTAAGTCAATAGCCTGCTTGAAGTTTTTTTTAAAAAAGCTGTTTTTAGCTAGAAGCTTCAAGCGGCAAGTTAAAAGCAAAAAGCGAACACCCGGTCCGCTCTTGCCCTTGCTCTCGCCTTTTCTTGCAACTTGAAGCTTGAAGCTTGCCGCTGCCCTATTCGACGTAAATCATTTTCTTGCTCATGCCGCCGTCGACCACAAACTCCTGGCCGGTGACGAACCCTGAGTTCTTCGACAATAACCAGGCAACCGTCGCGGCAACGTCTTCCACCGTCCCTACCCTGCCCGCCGGATGCTGCGCATGATCGGCATCGGACAACGGCTCGGCGCGGCGCTGTGAAGGATCACGGGCGTCGATCCAGCCAGGGCTGACTGCATTGACCCGTACCTGCGGCCCCAGGCTCATGGCCAGCGCGTGAGTGAGGGCCAGCAGACCGCCCTTGCTCGCGGCATACGCCTCGGTATCGGGTTCGGACTGTCGCGCGCGGGTCGAGCTCAAGTTGACGATGCTGCCGCCATGAGCGCGCAAATAAGGCGCACAGTGTTTGGCGAGCAACATGGGGCCGGTCAGGTTGACGGCCAACACACGGTTCCAGTGAGCAAGGCCAAGACTTTCCAGCACGGTGTTGCGCGGATCGGCCACTGCAGCGTTGCAGACCAGCGCATCCAGGCGACCGAACATGCCGAGAACATCGGCAACGCCGCTGGCCACCTGCTCTTCGCTGGAGACGTCCATGGCGATGAACGAGGCGTTTTCGCCCAGCACACCGGCCACGGTCTCCCCCCGCTGCCGATCAACGTCGGTCAGCACGACCTGCCAGCCTTCGGTGATGAGCCAGGCAGCGATGCCCAGCCCGATTCCCCGTGCAGCGCCGGTGACCAGCGCGACCCGGCCGTTGTGCACGCTGGCGGCGTCCATCGTCAACTCGCTCACGACATCACTCACAACGCAGCCAGACCACGCGACAGGTCGGTCTTGAGGTCAGCAACGTCTTCCAGACCCACGGCAACCCGGATCAGGCTGTCGCGAATACCGGCGGCTTCACGCTCCTGCGGCGACAGACGGCCGTGGGAGGTGGTGCCCGGATGGGTGATGGTGGTTTTGGTGTCGCCCAGGTTGGCGGTGATCGAAATCAGTCGCGTAGCGTCGATGAAGCGCCAGGCGCCCTCTTTACCACCCTTGACTTCAAAACTCACAACCGCACCGAACGCCTTCTGCTGACGCTTGGCCAGTTCGTGCTGCGGATGGCTTTCGAGACCGGCGTAATGCACCTTCTCGATGCCGTCCTGCTGTTCCAGCCATTGCGCCAGTTCCAGCGCGCTTTCGCAGTGGGCACGCATGCGCACCTTCAGGGTTTCGAGGCCCTTGAGGAACAGCCAGGCGTTGAACGGGCTCAGGCTTGGGCCGGCAGTGCGCAGAAAACCGACGACTTCCTTCATCTGCTCACTGCGACCGACCACTACGCCACCCATCGCGCGGCCCTGGCCGTCGATGAATTTGGTGGCCGAATGGACGACCACGTCAGCCCCCATGCGCAGCGGTTGCTGCAAGGCCGGGGTGCAGAAACAGTTGTCGACGACCAGCATCGCGCCCTTGACGTGAGCAATCTCGGACAGTGCGGCAATGTCGACCAGCTCGGCCAGCGGGTTGGACGGCGATTCGACGAACAGCAACTTGGTGTTGGGCTTGATCGCCGCGTCCCAGCCGGACAACTCCGCCAGCGGAACGTAGTCGACCTGCACGCCGAAGCGCTTGAAGTACTTCTCGAACAGGCTGATGGTCGAGCCGAACACGCTCTTGGACACCAGCACGTGATCGCCGGCGCTGCACAGGCTCATCACGGTTGCCAGGATCGCCGACATGCCGGTGGACGTCGCCACAGCCTGCTCGCCACCCTCCAGTGCGGCAATGCGCTCTTCAAACGCATGCACGGTCGGGTTGGTGTAGCGCGAGTAGACGTTACCCGGCTGATCACCGGCGAAGGTCGCGGCCGCGTCGGCAGCTGTGCGAAACACGTAGCTCGAGGTGAAAAACAGTGGATCGCTGTGTTCGCTCTCCGGCGTACGGTGCTGACCAGCGCGTACGGCGAGGGTATCGAAACCCACGCCTTCCAGATCGCTGTCCAGTCGACCGGCATCCCATTTCTGAGTCATGCCGCCTGCTCCTTATCTGATCACTTGCCTGAATTAGTTGTTGTACAGATCGATGATCGCACTGACAGCCTGATTCTTGACCTTGGAGGCGTCGTTACGCGCCTGCTCGATCTTGTTCAGGTAATGCTCGTCGATGTCACCGGTCACGTACTTGCCGTCGAAGACCGAGCAATCGAAGTTGTCGATCTTGATCTTCTTGCTGCCGCTGACCGCTTCAATCAGGTCGGTAAGATCCTGATAGACCAGCCAGTCGGCACCGATGAGGTCGGCCACGTCCTGGGTGGTACGGTTGTGCGCGATCAGCTCGTGAGCACTCGGCATGTCGATGCCGTAGACGTTAGGAAAGCGTACGGCCGGGGCCGCGGAGCAGAAATACACGTTCTTGGCGCCGGCTTCGCGGGCCATCTGGATGATCTGCTTGCAGGTGGTGCCGCGCACGATCGAGTCGTCCACCAGCATCACGTTCTTGCCGCGGAATTCCAGCTCGATGGCGTTGAGCTTCTGGCGCACGGATTTTTTGCGCGCCGCCTGGCCCGGCATGATGAAGGTACGGCCGATGTAGCGGTTCTTCACGAAGCCTTCGCGGAACTTGACGCCCAGGTGGTTGGCCAGTTCCAGCGCGGCGGTGCGGCTAGTGTCGGGAATCGGTATGACCACGTCGATGTCGTGGTCCGGACGCTCGCGCAGGATCTTGTCGGCCAGCTTCTCGCCCATGCGCAGGCGCGCCTTGTAGACCGAGATGCCGTCGATGATCGAATCCGGACGCGCCAGGTAGACGTGTTCGAAGATGCACGGGGCGTATTTCGGGTTGGCCGCGCACTGACGGGTGTGCAGTTTGCCATCTTCGGTGATGTACACCGCTTCGCCCGGGGCCAGGTCACGGATCAGGGTGAAGCCCAGCACGTCCAGGGACACGCTTTCGGAGGCGATCATGTACTCGACGCCTTCGTCGGTGTGACGCTGGCCGAACACGATCGGGCGAATGGCGTCCGGGTCGCGGAAACCGACGATGCCGTAGCCGGTGATCATGGCGACGACCGCGTAGCCACCACGGCAGCGGTTATGCACGTCGGTCACGGCGGCGAAGATGTCTTCTTCGGTCGGCTGCAGCTTGCCGCGAACGGCCAGCTCGTGGGCGAACACGTTGAGCAACACTTCCGAGTCAGAGTTGGTGTTGACGTGGCGCAGGTCAGATTCGTAGATCTCCTTGGCCAGTTGCTCGACGTTGGTCAGGTTGCCGTTGTGCGCCAGCGTGATGCCATACGGCGAGTTGACGTAGAACGGCTGGGCTTCGGCCGAAGTCGAGCTGCCCGCTGTTGGATAACGTACGTGACCGATGCCCATGTGACCGACCAGGCGCTGCATATGGCGCTGCTGGAAGACGTCACGGACCAGACCGTTGTCCTTGCGCAGGAACAACCGGCCATCATGGCTGGTCACGATACCGGCAGCGTCCTGGCCGCGGTGCTGGAGGACGGTGAGCGCGTCATACAGCGCCTGATTGACGTTCGACTTGCCGACGATACCGACGATGCCACACATGCGACACAACCCCTACTTAGTGGAACTGGATTTACCGATCACATCCTGCGGCGTTACCGACGGCAGGAGATGATCCTTGAACGGGATATCAGCAGGTACGCTGACCCCGCTGGCTAGCCACTTGCTGGACATCCCGAGAATCAGGTTTTTCGACCAGTCAGCGACCATCACGAACTGTGGCAGCAGTCGAGACTGCTGCCACCATTGATCCTGTTGTACCGGGCCCAGGCTCAGCAGCCCTACCGCAACTACGACCAGCAGGCCTCCGCGCGCAGCGCCGAAAACCATACCCAGAAAACGATCGGTCCCGGACAACCCGGTGACGCGAATCAGTTCCCCGATCAGAAAGTTGACCATGGCGCCGACCAACAGCGTGGCGACGAAAAGAATGGTGCAGCCGGCAATCACGCGTGCCGAAGGTGTTTCGATGTAATTGACCAGATACTGGGCCAGCGAACCGCCAAACATCCAGGCCACGACACCTGCGATGATCCAGGTCAGCAAGGACAGCGCTTCCTTGACGAAGCCGCGCTTGAGACTGATCAAAGCGGAGATGGCGACAATCGCAATGATCGCCCAGTCAACCGGAGTAAATGACACGTTGCAGCCTACAGACTGATGAGGCGGCGCATTTTAGCAGAGCGCTCGCCCGGCGGTAAGCAGCGATTGAGGGTAGTCGCCAATTAAGGCGAACTATTGGACTTTGCATAAATAAAAAGGCGGCAAGCGCCGCCTTTTCTGATTACTTACGCTCAGGCACGAAGCGCACGACGATGCCGTTGAGCTTCTGCTGCTTGTTCAGCTGATCACGCAGGCGGTCAGCTTCAGCACGCTCGATCAGCGGCCCGACGAATACCCGGTTCACGCCGTCGGAGGTGCGGATGTAGGCGTTATAGCCCTGGCTGCGCAAGGTCTTTTGCAGGTTGTCGGCGTTGGCCCGGTTGGACAGGCTGGCCACCTGAACGGCCCAGGTGATCGACAGGCCATTGGCATCGACCCGATTGGTGTCGGCAGCCAGCGCTGGAGGCGATGCAGGTGCAACGGCAGGCGCCGCCGGTTTTTGCGGCAGGGGCACAGGCGTCGTTTTGACAGTCGGCGCCGCTGCCGCAGGCTTGGCCGGAGCAGGCGCTGGAGCGATTGGCATCGACGGTGGCTGCTGGTTGACGGCTGGACGCGACGGCTGAGTCAGCTCTTCATCGGTCGGTACAGGCTCCTGGGGCAGCGGTTGCTGCTCGGGAACCGACACCGGCTCGACCTTGATCGGCGCCACGGCAGGCGCTTGCGGCGCAGCAGGCGCGTCCACCTGCACGTGGCGGGCTTCGTCCTGACGCGAAAACAGCATCGGCAGGAAGATCACCGCGATGGCGATCAACACCAAAGCGCCGACCATCCGCTGTTTGTACGCCTTATCCAGCAAAGCCATGTGTCACTTCCTCCGTGACGCGCCAGCAAGCCATTCCAGGGCCTCGGCTACGCAATAAAAAGACCCGAACAGCACGATTTCATCATCGGCTGTCGCCTGCGCGCATTGAGCCTCAAGGGCCTGCGCGACATCGGGATAGGACGTCACGACGGCGCCAAGGTTCTGCAAGGCCTGGGCAATTTCCTGCTCGGAGCGGCTGCGCGGGGTTGACAGCGGTGCAACCGCCCAACTGCTGAAGCAGCCGGTCAGCTCGCCGAGCACGCCATCCAGGTCCTTGTCGTTGAGCAGACCGAACACGGCCAGGCGCTTGCCCGACACCGGGCGCTGATTCAGGCGCTGGGCCAGAAACACCGCCGCATGAGGGTTGTGGCCTACATCCAGCAAGACGTGCAATTGCTTGCCCCGCCATTCGAAGGTACGACGATCGAGACGACCGGTCACCCGCGTATCGAGCAAGGCCTGTCGAATCGCCGCGTCTTGCCAAGGCAAGCCGAGCGAGAGATAGGCCTGCAAAGCCAGTGCAGCGTTTTGCATCGGCAGATCGAGCAGCGGCAGATCGCGCAATTCAACGCGCTGGCTCTTGGCGTCGGTGCCGAACCAGTTCCAGCTCGCGGCCTCAATGGACAGGTCGAAATCAGTGCCACGCAGCGAAAGCGGGCACTTCAATGCGTTGGCCTGATCCAGCAGAGGCTGCGGCGGGTCGATATCGCCGCACAGGGCAGGACGCCCTTCGCGGAAGATACCGGCCTTCTCGAACGCAACGGATTCACGGGTATTGCCCAGCCATTCGGCGTGATCGACACCAATACTGGTGACCAGCGCCATGTCGGCATCGATCAGGTTTACCGCATCCAGACGCCCGCCCAGGCCGACTTCCAGCACCACGGCATCCAGCGCCGCCTGCTCGAACAGCCAGAACGCCGCCAGCGTGCCCATCTCGAAATACGTCAGCGAGACATCGGCACGCGCCTTTTCGATGACCTCGAAGGCCTGACACAACTGTGCGTCGGTGGCTTCAACGCCCGCAATCTGCACACGCTCGTTGTAGCGCACCAGATGCGGCGAGCTGTAGACGCCGACCTTGAGACCCTGCGCCTGCAGCAACGAGGCGACAAACGCGCAGGTCGAACCCTTGCCGTTGGTGCCGGTGACGGTGACGACACGCGGCGCCGGGCGACTCAAGCCAGCCTGCAGCGCTACCTGACGCGAGCGATCCAGCCCCATGTCGATGGCCGAAGGGTGCAGTTGCTCCAGGTAGCTGAGCCAGTCGCTCAGAGAGCGTGCGGTCATATGTTGGCCGGAGCCGGTGGAACCACGATTGGCTCGTGCTTCGGTGCGACGAACTTCGGCGTCGGCAGGCCCATCATCTGCGCCAGGATATTGCCCAGACGCTGACGCAGCTCGCCACGGGCGATGATCATGTCGATCGCGCCGTGATCCAGCAGGAACTCGCTGCGCTGGAAGCCTTCCGGCAGTTTTTCGCGAACGGTCTGCTCAATCACGCGAGGACCGGCGAAACCGATCAGCGCCTTGGGCTCGGCAACGATCACGTCGCCCAGCATCGCGAGACTGGCGGAAACACCACCGTAGACCGGGTCGGTCAGCACAGAAATGAACGGCAGGCCTTCTTCACGCAGACGCGCCAGCACGGCCGAAGTCTTGGCCATTTGCATCAGGGAGATCAGCGCTTCCTGCATGCGCGCACCGCCGGAAGCGGCGAAGCAGATCATAGGGCAGCGTTTTTCCAGTGCGTAGTTGGCCGCCTGAACGAAGCGCTCGCCAACGATGGCGCCCATGGAACCGCCCATGAACGAGAATTCGAAGGCGCTGCACACGACCGGCATGCCCAACAGGGTACCGCTCATGGAGATCAGGGCGTCTTTTTCGCCGGTCTGCTTCTGGGCAGCGGTCAGGCGATCCTTGTATTTCTTGCTGTCGCGGAATTTCAAGCGGTCAACCGGCTCCAGATCGGCACCGATTTCCTGACGGCCTTCGACGTCCAGGAAGATGTTCAGACGCGCGCGGGCGTCGATACGCATGTGGTGGTTACATTTCGGGCAGACGTCCAGGGTCTTCTCAAGCTCGGGACGATAAAGCACCGCTTCGCAAGACGGGCACTTGTGCCACAAGCCTTCAGGTACCGAGCTTTTCTTGACCTCGGAACGCATGATCGAAGGGATCAGTTTGTCTACCAACCAGTTGCTCATGCTTTCTCTCTCCAGTACCGGTGGCGTGAACGCGATGGCAATCAGTGCCACGCGCATGCCCTTAAACCCAATTCATGTGCAGCATCGCAACGCCCTGCAACGATCGGCGCCAGCGCCTGACCTGCCGCAAGAACGATGCCTTGATACTGCCCTTTACCTGTTGCAGCGAAACGCTTGCACGTCTTCGCCTGTTCAATTTATGGCGGCCCGCATTCTGCGGTCGCAGGCTAGTGGACGGCGACCGCCTGTCTGCCGTCACATCTACGCCTCGCGGCCGCGAAAAAAACGCTTACGCGCCGTGGACCGCACTCATGAATGCACGAATCTTGTCGTGATCCTTCAGCCCCTTGGCCCGCTCGACCCCGCCACTGACGTCCACTGCATAAGGACGCACCTGGGCGATGGCTTGGGAGACGTTAGCCGACGTGAGCCCGCCCGCCAGAATGATCGGCTTGCTCAGCTGTTTTGGAATCAATGCCCAGTCGAAAGTTTCGCCGGTGCCACCCGGGACGCCCGCGACGTAGGTGTCCAGCAGAATGCCGCTGGCCTTGTGGTACAGATCGCAGCTGGCGGCGATATCGTCACCGGCCTGCACGCGCAGGGCTTTGATCCAGGGGCGATGATAGCCTTCGCACTGCTCCGGGGTTTCATCGCCGTGAAATTGAATGAGGTCCAAAGGAACGGTATCGAGCAGTGCCTTGAGCGCTTCACGCTCGGCATTGACGAACAGTCCCACCGTGCTCACGAACGGCGGCAATTGGGCGATGATCGCCTGCGCCTGCTCGGGGGTGACGGCCCGCGGACTCTTGGGGTAAAACACGAAGCCGATGGCATCGGCTCCCGCATCGACAGCGGCCAGCGCATCTTCTATGCAGGTAATCCCGCAGATCTTGCTGCGAACGGCTGACATGTAGTGAATACCTCAAGCCTTGCGAAAGTCCCGGATGTTAGCAAATGCTATTCCGGGCGTCAGCCGCCAAGTTCCGTGAAGCCTGTAAGAAAGTGCGGCCCGATGTAGCGCTCCGGCAACGGAAATTCGTCGCGGTACTCGACCTGCACCAGATACAGACCAAATGGATGCGCTGTGACCCCGCCGGTCCGCCGCACGCGACTTTCGAGCACTTCACTGGCCCACTCGATCGGCCGCTCCCCTGCCCCGATGGTCATCAGCACGCCGGCGATGTTGCGCACCATGTGGTGCAAAAACGCGTTGGCGCGAATGTCGATGACAATCATCCTGCCGTGACGCGTCACGCGCAGGTGGTGGATCTGCTTGATCGGCGACTTGGCCTGGCACTGACCGGCGCGAAAAGCGCTGAAGTCGTGAGTGCCCACCAGATATTCGGCCGCCAGCGCCATGCGCTCGACGTCCAGCGGACGGTGGTTCCAGGTGATTTCCTGGCCCAGGTGCGCGGGGCGAATCTGATCGTTGTAGATCACGTAGCGGTAACGACGGGCGATGGCCTTGAAGCGTGCGTGAAAATGCGCAGGCATCTCTTTGGCCCAAGTGACGCTGACATCATGGGGCAAGTTGATGTTGGCGCCCATGGTCCAGGCTTTCATGCTGCGCACCGCCTGGGTGTCGAAGTGCACCACCTGACCGCAGGCATGCACGCCCGCATCGGTGCGACCGGCGCACATTAGCGAGACCGGCGAGTCCGCCACTCTGGACAAGGCGTCTTCCAGGGTTTGCTGGACGGTCAGCACGCCGCTGGTCTGGCGCTGCCAACCGCTGTAGCGCGAGCCTTTGTACTCTACGCCCAGTGCGATTCTGAAATAACCTTCGGCAGCCATTTCGGCGGCCGCTGTCTCTGCCTCGGTGTCGATGATTGCCAAGTGCTTAAAGCCTGTGGATGTGCGCAAGGGCGGCCATTATACGGATGGCGGAAAAAGACGCCATTGGCAGTGGTCTGGCGAAGGCGACACTAACGAAGACGACCGCCGAAGCGGTCGTTTTCAAGGGTGCCTGCAAGCGAATCAGGTCAGACGCGACAGCATCTCGCGCGCTTCGCTCTTCTGCCCGTCGTCACCTTCGGCCACGACCTCATCGAGGATGTCGCGCGCGCCGTCAGCGTCGCCCATTTCGATGTAGGCCCGCGCCAGATCCAGTTTGGTGGCGGCCTCATCGGTACCGGACAGGAAGTCGAATTCTGGCTCGTTGTCATCGGCCAGCAGCGCATCGTCCTCGTTGAAGGTCGGCGCATCGTCGAACGGCTTGGCGATGGGTGGTTGTTCCAGGCTTTGCGACAGACGTTCAAGCTCGGCGTTGACGTCATCGATCTCGGATGCAAACGCCTGAGAAGCCTGATCGGTTTCCATCTCATCGGCCAGCGACAGATCGAAATCGTCCGGCAGCTCAAGCTCGTCGTTCAAGCCAGGCTTGCTGGCGCCCAGGTCGGCCGTTTCCTCAAACGCCGGCAGGTCGCGCAGTTCGTCTTCCATGCCCACGCCCAACAGGGCCTCGTCTTCAGCCTTGAGGCCCGGCTCTTCTTCCGCCAGGTTCAGGTCGAAATCGTCCAGATCGGTCGGCTCGGCAGACTTGGCTTCGGTCTGCTCGCGCAGGATGGCGTCGAAATCCAGATCATCCGGCGTCGAACCACCAAACGGTGCATCCAGATCCAGCTCGTCAAACCCGGCGTCGGCCACAGGGGCGCTGTGATCCGGCACTTCGGTTGGCGAGGCCGCTTCCAGATCGTCCAGACTCAGGTCGAACGCGTTATCGAAATCGTCTGGCGTCTCGACGACAGGCTCTGCAGCAGGCTCCACCACCGGCGCAGGCGCTTCAGGCTCTTGCTTGTCGGTCAGCAGGTCTTCGACGTACTTGGCGTCCATCTCTGCGGCCAATGCCGCCGCCGCTGCAACACCGGCGGCGGCCGCAGCAGCGACTGCCATGGCCGGGTAACGGGTCTTCAGTTGCTCGACTTCAGCATGGTTCTTGCCCGTAGCAATCAGTTGACGCTCCTGAGCAACGAAGCCGGACTTGTTGTCCTGCTGGGCGTAGATTTCCATCAGCTTGAGGCGCAACTCACTGCGCTCAGGCTCTTGCTTGATGGCTTCTTCCAGCAACGCTGCGGCCTGATTGGTGCGACCGTAGGCGATGTGGATTTCAGCCTGAACGAGTACGTCGGTTGGTCGTTCGCGGGTCGGCTCAATGATGACGGCCGCCAGCGGTGCCGGCTTTACCGTGGGCGGAGGAACCTCCAGACCCTCGAAACTGCTTTCGGGCATGTTCATGTCAGAGGCGAAGTCGGACTCTTCCGACAGCGCACGGGCCATCTGCCGGTGTCTTTCTGCCTCAAGAATCGCATTGCGGCGACGCACCATCAGCAAGACCAGCAACAGCAAGACCAGCACCGCTGCGCCACCGATCAGGCCCAGCAGCATCGGGCTGGCAAGGATCTTGTCCAGCGCGCTCTGGTTGTCAGGGTTGGCTGCGGCATCCGGTTGCACGGCCAGTGGCTGATCCGGGGTCGCGGCGGTGACGTTGGCACCTTCGACCGGCAGCGCGTCTTCCGGGGCGATTTCGTTCGGCGGCTTGCCAGCGGTGTCCGGCGCAGCAGGCGGCGGCACGATCTGCGCCGGCATGGCAGAGTTGGCAGCGTTGTTCGGATTGGTCACGCTGTTCGGGCTGACCGTGCCGCTGGCGTTATCCACAGGTGGCGGAACCGCTGCCCCGGCGGCCTGCATCTTGGCCAGTTGGTCGTTCTTCAGTTCGATCAGGCGCTGAAGCTTGTCGAGCTGACTCTGCAGATCGCCCATGCGGCTTTTCAGCTCGGCGTTGTCGCGGCGAGTGCTGTCGAGGTTTTCCTGGGTCACGGCCAGTTTGTTGGCCAGTTCCGCATCACCCGAAGCACCTTTGGCGCCGGGCTTGGCATTGGCAGCCACGAGGCTCAGGTTGTCCTTGGCGTCAATTTGCGCAGGGGCAGCGCCAGCACGCTCACGACGGGTGGCATCGACCTGACGCGCGCCCGCCGACAAGCGACGGCCTTCACGCCATGCACGGTTCTGCTCGGCGACTTCCGCGACCGCGCGCGGCTGCGGCAGTGCGGTCGCTTCCTGCGGCGAAGGCAGGCGCAACACCTGGCCCTTTTTCAAGCGGTTGATGTTGCCTGCGATGAAGGCGTCCGGGTTGAGCGCCTGAATCGCCAGCATGGTCTGCTGAACCGTCCCGCCGTTGCGCACGCGTTCGGCGATCTCCCACAACGTATCGTTGTTGGCGGTGGTGTACTGGGTGTAGTTAGGTTCTGGCGCAGCGGCTGGAGCCGGGGCAGGCGCGGCCGGTGGCGGCGTCTGGGCGGCCGGCGCCTGAGCAGGCGCGGTGGCCGGCGCCGTCGAAGGCAACTGCGCAGTCGCAGCAGCAGCGGCCTGTGGCGACACCTTCGGCGGATCGAGCAACAGGCTGTATTCGCGCAGCGCACGGCCGTTTGGCCAGAGCACCTGCACGAGGAATTTCACGTAAGGGTCTCGGATGGGTTTGGTCGAGGTGATGCGCAGCACGCTCTTGCCGCCAGGGTTGACCACCGGGGTAAACACCAGATCATCGAGGATCGGCATGCGCCCGACGCCTGCCTGCGCGAACTCCGCAGACGTGGCCAGACTCGGCACCACCTGCGCGGCGTTGAGGTCTTGCACCTGCGTGAGTTCGATTTCGGCCAGCAGCGGTTGATTCAGGCTCGACTTGACGGTCAAGCCACCGAGGCCAAGCGCCTGAGCCATCCCCGATGACAACGCCGAGGCTGCAGCGATTGCTAAAACCAGTTTACGAACCTGAACCATAGCCCATCCCTTGTGTAAAATTTCCCCGGCAACCGAGAAGATAAAGCCTGCTAGGGCGTAGGGCGTTTCGACACGCCACAGCTCGAATGATTCTTTGAATTGTTGGCAAGTATCTTTTACGCAACATCTTTTATCAACAATTCAGCCACCTGCACAGCGTTGAGCGCCGCACCCTTGCGCACGTTATCCGACGTGACCCAGAAACAAAGCTCACAGTCGTCGTCGATCCCGCTGCGCAAACGTCCTACATAGACAGCGTCCTGCCCGACCGCATCGCCGACCGGCGTCGGGTAATCCCCGGCATCCACCAGATCGATGCCGTCAGCCGAATCCAGCGCCGCACTGACCGCTGCAAGGTTGACCTTGGCTGCGGTCTGCACTGACACACTCAGGCTATCGCCAAAGAACACCGGGACTTGAATGCAGCTCGCGCCGACCTTGATTAAAGGCAGCCCCAGCAACTCGCGCAACTCGCTGACCAGACGTTTTTCAAGTGACACATGGCCTTGCGCGTCAGGCGTACCCACCTGAGCGAGGACGTTGAAGGCCATTTGGCGGTCAAACACGCGGGGTTCCAGCGGACGCACGTTGAGCAGCTCGGCGGTCTGACGCGCCAGTTCAGTCACGCCTTCACGGCCCTGGCTGGACACCGCCAGGCACGCCGTGACACTCACCCGCTGCACCTCCAGCAAACTGCGCATCGGCCCCAACACCATCGCCAATGCAGCCGCCGCCGGGCTTGGGCAGGCAACCTGAACAGGTTTGGCGAGTGTCGCCAGCAGCGCGCCGTTGACCTCGGGAACCACGTTCGGCGCTTGCTCCACCGGCAGTCCGCCCGACAGGTCGATGACCGCGCAACCGGCGGCAGTCGCGCGCGGGGCAAAGCTGCGAGTCACAGCCGGGCCTGCGGCGAAGAAGGCGATTTGCACCTTGGTGAAATCGAACGCGTCGACCTCACGCACGCGCACGTTCTTGCCGCGATAGGCCACCGAGCTGCCAGCGGATTCGGAACTGGCCAGCAGGTGCAACTCGCCCACCGGGAAGTTGCGCTCCTCAAGGATCTGGACGATGGTTTCGCCGACAGTACCGGTGGCGCCGATCACGGCAATATCAAAGGACTGGCTCATGCAAAAACCTCAGAAAAATCGGGGGGCGGCACTTTAACCGCGAGTTGAAAGCCAGGCAATTGACCTGGCCACAAGGAAGACTGTCCAGCGTGAGGCGTCAGGGCTCAAGCCCGACGGGAAAGAACTCGCCATGGCTCCAGACACCCAGCCAGCGCTGGCCGTCGATTTCGCGGCTGACCGCCAGATCGACCAGTTGATAGAAGACGTTGCGATGAATCAGCGCTTCAAGGTTGCTGCGCACATGCACGTAAGGCGCAGGCTCCTGAGTCGCCGGATCAATGCTGACGCGCAACGGATGCTCGGCGCTCGCCTCTACCGTGTCGTCAACGTTGGTGGTGAAACGCAGGACCTGAGACTCGCCCTCGCCTTCCACCTCCAGCAGCACCGCCACGAAGGGCGCATCGTCGACCGTGATGCCGACCTTCTCGACCGGGGTGATCAGGAAGTAATCATCGCCATCGCGACGAATGATGGTGGAAAACAGGCGCACCATCGGCTTGCGACCAATCGGCGTGCCCAGGTAGAACCAGGTGCCGTCACGGGCGATACGCATGTCGATATCGCCACAGAAATCGGGATTCCACAGATGCACGGGCGGCAAGCCCTTGCCGGTCTTGGGGAGTTGCGCCAACAGATCGTTGGCTTTGCCCGGACCACTCATACGCTGCTCCTCAGCGGGCTTGGACGCCCAAGAGACTGCGAGCGTAATCCTCCATGGGTGGGCCTAGCAAATCCTCTGGCTTGGTGTCGTACAAAGTCAGAAGGCCACCACGGCTGTGAATGCGCGCCGAATCGATGAGGTAGCGGGTGCTGGTTTCGATCAGCATCAACTGGATCACGCCGCTGTCGATGCCCAGACGGTCGACGGCTTCCTGGTCCGACCACTCATCGAACGTGCCAATACGGTCGTCCGCCCTGGCAAAACGGGTGTACAGCAGGTAATGGGCACCAGCGGCACGGGCTTCGTTCATGGCGTCGTCCAGACCTTCTGGCGCGCGTGCACGACGAACCATCGGGAAGTATTCGACGAAGCCGTTGAAGGCCTCTTCGGCCACCACGTTAGGCCGCGGATTGGCGCTGCCCGGCGGGGCGAACGCGCCCTGGGCGATATAGATGAAGGAGTCCGGCTGCAGGCGGAAATTGTTGATCCGGCGCGTCGAGCTGTGATCCAGCAGGCCCGCATCACTGAGCTCATCATGGGCGCCCTGTGCCAGATCGCTGACGTGCATGCAGCCACTGAGCGCCAGGAACGTCAGCAATAAAACCAGACTACGCATTACTTCCTCCAAAGTCCGGCGACGGAAAACCGGCGAATGGCCGGGTAATGCAGCTTTTGCGCCAGCTCAGCGCAAATGATTGGCTTCTTTCACCTGCGCGAGTCAGCTTGCTCACGAAGATGGGTTTGCAGGCCCTGCACCTGATGCGAATGAACCGGCGTTTTCGTGAGCAAGCTCACGCCCATAGCGTCCGGATTAGCCAGGGACACGCGCCACGTCACCAGCATCGCGCTTAGCCACCGATAATCTTCATCACCGTCGCGCCGCCGGAAAACGCCACAGCCTGTTTGTCATCCAGCGCCTTGATCAGCAGACGCTGCAACGCCGGCAACGCCTGATGCCGAGGCTTGTCCAGCAGATCACCCACATAATGACGATTGCTCGAGGACAAACACCCATGCAACCAGCCCGTGGAAGACAGCCGCAAGCGCGAGCACGTCCGGCAGAACGGCACGCTTTCGTTGGCAATCACGCCGAAATGCCCTTTACCCGCAATGCGATAGCGCACCGCCGTGGCGTCCACCGGCGCATCGGCCTGCTGGTATTCGTAGCGCTCGCCAATCAACGCCAGCAGCTGATCGAGGCTGACGAATTGCTGCAGAAAACCGTTCTGATCCCCCGCCAGATGCCCCATGCGCATCAGCTCGATAAAACGCAGCTCGTAACCGCGCTCCAGGCAGTAGTCGAGCAGCGGCATGACCTGATCCAGATTGCTGCCACGCAAGGGCACCATGTTGACCTTGATCCGGATGCCAGCCGCCCTCGCCTGCTCCATGCCATCAAGCACCGTCGCCAGATCGCCGCCCCGCGCGATGGCGCGAAAGGCTGAAGAGTCGAGGGTGTCCAGTGAAACGTTGATCCGGTTGATCCCGGCCTTGAGCAGAATCGGCAGTTTGCGCGCAAGCAGCTGGCCATTGGTGGTCAGGCTGATATCAGCCAGGCCCATCCGCCCGACCTGCCCCATGAAATGCTCAAGACGCGGGCTCACCAACGGCTCGCCGCCAGTGATGCGCAGCCGCTCGATGCCCGCCGCTTCGATCAGGTATTCCACGCCACGCGCCATGGCGTCGGCCGACAGCTCGTTCTGCGCAGCCACCAGCCGCTTGCCGTCGGGCACGCAGTAGGTACAGGCGTAGTTGCACGCAGACGTCAGACTGATCCGCAGGTTGCGGAAACGTCGGCCTTGGCGATCAACGATCATGAAAAGCTCCGGGAAGAAGTGCAGCGCGCAAAAGCTGACTCAAAAATCAACTTTTGGCAAGGGACATTCCGGGCAAAGATGTGACAGCGGATGGCAGACACCGAACGGTGCCTGCCAGAGTGCTCGATGAGCCAACTAGCTACCGGAGATTTCCGGCTTGAGGTCGTGACCGGTTTCCGGATCGCGCTTGCGCTTGTTGCCCATGCGCACGCCGATGTCCATCAGGAACTGAAAAAACCCTTCCTGATCTTCCAGCACGTTGCTCCAGAACGGCGAGTGGTACAGCGCCACCGCGCCGTGCACCAGCGCCCAGGCCGCGCAGTAATGGAAGTATGGCGGCACGTCTTCGAGCTTGCCTTCAGTGATGCGGCCCTTGATCAGCAGGGTCAGGTGTTCGAAGTTCGAGGCGCGAATCTTGTGCAGCTGCTCGACCATCTCAGGCACTTGATTGCCCTTGACCACCTTCTCTTCCAGCCGGTCGAACAGGCGATAGCGCTGCGGGTCACGCATGCGGAATTCGAAGTAGGCGCGCGAAAGCGCCTCCTTGTCCTTGTCGACGTCGGCAGAGTGCAGTAGCTCGTTCAAATCGCGCTCGTAGTCGAGCATCAGGCGCAGGTAGATCTCCGCCTTCGACTTGAAGTGCTTGTAAATGGTGCCTTTGCCAATACCCACGGCATCAGCAATCATCTCGACGGTGACGCTGTCTTCACCCTGTTCGAGAAACAGCTTTAACGCGGTATCGAGAATTTCTTGCTCACGGCGCCGAAACTCACGGACCTTACGAGGTTCTTTCTGCATAGGAAGAGGCTGTGAAGTCAAAATCGAAGCCGCACATTATGCCTAACTTGCGGGAAATTGCACGGATCATCCGACCATGTCTACGTTTCAAGAAGAGTTCGCGCAAGCGTCTGATTTGCCTTATCTCAACCACGCGACGGTCGGCCGCTGGCCAAAACGCACCGCCGACGCCGTGCGAAAATTCTTCGAAGATAACGTTCTGATAGGCGCGCGGGGCTATTCCGACTGAATGAAGGTCGAGCAACGCCTTCGTGAACGACTGGCGCGATCGCTGAACGCACCGTCGACCGATGACGTCGCCTTGGTCAAATATACGTCGGAAGCCCTATCTTTTGTCGCTTTTGGCCTCGACTGGAAAAGCGGCGATCAGGTGGCATGCCTGCCGCGCGGGCCAGGTATCGCTTTTCGCCGCACTTCTTCGCGCAATCGCGGGTGATCGACGAGATATCGGCGATTGTGCGGCAAATTGCCAAGCTTTGAGGTATCAACAGAGGATTGGGTATTCCAAAACTGTTTAAAAAACGTACAGCAGCGCGCTGGACGCCCGTGGAATATGACCAATACTTAAATTCGCTGATGCGGCATCTCCCCCAAGTGCCAGCATCGGTAAAGGCACCCATGGATAGCGTGTCTTTGTTTTACTCCTAATGGTCTTAACCCGGATTCACCCCCCAGAACCCGGGTTTTTTTTGCCTGCGATTTGACGATCTCAGGCAGCCTTGACCCGGGCCAGCGGGAACAGGCGTTTGAAGTTCTCGGTGGTCTGCTCCGCGAACCGCTCGAAGCTCTCGCCCCGCAGCATCGCCAGAAACTCCGCCACTTCGCGCACGTATTGCGGCAGGTTCGGTTTGCCGCGATACGGGATCGGCGCCAGATACGGCGAATCGGTCTCGACCAGCAGACGATCGGCAGGCACTTTGCTCGCCACGTCACGCAGGGCATCGGCGTTGCGAAAGGTCACGATCCCCGACAGGGAAATGTAGAAACCCAGGTCCAGCGCGGCCTTGGCCATATCCCAGTCTTCAGTGAAACAATGCAGCACGCCCGCCTGGGGCAACGCGGCTTCGCGCAGCAGCTCGAGGGTGTCGGCGCGGGCGCCACGGGTGTGCACGATCACAGGCTTGCCCGTGGCATTGGCGGCCTGCAAGTGCAGACGAAACGAGGCCTGCTGCAACTCGGCCGCTTCAGGCTCGTAGTGATAATCCAGCCCGGTTTCGCCGATGGCGACCACGCGCGGGTGATTCAACTCGCCCAGCAGCCATTCCAGCGCGGGCGCCTCGCCAGGTTTCAAGTCCAGCGGGTGAATGCCCACCGAGCAATCCACGTCGTCGTAACGATCGGCCAGGGATTTGACCTCGGCGGCGTTGTCGGCACTGACGCCGATGCAGAGAAAATGCCCGACACCCCGCCCGCGCGCCGCTTCCAGCGCGTTATCGAGGGAGCCTGCGTGTTGAGCGAGATCGAGACGATCCAGGTGACAATGGGAATCTACAAGCATGGGAACCGTAGCCACTTACATCGTATGGGTAGGACGGTCGGATTTGAGCGCACCGGCCAGGTAATTTTCGATCATGTTCCGGGCGGTATTGTCGCCGTCGTTGAACTGCACGCCGACGCCCGCCGCGCGGTTGCCCTGGGCACCTTTGGGGGTGATCCAGGTGACCTTGCCGGCGACCGGGATCTTTTCCGGCTCGTCCATCAGGTTGAGCAGCATGAACACCTCGTCCCCCAGCTTGTAGCTTTTGCTGGTGGGAATGAACAGGCCGCCATTCTTGATGAACGGCATGTAGGCGGCGTACAGGACCGATTTGTCCTTGATCGTCAGAGACAGGATGCCGTTACGTGGACCCGGGCTCAGGGGGACGCTCATCTCAACTTCCTCTGTAGATGCTGATGTCATGCGGCCAGTCTACCCCTGTCCGGTCAGAGATGCCCACTGCACCAGTAACGCTTCGAGCAACAAAACGCGATTCAGGTTCGCTTTGGACAGCACTTTCTGACGCTGCAGCAGGACCCAGTCCTGCATGGCCAGCACTTTACTCTGGGGCGACTTCTGCGCCAGATACTGCACCACCTTGCGCATGTCGGCCAATCCCAGGCCGCTTTCGTCATCGGTGAGCTGGTAGCGCAGGATCAGGTTCGACCAGTCGCAGAACCAGTCGAACAGCAGCAACAGCGGCACATCCTTCCAGCCTTCAGCCAGTTGGGTCGGCGATTGCTGGCCCTTGAGCAGTTTTTTCACACCATCGACCACCAGCGCGCGCTGTTCGCGAACGCCCTGGGCCTGAAGGGTGACGGCCGCCAGCGGCGAGCCTGCGGCCAGGGTCAGCAGCTCAACCCGTTCTTCTTGCGTACAGTCAGGCAGCGCGTCGGCCAGCCAGGCCACGCTCATCGCCTCGCTCGGCAGCGGGCAGGCTTGCTGCACGCAACGGCTCTTGATGGTCGGCAGCAGACGGCTCGGCTGATGGCTGACCAACAGCAAAACGGTGTCGCCGGAAGGCTCTTCAAGACTTTTTAGCAGGGCGTTGGCGGCGTTGATGTTCATCGACTCGACCGGCTCGATCAACACCACCTTGCGCCCGCCCATCTGCGCGGTCTGCACCACGAAGCTGACCAGATCACGCACCTGATCGACCTTGATCGCCTTGTCCGCTTCTTCGGGTTCCAGCACGTAGTTGTCAGGGTGGCTACCGGCAGCCAGCAGCGAACAGGATTTGCACTGCCCACAGGCCTCAAGGCCCTCGGGACGCTGGCACAACAACAGGTGCATCAGCCGCTCGGCCAGCGCGCGCTTGCCGATCCCGGCAGGCCCGTGCAGCAGATAGGCGTGGGCGTGCTGCTGACGACCGGCCAGTTGCTGCCAGAGGCTTTGCTGCCAGGGATAGGCCTCAGCCATGCTGACGATCCGCCAGCAGTTTCAGCAGCTCAGGCAGCAAAGTGTCGAGGGACGCCTGCACCTGATCCAGTGGCAGCGCGGCCTCGACCAGGCGGTAGCGCTCGGGCGCCGCGGCAGCGCGATTCAGGTAGGTGCTGCGCACCGCGTCGAAAAAGACGCGGCCTTCCTGCTCGAAGCGATCGAGCCGACCACGCGCGCTCGCCCGCGCCAGACCGATCTCGACCGGCAAGTCGAACACCAGCGTCAGATCGGGGCGCAAGGCACCTTGCACGAAATCTTCCAGCGCGGCGATGCGCTCGACCGACAGACCACGACCGCCGCCCTGATAGGCGTAAGTTGCATCGGTAAACCTGTCGCAAAGTACTACGGCGCCACGAGCCAACGCCGGGCGAATCACTCCGGCCAGATGCTGGGCACGAGCGGCGAACACCAGCAGCAGCTCGGTATCGGCGTCCATGCTTTCATCGCTGGGCGCGAGCAGCAGTTCGCGAATGCGTTCGGCCAACGGCGTGCCGCCTGGCTCACGGGTCAGGACCACGTCGATGCCGTGGCTGCGCAGGCGCTCGGCCAGGTACTCGCGGTTAGTGCTCTTGCCCGCGCCTTCGGGACCTTCCAGGGTAATAAACAAACCAGTCACAGGCAGTCCTTCATCAGATTCATTGCGGGCTCGACTCGCTCTTTCCGGCCTTGTCGCTGGTCTCGGTCGACGGAGCAGATGGCTCAGGGGCCGGCTGTTCCTCGCCCGGTTTTGCAGGTTCTTTTGGCTCGGCGGACGGCTCCGGCGATTTCGCTTCAGGCTGCGGCACCTGCGGCGTCTGCTCTGCCGGTGGTTTTTCGGCGCTTGGCACCGTTTCAGCGCTCGGCGCCGGGGCGGTTACAGGCGCAGGGCTTGAACGGTAATCGGCGCGACGCTTGAGCTGAAACTCTTTGACCGCCGCGTTGTGCGCGTCCAGATCCGCCGAGAACACGTGACTGCCGTCGCCCCGAGCTACGAAATACAGGCTGTTGCCGGGCACCGGGTTCATCGCGGCATGAATCGCTTCACGCCCGACCATGGAAATCGGCGTCGGCGGCAGGCCGGAGATCACGTAAGTGTTGTAAGGCGTAGCCTCTTTCAGAAACGCCCGTGTGATCTTGCCGTTGTAACGCTCGCCCAAGCCGTAGATGACCGTAGGATCGGTCTGCAGCAACATGCCTTGCTGAAGACGCCGCACAAAGACGCCGGCGATCTGCCCACGCTCCTGAGGGACGCCGGTCTCCTTCTCGACCAGCGAGGCCATGATCAGCGCCTGATAAGGGTCAGCATAGGGTACGCCGGCGGCGCGCTTGTCCCACTCATCCTTCAACACGTCATCGAGGCGATTGTAGGCCTGCTTGAGCAGCTCGACGTCCGTCATGCCGCGCACATAGCGATAGGTGTCGGGGAAGAAACGCCCTTCAGGAAAGACATTGGGATGGCCAATCCTGGCCATCAGCTCGCTGTCGCTGAGATTGGTCAGCGTCTGTTCCAGCTTGGCCTGCTTGGCCAGCGCGGCGCGCACCTGACGGAAATTCCAGCCTTCGACCAAGGTCAGGCTGTATTGCACGACCTCGCCTTTCTGCCACAGGGCCAACAAGGACTTGGCGTCCATGCCCGGCGTCATACGATATTCGCCGCTGTGCAGCGACTGGCCAGCGAGGTTGAAACGCCAGTACAGGCGCAACCAGAACGCATCCTTGATGACGCCGTCGGCTTGCAGACGATTGAGTACGCCCGTGGGCGATGCGCCGGACGGCACATCGAGCAATTGCTCTTGGGTAAGGTTCAGCGGTTGTTGCAGCGCGTTGTTCTGCTGCCAGAAGGCCAGACCCAACAAGAGCCCCGCCAGAACCACACCTGTTTCCAGCAAGACGAGTAATTTTCGGATCACAGATCAGATATCCAGAAGCCCGCGAACGAGGTGTTGCAGTTTACGGGTGACAGGGCCAACGGGCCAGTTCAGTTGTTCGAAGCCACGAACCGGCCAGATGCCATACACGCTGTTGCAGACGAACACTTCGTCGGCCTTTTGCAGATCGGACATTCGCAGATCCAGGGCCCGCACCGGCAGATTGGCCTGCTCCGCCTGCGCCAGCAGCTCGGCACGCATCACGCCAGCCACACCACAGCGGGTCAGATCAGGGGTCAGCAAGACACCGCCCTTGACCAGAAACAGGTTGCTGTAGACCGCCTCGACAATGCGTCCGGATGTGTCACGCATCAAACCCTCGGCATGCTCGGTGTCGCCCCACTCGTTGCGGGCGATGACCTGCTCCAGGCGATTCAGGTGCTTGAGCCCAGCCAGCAACGGCTGCTCGGCAAGGCGTGTGCGGCAAGGAAACAGGCGCACGCCCTGCTCGGCATTCGCTTGTGGATAAGCAGGCAACGGGCTGGCCTGCAGAATGCGCCGCGCTGGCGCGCCCGCAGTGGGCGCGTAGCCTCGCAGGCCGTCGCCACGGGTGATGATCAGTTTCATCACCCCGTCGCTCAGCTGCGTAGCAAAGGCCCTGCATTCAGATTCGATCAAGGGCAGATCGAGCGCAAACGCCAGACGCTTGCCCGCCAGCGCCAGGCGCTGCATGTGACGCTCGAACAACAGCGGCTGCCCCGCCTTGACCAGAATGGTCTCGAAGAAACCATCCCCGTAGGCCAACCCCCGATCCTTGACGGACAGGGAGTCGTCGGGCACGCCGTCGATCCAGCACAAGGTCATTCGGCGAACCGGCGGAACACCAGAGAGCCGTTGGTGCCGCCAAAACCAAAGGAGTTGGAGACCACGACATCGATCGGCATGCTGCGCGCTTCATGGGGCACGAAGTCCAGATCGCAGCCTTCGCTAGGCTCATCGAGGTTGATGGTCGGCGGCGCGACCTGACCGTTGATTGCCAGCACACTGAAGATCGCCTCGATGGCGCCTGCAGCACCCAGCAAGTGGCCAGTCATGGACTTGGTCGAGCTGACCGCCAGCTTGTAGGCGTGATCACCGAACACCGACTTGATGGCGTTCACTTCGGCCAGGTCGCCTGCCGGGGTCGAGGTCCCGTGGGCATTGATGTACTGCACCTGATCCGGCGCGATTTTCGCGTCGCGCAAGGCGTTGGTGATACAGCGGGCCGCGCCTGCGCCATCGTCTGGCGGCGAGGTCATGTGGAACGCATCGCCGCTCATGCCGAAACCGATCAGCTCGGCATAGATGGTCGCGCCGCGAGCCTTGGCGTGTTCGAGCTCTTCAAGCACCAGTGCGCCGGCGCCGTTCGACAGCACGAAGCCATCACGGCCCTTGTCCCACGGACGGCTGGCGCGAGTCGGCTCGTCGTTGCGGGTCGACAGTGCGCGGGAGGCGCCAAAGCCGCCCATGCCCAGACCGCAGGCTGCCATTTCGGCGCCACCGGCGATCATCACGTCGGCTTCGTCGTAGGCAATGTTGCGTGCCGCCATGCCGATGCAGTGCGTGCTGGTGGTGCATGCAGTGGCGATGGCGTAGTTCGGACCCTGTGCGCCCAGATGGATCGACAGGAAACCGGAAATCATGTTGATGATCGAACCCGGCACGAAGAACGGGGAGATCTTGCCAGGCCCCTGCTCATGCAGCAGACGGCTGGTGTTTTCGATGTTGGTCAGGCCGCCGATACCGGAGCCCATGGCCACACCCACGCGCTCGCGATTGGCGTCGGTGATTTCGATCCCGGCATTGCGCACAGCCTGAAAGCTGGCAGCCAGGCCGTATTGAATGAACAGGTCGAGACGGCGCGCCTCTTTGGGCGACAGATATTCTTCGACGTTGAAGCCTTTGACCGAGCCGCCGAAACGGGTCGTGTAAGCCGAAAGGTCCGTGTGTTCGATGGGGCCAATGCCACTCTGGCCAGCCAGAATGCCTTGCCAGGTGCTGGGCACATCGTTACCCAGTGGCGTCAGCATACCCATACCGGTGACCACGACGCGTCTACGCGACACAGGACTCTCCTTTAATCTATTGACGAAACGCTGGCCCTGTTTAAAGAAAAAACCGCACGCCTGAGGCAGTGCGGTTTCTCCAGGACAAGCGAACTACGATTACAAAGCTTACGCCTGGTGGGCAGTAACGTAATCGATAGCGGCTTGAACGGTGGTGATCTTCTCGGCTTCTTCGTCAGGGATTTCGGTCTCGAATTCCTCTTCCAGAGCCATCACCAGCTCAACGGTGTCAAGGGAGTCGGCACCCAGGTCTTCAACGAAAGAAGCAGTGTTCACGACTTCTTCAGGTTTGACGCCAAGTTGCTCGGCAACGATTTTCTTGACGCGCTCTTCGATGGTGCTCATACCGTGTTTTAACTCCTAGTGGACAAATTCGGGCAGCTGGCCGATGGGTAAGTGTATAGAAGAGGTTTTGCGCATTTCAAGCTAAACGCAATTCCCGCTACGCCCATCGCCCTGCAACCCATCAATAGATTTCAGCTTTATAACGGATTTTAGACAGCCCGTATGACATTTTTTCGATACGGGAAGTCACATGTACATGCCGCCGTTCACGGGGATTGTAGCCCCGGTAACGTAGCCTGCACCTTCCGAGGCAAGAAAAGCGACCACATGCGCGATCTCTTCGGCCTGCCCCAGTCGACCCAGTGGAATCTGGGCCGTCAGGGAATCACGTTGTGCCTCTGGCAGCTCTCGGGTCATATCGGTGTCGATAAAGCCCGGCGTGACCGAGTTGACGGTCACTGAACGGGAACCGACTTCACGCGCCAGTGCGCGGCTGAAGCCTTCCAGACCCGCTTTCGCGGCGGCATAGTTTACTTGACCGGCGTTGCCCATGGCACCCACTACCGAACCGATGCTGATGATGCGGCCCCAACGGGCTTTGGTCATGCCGCGCAGAACGCCCTTGGTCAGGCGATACAGGCTGGTCAGGTTGGTGTTGATGACATCATGCCACTCGTCATCCTTCATGCGCATCATCAGGTTGTCACGGGTGATGCCGGCGTTGTTGACCAGGATCAACGGCGCGCCAACGCGCTCGGTAATCTGGGCCAGAACGGCACTGACCGACTCGTCGTTGCCGACATCCAGGGCCAGACCGAAGCCTTCGACACCGTTTTCCTTAAAGTAGGCGGTGATTTTCTCGGCACCGGCTTCAGAGGTGGCGGTCCCCACGACGGTTGCGCCGTTACGACCCAATTCCAGGGCGATTGCCCGGCCAATGCCACGGCTCGCGCCGGTGACCAGTGCAACTTTACCTTGCAGACTCATGCAAGCGTCTCCTAATCGGGATCAGACCAGCGCTGCGCGAGCGGCAGCGAAGGCATCCGGGGTGTTGAGGTTGTAAGTGTTCACGCCGTCGGCGCAACGCTTGTTCAGACCGGCCAGAACCTTGCCTGGACCGCATTCGACCAGCTGCAGCGCGCCATTGGCGGCCAGTGCCTGGATCGACTCGACCCAACGCACCGGCTTGTACAACTGTTGCAGCAAATCGGTTTTCAGCGTGCCCACATCCGAAACCACGCTGGCGCTGACGTTCTGCACCAGCGGGATTTGCGGCGCCTGCCAGTCGATGGCGGCGATGGATTCGGCGAAACGCTCGGCAGCCGGGCGCATCAGTTCGCAGTGCGACGGCACGCTGACAGGCAGGGGCAGCGCGCGCTTGGCGCCCTTGGCCTTGCACACTTCGATGGCGCGCTCGACCGCAGCCTTGGCACCGGCGATGACCACCTGGCCAGGCGAGTTGAAATTGACGGCGCTGACCACGTCGCCCTGGGCCGCTTCGGCACAGGCTGCGATGACGTCAGCATCTTCCAGGCCGAGAATGGCCGCCATGCCGCCCTGCCCCGCAGGCACGGCTTCCTGCATCAGCTGACCACGACGCTCGACCAGCTTCACGGCATCGGCCAGCGACAGGCTGCCAGCAGCGACCAGCGCGCTGTATTCACCCAGGCTGTGACCGGCGACGAAGGCAGGACGTACGCCGCCTTCGGCCAGCCACAGACGCCACAGGGCGATCGAAGCGGTCAGAATGGCCGGCTGGGTTTTGTCGGTCTGGTTGAGGTTTTCTTCCGGGCCTTGCTGGGTCAGAGCCCATAGGTCATAGCCCAAAGCGTCGGAGGCTTCTTTGAACGTGTCCAGGACCAGTGGGTATTGCGCGCCCAGCTCGGCGAGCATGCCGAGGGACTGCGAGCCCTGGCCCGGAAAGACGAATGCGACGGAAGCAGACATTAACAAGCCCCTGATTATTGTCGTCGAAAAGAACATCCGGCGAGGCCGAACGCGAGGTAATTCAAAGTGTTGCAATTGCTCAGTTGGATGACCGAGCGGTCAAACCGGTCACATTCTAGCGCAAGACGCGTTAGAGCAACTCTTCAAGTCGCCCATGCAGGCGCTCCGGCAGGTTTTCCTGAATCTCGATCAGGGCACGCTGAATCGCGCTCTGAAAGCCTTGCACACCAGCCGAGCCATGGCTTTTCACCACAATGCCCTGCAACCCGAGAAAGCTTGCGCCGTTGTGTCGCGCCGGGGCCAGATCAGCCTTGAGCCGATTGAGCAAAGGCATCGCCAGCGCGCCCACCGCCCTGGACAGCACATTCTGGCGGAACAATGTTTCGATTCGCTCGCTGATCATGGTGGCCAGCCCCTCGCTGGATTTGAGCAGAATGTTGCCGACAAATCCGTCGCAGACCACCACATCCGCTTCACCCCGATACAGCCCGTCACCTTCGACGAAGCCGATGTAGTTCAGCCCCGGCGCTGCCTGCAACAGGCTGGCAGCAAGCTTGACCTGCTGGTTGCCCTTGATGTCTTCGGTGCCGACGTTGAGCAGTGCGACCCTGGGTCGCGCCACACCCAGCGCTTCGGCTGCCACCGAGCCCATCACGGCGAACTGGTAGAGGTTTTCCGCGCTGCAATCGACATTGGCGCCCAGGTCCAGCAACTGACAATAGCCCTGCTGAGTCGGAATGGCCGCAACCATCGCCGGACGATCGATACCCGGCAGCGTCTTGAGCACGAATCGCGACAACGCCATCAACGCGCCGGTATTGCCCGCACTCACAACCGCCTGAACCGTGCCCTCGGCGAGCAGACGCAACGCCACGCGCATCGACGAATCCGGTTTGCCGCGAAGCGCCAGAGACGGCCGCTCATCCATGGTGATGACCTCGCTGGCGTGTACGACGAGCAGGCGCGAGCGATCAACACCGGAATGGCGTGCGATGAGTTCTTCAAGAAGGGGAGCGTGACCGACGAGGGTCAGGTGAAGCGAGGGTGTAGCGAGCAGGCAGGCAATGCTGGCCTGAACAATGCTGCGGGGACCGAAGTCCCCGCCCATTGCGTCGATCGCGATGACCGGAGCGGACAAGAAATTACTCGTCAGCGCCCTTGTCGATCACTTTACGGCCACGGTATACGCCTTCTGGCGATACGTGGTGACGCAGGTGAACTTCACCGGTGGTTTTTTCTACAGACAGAGTGCTAGCCTC
>Ga0213835_100616_pt1 | contig 30542 bp, 24 predicted proteins | sample SWPATP01_FD_160576 | JGI IMG/M metagenome (GOLD analysis project Ga0213835, IMG submission 160576) | Coastal seawater microbial communities from Marineland, Florida, United States - SWPA TP0 #1 | ecosystem: Environmental > Aquatic > Marine > Coastal | place: USA: Florida | collected 2016-08-05 | reverse complement strand
TTCGTGTCCGTTACCGAGTTCCCGGGAGAACCCAATTTCCGGGCTTTCCTGGCAAGCTGTCTGTTTATTCTGGAAGATGCCGGGATCGCGTCGTCCGAGGAATCCGGCTGGCGCGTGCCGTCCGAATTCACCATGCCGGCCGTCTCTGAACTTCTGCAAGAAATCTACCGTGAGGATTCCGGACGTATCGCCGAGGCCGTGCTGCTGCACAATGCCTATCGCGATGCTCTGGAACACCTGTCGCTTACCGGCCTCCATAGTGGCGAAGACGTCTCCGAAGCGCGCCACACCAGCGAAGCAACGCTCGAACACGTGCTTGTTCACTCGCCACTTGGGCGCAAGCGCTCCGATCTGGCGCTGCATCTTGTCGAGCAAGCCTGTCGGGCCAATGGCGGCCGGACCCGGGTCATTGTCGAGCTCGGCTCCACATCCGTATCCGTCAGCAGCAAGCTTGCGTCGCTTGCCGTCGATCACTCGGCGACGCTCGCCATCGTCGAGCCGCGCGAAAGCGTTCGCCGTACGCTCGAACTTGCCTTCGAACAGCATGCACATGTCTCGGTGATCGAGCCGAAGGCGCTGGCCGATCTCCGCGGCATCGATGTGATCGTTGCCGCCGGACTTGAAAGCCAGGCGGTTCTGGTCGCCGACGATAGCCTTCGTTCGGCTGTGCGAGGCGCTGCCGCAAGAGGCGCTGCATTCCTGTTCGTCGACCGTGCACCGTCAGCGTTCAACGACTTTGCATTCGGCCTGTCGGATGACTGGTTTGCCGCAAGTCAGTCGCCGGAATTCCCGGTCGGGCGTCTCGCGACAACCGAACAGGTAACCGACCTTCTGACAGGTCTCGGCTTTGCCGCCCCGCTTGTCGAAGAGAAAGATGTGGCCGATGGGCTGCTGATCGTTGCAGGCGCATCCTCGGCCGCGGCCGACCAGCTGCAGGCGCTGCCGTCGATCCCGTCGGCGCTCGTCTTCGCTGAAGATGTTGCCCGTGCTGCAGCGTTTGGTGACGGCGACACCGTCGTCCTGCTCAGCGCGGATCCGGATGAGTTTGCGATTTCGCAGTCGCTTGCCCGATTCGATGGCAAAGCCGTGCAAGCCATCTTCCTCGCCGAACGTCTGGGTGATCGCGAAGCCTCCGATGTCGCTCTGGCACGTCTCGAAAACCTGAAGCGTATCGTTGAAGCGTTCACCCGCCATAGCGCCAGCCTCGCGTCGGGCGACCAGTCCCGTCTCGTGATCGTCGCACCCGGCGGCTCGCCGCTTGCCGGTGAGGCGACTGATGACGTCAACGCCGGTCTCTGGACCTTCGCCCGCGTTCTTCAGAACGAATACGATGCGGTCGCCACGCACCTTCTCGATCTCGAGACGGACAGTGCGGAACTCGGCCTTCATGTCGGCGAGATCCTTGCATCCGCCAGTGCCAACCGTGAGTGGATCCTGCGCGATGGTTCGCTGTCGGAAATCCGCGCATCGAGCGGTCCGTTCGGGCCGAAGGATACAGAAAGCACCGATTTCACTGCAGCCACGATCCGGCAAACCGTGAATGGACGCGTCGACAGCATCATCTGGGAAAGCGCTTCCGAGCCGGTGCCGGATGCCGACGAGATCGTTCTCGCGGTGGAAGCGGCCGGCCTGAACTTCCGTGACGTCATGTGGGCCATGGGCCTGCTTCCGGAAGAAGCGCTCGAAGACGGCTTTGCCGGCGCAACCATCGGCATGGAAATGTCCGGCCGCGTCATCTCGGTCGGTGCGTCGGCGACGGATCTCGTTGCCGGAGACCGTGTCATGGGCATCGGCCCGGCCGCGTTCTCCACCCACGTCAAGGTTCGCCGCGACGGCGTGACGAAGTTCCCGGCCCGCCTCGACTATGAGGCCGCAGCAACCGTTCCGGTGGCATTCCTCACCGCCTATTACGCGATGGTCCAGCTCGGCCATATCGAACCCGGTGAAACCATCCTCATCCATGGCGCGGCCGGTGGTGTCGGCCTTGCCGCATTGCAGATCGCCAAGCTGAAGGGTGCGGTTGTCATCGCGACGGCCGGTACGGTGGAAAAACGCCGCTTCCTGGAAGCGCTTGGTGCAGACCATGTGTTCGACAGCCGCTCGCTGGATTTTGTAGCCCGCGTGCGCGGCGTCACCGGTGGCGAAGGCGTCGACCTTGTCCTCAACTCGCTGTTCTCGGAAGCGATGGAACGCAGCCTGGAACTGGTGAAGCCATTCGGTCGCTTCCTCGAACTCGGCAAGCGCGACTACTATTCCGACCGCAAGATCGGCCTTCGTCCGTTCCGTCGCAACATCAGCTACTTCGGCATCGACGCCGACCAGTTGCTGGTGAAGCTGCCGGCAATCACGAAGAAGATCTTTACCGAGATCGGCGTCCTGTTCGAGCGGGGCGACCTGTCTCCGCTGCCCTATCGCGCCTTCGGCTATGACGAGATCGGCAGTGCCTTCCGTCTCATGCAGAATGCCGGCCAGATCGGCAAGATCGTCATCCGTCCGCCGGTCGCCGGCAAGGACAAGGTGGTGATCGCAAACGAAAAGCCGGTCGCCTTCGGTGCGGATGGCATCTATTTGGTTGCTGGCGGCATTGGCGGCTTCGGCCTCGTTACAGCAGACTGGCTTGCCGCACGCGGTGCCAAGCAGATTGCTCTCTGCTCGCGCAAGGGTATCGCCGACGCTGAAACTGAGGCGGCGATCGCTAAATGGAAGGCGAAGGGCGTCAAGGCATCTGTCCACGCCTGCGATATCACCAGCGAGCCGGCTCTTTCCGGGCTTCTTGACAGCCTGCGCAAGCAGGCTCCGATCAAGGGCATCGTTCACGCGGCCATGGTGCTCGACGACGCGCTTCTGTCCAACCTGACGCCCGAGCGCAACCAACCGGTTGTCGAGGTCAAGGTTCGCGGCGCAGCTCTGCTCGACAAGCTGACGGCGGGCGACGATCTCGATCTCTTCCTTGTCTTCTCCTCGGCCACGACCATGCTCGGCAACCCGGGCCAGGCAAACTACGTCATTGCCAACGGCTATCTCGAAGGTCTTGCCCGTGCACGCCGCGCGGCCGGCAAGCCGGGTCTCGCAGTCGGCTTTGGCGCCATTGCCGATACCGGTTTCCTTGCACGCAATGCCGAGGTCAACGAAATCCTGTCCAAGCGAATCGGCAAGACGGCGATGAAGGCGCGCGATGCGCTGGAGCAGGTCGAACGCTACATGGCGTCAGACACTGGCACCATTGATGCGGCCGCCGTGATGATTGCGGAAGTGGACTGGCAGGCGGTGCGGATGCTGCCTATTTCCAACGCCTCGATCTTCGAGGCGGCGATCCGTTCGGCCGGCAATCAGCAATCGGCCTCCGATGGCGACCGGATTGATCTTGAGGATCTGATCCGTGGCAAGTCGGCGGATGAAGCGCAGCAGCTTCTTCACAACCTCGTCGCGTCTGAAATCGCCACGATCCTGCGTGTCACGGAAGACAGTATCACGCCGGAAAAGGTGCTGAAGGACATTGGTCTCGACAGTCTGATGGCGATGGAGCTCGGTATGAGCTTCCAGCAGAAGACGGGCTTTGATATTCCGCTGAGCGGAGTAGGGGAAGACACGTCCGTCAGCGACGTGGTAAGCCGTCTGAGAGAGCGTGTCGCCAAGCGCAACGGCGAGGACGACACCGTCCAGAACGAAGTGATCGACCGGCTGGTCAAGAGCCATTCGACGCAGCAGAAAGCCGCAACGCAGTGACAGACAGCAGTTCGGATGAAACCCGGCCCTCCAAGCTGAGCCTTGGGGGGAAGGGCAATTTTATCGACCAGATGCGCAAGGCCAACGAAAACGTCGGGCGCAATCGCACGACGCGGCTCAATGCACAGCCGCAGCAGCCGGCCCGCCCTCCGGTCGGTTTTGACGCCTTGCCCGAATATCAACGGGTCATGGTGCAGCGCAAGGCGAGCGAAATCATCGGCGTCGACAACCCGTTCTATCGCTCGCACGACGAAGCCGCCGGCGCGACGACGACCATGGACGGGGAAGTCTATGCGAATTTTGCTTCCTACGACTATCTCGGTACCAACACGGACCCGAGGGTGACCGAAGCCGCCAAGGCTGCGATCGATCGTTTCGGCATTTCTGCCTCCGCCAGCCGTCTGGTCGCAGGCGAGCGCCCGGTGCATGCGGAACTCGAAGAAAAGCTTGCCAGCGTCTACGGCGTTGATGCTGCAGTCTGTTTCGTCAGCGGCTACCTTACCAACGTTGCGGCAATCAGCTGTGTCGTCGGCCCCAAGGACCTCGTCATCCACGACGAATTCATCCACAACAGCGCGCTGGCCGGCATCAAGCTTTCTGGCGCCACGCGGCGCCTTTTCAAGCACAATGACGTCGATAATCTCGAGACGGTGCTCAACACGCTTGCCGGAGATTTCCGGCGCGTTCTCGTGATCGTCGAAGGCGTCTATTCGATGGATGGCGACATCGCCGACCTGCCACGCCTGATCGAGCTGCGCAATCGGTACGGCTTCTGGCTGATGGTCGACGAGGCCCATTCGCTCGGCGTTCTCGGCAAGACCGGTCGCGGCTCGTTTGAACATTTTGATATCGACCCGAAGAGCGTCGATATCTGGATGGGCACCCTGTCGAAGACAACGTCGAGCTGCGGCGGATATATTGCCGGTAGCCGGGCGCTGGCTGACATCCTCAAGGCAGAAGCGGGCGGTTTCGTCTACAGCGTCGGGCTTGCGCCTGTTCTGGCAACGGCTGCAGCCACGGCCCTCGATATTCTGCGCGAGGAACCGGATCGGGCCGAGCAGTTGCACCGGAACGGTTCGCTGTTTTTGAGGCTCGCCCGGGAAGCCGGTCTCGACACAGGATTGAGCCTCGGCTTCTCCGTCGTGCCGATCCTCGTCGGTGATTCGCTTCGCTCCATCCAGCTGTCGAACGAATTGCTGGAAGATGGCGTCAACGCTTTGCCGATCATTCATCCCGCCGTCCCGGAAGGCATGGCCCGGTTGCGATTCTTTATCACCAGCGACCATACGGAAGAGCAGATTCGCCACGCGGTGGAATCGACAGCAAAACGCCTGAAGGACCTGCAGGACAGGAATTTCGGTCTTGCCTCTCTCAGCCCGGAAAAACTGATGCAGCTTGCGCCGCTTCTCCAGTCGCCCGACAACACCTGAGGCTGTGGCGACGACGATGCACGTGATCGTAACGGGTGGATCAAGCGGCATCGGACTGGAAGTCGCGCGGATCTACGCATGCCGGGGTGCGCGCGTATCGATCATCGCGCGCACGGCGGCAATGCTTGAAAGCGCTGTTGTCGACCTCCGCATTACCGGCAAGGCTGACATCAGATGTGAACGCGCGGATGTCGCGAACGATAGCGAGATCTCGCGCGCTGTTGATGCCTGCGAGGCCGCATTCGGACCGTGCGACGTTCTTGTTGCCTCGGCCGGGATGGTAGAACCCGCTTTTTTCGACCAGCAATCGCAGAGCGACTTTTCCCGCCAGATAGACGTCAACCTGCTCGGTACGGCGAATGCCGTACGCTCGGTCTACGCGGGCATGAAGAGCCGCGGGCAGGGCGCAATCATGATCGTGTCCTCGGGTGCGGCACTGATCGGCATACCCGGCTACACAGCTTATTGTGCCTCCAAGTCGGCGCTCACGGGCTTCGCCGAGGCCCTCCAGGCTGAGTCGGTTGGAGATGGCGTCACCATATCGCTGTGCTTCCCGCCGGATACCGAAACGCCGCAGTTCGAGAGGGAACTCGCCAAACGCCCGGCGCAGGCACGGGCTCTGATGGGTGCCGCGCCGCCGTGGAAGGCAAATGCCGTTGCCGAAAAGATCGTTCGCGGCATCGATCGGCGGTCGAAGAAAGTCTATTTCGGCTTTTCCATCACTGGCCTTGGCCTGTTCGGTCCACTGGTAAAGCCGTTCGTTGCGGCCTGGTTTTCCAGACGTCGCTAGATAAACCGCGTCTCTTCGCCCGCAATCCTCAAGATTGTCAGCTTGCCCGAATAAAATGCCCCGGTATCGATGCCGATTCTGTTCGGTCCGAGCGAGGGCTCAGTCTGCGGCGTGTGGCCGTGGATCACGAAGGTAGATGGCAGGTTTGGTCCTTTTGCAAGGAATGGATCGCGGATCCACATCAGGTCGGCCTCCTCCTGGTCTTTCAACGCGACACCCGGCCGAATGCCGGCGTGGACGAACAGGAGTTGTCCGACCTTCATGCTGATCGGCAAATCGGTGAGGAACTGGCGGTGCGCGTCGGGCACGACTTCAGCCAGCAGCTGCTTCAGCGTGCCATTGCGGCTGCGCTGGCGAAAGTTCTGGTCATGCACGTCGAGCCCGTAGGACGCCAGCGTCTGCTCTCCGCCGAGGCTCAGCCATTCGCCATGCGTCTCCGGATCATCGAGGAAGAGGCGGAACACATCGTCATGGTTTCCGCATAGCGGCATTCGGCGCAGACCGTATTCGCTCGGCTTGATCAGATAGTCGAGAACACCCGAGGATGCCGGGCCGCGGTCCACATAGTCGCCGAGAAGAACCACCACGCCGGCACGGCGCGTTTCTTCGATGTCGCGGGCGATCTTCGCCTCGGCTTCCTTGAGGAGCTCCAGGCAGCCATGCACGTCGCCGATCGCGTAGATCGGATAGGTCGGCGCGTCTACGCCAAGGTCGATACGCCGACGGGGACGCGGGACGCTCCCCTGGCTGGAACGTTTCTGGGTGAGCCACCCGATGACCTTGCGCATGATACAGTTCGTTTCGAGAATGAGAGAGAACGTGAGGACACAATGGGAAATGTGCCCCTAATGGACGTTTAACAAGCCCTTTCGGATCTCGTTGCAAACCGTTCATCGATCCCGATGCTGCTGCACCTCCGCTGCAGTATGAGAAAGTATAAACCGGCGCTCCGCAAAATATAATGCTGCACTGCACCAAGTCCTCGTGCTGCTATGGACAGTTGTTTTATTTTGAAACACTATCGAGGGGAGGAGCTGGGGGAGGGAAATAAATGCGGATACAGATCGTTGCCATCTCGATTATGGCAAGCCTTTTCCTGTGGATTTTCGCATACTATTGTCTGCAGACCACCTACAGGACGGGCCAGGCTTACGGCGTGATGCCGAACCTGAACATCAGCAAACGACTCAGCATCTTTGATTGAACGGGTAAGCGCTTCGAGTGCACGAGAGCTTCTGCGCTGTCGCTAAGGCTGCCTCTGCGCGTAGGTCGCCGCGAGTTGCTTGACCCCTTGGCGATATTTGAACAGCTCTATGCCGCCGACGAAGACGGCGCAGCAGGAGAGCAGAATAAAGGCGACAGCGGCAGCTTTCATGGCGGGACAATGGCATGCCGCTCGCCTCTGCGCCAGTCCCGGTTGAAGTGCTGCCGGACAGGCGTACAAAACAGGAGACCGGAGAGTGTTCGCCGGCCGTCCAAATGCTACAACGCGTATTGCCGTGCAGGCCGACAGTCTTTTGCAACGTAGCCCCTCAGCGATGCAAACCACAATGGTGTAGCTCGCCAACGTCATTTGCCCGTGATCGAATGATTGAGACTGGATAACGAATCGGTTGGAACCTGGCGTTGATGTCGCGCAGTATTCTGTCGGAGCGGATGAGCCGCTTAGAGCCGCCGCCTACTTCCGGTCAACGCAATCGTCCAAAAGGCAGTGATGGGCAAACATGTGCCATTATCAGCGAGAGAGCATTCTACGGAAATTATCTGGGAGGGAAGGCCGAAGAATGGTGGGCGATGACGGACTCGAACCGCCGACATCCTCGGTGTAAACGAGGCGCTCTACCAACTGAGCTAATCGCCCCTAAACCGCAGACCGTTTCGTCTGCCGCTTCGGTGGCCGTGATCTATGCGGATCGCGCGAAAACCGCAAGAGCTTTGACGACATTTTTTTGAATTTTCGACAAAATCCGTGGCAAATAGGGGTTCTCTACGACAAACCACGGGCCTCGATGTGGGAAAGTGAGTGGCGTCATTATTTTGTCTTCAAACTTGCTTGACACCTCCCGTCGAACCTCTTAGGAAGCGGCCAACCGAGCAGTCGAGGCTGCCTGGTGAGAGACGAAAGTTTCTGAAGAAATGTGCGGGTGTAGCTCAGTTGGTTAGAGTGCCGGCCTGTCACGCCGGAGGTCGCGGGTTCGAGCCCCGTCACTCGCGCCATTCTTCTTCCTCGAACGTCGTGTCCAAATGATGCGGCGCCGTAAAGTCGGCAATATGCGCGGGTGTAGCTCAGTTGGTTAGAGTGCCGGCCTGTCACGCCGGAGGTCGCGGGTTCGAGCCCCGTCACTCGCGCCATTTACTTTCTTTCCTCCCATTTGATCAAGCGTCTCTATCCTCACCGGGATGGGGAATGATCGGGTCGTCGAACCCACCTGTCGCGCTGAGAGTTGCAACGTCCCTCGGCCACGCCTCTCGAATCGCTATTCCTGAATGAAACTCGATTGTTAGAAGACCGTCGGCAGACCCTTGGCCGGGAACATGTCGGGTACTGATTTGTTGGCGAACGAACTGGTGTTTTCCAGTGAAGTATTATTGGTAGGTGAGGGGGACTCAAAGGGCTTGCGCCTTTCCTCACGCTGCGCTAGTCACGCCTTGTTGCAATGCACGTACGCTTGTCGAATTCATGTTCGAGCGTCGCCCGGCGCTAAAGGCAAGCAGGGATCGAATATCATGAGTGAACTCCTCACTTCCTACGTCCCGATCGCGATCTTCATCGGTATATCCTTGGTGATCGGTCTGGCGCTTCTCATCGCGCCTTTCGCCGTTGCCTACAAGGCGCCTGATTCGGAAAAGCTTTCCGCCTACGAATGCGGCTTCAATGCCTTCGACGATGCCCGCATGAAGTTCGACATCCGCTTCTATCTCGTGTCGATTCTTTTCATCATTTTTGACCTCGAAGTTGCCTTCCTGTTCCCTTGGGCTGTGTCCTTCGGTGAAATCGGCTGGTTCGGCTTCTGGTCCATGATGGTGTTCCTGGGTGTCCTCACGATCGGCTTTATCTACGAATGGAAAAAAGGAGCGCTGGAATGGGAGTAGTCGATAGCGGCACAACTCTCGTCGCGCCGAAGTCCAAGGGTATTATCGACCCGAATACCGGCAAGCCAATTGGCAGCGACGACGCGTTTTTCGGCGAGATCAACAATGAGCTCGCCGACAAGGGTTTTCTCGTCACCTCCACCGACGAGCTGATCAACTGGGCCCGCACAGGCTCGCTGATGTGGATGACGTTTGGTCTGGCCTGCTGCGCCGTCGAAATGATGCAGCTTTCCATGCCGCGTTATGACGTCGAGCGTTTCGGTTTTGCGCCGCGCGCTTCGCCGCGCCAGTCGGACGTGATGATCGTGGCGGGAACGCTGACCAACAAGATGGCGCCTGCGCTTCGCAAGGTCTATGACCAGATGCCGGAGCCACGTTACGTCATTTCGATGGGATCATGCGCAAACGGCGGTGGGTATTATCACTATTCCTACTCCGTCGTTCGCGGGTGCGACCGTATCGTGCCGATCGACATCTACGTGCCGGGCTGTCCCCCCACGGCAGAGGCGCTGCTTTACGGCGTGCTCCTGCTGCAGAAGAAGATCCGGCGCACCGGAACGATCGAGCGTTGAGGGCTTGAGGAGGATATGATGACCGAGACCCTGAGCGAGCTTTCGACCTACATTCGCGAATCGCGCTCGACGCTGGTCGAAGACGCGGTGATGTCCTATGGCGAGCTGAACCTGATTGCCACCAGCGACAACATCATCGAGCTTCTGACCTTCCTGCGTGATGATCCGAAATGCGGTTTCATCAGCTTCATCGATATCTGCGGCGTCGATTATCCGGCCCGTGCGAAGCGTTTCGATGTGGTCTACCACCTGCTGTCGCCGCACCGGAACCTGCGTATCCGGATCAAGGTTGCAACGGGCGAGGACGAACCGGTGCCTTCGGCATTCTCGGTCTATCCGGGCGCCGACTGGTTCGAACGCGAGGCCTGGGATCTCTACGGTATCCTGTTTACCGGTCACCCGGATCTTCGCCGGATTCTCACCGATTACGGTTTCGAGGGGCATCCGCTCCGCAAGGACTTTCCGACGACCGGCTTCGTCGAGGTTCGCTACGACGACAGCGTCAAGCGCGTCGTCTACGAACCGGTCGAACTCCGGCAGGAATTCCGCAACTTCGATTTCCTTTCACCTTGGGAGGGGACGGATTACGTTCTTCCCGGTGACGAGAAGGCGAAGACCTGACGCGGTTGATTTGGTAATTGCCGGGTTGGGTGGACTTGGTTGAGGGAGCGGGCAGGCGGGTCGACTAGACGTGGTAATGTGATATCGGTCGAGAATATCAGGAGAGGACAGCAACATGGTTGCACTCCCCGAAAGATCGGTTCCTACTAAGTCTGCGTCCGTCTGAATTGATTGACATGACGATGAAGCAGAATTTCGGGCGGTTGCCCATTTTCCAAAGCGCGGAGCGCTGAAATGACGGAACACAACGTCCGGAACTTCAATATCAACTTCGGTCCGCAGCATCCGGCTGCCCACGGCGTTCTGCGTCTGGTGCTGGAACTGGATGGCGAAATCGTCGAGCGTGTCGATCCGCATATCGGCCTCCTGCATCGCGGCACCGAAAAGCTGATCGAGACCAAGACCTATCTGCAGGCCTTGCCCTATTTCGACCGGCTCGATTACGTCGCGCCGATGAACCAGGAGCATGCCTATTCGCTCGCGGTCGAAAAGCTGCTCGGCCTCGAGATCCCGATCCGCGGTCAGCTGATCCGCGTTCTCTATTCGGAAATCGGCCGTATCCTCTCGCATCTTCTCAACGTCACGACGCAGGCCATGGACGTCGGCGCTCTGACCCCGCCGCTCTGGGGCTTCGAAGAACGCGAAAAGCTGATGGTGTTCTATGAGCGCGCCTGCGGCGCCCGCATGCATGCGGCATACTTCCGTCCGGGCGGCGTCCATCAGGACCTGCCGGTGGAACTGGTCGAAGACATCGGCCAGTGGTGCGACGAGTTCCCGGCAAAGCTCGACGATATCGACGACCTTCTGACCGGCAACCGTATTTTCAAGCAGCGCAACGTCGATATCGGCGTTGTGAGCCTCGACGACGCATGGGCCTGGGGCTTCTCCGGCGTCATGGTCCGCGGTTCGGGCGCGGCATGGGATCTGCGCAAGTCGCAGCCTTACGAATGCTACGCCGACCTCGACTTCGATATTCCGATCGGCAAGAACGGCGATTGCTACGACCGCTACCTGATCCGCATGATCGAGATGCGCGAATCCTGCAAGATCATGAAGCAGTGCGTCAATCGTCTGCTCAGCGACGCAAAGACCGGCCCGGTGTCTTCGACCGACGGCAAGGTCGTGCCGCCGAAGCGTGGCGAGATGAAGCGTTCGATGGAAGCGCTGATCCACCACTTCAAGCTCTACACCGAAGGCTACCACGTTCCGGCCGGCGAAGTTTACGCGGCCGTCGAAGCGCCCAAGGGCGAGTTCGGCGTGTTCCTGGTCGCCGATGGCACCAACAAGCCCTACCGCTGCAAGATCCGCGCTCCGGGTTATGCACATCTCCAGGCGATGGACTTCATCTGTCGCGGACACCAGCTGGCGGACGTGTCCGCGGTGTTGGGTTCTCTGGACATCGTGTTCGGTGAGGTTGACCGCTGATGATGCTTCGCGCCGTCGCAGCCGCTGCTCTCGTGCTCTCTGCTCCTGCGGTCTCGCAGGCGCAGGAGGCGCTGTCGAGTGTCAGCGGCGGTTCGGCGTCGATGGCTACGCTCCTGTCCGATGGCTACGAGATAAAGACATCCGTACTCAACGGCACGAAGCTGATCGTGTTCATGCAGAAAGACAAGACGGCCTATGCCTGCGAATTCGTGACACTCACGAGATCGCGGTGCGGGGTCATAAACTGATAAGGCGTTGAAAGCATGTCCGTTCGTCGACTAGCCGAAGAACAGTTCCAGCCGGCAAACTTCTCCTTCAACGAGGAGAATGCGGTCTGGGCAGAGGCAACGATCAGGAAATACCCGGAAGGCCGGCAGCAGTCGGCCGTCATTCCGTTGTTGATGCGTGCGCAGGAGCAGGATGGCTGGGTCACCCGCTCGGCGATCGAGCATATCGCCGCCAAGCTTGACATGGCTTACATCCGCGTCCTCGAAGTCGCGACCTTCTACACCCAGTTCCAGCTGAAGCCGATCGGCACGCGCGCCCATATCCAGGTCTGCGGCACGACGCCTTGTATGCTTCGCGGTTCGGAAGACCTGATCAAGGTCTGTCAGAAGAAGATCCACCACGATCCGCTGCATCTCAATGCAACCGGCACGTTGTCCTGGGAAGAGGTCGAGTGTCAGGGCGCCTGCGTCAACGCGCCGATGGTGATCATCTTCAAGGATGCCTACGAGGACCTGACCCCCGAGCGTCTTGAAGAAATCATCGACACGTTCGAGGCAGGCAAGGGCTCAGAGGTCAAGACCGGTCCGCAGATCGACCGTCACGAGTCGGCACCGATCGGTGCTCCGATCACGCTGGTCGACGATATCAAGCCTGTTCGCACCAATCTCGAGCCGCAGCCACAGGCTGTGACCGAAGGCGCATCCGTGCCGCCAGCAAATGCCGGTCGTCCGAAGGATACGGCGCCTGAGACAGACAAGTCGCTGAAGACGCCGGTCACGGCACCGAAGGCTGCTGCCGAGAACGTCAAGGTTGCCGAGAAGGGCGAAGGTTCGCCGACGACAACCGAGACGGCGCCAGCAGCGACCGGCAGCAAGGCCGAAGGCGCTCCGGCAGAGCTCGGTGTTCCCTCGGGCGAGACGAAGCCGAAGCGCAGCCGCAAGCCGAAGCCTGAAGGGGAAAGCTCCTGATGAAGGGCGCGGCAAAGTTTCGGTCCGTCACGACGGGCATGCTGATGATGACATCCGATGTGATAAAGTCGGTCGAGTAGGTAGATAGATCATGTTGCAAGACCAGGATCGCATTTTCACCAATATCTACGGTCTCAAGGACAAGTCCTTGAAGGGCGCGATGAGCCGTGGCCACTGGGATGGTACGAAGATCATCATCGAAAAGGGCCGCGACTGGATCATCAACGAGATGAAGGCTTCCGGTCTTCGCGGTCGTGGTGGCGCAGGCTTCCCGACCGGTCTCAAGTGGTCCTTCATGCCGAAGGAATCGGATGGTCGCCCGCACTATCTCGTCGTCAACGCCGACGAATCGGAGCCTGGCACCTGCAAGGACCGTGAAATCATGCGCAACGATCCGCATACGCTGATCGAAGGCTGCGTGATCGCCGGTTTCGCCATGAACGCGCATACCGCCTACATCTATGTCCGCGGCGAATACATGCGCGAGCGTGAGGACCTGCAGGCGGCGATCGACGAATGCTATGCCGCCGGCCTTCTTGGCGTGAACAACAAGAACGGCTGGGATTTCGACATCTACGTCCATCACGGCGCCGGTGCCTATATCTGCGGCGAAGAGACGGCCCTGCTCGAAAGCCTCGAAGGCAAGAAGGGCCAGCCGCGCCTGAAGCCTCCGTTCCCGGCAAACATGGGTCTCTACGGCTGCCCGACGACCGTCAACAACGTCGAATCGATTGCCGTTGCACCGACCATCCTTCGCCGTGGCGCCACCTGGTTCTCGTCGATTGGTCGCCCGAACAATGTCGGCACCAAGCTGTTCATGGTCTCCGGCCACGTCAACAAGCCCTGCACCTTCGAAGAAGCGATGGGTCTGTCGTTCCGCGAAATCATCGAGCATCACTGTGGCGGTATCCGCGGCGGTTGGGATAACCTTCTCGGCGTCATTCCCGGTGGCGCGTCCTGCCCGATCGTTCGCGGCGAAGACATGGCCGACGCGATCATGGATTTCGACGGCATGCGCGAGGTGAAATCCTCGTTCGGTACCGGCGGCATGATCGTGATGGACAAGTCGACCGACGTCATCAAGGCGATCTGGCGTATTGCAGCCTTCTTCAAGCACGAGAGCTGTGGCCAGTGCACGCCGTGCCGCGAAGGCACCGGCTGGATGATGCGCGTTCTTGAGCGCATGGTGCGCGGCAATGCGCAGAAGCGCGAAATCGATATGCTGTTCCAGGTGTCCAAGCAGATCGAAGGTCACACGATCTGTGCGCTCGGCGACGCGGCCGCTTGGCCGGTCCAGGGCCTGATCCGCAATTTCCGCCCGGAAATCGAAGCACGTATCGACCAGTACACGAAGGACTCGACCTCGCACGGCGCAGTTCTGGAAGCAGCGGAGTAACCGGATGGCATCGGCCCGAAGGTTGCAAAGAATTCGTAGGACAGAGGCGTCGCTGGACTTGCGGCGATCGTGCCTTGGTCCGAAACAGATATCGCCCGCTTCGAAGTAGAATCGGGTTTCGATGGGCGCAATTCGTGGGACGACTGGGTCGGCCAGGCGAGGGCGCTGTTGAAGTAAGAATGTGTCCCTCGGCGAAACGGCTGATGGATGAACTGAGGGCGTAGTTAAGACGATGACGAAGCTGAAGGTAGACGGCAAGGAAATCGAAGTCCCGGATCATTTCACGCTGCTTCAGGCGTGTGAGGAAGCCGGCGCCGAAATCCCGCGCTTTTGTTTCCACGAGCGTCTGTCCGTGGCAGGCAACTGTCGCATGTGCCTGATCGAGGTAAAGGGTGGCCCGCCAAAGCCGGCGGCATCCTGCGCGATGGGCGTGCGCGATATTCGCGGCGGCCCGAATGGCGAGCTGCCGGAAGTCTTCACCAACACGCCGATGGTCAAGAAGGCCCGCGAAGGCGTGATGGAATTCCTGCTCATCAACCATCCGCTGGATTGCCCGATTTGCGACCAGGGTGGCGAATGCGACCTGCAGGATCAGGCGATGGCCTTCGGCATCGATAGCTCGCGCTACACCGAAAACAAGCGCGCCGTCGAAGACAAGTATATCGGCCCGCTCGTCAAGACCGTGATGAACCGCTGCATTCACTGCACGCGCTGCGTCCGCTTCACGACCGAAGTCGGCGGCATTTCTGAGCTTGGTCTTATCGGCCGCGGTGAAGATGCCGAAATCACGACCTATCTCGAGCACGCGATGACCTCGGAGCTTCAGGGCAACGTTGTCGATCTCTGCCCCGTCGGTGCGCTCACCTCCAAGCCGTTCGCCTTCACGGCCCGTCCTTGGGAACTGAACAAGACCGAATCGATCGACGTCATGGATGCCGTCGGCTCCGCAATCCGCGTCGACACCCGCGGCCGCGAAGTGATGCGCATCATGCCGCGCGTCAACGAGCAGGTGAACGAAGAGTGGATCTCGGACAAGACCCGCTTCATCTGGGACGGTCTGAAAACCCAGCGCCTCGATCGCCCTTATGTCCGCAAGGACGGCCGTCTGCAGGCTGCAAGCTGGGCCGAAGCCTTCGCAGCGATCAAGACCGCTGTTTCCGCGACATCAGGGGACAAGATCGGCGCAATTGCCGGCGATCTGGCTTCGGTCGAGGAAATGTACGCGCTGAAGTCGCTGATGAACTCGCTCGGTTCGGAAAACCTCGATTGTCGCCAGGACGGGACGGCGCTCGATCCGTCGCTTGGTCGCGGCAGCTACATCTTCAACCCGACCATCGAAGGCATCGAACAGGCCGGTGGCTTGCTCCTGATCGGCGCCAACCCGCGCTATGAAGCTTCGGTTCTAAACGCCCGCATTCGCAAGCGTTTCCGTCGCGGCAACTTCCCGATCGGCGTGATCGGCGAAGTAAGCGAACTCCGCTACGCCTATGATTATGTCGGCGCCGGCCCGGACTCGCTTGCCGAGCTTTCGTCGGGAAGCAACAGCTTTGCGGAAAAGCTGCGCGGCGTGAAGAACCCGATGATCATCGTAGGGCAGGGGGCTCTCTCGCGTCCGGATGGTCTCGCGATTCTCCAGGCAGCGGCAAAGCTTGCCGGTTCCGTTGGCGCGCTGACCGACGAGTGGAACGGTTTCGGCGTGCTGCACACCGCAGCATCGCGCGTCGGTGGCCTCGATCTCGGCTTCGTGCCGGGTGCCAAGGGTGCAAATGCCGCGACCATGCTGAAGTCGATGGACGTTCTCTTCCTGCTTGGCGCCGACGAGATGGAATTCTCGACGAAATACGCCAAGTTCACCGTCTATATCGGCAGCCACGGCGATAACGGCGCGCATACCGCCGACGTCATCCTGCCGGCCGCGACCTACACGGAAAAGTCCGGAACCTGGGTCAACACCGAAGGCCGTGTCCAGATGGGCAACCGTGCCGGCTTCGCGCCGGGCGAAGCCCGCGAGGATTGGGCAATCATCCGCGCCCTGTCAGACGTGCTGGGCAAGAAGCTGCCGTTCGATTCGCTTTATGCTCTGCGTGCGAAGCTTTATGCGGATCACCCGCATTTTGCGGATCTCGACGAGATCGCGGCCGGATCGGTCAATGACATCGCCACCCTCGGCCTGAAATCCGGTGAACTTTCAAAGGGCGGCTTCACGACGCCGATCAAGGATTTCTATCTGACCAACCCGATCGCCCGCGCATCTGCCGTCATGGCGGAGTGCTCGGCACTGGCCCGCAACAATTTCCAGGTTGCGGCGGAGTAATATGAACATGGATTCGTTCTTCTGGACCTACGTTTGGCCGGCACTGATCATGGTTGGGCAGTCTCTTCTGCTCCTGGTCTGCCTTCTGGTCTTCATTGCCTATATCCTTCTCGCCGACCGCAAGATCTGGGCGGCCGTTCAGCTGCGCCGTGGTCCGAACGTCGTTGGTCCGTTCGGTCTGTTCCAGTCCTTCGCCGACCTTTTGAAGTTCATCCTGAAGGAGCCGATCATTCCGGCCGGCGCCAACAAGGGCGTCTTCCTTCTGGCGCCACTGATTTCGGTGACGCTGGCACTCGCCACCTGGGCGGTCATTCCGTTCAGCCAGAACTGGGTTATCGCCAACATCAATGTCGGTATCCTCTACGTCTTCGCGATCTCGTCGCTCGAAGTCTACGGCATCATCATGGCCGGCTGGGCATCGAACTCGAAATACCCTTTCCTCGGTGCACTTCGCTCCGCGGCGCAGATGGTGTCTTATGAAGTCTCGATCGGCTTCGTCATCGTCTCGGTCCTGCTCTGCGTCGGCTCGCTCAACCTGACCGACATCGTCAATGCACAGCATGACGGTCTCGGCACGATGATGGGTCTGCCGGCTTCGTTCCTCGACTGGCACTGGCTGGCGCTGTTCCCGATGTTCGTGATCTTCTTCATCTCGGCGCTTGCAGAAACCAACCGTCCCCCGTTCGATTTGCCGGAAGCGGAATCCGAACTTGTCGCCGGTTACATGGTCGAGTATTCGTCAGCGCCATACATGATGCTGATGCTCGGCGAATATGCCGCCATCCTGATGATGTGCTCGCTGACCACTATTCTTTTCCTCGGAGGCTGGCTGCCGCCGGTAGACGTCTGGTTCCTCAACTGGGTTCCCGGCATCATCTGGTTCATGCTGAAAGGCTCCATGGTCTTCTTCATGTTCGCTATGGTGAAGGCCTTCGTACCGCGCTATCGCTACGACCAACTCATGCGTCTCGGCTGGAAGGTGTTTCTTCCTCTGTCGCTCGCCATGGTCGTGATCGTTGCATTCGTGCTGAAACTGATGGGATGGGCATGATCATGGCCCGTTCGTCACTCGGCATCATTGGAGAATAAGATGGCTATTGCCCAGGCTATCAACTCGCTGTTCCTGAAGGAATTCGTCGGCGCCTTCTTCCTGTCGATGAGGTATTTCTTCAAGCAGAAGGCGACGATCAACTACCCGTTCGAAAAGGGTCCCGTCTCGCCGCGCTTCCGTGGCGAACATGCGCTGCGCCGCTATCCGAATGGCGAAGAGCGTTGCATCGCCTGCAAGCTGTGCGAGGCGATCTGTCCCGCCCAGGCGATCACGATCGAAGCCGGCCCGCGGCGTAACGACGGCACCCGCCGCACGGTGCGTTACGATATCGACATGGTGAAGTGCATCTACTGCGGCTTCTGCCAGGAAGCCTGCCCGGTCGATGCGATCGTCGAAGGTCCGAATTTCGAATTCTCGACGGAAACCCGCGAAGAACTGTATTTCGACAAGGCACGCCTTCTCGAAAACGGCGATCGTTGGGAGCGTGAAATCGCGCGCAATATCGGGATCGACTCGCCCTACCGGTAAGGGGCGAGCATGCCGTCGCTCTGATCGGGCGCCGGGCAAGCATTGATCATTTAATCTCGGTGCGTTCGAAGCGCCGGGTTCTGACGGGCAGGGGGCTTTTTGGAAGCGCCGCCCGATGAGGAACGAAAAGGCACCACGATGGGTCTGCAGGCTATCTTTTTCTACATCTTCGCGTTCATCGCGGTGGCGTCGGCGTTCATGGTCATCTCGGCCAAGAACCCGGTCCATTCGGTGCTCTTCCTCATCCTCACCTTCTTCAATTCGGCGGGCCTGTTCCTGCTGACCGGGGCCGAGTTCCTGGCGATGATCCTGCTCGTCGTTTATATCGGCGCGGTCGCGGTTCTGTTCCTGTTCGTCGTGATGATGCTCGACATCGACTTTGCCGAACTGCGCTCCGGTATTCTGCAATACGCGCCGATCGGCATCGTCATCGGGCTGATCCTTGCGGCTGAACTGATCGTCGTCATCGGCGGCTCGGTGCTGGCACCGGAGGCGGCGAAATCCATCACGATGCCGATCCCGAACCCCGCCGTGCGCACCAACACGGCCGCTCTCGGCGATGTGCTCTATACAAATTACGTCTATTTCTTCCAGCTCGCCGGCATGGTGCTTCTGGTCGCAATGATCGGCGCCATCGTGCTGACGCTGCGCCATCGCACCAACGTCAAGCGTCAGGATATTTCGAGGCAGGTTGCACGCACGCCCGAAACCGCCGTCGAGGTGGTCAAGGTCAAGTCCGGCCAGGGTCTCTGAAGGTAGCGGGAACAAGGAACAACAAACATGGAAATCGGTCTTTCCCACTATCTCACGGTCAGCGCCATCCTGTTCACGCTCGGCGTGTTCGGCATATTCCTGAACCGCAAGAACGTCATCATCATCCTGATGTCGGTCGAGCTTATCCTGCTCGCGGTCAACCTCAACATGGTGGCCTTCTCGTCCTTCCTGAACGACATCGTCGGCCAGGTGTTCGCACTGTTCATTCTGACCGTCGCTGCTGCGGAAGCCGCCATCGGTCTTGCAATTCTCGTCGTCTTCTACCGCAACCGCGGCTCGATCGCGGTCGAAGACGTCAATATGATGAAGGGCTGATCGGGTCATGATCTACAAGGCAATCGTCTTTCTTCCCCTGATCGGCTTCCTGATCGCCGGCCTGTTCGGCCGCCAGATCGGCGCCAAGGCTTCCGAATACGTTACCAGCGGTCTGATGATCATCGCGGCGATCCTCTCCTGGATCGTCTTCTTCAACGTGGCCCTTCACCACGGCGAAGCCGGCGAAGTCATCAAGGTGCCGGTAATGCAGTGGATGCAGTCGGGCGGCATCGACGTCGAATGGGCGTTCCGCATCGATACGCTGAGTGCGATCATGTTCGTCGTCGTCAACTCCGTGTCGACGCTCGTGCACATCTACTCGATCGGCTACATGCACCACGATCCGCATCGCCCGCGGTTCTTCGCCTACCTGTCGCTGTTCACCTTCGCGATGTTGATGCTGATCACGTCCGACAACCTGGCCCAGATGTTCTTCGGCTGGGAAGGCGTGGGTCTTGCGTCCTATCTGCTGATCGGCTTCTGGTACAAGAAGCCCTCCGCTTCAGCTGCGGCCATGAAGGCGTTCATCGTCAACCGCGTCGGCGACTTCGGCTTCATCCTCGGCATCGCCGGCCTGTTCGTGCTGTTCGGCTCGATCAGCTTTGAAACCATCTTTGCCGCTGCTGCCAACTACCTGCCGGCTGAAGGTGCACCGGAAGCGACGCAGGTCGTTGCCAATATCTTCGGCATGGAACTGACACGGGCGACAGCGCTCACCGTCGTCTGCCTGCTTCTGTTCATGGGCGCCATGGGCAAGTCGGCGCAGTTCCTGCTGCACACCTGGTTGCCGGACGCAATGGAAGGCCCGACCCCGGTCTCGGCACTCATTCACGCCGCAACCATGGTCACCGCCGGCGTCTTCCTCGTCGCCCGCATGTCGCCGGTGTTTGAACTGTCGCCAGATGCGCTGACCATCGTCACCATCATCGGTGCGATCACCGCTTTCTTCGCGGCAACCGTCGGCCTCGTGCAGAACGACATCAAGCGCGTCATCGCTTATTCGACCTGTTCGCAGCTCGGCTACATGTTCGTGGCACTCGGCGTCGGCGCTTATGGTGCTGCCGTATTCCACCTGTTCACGCATGCCTTCTTCAAGGCACTCCTGTTCCTCTGCGCCGGCTCGGTCATCCATGCCGTCGATGGCGAACAGGACATGCGCCACATGGGCGGCCTGCGCAGCCACATCAAGCTGACCTTCGCCATGATGCTGATCGGCACGCTTGCCATCACCGGCGTCGGCATTCCGTTCACGCCGATCGGTTTTGCAGGCTTCTTCTCGAAGGACTTCATCATCGAGGCAACCTACGCGTCCCATTCGCCGGTTGCAGGCTTTGCCTTCACTCTGCTGGTCATTGCCGCGATGTTCACGAGCTTCTATTCGTGGCGCCTGATCTTCCTCACCTTCTTCGGCAAGCCGCGTGCGAGCCATGAAGTGATGCATCACGTCCATGAGAGCCCCAACGTCATGCTGGTGCCGCTCTACATCCTGGCAGCCGGCGCAGTGCTCGCTGGTGTCGTGTTCAAGGAATTCTTCTACGGCCACGACTACGACGCCTTCTGGAAGGGCGCGCTGTTCACGTCGGAGCAGAACGAACTGCTGCACGAGTTCCACCACGTGCCGGCACTGGTGGCGCTGTCGCCATTCATCGCCATGCTGATCGGACTTGTCACCGCCTGGTACTTCTACATCAAGTCGCCAGAAACCCCGAAGCGTCTCGCCGCTTCGCAGCAGGGCCTCTACCAGTTCCTGCTCAACAAGTGGTATTTCGACGAACTCTACGACTTCCTCTTCGTTCGCTCGGCCAAAGCTCTCGGCCGCTTCCTGTGGAAGAAGGGTGACGTCGCCGTCATCGATAACTACGGCCCCAACGGCGTCGCCGCCCGCGTGGTCGATATCACCGACCGGGTGGTCAAGCTGCAGTCCGGTTACCTTTATCACTACGCGTTCGCGATGCTGATCGGCGTCGCCGCCCTCGTCACATGGATGATGCTCGGGAGCTCAATGTAATGACCGACTGGCCAATTCTCTCGACGGTCACCTTCCTGCCGCTGGTCGGCGTTCTCCTCCTCGTGCTGACAAACGGCGAGGGGGCGAACGGTCGCCGCAACGTGCTCAACATCGCGCTCCTGACGACAGTCGTCACCTTCATCGTCTCTCTGTTCATCTGGATCGGCTTCGACAATTCGAACCCGGGCTTCCAGATGGTCGAAAAGCATGAGTGGCTGAGCACCGGGATTTCCTATCATCTCGGCGTCGACGGCATTTCCATGCTGTTCGTCATCCTGACGACATTCCTGATGCCGTTCTGCGTGCTTGCCAGCTGGCAAGCGATCGAGAAGCGCATCAAGGAATACATGATTGCCTTCCTGCTCCTGCAGGTTGCCATGACCGGCGTCTTCGTCGGCCTCGATATCGTGCTGTTCTACATCTTCTTCGAAGCGACGCTGATCCCGATGTTCATCATCATTGGTGTCTGGGGCGGTAAGGATCGCGTCTACGCTTCCTACAAGCTGTTCCTCTATACGCTTCTCGGTTCGGTTCTGATGATGCTGGCCGTCATGGCCATGTACTGGCAGGCCGGCACGACCGACATGACCGAGCTTCTGAAGTTCGGCTTCCCGGCCGGCGTCCAGACCTGGCTCTGGCTGGCATGCTTTGCAGCCTTCGCGGTGAAGATGCCGATGTGGCCGGTCCACACCTGGCTTCCGGATGCGCACGTTCAGGCTCCGACCGCAGGTTCGGTCATCCTGGCCGGTGTCATGCTGAAGCTCGGCGGTTACGGCATGATCCGTATCCTCTTGCAGATGTTCCCACTGGCATCCGAGTACTTCGCGCCAATGGTGTTTGCGCTGTCCGTCATTGCCATCATCTACACCTCGCTGGTGGCGATGATGCAGGACGACATCAAGAAGCTGATCGCTTACTCGTCGGTTGCCCACATGGGCTACGTCACGATGGGTATCTTTGCGGCTAACCAGCAGGGCGTGCAGGGTGCGATCTTCCAGATGCTGTCGCACGGCATCGTTTCCGGCGCGCTCTTCCTCTGCGTCGGTGTTGTCTACGACCGCCTCCATACCCGCGAGATCTCGGCTTACGGCGGTCTCGTCAACAACATGCCGAAATATGCCGTCGCCTTCATGATCCTCACCATGGCGAATGTCGGTCTTCCGGGCACATCCGGCTTTGTCGGCGAATTCCTGACGATCATGGGCGTCTTCCGGGTCAACACCTGGGTGGCACTGTTTGCCGCTACCGGCGTCATCCTTTCCGCGTCCTATGCGCTCTGGCTTTATCGCCGGGTCATTTTCGGGGCACTGGAAAAGGAAAAGCTGAAGGCACTTCTCGACCTTTCGACGCGCGAGAAGATCCTCCTTTACCCGCTGGTCGCGCTCACGATTTTCTACGGTTTCTATCCAATGCCGGTCCTCAACGCGACCGCAGCCTCGGTGGATCTCGTGGTGAACAATTACTCCGCAGCCTTGGCCGCAGCAAAGAACCTTGCACTCAACGTGCACTGAGACGGGACGAAACTGGACATGACCGCTGAACTCTTGAGCCAAAGCCTGCGTCTGGCCCTGCCGGAAGTCATCCTGGCCGTAGGCGCGCTCGCCCTTCTGATGATTGGCGTCTTCTCCGGCGAGAAATCCGCCCCGCTGGTCACCGGTCTTGCGATCGCCCTTCTGGCGGTCGTAGGCGCCATGCTGATCTTCATGACCGGCGACGGTCAGGCGTTCGGCGGCGCCTTCGTATCGGATACGTTCGCCCGCTTCATGAAGATCCTGGCACTGATCGGATCGATCACCGCCATGGTCATGTCGATGGGACAGGCCAAGGCGCTGGAACTCGACAAGTTCGAATTCCCGGTCCTTCTGGTTCTCGCAACGCTCGGCATGATGGTGCTGATCTCGGCCAACGACCTGCTCGCCTTCTATCTCGGCCTCGAACTGATGTCGCTGGCGCTCTATGTCGTCGCCGCCTTTAGCCGCGACAACCTGCGTTCCACGGAAGCGGGCCTCAAGTACTTCGTTCTCGGCGCCCTGTCGTCGGGCATGATGCTTTACGGCATGTCGCTGGTCTACGGCTTCACCGGCAATACCGGCTTTGATGAAATCGCCACCGTTCTGTCTTCTGAAGAGCGCGGCCTCGGCCTCATCTTCGGCATGGTATTCATTCTTGCCGGCGCCTGCTTCAAGATCTCCGCCGTGCCGTTCCACATGTGGACGCCGGACGTATATGAAGGTGCACCGACCCCGGTGACCGCCTTCTTCGCATCGGCGCCCAAGGTTGCGGCCATGGCAATCCTCGTCCGCGTCGTCTCGGAAGCCTTCCTGCCGATCCTTTCCGATTGGCGCCAGATCATCGTCTTCGTGGCGATCGCATCGATGCTGCTCGGTTCCTTCGCGGCTATCGGTCAGAAGAACATCAAGCGCCTGATGGCCTATTCCTCGATCGGCCATATGGGCTACGCTCTGGTCGGCCTTTCTGCCGGCACCGAGACCGGCGTCTCCGGCGTCGTGCTCTACATGACCATCTACATGGTGATGACGCTCGGCACCTTTGCCTGCATCATGGCGATGCGCCGCGAAGACGGTACCTATGTCGAAACCGTGGAAGATCTCGCAGGTCTTTCCTCGACCAAGCCCTTCATGGCGCTGGTGCTGACGGCGCTGATGTTCTCAATGGCCGGCATTCCGCCGCTGGCGGGCTTCTTTGCCAAGTACTTCGTCTTCGTCGCGGCCATCGAGGCAAAGCTTTACGCGCTCGCAATCATCGGCGTGCTGTCTTCCGTCGTCGGAGCCTACTACTACCTGCGCATCGTCAAGCTGATGTGGTTCGATGAGCCGAAGGCACAGTTTGCCCGCGTCTCCGGCGAACTCCGTCTGATCTTCGGCCTGTCCGGCCTGTTCGTTGTCGCCTATGTGCTGATCGGTGGACCGATCGGCTCGGCCGCCAGCGCTGCAGCGAAGTCGTTCTTCTGAGGATGACGTTGAGGAGCCGAAGCCTGTCGCTCGATGCGTTTCGTCATGAAGCCCTGAACGAGGTCGGCTCCACCAACACAGAATGCCTCGCCCGCGCCCGTGCGGGCGAAGCCGGTTTGTTGTGGTTGACCGCCACCCGCCAGACAGACGGCCGCGGCCGCCGCGGCCGCGCCTGGGCGTCAGAGCCCGGCAATCTCTATGCCTCGCTGCTCCTGATCGATCCGGCGCCACCAGAGCGCCTCTCGTCGCTCCCGCTTGCTGTCGCCGTCGCTGTTCACGCCGCCCTGCGGGCCGTTCTTCCCACCGGTGGAGAGCCGCTCGAGATCAAATGGCCGAACGATATCCTGATCGGCCGCAAGAAAACCTGCGGTATCCTCATTGAAAGCGAAGCGCTTCCGGGCGGCCACCGTGCGCTCGTGATTGGCATCGGCATCAATATTCGCCACATGCCCGATAGCGCACCCTACGGTGTCACACGTCTCCACGACCAAGGGTCTTCTGCGTCGCCAGAGGATGTCTTCGCACATCTTTTCAGGGAGATGGCGACAGTTCTGGAGGAATGGGACGAGGGTCGGGGTATTACCACAGTCGTCGACAGATGGCGCCGCGTCGCATGCGGAATTGGTGAGAAAATTACGGTAAATCTACCTGAGCGCTCGCTAAACGGCACATTCGCAGGTATCGATGACACTGGATTTCTGCTGCTTGATACCGGCCATGGCTCTTTGATGCCGATCGCGGCAGGCGATGTATTTTTTGCAAGAACGGAATAACAATAAAAATGGCTAAACAGGACGAACTGGTGTTCCTGCCGCTTGGCGGCGTGGGTGAGATCGGCATGAACCTCGCTCTTTACGGCTACGGAACGCCGGACAAGCGGCAGTGGATCATGGTCGATTGCGGCGTCACTTTTCCAGGTCCGGACCTGCCGGGCGTAGATCTTGTCCTGCCCGATATCCGGTTTCTGACGGCCCAGAAGAAAAACATCAAGGCGATGATCATCACGCATGCGCATGAGGATCATTACGGCGCCATGAATGATTTGTGGCCCGGACTCAACGTGCCGGTCTACGCCTCGCCATTCACGGCCGGCATGCTGGAAGCAAAGCGGAATTACGAAGGCACGCGCGCGGAGATCCCGATCACCATCTTCAAGGCTGGCGATCGCATCAATGTCGGCCCGTTCAAGATCGAAGCCGTCGGCGTCAACCACTCGATCCCAGAGCCGATGTCTCTTGTCATCCGCACGCCGCTTGGCAATGTTGTCCATACGGGCGACTGGAAGATCGACCATGCGCCGTCGCTAGGGCCCCTGACCGATGAGAACCGTTTCCGCGCGATTGGCGACGAGGGCGTTCTCGCACTGATGTGCGACAGCACCAATGCGCTGCGCGAAGGCGTTTCCCCCTCCGAAGAAGAAGTGTCGGAAGGCCTGCGCCAGGTCATCCAAAATGCTGCTGGCAGGGTGGCGATCACCACCTTCTCGTCGAATGTCGGCCGTATCCGCTCTATCGCTGAAGCTGCAGACGCAGCGGGACGCGAAGTGCTGCTGCTCGGCTCGTCGCTGAAGCGTGTCGTCGCCGTCGCCCGCGACCTCGGCATCATGGAAGGCATCAAGCCCTTCATCTCCGAAGACGAGTTCGGCTATATCCCGCGCGACAAGGTCGTAGTCATCCTGACGGGCAGCCAGGGCGAATCGCGCGCAGCGCTTGCCAAGATCTCGCGCGACGAGATGCGCAACGTTGCCTTCGCAGCTGGCGATACGGTCGTGTTCTCCTCGCGTACCATTCCGGGCAACGAGAAGCCGATCATCGAGATCAAGAACGCGCTGATCGAACAGGGCATCAAGATCATCACCGACTCGGATGCGCTTGTGCATGTTTCCGGCCACCCGCGTCGTAATGAACTTCTGAAGATGTACGAGTGGACGAGACCGGAGATCCTCGTGCCTGTTCACGGCGAGGCAGCCCATCTTACCGCCCAGGCGGCGCTTGGCGCCACCGCCGGCATCAAAAACATACCGCGTGTTCGCAACGGCAATATCCTGCGTCTCGCACCAGGTCCGGCTCAGGTCATCGACGATGCGCCGCATGGCCGCGTCTTCAAGGACGGCAAGCTGATCGGCGACTTTGAGGAAATGGGTATTGGCGACCGCCGCAAGCTCTCCTTTGCCGGTCACGTCTCGGTCAACGTGCTGCTCGACAGCCGCTTCGACTTCCTGAGCGATCCCGACGTCGTTGCCTTCGGCATGCCGGAGGTCGACTATGAGGGCGAGGACATGGAGGACACGCTCTATGACGCGGTTCTTAATGCGATCGAAAGCATTCCGCGCGCCCGCCGCAAGGATCTCGACATGCTGCGCGAAGCCGTGCGTCGCTCCGTCCGTTCCGCGGCCAACCTGGCCTGGGGCAAGAAGCCGGTCGTGACGGTGTTCGTCTCCAAAGTCTAAGGCGCCGTCGCCAAACCAAGTCTGCCCACGGCCTCCGACACCTTCTCCTCGCTGTAAGCGTCAAGAGGGTTCGGGGCCGGGCAGATGTGTCAGCATTTCAGCATGTTGGCTGCGTCTGCGGAATCAATCTCGCAGAGCTTGGCCGGACGGGAAATATCGAACCTCGTCCTTTGCGCCCGGCATCCCCTGTTCTATAGGTAGTGCGGAGGAGACACATCATGCCATTGCTGACCGTCGCTGCGATCTATTTCATTCTCTGGTGGACGGTTCTGTTCGCCGTCCTGCCGCTTGGCTATCGCAGTCAGCAGGATGATGGGGAAGTGATGATCGGGACGGTTGAAAGTGCGCCCGTTCGATTCCGCGGAGGCAGGGTCATCTTGTTGACGACCGTGATCTCGGCGGCGCTCTACCTCACCTACCATCTCGCCTCCACCTATTTTGGCTTCGGGATCGACAGCATTCCCAACTTGATGCCGACATTTGAGTAGGGCGCTGCTGGCGGACGTGTCATCCGGCTGTCATTTTCTTCAGGCATAGCAGCGACGAACTGCAGCTTTCGTTCTGGATTTCTGCAGAAGCGGCCCGGCCTGTGAGCAGGCCAAAAAAAAACAAGGCGGTTAAGCCTTGTTTTTCAGTTTCGCGTGATACTCATTCCGTTGCCGGGGCTGCGACGAGCGCGCCAGAGATCTGATCCTCCCAAGACTTGACCGCGAACTGGCAAGAATTTGAACTCCTTGCCTCTTTTGTGAGCTGAACCTAGCCCAACGAATGTGCTTTGTCACTCGATTTTTTTGCATTTTTGACACAGTTTGGCAAAAATTTCCCGTGGACGAATTTGTCGCAGGGCTTGTCATCAAACCGTTGAGCTCCAGCCCTTGCAAGCGCAATCTGCTGTTCCGCAGCGTGCGCTATGGGTTCCATTTGCGCCCTCGAACGGCTATGTACGCCGTCAAAGTTCAATCCAAGAAACGGCCGATTCCCTTGTTATCTGGGGAACGCCTCGGAAACCGGAAACGTCCATGCGTCTGTCCCGCTATTTTATGCCCATCCTGAAGGAAAACCCCAAGGAAGCGGAAATCGTCTCGCACCGGCTGATGCTGCGTGCGGGCATGATCCGTCAGCAGAGCCAGGGCATCTATTCCTGGCTGCCGCTTGGCAAGAGCGTGCTGGACAAGGTCAACAAGATCGTCCGCGAAGAGCAGAACCGGGCAGGCGCCGTCGAGCTGATGATGCCGACGCTGCAGTCGGCCGAGTTGTGGCAGGAAAGCGGTCGCTACGACGCCTACGGCAAGGAAATGCTGCGCATCAAGGACCGCCAGGAGCGGCCGATGCTCTACGGACCGACGAACGAGGAAATGATCACGGATATCTTCCGGTCCTACGTCAAGTCCTACAAGAGCTTGCCGCTCAACCTCTATCATATCCAGCTGAAGTTCCGCGACGAGATCCGTCCGCGTTTCGGCACCATGCGTTCGCGCGAATTCCTGATGAAGGATGCCTATTCCTTCGATCTCAACAAGGAAGACGCCGTCCATTCGTATAACAAGATGTTCGCGGCCTATCTGCGCACCTTCGATCGTTTGGGACTGCGCGCCATTCCTATGCGTGCCGATACCGGCCCGATCGGCGGCAACCACAGCCACGAGTTCATCATCCTTGCCGAAACCGGTGAGTCGGAAGTGTTTTCGCACCGCGACTTCGTCAATTTCGACATTCCCGGCGAAGACACCGATTTCGACGATGTCGCCGGCATGCAGGCGATCTTTGACAAGTGGACATCGGTCTACGCCGCGACGTCCGAAATGCACGACGAATCGGCCTTCGATCAGATCCCGGATGCCGATCGCCTCTCTGCCCGCGGCATCGAAGTCGGCCATATCTTCTATTTCGGCACGAAATATTCCGAGCCGATGGGCGCAAAGGTGCAGGGCCCTGATGGCAAGGAACATCTTGTCCACATGGGATCCTACGGCATCGGGCCGACACGCCTTGTTCCCGCCATCATCGAAGCATCGCATGACGATAACGGAATCATCTGGCCGGCATCCGTTGCGCCGTTCGATGTCGTGGTGATCAACATGAAGCCCGGTGACGAGGCATGCGATCGTCTGTCGGAAGATCTCTACGCAAAGCTCAACAAGGCCGGCAAGGACGTGCTGCTTGACGATACCGACGAACGCGCCGGCACCAAGTTCGCGACAGCGGATCTGATCGGTGTTCCGGTACAGATAATCGTCGGTCCGCGCTCCGCCGCCAACGGCGAGGTCGAGGTCAAGGACCGCAAGTCCGCAGCCCGTGACGTCATGACGCTCGAAGCGGCGCTCAACCGCGTCGCCGGATGATCGGACACCGACGTCTCGCCGGGCCAGTCTGACGACAGGCTAGGCAGGCATATCTGATACAGCAGCGCGGGAAGCCTCCCGCGCGCTCCATGTGTAAGGAAGCGTGAATGGCGAGCATCGCGACGAGTGGTGAACCAGAGAAGGTCGACAAGTCTCCGCGGGCTGGCGCTTTCTCGTCGTTCGAGCGAATGGTCGCCTGGCGCTACCTGCGCTCGCGCCGCAAGGAAGCCTTCATCTCGGTCATCGCGGGCTTCTCTTTCGTCGGCATCATGCTTGGCGTCGCGACACTGATCATCGTGATGGCGGTCATGAACGGCTTTCGCACCGAGCTCATTTCCCGCATTCTCGGCATCAACGGCCACATGGTGATCCAGCCGATCGACCAGCCGTTCACCGATTACGCCGAACTGACCAAGAAATTCGCTGCCGTTCCCGGCGTCAAGATGGCCCTGCCGCTTGTCGAGGGGCAGACGCTGGCATCCGGCAAGGGTGGCGCCGGTTCCGGCGCTCTTGTGCGCGGCGTACGGCCGGAAGACCTTGAGAAGGTCACGGAAGTTGCTGGTAATATCAAGCAGGGCGATATCGTCGGCTTCGCGTCGGGGCAGGGCGTTCTTGTCGGCTCCAGGCTTGCCTCGCAGCTCGGCATTTCGGCCGGCGACCAGATCACGCTGATTTCGCCCGAAGGCGACGTGACACCGATGGGTGTCAATCCGCGCGTTAAATCCTATCCCGTGTCCGGCGTTTTCGAGATCGGCATGTCGGAATACGACGCGACGATCATCTACATGCCGCTTGAGGAATCGCAGCTCTATTTCAATGCCGAAGGGCTGGTGCAGTCGATCGAACTGTTCATTGATCACCCCGACAATGTCGAGGACATGCGTCCGCTGGTGGAGCAGGCTGCCGGTCGCCAGATTTTCATCACCGACTGGCGTCAGCGCAACCAGACCTTCTTCTCGGCGCTTCAGGTTGAACGCAACGTGATGTTCATGATCCTGACGCTGATCGTGCTGGTCGCGGCACTGAACATCATCTCGGGCCTGATCATGCTGGTGAAGGACAAGGGCTCCGATATCGCAATCCTGCGCACGATGGGCGCGAGTTCCGGCGCCATCATGCGGATCTTCTTCATGACGGGTGCTGCCATCGGCATCGTTGGCACGTTTGCCGGCGTCGCGCTCGGCGTTATCGTCTGCCTCAACATCGAATCGATCCGACAGTTCTTCTCCTGGGTCTCGGGCACCATCCTGTTTGATCCGGAGCTCTATTTCCTCAGCCAGCTTCCGGCCGAAATGAGTTTTGGCGAGACCTTCTCGGTCGTCATCATGGCGCTGGTCCTGTCCTTCTTCGCCACCATTTTCCCGGCATGGAGAGCCTCGAAGCTCGATCCTGTCCAGGCCCTCCGATACGAATAGGTCTCCATGGCTGTCCCGCGTAAAACCGTCCTCAATCTCTCAGGCGTCGAACGTCACTACGGCCAGGGGGAGACGAGCCTGTCGATCCTCAACGGGGCAGACTTCTCGCTCGTGAGCGGCGAGAT
>Ga0213835_100615_pt1 | contig 30559 bp, 23 predicted proteins | sample SWPATP01_FD_160576 | JGI IMG/M metagenome (GOLD analysis project Ga0213835, IMG submission 160576) | Coastal seawater microbial communities from Marineland, Florida, United States - SWPA TP0 #1 | ecosystem: Environmental > Aquatic > Marine > Coastal | place: USA: Florida | collected 2016-08-05 | reverse complement strand
TCCCACGCCTCGGTCGCGGTCGATCCGGGGGCGACGGCATTCACGCGCACGCCGTCCCTTGCCAGTTCGATGGCCATGCCCTTCGTCAGGTTCACCACGCCCGCCTTGGCCGCGATGTAGGGCGACTGAAGGCGCAACGGCGCGATCCCCGTCGTCGAGGCGATGTTGACGATGGCCCCGGATCCGCGCGCGCGCATGGCGCGTCCGACAAGCCGGCTCATCAGGAACACGCCGGTCAGGTCGATGGCGATGATCTGGTCCCACACCTCGACCGGGAAGGCGTCGAAGGTCTTGCGATCCGCCGCCCGGACGCCGATGCCGGCGTTGTTGACCAGTATGTCGATGCGCCCGTGCCGGTCCAGCACGTCGGCCACACCGGTCTCGATGGCGTCGCGGTCGGCGACATCGATCAGCACCGTGTCGCTTTCCCCGGCCGTATCGCGCAGCCTTGGCGCGTCGCGGTCCGAGAACACCACCGTCGCCCCGTTGTCGCGCAGGGCCAGGGCGCAGGCCTTGCCGATACCCGTCGCTGCGCCGGTCACCAGTGCCACCTGCCCGTGAAGATCGACCTTCATCCCCCCTCCCCCACGTTTCGACGGCGCCGGGCCGCGACGCATCGTGCCATGCCGCGGCCGTTGACCACAGTGCGGCTAGAAATTATATTATTATGACTTTATTGAGTCGGCAAGGGCGGCGGTCTTATGCCGATGCCGGCCCTCACCGAAGACGCACGGGGGTGAATGTTGATGACCAAGGCACGTGCGGCGCGAGCGGACGGCGGACAAGGTGCGGCGAACCTTCCGGACCGCCAGGTGATGTTGCGGCTGTTTCGGGACATGGTGCTGTTGCGCCGATTCGAGGAAGCCGCCCAGATCGCCTGCCGCAAGGGCGAGACGCCGGGCTTCCTGCACCTCTACATCGGGCAGGAGGCAACGGCGGTCGGTGTCTGTGCGCATCTGCGCCCGGCAGACTGGGTGACATCGACACACCGCGGGCACGGGCACGCGCTGGCCAAGGGCTCGGACCCCGGGCAGGTCATGGCCGAGCTGTTCGGGCGCGCCAACGGCATCTGCGGCGGGCGCGGCGGCACGATGCACCTGTACGACCGCGCGGTCGGGCTGTTCGGCACCAACGGCGTCGTCGGCGCCGGCATCGGCCATGCCGTCGGCATCGGCATGGGTGCGGCGCACCGCGGTAGCGACGAGATCGCGGTGGCCTTCTTCGGTGACGGCGCGGTCAACCACGGCGCCTTTCACGAGGGGCTGAACCTGGCCGCGGTGCAGCGTGCGCAAACCGTCTTTGTCTGCGAGAACAACCTTTACGCAACCGCGACCCCGCTGCGCACGATCACCCTGAACCCCGAGGTCGCGACCAAGGCGGCTTCCTACGGGATGCCGGGGGTTGCGGTCGACGGCAACGACGTCTTCGCCATGTACCTCGCGATGCAGGAGGCCGCGGCCCGGGCGCGTGCGGGCGAGGGGCCGACGCTGATCGAGGCCAAGACCTATCGGCAGGTCGGTCACCACGAGGGCGACCCGCTGATCGGCACCTATCGCACGCAGGAGGAGCTTGACGCCTGGATCCGGCGCGATCCGATCGACATGTTCCGCCGCCGCCTGATCGAGGACTACGGCCTGGCCGACGCCGCCACGCTGGCCGAGATCGAGCGGCAGATCGAAGACGTGGTGCAGGACGCGCTGGAGGTCGCGCGCGCCGGGCCCTATCCCGACCCCTCCACGGTGCGTCGGCATGTGCTGGCCGTGCCGGTCAACCCGGCGGTCGCGACACGCCCGCGGGTGGCCGGCGAGACGCGGCTGCAGGGCTGGCTTGAGGCCGTGCGCGACGGCATCGCCGAGGAGATGCGCGCCAACCCCGACATCATCTACCTGGGCGAGGGGACGGGCGAGCGGGGCGGCAGCTTTGCCCACACGAAGAACCTGTGGCAGGAGTTCGGGCCGGACCGGATGATCGACACGCCGATTTCCGAGCAGGGCTTCACCGCCGCCGCCATCGGCGCCTCGGCGACCGGGGTGCGCGCGGTCTCGGACCTGATGTTCGCCGATTTCGCCTTCGAGACCGCGGGGCAGATCTTCCTGCAGGCGGCCAAGCTGCGCTACATGAGCAACGGCGGCATCGGCGCGCCGGTGGTGGTCCGCATGGCCTGCGGCGCGCTGCGCAGCTCCGGCCCCCATCACAGCGGCACCTATCATCCGGTGTTTTCCCACATGCCGGGGCTGATCGTCTGCCTGCCCTCGACCCCTGCCGACGCCAAGGGGCTGATGAAGACCGCCCTGCGCGCCTCGGACCCGGTCATCATGCTGGAAAGCAAGGCGCTGTTCGCCTCCAGGGGAGAGGTTCCGGTGGACGAGCATTACGTGCCCTTCGGCATGGCGCGGATCGTCCGTGCGGGCCGCGACATCACCATCGTCGCCACCGGCCAGCTTGTCCGCCTGGCGCTGGAAGCGGCCGAAGCGCTGGCCGCCGAGGGCATCGAGGCCGAGGTGATCGACCCGCGCACGATCATGCCGCTCGACATCGACAGCATCGTCGCCAGCGTCCGCAGGACGCACCGGCTGCTGGTGGTGGACGAGGCCTTCGCCATGTGCGGGCTGGGCGGCGAGATCGCGCAGGCGGTCAACGAACTGGCCTTCGACGAGCTGGACGCGCCGCCGGGCCGGCTGCACACCCGGCAGGCCTCGCACCCCTTCGCGCCGCACCTGGAACGGGCCGTGCTGGTCGATGCCGGGCGCGTCGTGCAGGCCGTACGCGACGTCATCGCGGGCGTTCCCCCCGTGCCCGACCACTGGATGGGAACCGAGGCCGGCCAGTCCCGCATGCCCCCCGCCGCGCCCGAGCCGCCGCCGACGGCGCCCGCCGCCCCCCGCCCCGCCGCAGCCGCCGCGCCGGCGCCGGCCGGCGACGGTGAGGCGATCACCATGCCCTTCGGCGACCTGACCGTCAGCGAGGGCACGATCATCGCCTGGCACCGGCAGATCGGCGAGGCGGTCGCCGCGGGCGAGGTCATCGCCGAGATCGAGACCGACAAGGCCGTGGTCGAGATCGAGGCGCCGGTCGCCGGCACGCTGTGCGCGATCGACCAGCCGCTGGGCGCGGTGGTGCCGATGGGCGGCCGCATCGGCGGCATCCGGCCCGGACAGGGATGATCCGGCGATGACCGCCGCGACAGCAGACGCGACCCGACCCGCCCGCCGCATCCCCGCCTCGCCCTATGCGCGACGGCTGGCGCGGGAACGGGGCATCGCGCTGGACGGGTTGACCGGCAGCGGGCCGCGCGGGCGGATCGTCGCCGCAGACATCGCCCCTGCGATCCCGGCGGCCGGTTCCGTTGCTGCCCCCGATCCGTCCGTCGCTGCGGCACCGGCGACGCGGATGCCGGCGGCCATCGCCGGCACGGTTCCGATGGCACCGCTGGACGACCTGATCGCCCGGATCGCCGCGGCCGCCGGCAGGCCGGTCGCGCGCACCGATGCCCTGCTGCGCGCAACCGCGCTGGCGCTGCGGGCCGCGGGGCTTGACGGGGACACGGGCGCCGCCATGATCGGCATCGAGCCGGGCGCCGCGGTGGTCCCGCTGGGTGATGTCCTCGCCCGGCCGGTCGGCGCCGGCGAGGGCCCTCGTGACGCCGATGATGCGGCTGGTGCGGCGGGAGGGCTGCTGTCGCTGCGCATCGCGTCCGCCGGTGCCTTCGTGCCGACGCTGCTGCCGTTGCGCGACGGCTTTGCCCTCCGGTTGACCGTGACGCCGGCAGCAGGACCGGCCGGCGCCGGGGTGCTGCTGTGCTTCGATGCGGCGCAGGTCTCCGAAGATGCGGCGCTGCGCCTGCTGGAGGCTCTGGCAGACCTTCTGGACAATCCCCTTGCGCTGTTCGTCTGATCCGGGCCGCCGGGCCACGGATGGCCACTTGACCGCGCCGGCCCCGGCCCGGCCTATACGACACGGACGGCGCGCCACATCCGGGGAGGCAGGCAGATGTCGAGTTCGATCCTGACCGCGCTGGAGGCGGCCCTCGGTCCCGGCGGGCTGCGCGTGGGGGCCGATGTGCCCGCCCGCAGCGCCGCCGACGCGGCCGGGCTGGAGCCGCTTGTGCCCGTCGCGCTGATGTTGCCCCGCACCACCGAGCAGGTCGCCGCGGCCCTGTCGGTCTGCGCCGCGCATCGCCAGCCCGTCGTGATCCAGGGCGGCATGACCGGGCTTGCCGGCGGCGCCCATCCCGACGCGGGCGAAATCGCCCTGTCGCTGGAGCGGATGACCGGGGTGGAGGAGATCGACCTCGACTCGGGCACGATGACGGTGCTGGCCGGCACGCCGTTGCAAACCGTGCAGGAGGCCGCCGCCGCCGCCGGCATGATGTGCGGCATCGACCTGGGCGCGCGGGGAAGCTGCACCATCGGCGGCAATGTCGCCACCAACGCCGGCGGCAACCAGGTGGTGCGCTACGGCATGACGCGGCGCAACGTGCTGGGCCTCGAGGCGGTGCTGGCGGACGGGCGGATCGTGCGGTCGCTCAACAAGATGGCCAAGAACAACACCGGCTATGACTGGACGCAACTGCTGATCGGCAGCGAGGGCACGCTGGGGGTGGTGACGCGGGTGACGCTGGTGCTGCACCCGCGCCCCGGCGACATCGCCAGCGCGCTGGTCGCCGTCGCCTCGACCGCCGACGCCATCGCGCTGATGCGCGCGCTGCAGGGCGGGTTGCCCGCGGGCCTGCTGACCTTCGAGGCGATGTGGCGCGAGATCTACGACATCGCCACCGTCCGGATGGGTTTGACGGCACCGCTGCCCGGGGGCCACGACGTGTATCTGCTGGTCGAAACGCCGACACGGGACGGCCCGAACGCGCTGGAAGAGGTGCTGGCCGAGCAGCTCGAGGGCGGGCTGGTGCAGGATGCCGTGCTGGCCCGGTCCGAGGCCGACCGCCGCAGCTTCTGGGCCCTGCGCGAGTCGGTTTACGAGCATGCGCGGTTGTTCGGGCAGGGGGTGGGCTTTGACGTGTCGGTCCCGCTGGACCGGATGCAGGCGGCCATCGAGGGGTTTCGCGCCGCGATCCCCGCGCGCTTTGGCGGCGCGATGTGGGTCGTGTTCGGGCATCTGGCCGATTCCAACGTGCATGTGAACGTGATCCCCACCGGCGAGCTGGAAGCCGCCCGCAAGGCCATCGAGACGACCGTCTACGGGGTCACCCGCGACCACGGCGGCTCGATCTCGGCCGAGCACGGGATCGGCAGGGCCAAGCGCGACTACCTGCACCTCAGCCGCACCCCGCCGGAGCTGGAGCTGATGGCGACGATCAAGCGCGCGCTCGATCCCGACGACATCCTGAACCGCGGCCGGGTGCTGCCGCCGGCCCTGTTCGCCCGGCGGGACTGAACGGATGACCACCGTCGCCTTTTCCGCCGACGACCTGACGCGGTTGACGATGCAGGCGCTGCGCCGTCATGGCGCGGACGAGGCCTCGGCCGCCGCCGCCACGCGGGCGATGCTGCATGCCTCGCGGCTGGGGGTGGACAGCCACGGGGTGCGGTTGCTGCCGCATTACTGCGCGGCGCTGGCCGGCGGGCGGCTGAAGGGCGCACCCGATGTGCGCTATGCGCGGACGGGGCCTGCTAGCGGCATGGTCGATGCCGATGACGGGCTGGGGCACGGGGCGGCCTATCTGGCGGTCGGGCATGCCTGCGACCTCGCCCGCACCAACGGGATCGGGGCCGTCGGCGTGCACCGGTCGTCCCACGTCGGCGCGGCCGGGGCCTATGCCCTGGCCGGGGCCGAGGCCGGGTGCATCACGCTTTTCTTCACCAATGCCGACTCCGGCGTCCTGCTGCACGACGGGGGCGCGGCGTTCCACGGCACCAACCCGATTGCCGCGGCCGCCCCCGCCGCGGGGGCGCGTCCGTGGCTGTTCGACATGGCGACATCGTCGATCCCCTTCAACCGCGTGCTGCTGCATCGCGCCCTCGACCGGCCGCTGCCGCCCGACAGCGCCGTTGACGCCGACGGCCGGCCGACCACTGACGCGATGGCCGCGCAGGTGCTGATGCCGCTGGGCGGGGCGGCCTTCGGCTACAAGGGCGCCGGGCTTGCGGGCCTGGTCACCATCCTGGCCGCGCTGCTGACCGGCGGCGGTGCCGACGATGCGCTGATCGCCATGGTCGGCGGCCCGATGGACCGGCCGCGCAACCTCGGGCAATTCGCCATTGCGATCGATCCGGCGTTCTTTGGTGCCGACGACTTTTCCGGCGATCTGGCCCGCTACATGACACGCCTGCGCCAGTCGGTTGCCGCCGACGGGGGCCGGGTGCTCGCGCCGGGCGATCGGGAGTGGCTTGCGGCGGAGGAACGGGACCGAACCGGCATCCCCATGGATGCCGAGACCGCCGCCTTCCTACGTTAGCGAGCCCCCGCGCCAACGGCGCCCGGCACGGGTTTCCACGGAGCGGCCGCAGACGTTGCGGGCGCCGCCCTTCGTCGTTTCCGCGTGCCGTCGGACGGCACCTGTCGGGCGAAATCCACGCTCCCGGCCCCCGCCCGGCGACCCAAAAGAACATTGACAGGCGCGTGCCAACAATAGCATAATATTATAGTTTTAACGGCCCCGACCAGGGGCCGGCAGCTCGGGGAGGGAGCGATGAAACAGGAACTGATACGGCTGTCCACGGCCTGTGCGCTGACGTTCGGCATGATCGCCGGCGCGGCCTCGGCACAGGAGATCGTCATCCGCGCGGCAACGACCCTGCCCGACAGCGACGGCGCGCTGGCGCAGTCCTACCGCGTCTTTGCCGACCAGATCGCGCTGCGCAGCGGCGGCACCATGCGGGTCGAGATGTTCTGGGGCGGCACCCTGGGCGGGGATCGCGAGATCTATGAACAGATCCAGGACAACTCGATCCAGTTCACCTCGACCGCCGACGGCCCGCTTGCCGGCTTCTATCCGCCGATCCAGGCCGTCGCGATTCCGTTCCTGTTCAAGTCCGACCGCCACGCCTTCGAATTCTTCAACAGCAGCGACGTCTTCGCCGAGATGAAGGAAGGCCTGCGGCAGAACGCGGGTCTGCGCGTGCTGACCGTCGGCGGCGTCGGCTTCCGCAACTTCACCAACAACACCCGGCAGTTCCACACGCCCGCCGACATGGCCGGGCTGCGCATCCGCACCATGGAAAGCCCGGTGATGATGGAGATGACCCGGGGCCTGGGCGCCGAACCGACGCCGATCGCGTTCAACGAACTGATCCCGTCGCTGCTGACCGGCGTCGTGACCGGCCAGGAGAACGCGGTCAGCACCGTACGCGACTTCAAGATCTACGAAGCGCAGAATTTCATGTCGATCAACGAGCACCTGTTCGGCCCGAGCGTGTTCGTGATCAGCGACGCCTTCTTCAACAGCCTGACGGACGAACAGCGCCGCATCGTCATGGACAGCGCGCTGGTGATGCGCGACGTCCATTACTCGATCGGTACGCGCCGCTATGCCGAGGACATGGCCTATCTCGCCGACCGGGGCCTGCAGATCCACGTCAACACGGCCGAGGAAAAGGCGCAGTTCGCCGCGGCCTCCCAGCCGGCGGTGATCGAGTTCCTGAACGGCCGGTTCGGTCCCGAACTGGTGCAGCGGGTGCTCGACGGTGCGGCCGAGGCCGAGCGCAGCCTCTACCGCTTCGACTGAGCCCGGGCAGGACGCCGATGCGCCGCGTCGCGCTTACGCTTGCGACCGCCCTCAACCGCACGGGTGAGGGCATCGCGGCGGCGCTGCTTGCGCTGCTGGTCGTGATCAACGGCGTGGCGGTCTATTACCGCTTCGTTCTCAACAGCCCGATTGGCTGGTCCGAGGAGATCATGCGCTATTGCGTGATCTGGCTGACCTTCATCGCCGCCGGCGCGGTCCTGCGCGCCGGCGAGCATTTCACCCTCGACCTCGCGACCGCGCTGAAGTCGGCGCGTGTGAAGGCGGCGCTGGGCGTGTTCATCTATCTGGTGGTGGTCGGCTTCTGCGTGCTGCTGGCCTACCTCGGCTACAACGTCGCGATGCGCAACCGGATGCAGGTTTCGCCGGTACTCGAGATTTCGATGATGTGGCCGTACCTCGCGCTTCCGGTGGGCATGGCCATGATGGCGATCGAGGCGGCGCTGCTGCTGATCGTGTCGGTCCGCACGGTGATCCGGCCGACCTGACCCCTTTCGGACCGGGCGCATCCGACCCGGCATCACCCACCCGCCCCGGGGGAGCAGATAGTTGATCCAGCTTGTCCTTGCCTTCCTCGTGCTGCTCGTGATCGGCGTGCCCATCGCCATCGCGCTGGGGGTCGCGGGGATCATCGGTATCCATGTCGAGGGCTTTGCCATCGACAACGCGATCCGCCGCATGTTCGGCGGGATCGACAAGTTCATCCTGCTGGCGGCGCCCTTCTACATCCTCGCGGGCGAGATCATGAATCGCGGCGGCATCACCGACCGGCTGATCCGGCTGGCGGTGGTGCTGGTCGGACGCATCAAGGGCGGCACGGCCTATGCCAACGTCGTCTCGTCGGTGATCTTCGCCGGCGTGTCGGGCACCGCGATCGCCGACACCGCCGCGCTGGGCAAGATCTTCATCCACGGCATGGCGAAGGAGGGCTATCGCAAGGAATTCGCCGCCGCCGTGACGGTGGCCAGCGCGCTGATCGGCCCGATCATACCGCCGTCGGTGATCATGCTGATCTATGCCGCCGTGGCCAACATCTCGGTCATCCAGCTTTTCCTTGCCGGCGTCGTGCCCGGCATCCTGCTGGCCTTCGCCTGCGCGGTCGTCATCGTCTGGAAGGGGCGCAGCGACAACTTCCCGATCAGCCACATCCGGGTGGAGCGGCGCGAAATCCCCGGCCTGGCCCGCGACGGCATCCTGGTGGTCAGCATCCCGGTGTTCATCGTCGTCGGCACCCTGTCGGGCGTGTTCACCGCGACCGAGGCCGGCGGGGTCGCCGTGATCTATGCGATCCTGCTGGGCCTGTTCGTGTTCCGCAACCTCGACTTCAAGGGGCTGATCGGCGCGCTGGTCAGTTCGGCGCGGATGACCGCGAGCCTGTTCCTGATCATCGCCTGCGCCGCCGTCGCGTCCTATGTGCTGGTGATCTCGGGCACGTCGCGGATGCTGATCTCCTACGGCTCGGTCTTTCACGGCAATCCGGAGCTGTTCCTGCTGTCGGTGATCGTCTTCGTGATCCTGATCGGATTCTTCATCGAATCCGGCGTCCTGGTGCTGGTCTTCGCGCCGCTGCTGATCCCCATCTCCAACTCGCTCGGGATCGATCCGTTCCATTTCGCGATGGTGTTCCTGCTGGCCGGCAACCTCAGCCTGATCACGCCGCCGGTGGGGGTGGTGCTGTTCGTGGCCTGCCGGATCGGCAACATCGGCATCGGCAAGCTGTTCCGCGAGGTGTTCCCGTTCTTTCTGGCCGAACTCGGGGTGGTCTTCCTGATCGCCTATTTCCCCGGCATCTCGGTCGGACTGATCCGGCTGCTGGGGTTTCAGTAGCGCATGCCGCGCCGGCACCCCCGCAGGGTCGTGCAACGCCCGTTACAGGACGAGGGCGACCGGGGTTGGCCTGCCGATGATGCTGTTATATCAGGTGCCGTCCGAAATAACCAAGACGAAGCCTCCATGCCCGCAACCGCGCAACGCATCGATCCCCTGCCCCGGAAGCGTCTGGTGCGGGAAAACGGCCCGCTTTACCAGCAGCTTGTGGACGAGTTGCGCAACCTGATCGCGTCGGGCCAGGTGGAGGTCGGCTCGGATCTGCCCAAGGAGGCCGAGATCGGCGAGCGCCTGGGCGTCAGCCTGATCACGGTGCGCCGGGCGCTGAAGGAGCTGGAAGACCTCGGCATGGTGAAGAAGCGTTCGGCCAAGCCGGCGCTGGTCACGGCGCGCGCGCCCACCGCCCCGGCCGGGTACCGGTTCGGCACCTACGACGACATCGTGGAACTGAACCGTGGCGCCCGCCTCGACGTCCTGTCCTACGGCAAGGAGCGCGGCGTGGCGATCGAGCGCCATTTCGGCCTGCCCAAGGGCGGGCACGGCTATTGCCTGCGCGCCGTGATGCTGACGCGCAACGAGACGCGCTCGCTGGTCACGACATTCCTGCCGCCGGACATCGGAAGCCAGCTGACGGCCGAGGATTTCATCGACTCGATCATCTTCCGCAACGTGGTCCGCCGTACCGGCGTCCGGTATCTGCGCGCCCTTGTCACCTTGCGTGCCGCCATCGCCACCAGCAGCGAGGCCGCGATCCTGGCGATGGAGCCGGGCAATCCGGTGCTGCGGAAGGAAATGGTCTTTCTGGGCGAGCGGGAGCGCACCGTGCAGGTCTCGGTCATCGTCGCCGCGGCCGAGAACGCGATGCTGTCCTACGACTTTCCGCTGGAGGAAACCGGGCTTCCCGACGCCGGCTGAGCCGGGTTCGACCGTCGCTCCGTCCCGGCGAGCCCCGCCAGGAAGGCCGCCAGTTGCGGTGCCCATTTCGCGCCGTCAAGGCCCGCGGCGGCGTGGCCCAGTTCGCTGTCGATCTCGACATACTCTGCCGCGACCCCGGCCGCGCGCAGCCGCGCCATGGCGCCGGGCGCCAGCGACGGCGGAAACACCTGATCGGTGCGGCACAGCACGAACAGCACCCGGGCCCGGATGCGGTGCAGTTCGGCCGTCAGGTCGAACCGTGCGCTGGCGCGACCCAGCGCGATCATCGCATTGGGGTCGAACGCCTCGGCCCAGGTACGGGCCATGCGCGCGATCTCGGACGCGCGCGCGGCGGGATCGGGAAAGGCGGGGGCAAGCATGTCGTGGATGCCGTAGCGCTCCAGCGTCGCAATGCGCATCCGGGTCATCGTCGCCTGCACGCCGCCGGTGGCGTAATGATCGCCGCCGTTCCAGTTCGCATCGCGCTCCAGTTCGGCGACGAGCGCGGCCAGACCGCTCGCCGCGCCGGCGTTGGCCTTGAAATCCGACGTCACCGGCACGATGCCCGCCACGCTGTCGGGGTGGCTGACCGCCCACTGGAACGCCTGAAAGCCGCCATAGGACGGGCCGACCACCGCGACCAGCCGCGCGATGCCCATGTCCAGCAGCATCGCGTGCTGTGCGGCCACGATGTCGGCCAGCGTGATGTCGGGAAAGGCCGGCCCCCGGGGCCGGCCGGTTGCCGGGTTCACATGCGCCGGGCCGGTCGAGCCATAGCTGGACCCCAGCATGTTCGACGACACCACGAAGAACCGGTCGGTGTCGATCGCCAGCCCCGGCCCGACGAGGCTGTTCCACAGCCCTTCGGCCAGGGTCGAGCCGGGCGTGCCGACCATGTGGTGGTTGCTGGTGTAGCCGTGGGTCAGCAGCACCACGTTCGACCGGTCCGGCGCCAGCCGCCCGTAGGTTTCATAAGCGATCCGCAGTTCCGGCAGCACCGTGCCGCTTTCCAGCCTGAAATCGCGGGTCACGAAGACCCGGTCGAGTGCGGCGTGAAGTGCGGGATCGAGGGTCATGCGGGCCTCCGTCCGGGTAGCGTTCGGCGCGCGGATCGCGGGCGATCAGAACTCGGGCATGCCGGGGTGCGAACCGCCGGCGTTGCGGGCAAGGTTGCCGCCGTCGAGCGGGATCAGCGCGCCGGTGATGAAGGACGAGGCATCCGAGGCCAGCAGCAGCGCGATGCCCCTGATGTCGTCGTTCAACCCCAGCCGCCCCATCGGAATGCCGCGCAGGAAGTTCTTTCGCAGGCGCGGGTCGGCCTCCATCCGCGCCTCGAGGCGCTTGTTGGTGATCTGGCCGCAGATGATGGCATTCACCCGCACGCCGCGACCGCTCCATTCGGTGCTCAGCTCGCGCGTCATGTGGGCGACGGCGGCCATCGCCATGCCATAGGGCAAGTGGCTGCGACCGTTCGCGGTGATGCCCGTGACCGAGCCGATGCTGATGATGCTGCCCCTGCCCGCCGCCAGCATCCGCCGCCCGGCCTGCTGGCAGCAATGGAACCGCGCGGTCGCGATGTTGTGAAGGGTCAGGGCCACATCCTCCAGCGCGATCTCCTCGGGCTTGCCCAGCCGGGCGGGGCCGGCCACGTTCATCAACACGTCGATGCGCCCGAACTCCCGGTCCAGCAGCGCAAAGGCCGCGTCGATCTGCGCGACATCCCCGATATCGCCGGCAAGGGTTCGCACCTTGCGGCCGGGCCGGGACAGCGTTTCGGCCATTTGCGCAAGACCCTGCGCGTCGATGTCGACCAGCAGCAGGTCCGCGCCGGCCTCGGCATAGACGCTTGCAATCGCGCTGCCGAGGCTGCCGGCGGCGCCGGTGACCAGCGCGGTCCGCCCGCGCAGGTCGAACATGCTTTCGATACCCATGCCTTGCCCCCTGCCCCTTGCGCTGCGGACGATGCTATCGCCAGTAGCCGACGCTTGCAGGGGGCGCATAGCGCTCGAGGTAGGGCGCGAGCGACGTCTCGTGCGCGCGCCCGTCCTCGATCCCGATCTGAAGGGCGGTGACCAGCCGGATGACGTGGTTGTAGTAGCTGGTCACGAGGACCAGTTCGATCAGGTGCTCGCGCCGCAGGTTCGCCGCCAGGTAGGCCCAGGTTTCGTCGGCGATCTCGACGGTCAGGGTCAGATCGCGCGCGGCCTTCAGCACCGCGCGCTCGAGGTCGGGCAAGGCGCCGGGCTTGCCGTTCGACTCGTCGATGATGGCAAGGATATCGTCATGCGTGATGCCGATCGTCTCGGCGAAATGGACGTGATGGGCGAATTCATAGCCGCTGGCCGTCACATAGCTGGCCTGGATGATGGCCAGCTCGCGAAGGCGCTGGTCCAACCCGGACTTGTAGCGCATCCAGGTCCCGATGCGCGGCCAGAACACCCGCAGCGCCTCGGGGTGGTGGGCCATGGCCCGGTGGATGTTGTTCCCCGATACCCATTCGGGGTTGTACGGGGTCGGATCCTCGGCAAGGGGATCGAGCGTTTCCATGTCGATGTAGGGCACGCGGACCATCGGCAGTCTCCTTCTTCCCTCTGTGTCGTCCCGGGGCGGGTCGATCCGCGACCACGGCCCGTCGGTACATCGCGGACCGCCATCCGGACCGGTTGGCAATATAAATATACTATCATAACTTTTTGCGCCAGCGCAAACCGCAGCCCCGTCGGGCGCGGCGATGTCGGCGCCGGGGCTCGCGGCGCGTTGCACGTGGCATCAACATCGGGTTGAATGCCCGTGTCCCCTCCGACGACAGGGCCCATGCCGATGCCGCTGATCCCGTGCCGAACCTGATCGCGTGGCGCAACCGTCGCGCCCCCCTGATCGTCCGACACCGGCAGCGGGATGGGACCACCGTTCGCGGCTTCGACAGCCGCCCTCGGGGCAAGGACGAAACCCCGTTCATCGACAACCGAGCTGATCCATGACCTCTCCCTGCATCATCTGCGTCGCCATCACCGGCAGCGTTCCGACCAAGGCCGACAACCCCGCCGTGCCGATCACCGTCGCCGAACAGGTGGAAAGCACGCAGGAGGCCTTCGAGGCCGGCGCGTCGATCGTGCACGCGCATGTGCGCAACGACGACCAGACGCCCACCTCCGACCCCGAGCGTTTCGCGGCGCTGAAGGAGGGGTTGGAAAAGCACTGCCCGGGGATGATCATCCAGTTCTCGACCGGCGGGCGGTCGGGCGCCGGGGCCGCGCGCGGGGGGATGCTGCCGCTGCGGCCCGACATGGCGTCGCTGTCGGTGGGGTCGAACAACTTTCCCAACCGCGTCTACGAGAACCCGCCCGAGTTGGTGGACTGGCTCGCGGCCGAGATGATCGCCCACGACGTCAAGCCCGAAATCGAGGCCTTCGATCTGAGCCACATCTTCAAGGCCCGCGAGATGGCGGACAAGGGGCAGCTTGCGGGCACCCCCTATGTCCAGTTCGTCATGGGCGTGAAGAACGCGATGCCCGCGGACCGCGAGGTGTTCGACTTCTACGTGAGCACGGTGCAGCGGCTGTTCGGTCCCGATGCGCCCTGGTGTGCCGCGGGAATCGGGGCGAACCAGATCGCGGTGAACGAATGGGCGATCGCGGCGGGCGGTCATGCCCGCACCGGCCTCGAGGACAACGTCCGCCTCGACCGGCACACGCTGGCGCCTTCAAATGCGGCACTCGTGCGCCGCTCGGCGGAAATCTGCGAGCGTCACGAACGCCCGGTCGCCACCTGGCGGCAGGCGCGGGAGATGCTGGGATTGCGCCAGCCCGCAGGGTGACCCGGACCGGCCGGCCGCGGTCGGCACCGCTGCCGCCGGACACTGAAGGGTGACACGGAAGCTCCGCTAACTGACGGGCGAGGCGCGGAAAAACAGGGATTTCGGCGCGCGTTCAACCGGGGGTCTGCCGGCCGCCGGCGGAGCCGTGTCATGCGACATGCGCGTCAGGCTCCCGGCCCCGGAAAGCGCACGCAGGGGTGCGAAACCGGGTGGTCGGCAGGTATCCGCCACGGCGGGCGCCGCCCTGATTGGCGCCAGTTTCAGACAAGATTTTGCCATAGTTCGGGCCGAGGTCGGAACTCTCGTTATGATTGTTCTTGGTTATCGTTTCGCCACCCCAGGTTGATAACCCGAGCTCTCGACGAGCTCCGATCGGAGACAATTCGCCATGGACAGACGTGAACTCATGCGGGCAATCGCGGTTGCCGCCGGACTTTCGCTTGCGGCAGGAGGTGCGGTTTCGGCAGCCCCCAAGCACGGCATTCCGGCAGCAGCCAAGGCCGAGCCGCAGGGCTTCCTGCGTTCGGGCAACCCCAAGGCGGCCGGCGGGCCGGCCAACCCCGGCAAGGGCAACCCGTTCAACGCCTACACCGGGTGAACTGACCGCGGGCGGCCACACCGGCCGCCCGCCAGGTCGCCCTCGTCACGGCCGCCGACACGGCGCGATGCGAGGGAAAGGGCGCCACCGCGCCCGACCATGACGGCACCGTCAAGATCGAGGTAATCCATTGCTGCGGCAAGACGATTGTCCGGTTGCATCCGCACCGGACAGCAGCGACGTAGTGATCGCGGCAGACTTCACGGCAGGCGGCGACATGCGCCACAGGCTGGCGCAGGAGATCCGCTTTCTTGCCGGCCGCGGTCTGGGCGTCGGGCTGATCCAGACGGTTCGGCCCCCGCCGGGCACCGCGATCGCGGCAGAGGTTCAGGCGTGCCTGCGCGGCGAGCTTGCGCGGGTGTTCCCGGGCGGTGCTGCGCGGCACCTGATCCTGCATTGCCCGTCGAGTGCACCAGCCGAACTGCCGGGCCTGCATTGGCGCGATCTGGAACGCATCGACCTGGTCTGCCACGGGCAGGACGACCTCAAGGCCGCGTCCAGGCCGGAGTGGCGCACTGCCGATGCGCAAATCCGCGTGGTGCGCCGGTCACTGCGGCGACCGGCAGGCGGCGCGCCCGACCTCGACTGCTGGCTGCCCCCGGTGACGGGGCAAGCGGGTCTGTCGCGTGTCCAGTTGCGCCCGGCGATCGGATGGTGGGGCGCCTGCGTCGCCGACGGGCTCGAGGGCTACGATCATGTCCGTGTCGACCGCCTGTCGCTGCCGCTCGAGCGGATCGTGGCGGGCCTCGACGTGCTGGCCGTTCGTGACGACGATATTGAGCCGCCCGACACGCTGGTCGCCGCGATGCTGGCCGCGGGACGGGCCGTCGTTGTCGATCCCGGCCTGCGCAGGCATTACGGGACCGGCCCGGCGCATGTGACCGACACCGGCCATGCCGCCGCCGTCCGACGCGCGCTCAGGCGACGCGGCGGCCGTTCGCAGTTCCTCGAACGTTGTCGCGCCGCACCCGTCACGCGGATCGCGCCCCGCGCAGCCGCGCCCCGTCCGCCGCAGCCGTGCCCCCGCCCCCGCCCGATCCTGTGCCTGTCGTCCAATGGCGTCGGCCTCGGGCACCTTACGCGGCTGCTTGCCGTGGCGCGGCGGCTTGCGCCGGCCGAGATCGTGTTCGTCACGCAGGCGCAGGCGACCGGGATCGTCGGCAGCTTCGGCTACCCGGTCGAATACCTGCCGTCGCCCGCGGCGACCGGCGGCAGTTTCGGGCACTGGGACGACTGGTTCGCGGCCCAGCTTTCGGAACTGATGGATCGCCACGATCCCGCGCTGGTGATCTACGACGGCAACCACCTGACCGACGGCCTGCTCGGCGCGGTTGCCGGGCGCGGCGACTGCCGGCTGGCCTGGATCCGCCGCGGCATGTGGGGCCGGTCCATAAGCGCGTACATCGAGAATTCGCGCTGGTGCGACCTGATCATCGAACCGGGCGAACTGGCGGCCGAGCGCGACCACAGCGTGACGGCCGGACGTCGCGGCGAGGTGCTCGTGGTCGATCCGATCCGGTTGCTCGATGCGCAGGACCTACTGTCGCGCGCGGACGCGATGGACAGGCTCGGCCTGAACCCCGCGCGCCCGGCGGTCCTGGTCCAGTTGGGCGCAGGCGCGACCCGTGACATCGTCTCGTTGCTCGACCGGGTGATCGGGATGCTGTCGGCCGTCCCCGGCCTGCAGATCGCCGTGACCGAATGGGCCAACGGCGCCGCCCCCCTCGCCCTCTGGCCCGAGGTCACGGTGCTGAAGGGGTTTCCGGTGGCACAATACCTGCGCGCCTTCGATTTCTGCATCTCCGCGGCCGGCTACAACGCCTTTCACGAACTCGTCGCGCTGGAGGTTCCCACGGTCTTCGTCGCGAACCGGCACCCGTCGATGGACGACCAGTACGCACGGGCGAAGTTTGCGCAGGACAACGGCGCCGCCTTCGAGATTTCCGAAGCCGAGCTTGACGACCTGGCCGAGATGCTTCCGCTGCTGATGGATGACCGCGCGCGCCGGTTCCTGTCCGAGCGATGCCGCCTGCTTGCCCGGCCGAACGGCGCGCAGAAGGCAGCATCCGCGCTGCGGGAACTGGCCGCCCTTCCCGCCACGACCCTCAGGGCCGCCGAATGAGGAGTGCCGCAGCTTGACGCAGGATGCCGACCGAAGCGAGCTTGCGCTCATGGAGCGGGTCGAGGCGCTGTCGCGCTCGGTCGAGGTGTTGCAGGGCCTCGTCCGTCGCTCGGCGCCGCCCTCGACGCGGATCGTCGAGGTCGCACCGCGCCTTTCCGACCGAGAGCAGCTCCACCCGCCCGAGGTCGCGACCGCCGACGACCCGTTCTGGCCGCGCGTCGCATATCCCGCCCGGCCGCTTGCGCCGCCGCCCGGTTCGGCCTTCCTGACGCTCGCGACGGCTGCGGCCGAAGCGGTCGGGTTCCTCGTCACCGGCCTGCGCGGCGCCGGCCTCGAGCATGCGGTTGCGGAGGTTGCGGGACTGCAGCGGCAAGGCGTCACGATAAAGCCGGTCTTCCTGTGCGACGCGCCGGATTTCGGCCCGATGACCCGCCGTGGCTATGTGACCGAGTTTCTGCCGCCCGGCGCGGACGCGGAGGGATGGCGGCGCGACTTCATTGCCCGCAAGTGGGGCCTCGCCCGGTGGGAGGATCTGCGCCACATCCGGGCCCCTGCCCCTGCCCCTGCCCCGGCGACGGCCCCTGCGCCCCGTCAGGCCCCGGCACCCGCGAAGCGCGCCCGGGGCCGCGCTGCCGTCATCGCCTGGGACCTGGCGCACAATCCGGCGGGGCGGGCGATGGTTCTGTACGACCTTCTGGCGCAGGACTGGGACGTCGACCTCGTCGGTCCGACCTGGGAGCGCTATGGTGGTCGCGTCTGGCCCCCCCTCGACGGCAGCGGGCGCCGCATCCGCGCGTTTCCGTGCCGCACCCTCGAGGACTTCTGGCCGGCCGCGCTCGCCATCGCATCGGCGGCCGATTATGATCTTGTCGTCGTGTGCAAGCCCCGGCTGCCGTCGCTTCTGCTCGGCAGCCTCGTCAAGCAACGCTGCGGCTGTCCGCTCGTGCTGGATGTCGACGACCTCGAACTGTCGTTCTTCCCCGACGAGACCGGCGCCACGCTCGACGACCTTGAGGCGGGCGGGCCGCAGGCGATGGTCGAACCCTACGCCGAACTGCCGACGCGGGCCGCAGATGCGCTTGTCGGCGATGCCGACGCGGTCATCGTGTCCAATGCCGCGCTGCGCCAACGCTTCGGCGGCATCGTCGTTCGCCACGCCCGTGACGAGGACACCTTTCACCCCGACCGTTTCGACCGGGCGGCGGCCCGCGCGCGCATGGGCATCGAGGCGGGCGACCATGCGATCGTCTTCGTGGGCACCGCGCGGGCGCACAAGGGCGTGTTCGACATCGCCCGCACCCTTGATGCGCTGCCCGACAAGCGTTTCGTGCTGCACCTGGTGGGAACGATCGGCGACCGGCGGGTGCGTGCCGAGCTTGACCGCCACCGGGGCGCGCGGATCATCTATCATCCCGACTGCAGTTTCGACGAACTGCCCGAAAAGCTTGCCGCCGCCGACTCGGTCGTGCTGTTGCAAGACCCGTCGCATCCGATCTGTCGCTTCCAGATCCCCGCCAAGATTTCGGATGCGGCGGCCTTTGGCCTGCCGATCCTGACGACCGACGTGCCGCCGCTTCGGGATCTGGTGCCGCAGGGTCTGGTCACCCTGGTCGAGCCCGCCGGTCTGGGAAAGGCGCTCGGCGACCTGCTCGACAACCGCGACGGAACTGCGGAACGGCAGCGCCGGCGCACCGTGCGCGAGGCGTTCGAGCAGGAGCTAGGGCTTCGGGTGAACCGTGCGCGGCTCGACCTTGCCATCGCGCTGGCCGCCAAGGCCGGACCGGGCTTGCCGCCCTCGTACCGGAGGTTGCTGGCCATGACCGGCCGCGCCTTCACGGCACTGCGCGGGCGCGCCACATCCGCGACCGGGGCGGCGGCGGGCGTTTCGCGCGCAAGGCCCTTCGATCTGGTCATGTTCTGGAAGCAGAACGATTCCGGCATCTACGGCCGGCGGTCGGACATGCTGATGAAGTACCTGCCCGCCTCGGGCCGGGTGGGGCGCATCCTGCAGATCGATGCCCCCCTCGAGGTCGCGGACCTTGCGGCGTTGACCGAACCCGGGCGCGGTTCGGCTGCGCGGCTGATCCTGAACAACATCATCGACAACCAGTTCGGCCTGCGCGACGACGGGGGGCGCCTGCCGCGAACCTTCCTGTGGGACCGCAAGGGCCGGCATCCGGTCCTGCCGCATGTGGGGCGATCGCTTGCCGACTATCCCGCCTGGGTGGAGGCGCAGATGCAGGCGGCCGGGATCGATCCGGCCAATGCCTTCGCCTGGATCTGCCCGGTGGTGTTCGACTTTCCCGCCGTCGCGCAGCGCATCCCCTTTCGCGGCATCATCGGCGACATCATCGACGACCAGCGCAACTTCGCGATGGCGGAAAGCTACCGCCAGAGGATCATCGCAAGCTATGACGCGACGCTGCCGCTGTTCGACCTGACCTTCACCAACTGCGCCCCGGTGGCGGAGGCTTTCGCGAACCTCGTCGGCAGCATAACGGTTGTTCCCAACGGCGCCGAACTCGGGGAACGGCGGCAGGTCGCATTGCCGGACCGCCTCGCGGCACTGCCCCGCCCCCTGGCCGGCTATGTCGGCAACCTGCGCGACCGGATCGACTGGGGCCTGCTGGAAGCGGCGGCCCGGTCCCTGCCGGAAGTCAGTTTCGCGATCGTCGGGGGCGGCGCCCGCGAGGGCGAGACGACGGCGCTCGAAACGCTGCCGAACGTCACGTTCACCGGCCCGGTTCCCTACGAAACGGCCATGGCGTGCATGGACGCCTTCGACGTGGCGCTGGTGCCGCATCTGAGGAATGCCCTGACCGCCACCATGAACCCGCTGAAAATCTACAACTACCTCGCGGCACGCAAGCCCGTCGTGTCGACCGAGATCGAGAACGTGGACCCTGCCCTGCGTGCCTTCATCTCGTTTGCCTCGGATGCCGGCGGGTTCGCGGCCGCAATCCGGGCCGCGTGCCGGGCCCGCCCGCCCGACGGGCCCGCCTTCGAGGTCGCGATCGCCGGCATCTCGTGGGAGGCGCGCGCACAAGCTATCCTTGCCCGGATCGACGCCTGGCAGGGCCGGACATGAGGCCCCCGCCGCCCCGCGAGGTGGTGATCACCGGCACTTTCGATGTGCGCAACTACGGCGACCTGCTCTTTCCGCTCATCGCCGCGGACCGTCTGGCCGAACACGGCATCCTGATCCGCCCGGCTTCTCCGACCGGTCGATCCACGGGGTGGAAGGACGCCCCCGCACCCGAACCGTTGTTTGGTGCGCTTTACGGGCCGCGCCCGTTCGACGGGCTGATGATCGGGGGCGGGAACATCGTGCACAACCGTGCCGTGACGCTGCCGGATTATGCCGATGTCGCCGACCATGCCTATGGCGCCCTGTGGATCGAGGCCTCGGTGGCCGCGCGCCGGCGCAATACCCCGATCGTCTGGAACGCGCCGGGCGTGCCGCACCCCTTCGATGACGATGCGGACCTTGCGCGCAGTGTGGCGGCGCTGGCCGACTATTGCGCGGTGCGCGACCGCTTCAGCGCCGAAAACCTGGCGCCGGTGCCGGTTTCGGTCGTGCCGGATACCGCCCTCGGTCTTGCGCGCCTCTGGTCCCGGGCATCGCTGGCCGCAGATTTCCGGGCAATGCTGCATCGGTTGGATGCGCCCGGCGACACGCGGTTCGCGGCAATCCATGTCAAGGAACGATCCGTCGCCGGGCCGGTCGAGACGCTCGCACCCGCGATCGACGCCTTTGCCGCGCGAACCGGCCTTGTTCCGATCCTGATCGGCATCGGGGCATGTCACGGCGACGATGCGGCCGCGGCCCATCTGGCGCGCTCGCTGTCACGGCGCTGCCTCGACCTGTCCGTTCCGGTCGGGCTGCGCGAGATCGCCGCGGCGATCGCCTGGTCGGAACTTTATGTCGGCGCCTCTATGCACGGCCATGTCACCGCGACCGCCTACGGCCGGCCGGGGACGATCGTCGGGCACCCGCGAATCCCCAAGATGTCCGGGCTGCTGGCGCATCTTGGCCGTCCGCAGGACGAGGTGTCCGACTGGAGCGCGGCCCTGTCACGCGCGACGGCGGAACCTGCGGCGTCGGCCGGCGTTCCCGGCCCCGTCCGCGATGCCCTCGATGCGCACTGGCACGACGTGGCGAGAACCCTGTGCCGCCGGAGGCCGACGCCCTCGGGCGCCTAGCCTGCCGGGGCCGGCAGCCCCCCCCGCCGAAGCCTGCAGCGGCGGGCAGAATTCCGCTGTCGTCCTCGCGCGGTCGCCTGTCAGTCGCGCGCCGGGATCGCGCGGGTCGAGGCGCGGATCACCAGTTCGACAGGCAGGACGACATGGCGCGGCTCGCTGGCGCCGTCGATCATCTCCAGCGCGATGCGTCCGGCCTCCACCCCCATCTGGTACTGCTGGATGCGGATCGTGGTCAGGGCCGGATGGATACGGTCGACCATCGGCATGTCGTTGTAGCCGGTCACCGAGACGTCCTGCGGGCACCGGATGTTGCGCCTTTCGAGCGCGACGATCGCGCCGATCGCAAGCCGGTCGTTGGCGCACATCACTGCGGTAAAGGGCACCGAGCGCGCGATCAGTTCCTCGAGACAGCGCTCACCCTCGCTTTCGGTATAGGCATCGGCGAAGCAGACCAGCGGGTCCTCGTCGCCGATGCCCAGCGTGGCCCGGTGGCGCAGGAACGATTCGTGGCGTTCGGTACCGGTCGAGGTGTTCTGCGGCCCGGAAATGACCGCGATCCGGCGATGTCCCAGCGAGACGAGGTGGGTCAGGGTCCGCAGGACGCCGCTGTCGTCCATGTGGACGACCGAACTGACCGCCTTGTCGTCAAGCCGCCGGTTGACGGTGACGATCGGCGTCGTTTCGGGGCCGATCTCGGCGACGATCTGGTCGTCGCGGCTGACGCCCGCCAGGATCAGCCCGTCAATACCGCGCGAGACGAAGCTTTTCGCCAGATCGCGCTCGCGGGCAAGGTCGCCGTCGGTATTGCCGAGCAGGGCGAAGAACCCCCGCGGCAACAGCGCGCTTTCGATGCCGCGCACCATCGGCGGAAAGATCGGGTTCTCGATGTCCGGAAGGATCACGCCGATGGTGCGGCTGCGGTTGGTGCGCAGCGAATAGGCCGCCGCATTCGGCCGATAGTTCAGCCGGGTGCTGATGTCGATGATGGTCTGGGCCACGGCCGGGTTGATCAGGTGCCGCGTGCGCGGGTCGAGCGCCCGAGACACCGTCGAAGCATGGACGCCCGCGGCTTCGGCGATGTCGCGCAGCGTGACGCGGCGGCGGGCCTTGCCGTCGCTCCTTTCCCGAGTGGTCATGGGCCGTCACCCTCCCTGTTCACCTGAGCTTCCTGATACCGCGTGCAATCGTTCTGCGCCATGCCCCCGGCGCCGACGGTGCCGGCTTGGCCGGTGTCCGGCGCGCAAGCCCATTGACGATGCCGCCATTCCATGTACAACTGGGTAAACAAACGATTGCAAACTTTGCAGACACGGAATCGGCAGGGGCTTTCGCCCCGGCCGCCGACATCGGGAAAGGCGAACATGACGGAAGTAGCGACACCAAAGGCCGTCGGATGGATCGGGCTGGGTCGGATGGGCCTGCCGATGGCCGAACGGCTGCTTGCCGCAGGCCACGAGCTGACGGTCTGGAACCGCACCCGCGCCAAGGCCGAGGCGCTTGTCGGCAAGGGCGCGACGCTGGCCGACAGCCCCGCGGCGCTGGCGGGCTGTGATGTGGTCTTCACGATGGTGTCGACGGGCGACGACCTCGAACAGGTTCTGTTCGGGCCCGAGGGGGTCGCCAGCGGATCGGTTCGGCCGGGCCTGTTCGTGGACTGCTCCTCGATCGGGATCGAGCAGGGCGCGGCGATCCGCGCGCGGATCGAGGCGACGGGGGCGGGCTTTCTCGCCGCGCCGGTCAGCGGCAACGGCAAATGCGTCCGCGCCGGCAAGCTGAGCCAGGTCGTTTCCGGCCCGCAGGCGCAGTACGAGGCGGTCCTGCCGCTGCTGTCGGCGATCGCGGCCAGCGGCGTGGCCTATGTCGGCGAGGGCGAGCTGGCGCGCATCTGCAAGATCGCGCACAACGTGCTTCTGGGCGTCGTGACCCAGAACCTTGCCGAGATCACGGTGCTGGCCCAGCGCGCGGGGGTTCCGCGGCATGCCTTCCTGACCTTCATCAACAACTCGGTCATGGGGTCGGTCTTTACCCGCTACAAGACGCCCGCGCTGGTCAACCTCGACTGGACCACGACGTTCACCCCGGCGCTGCTGCGCAAGGACATGGACCTCGGTCTTGCCATCGCGCGACGGTATGACGTGCCGATGCCGGTGACGGCCGCCACGCGCGAGGCGATCCAGGCCCATTTCGGCACCGCCAGCCTGCGACCCGACCCCGCCGCCTATCTCGAGATGGACTTTGCCGCGCTGCTGGAGACGGTGGCGCTGCATTCCGGCCTCGTGCTGGAAAGCGAGAACAAGGCCGTTCCGACCGGCCTGGAAGTCTAGGCCCGGCCCGGTCCCGGGGGCGCGGCGCCGGGACCGGAGCCGACTCAGCCCCGCATCTGTTCGCCCAGCCAGTCCGCAACCAGCGGACGGTAGAGCCAGGGGATGTTGTTGCAGACGTGGTTGCCTTCGGGAAACACGCGCAACTCGCGCGGGCCGCGGCAGGCGTCAGCCTGGGCACGGGCCTGATCGACCGGAAAGATGCGGTCGCGTCCGCCGTGAAGGATCAACGCCGGACAGGCCGGGCCCGGCAGGCCGGCAAGGGTGAAGTCCCCCGCCCGGCCGCAGACATCGTCGGTGCCGAGCGCAAACCTCAGGTTGTCGCGATAGACCTCGGGCAGGGCCGGGCAGAACGCCCCGAGGTCGGCAAAACCGTTGATCGAGACCACTGCCGCCGGCCAGGCCAGCCGGGACGCAGCCGCCATCGCCAGATGCCCGCCGAAGGCCATGCCGACGACCGCGGTGCGCCCGTTCAGGCCGGGCAGGCCCGACAGAACCGCCATCGCGGCATCCAGCGCCGGGGCGAGGTCAGGGCGAAGCGGTCCGTGCGAGCGCCCCTCGCCCTGCCCCGGCCCGTCGAGCGAGAAGGTCGCGATGCCCCGGTCCAGAAACACCCGTTCGAGCGCGCAGAACTCTTCCTTGGTCGAATCCGATCCGGGCACGATCAGCGCCAGCGGGTATTCGCCCGGCGCGTCCGGCAGGCGCAGGTAGCCGCGCAGGCTGCCGCGCTCGAACGGCACCTCGATCAACTCGGCCCGGGGGACAAGCAGCGGGGCGGCGCGACGGTAAAGGGCGCATTTGCGCGCCGCGGCGGCGTCCTTGGCGGCGAGGTCCTCGAAGGCCATGAACTGGCCGAAATGCATGCAGACGGCGGCGCGCATCCAGGCTTCGCCGGCCGTCACGGTCCGGCCGCGCGCCTCGGCCTCGGTCGCGATCTGCACGTGAACATCCGCCGCATCGCTCCAGGCGCGCAGCCATCCCGACCAGTCGCCGGCCGCCGCGATGATCTCGCGCGCGGTGGCGGACGGGATACCGGCGACCTCGATGCGCGGCAGCCAGTGCTCCACCACGGCCAGCAGCTTGCCGTCGCCACCGCTCACAACCACTTCTCCCGCTCGCGCAGGGCCGGCACCGGCGGCCAGTCCGGCACGCTGCGCACGACCATGCCGCTGTCAATGCCGGCGCGCCGCGCGCGGGCGCCTGCATCTGCCATGATCGCCACGGGATCGATCCCCGCGCGAAACCGCCCCGCGTCATAGACCGCTTCCCCGTTGACCATCACCAGGACCGCGTCGGCGCCCTGCGTCGCCAGCACCAGCGCCGCGACCGGATCGTCGGTCAGTTGCTGGACCGCCCGGTCGCGGGCGAACATCACCAGATCGGCGCGCTTGCCCGACTCGATCGAGCCGATCACGTCGTCCATCCCGATCGCGCGGGCGGCGTCGATGGTGGCCATGCGCAGCGCCCGGGCCGGGGCCAGCGCCCCTGGGCGGCGGTGGCGCAGGTTCTGGAACAGGCAGGCGGCCTTCATCTGCTCGACCATGTCGACGGTATAGTCGACCGCAGGCCCGTCGCTGCCCAGCGCACAGGTGATGCCACGCTCCAGCATCTCGACCCAGGGACCGATCCCGCCGCCGCGACTGCACTCGGACGACGGGGTGTAGACCACGGCCGAGCCGGCCTCGGCGACCATGTCCATGTCTTGGTCGGTAAAGTGGATGCCGTGAATCAGCAGCCAGCGATGATCCAGCACGCCCATCTGCCGCAGGTACTCGACGTCCGACCGTCCGGTCAGGCGCTTGTAGTAGGTAAAGCCGAAGGACAGCGACAGCGAGCCGCCCGACATGTGCGTGCCGATGCGCAGGTCGAGGTCGCGCGCCGTGGCATAGCCCGCCTGCACCAGCTCGTCCGAACTGCGCCCGGCGCGGGTATGGTGGGCGTTGCACTCGATCACCGCGGCGATGCGCACCAGATCGGTCGCCCGGTCGTCAAGCTCGCGGAACCGGGCGCGCAGGTGCGCATCGGCCTCGGCCGGGCCGAAGGGGTGGTCGGGCAGCGCCGGCGTGCGGATCTGATAGGGCAAGGCCAGCACCTGGCGAATGCCGAACTGGCGGAACTCGGCGGCGATCTCGGCCTCATGACCCTCGCGGTAGCGGCTGGCGCCGTGGTGGAAGAAGGTGGTCGTGCCCGTGCGCAGCATCTCCAGCGCACCCAGCCGGAACGAGGCGGCGAAGTCCTCCCAGACCATGGCATCCCGGGTCTTGGCCGCCAGCCCGACCGACCATTTCTCCAGCCGCAGCCCGCCGGCCAGACCCTTGGAAAAGTTCATCTGCACATGCTGGTGCAGGTTGATCAGGCCGGGCGCCAGCAGGGCGCCGCCGGCATCGGTCACCCGGTCGAAGGGGCCATCGGGCGCCTGCCCCATGGGCCCCGCGGCGCGGATGCGGTCGCCTTCGACCAGGACAAAGCCGGGATCGAACACCTCCATCCCGGCATTCACGGTCAGCACGCAGGCGTTGCGGATCAGGTGGGTGGTCATTGGCGGCATCCTCCCGTCAGGCAGCCGTGCCGGGGTTCGGTGACCGGCGCAGGGCCCGTGCCGCCGCGAGGTCGTCGGGGTCGGGCCGGTGCGGGGCGCCGACCGGTCGGCCCCGCGCCAGCACCAGCTCGGCATGATGCCCGCGCAGGCAGGCGACCAGCGCCGCGACGGGCTTCATCGGCACCTGCACCTCGGGGCGGGCAAGGTCGAAGACCACGAGGTCGGCATCCATGCCGGGGGCGATCATGCCCGTGCTGGCCGATAGGCCCAGCGCCGCCGCGCCCTGGCTAGTCGCCATGGCCAACGCCTGCTCGACGCTCAGCGCGCAGGGGTCGAGCATCTGGGTGTTCTGCGCCAGTACCGCCATCTTCATCTGCTCGACCATGTCGGCCGTCCATCCCGGCGCGGGCCCGCCGCTGCCCAGCCCGCACCAGGCGCCCGCGCGCACCATCGCCGACAGCGCGGTCGAGGCCCGGCCCAGCCCCGCGTCCGCCACCGGCGTGCCGATCAGGTGACACTCGGACTCGAGGATCAGCGCCCGGTCGAGATCGTCCAGCACCGGCGGGCAGACCATCAGGCAGCCGTGATCCAGCAGCCCGAGTTCCATCAGGTGATGGACCGTGCTGCGACCGCGCCGGGCCAGTGCCGCCGCAAGGGCCTCGGGGGTGGCGTCGGCCGGCCAGGGCTGGATCAGCACCCGGCGCCCCTGCGCGCGGGCCAGTTCGAAGGCGGCACGGATCGCGCCCTCGTCCGTGCGCCCGTCGGCCAGTGCCGCGACATCCGCCTGCACCTTGACCACCGCGCCGGCGAAATGCGGCGCCAGGTCGGGCGGCAGGGCCGGCACGGCGCGCAGGCCGCGGGCCTCGAAGGCCGCGGCGACCGCCTCGACCTCGGGGCGGGTCATGCCGGGGGGCATGTCGAGCAGCAGGCTCGTGACACCCCCCGACGCCAGCGCCCCGGCCGCGATCCGCCCGAGCAGCGCGTGCGCCTCGACCCCGCGCGGGCGGGCATGGTCGCCCGCCGCCGCGCCGTCGGGAAACAGGTGCACCCAGTGCCGGTGCAACAGGTCGACAAAGCCCGGAAGGACCACCCGCCCGGAGCCGTCGATCCGCTCCGTATCGGGGGCCGGCGGACAATCGGACATCGGCCCGGTGGCGGCGATCCGCCCGTCCGGCCCGATCAGGACGAAACCCGGATCGAACAGCCTTCGGTCGCCGTCCATCGTCACGACATGGGCATTCACCAGTAGCCGCTGCATCGGCATCTCCCCCTTGGCAGAGGCCGGCACCGGTTGCCCGACGCCGGCCCGCGCGATCCTAGAGCACGGTCACTTCGGCAGGATAGCGGTGGACCACCTCGAAACCGGTCGCGGTCACAACCCCCATGTCGCCCAGCTGCATGCCGGCCTTTTCGTCCGGGGTGACCGGGTTTGGCTGCACCACATAGGTCATCCCCTCTTCCAGCACGTCGTCGGGGAAGGGCGGCTGGTTGAAGCCGTTCGGCACCCCGGACGGCGGCTGGATGTCGACCCCGAAGCCATGCGCGATGCCGTCGACCGTCGAATAGCCCGCCTCGCGGATCATCAGCGAGATGTCGTACAGTTCGCCCGCCGTGGTCCCGGCCTTGATCGCCCCGCACAGCTCGCGATAGGCCCGCATCATCAGGTCATTGATGGCCTGATACTGCGGCGTCGGCTCGCCCAGGAAGAACGGCCGCAGGATCTGCGAGCAGTACATGCCGTAGTTGACCGTCAGTTCGGTGTTGATCACGTCGCCGCGCCTGATCTTGCGGCGCGACCACAGCTGGTTGGGAACGCAGGTCTCGGATGCCGCCATCGGGGTCGAGTTCAGGTACAGGAAGGTCGGCGCGCAGCCCGCGTCCCAGGCCGCGTTCTCGGCGATGATCAGGATCTCGCGCTCCTCGATCCCCGGGCGGATCTCGCGGCGCAGCGCCTCCATCACCCGGTCGCAGCCGACGGCCGCCTTGCGCTGCCAGTCCAGTTCCTCGGCGCTCTTGCGGGAGCGGATGCGGCGCAGGGCCATGCTGACATCGGTCATCCGGGCTTCGGGCAGGCGGCGACGCAACCCGTCCATGTCCTGATAGAAGAACGGGCCAGCCATCCCGAGCCGCGCCTTGCCCAGGCCCATGCGGTCGAGGTCGCCGCCCAGCACCTCGGGAACCCCCTTGGCGCGCGTCACCTTGCGGATATCGGGAATGACCGACAGCTCGCGGGCGTTCTGGTGGTGATTGTTGTGCGTCGAGTACAGGACCGGCTCGCCGTTTCGGGGGATCACGACGTAGGATTCGTGAAACAGGGCGACGTTGGAAAAATAGTGGACATCGGCCTGATAGTGGCGACGATTGCCGCTGTGCCCGAAGATGACCAGTGCGTCGAGGCCCTTGTCGTCCATCAAGGCGCGCGCGGCATCGAAGCGGCGAGCGACCTCGGCGTCACTGAACCTCGGATGGCCCTCGTTGCTCATGTCGATCTCCTTGCGATTCGGGTAGTTTTCGGCCGTGGCGCGAAGTTTTCGCACACGATTGCACAATTCGATAGCACAGCACCCCCGGGCTGACAATCATCTTGATCGCGCCAGGGCGGGGGCGCGATGCTGCACGACTTCGGCGCACCCGCGCACGCCTCGGGCGAAGCGATGCCGGGCACGCCGGGAAACTGCTGAAAACGTTGGAATTGGATGCCATTCGGCACTTTCTTCGCCCAGCCGAGGCCAATAGTGCACGGTCGTGGCGATCCGCGAGCGTCAGTCGACAGCCCTTTCGACCCCGGTCCGAGAAAGAGATTGACAGGCTGGCGGTAAGCTTCCATCATCTTGCAATCGTTTTCCGCAAGTGGCATCCGCCGCGACCGGGCGGCATGCACCGGACGGGAAACCCGGAAGGGCAGAAAAGCGAGGTTCCGATCACCATGCAAAGCGCAAGCACGCGTCCACAGCCGGAACCTTCGACTGCATCGGCGATCAGCATCCGGGGCATCACCAAGACCTACGCGACCAAGGACCAGGGCGATGTCGTCGCGCTCGAGCGGCTGGACCTCGAGTTCGCCGAAGGTTCGTTCGTGGCACTGGTCGGCCCCTCCGGCTGCGGAAAATCGACGCTTCTCAAGATTCTCGCGGGCATCCAGGGGCCCAGTTCGGGGGTGGCGCACATCCACGGCCACGCCGTTGGCGAGGTGCGCGGCGACGTGGGCGTCGTGATGCAGTCGCCGGTGCTGTTTCCCTGGCGCAGCATCCTGCAGAACGTGCTTCTTCCGGCCGACGTGCTGCGGCTGGACCGGCGCACGCTGACCGCCCGCGCGATGGAAACGCTCAAGCTCGTCGAACTGGAAGGGTTCGAGCGGCGTTATCCGCGCGAGTTGTCGGGCGGCATGCAGCAGCGCGCCGCCATCGCCCGCGCCCTCGTCACCGATCCCAAGCTTCTGCTGATGGACGAGCCCTTCGGCGCGCTCGACGCGATGACGCGCGAGCACATGAACGTGGAGTTGCAGCGCATCTGGATGGAAAAGCGCAAGACCGTCCTGCTGATCACCCATTCCATCCCCGAGGCGGTGTTTCTGGCCGACCGCGTGCTGGTGATGTCCCCGCGTCCCGGCCGGATCATCCGCGACATCGCGATCGACCTGCCCAGGCCGCGCCCGATGTCGGTGATGAACAGCGCCGAGTTCGGCCGCCACGTTGCCGAGATCCGCGACATCTTCAGCGCCGAAGGGGGTCTGGACGCATGACCACGATCGATACCGCCCGCCCCGGGGCCGCCGCACCGGAGGTTGCCAAGCCCGCCGCCGCCGCTCGCCGGTACGGAAAGGCCCGCGACGCGCTCGCCACCGCCGGCTTCATTGCGGCAACGCTGGGGCTTTGGGAATTCATGGTGCGCTGGATGGGGGTGCCAAGCTACATCGTGCCGCCGCCCAGCGACATCGTCATGGCGCTTTATCGCGGGTTCGCCAGCGGGCTTTATCAGCGGCATCTGGGCTTCACGCTGCACGCGACGCTTCTGGGCTTTGTCATCGGCAGCGCCGTGGGGATCGGGCTGGGCGCGCTCATCGCCAGCTTCCGCTACGCCGAGATGCTGATCTACCCCTACGTGATCATGTTCAAGTCGATGCCGAAGGTGGCGCTGGCGCCGCTGTTCACGCTGTGGTTCGGCCTCGGGATCACCTCGAAGATCGTCAGTTCGGCCATCATCTGCTTCTTTCCGCTGCTGGTGAACACCATCGCGGGGCTGCGGTCGGCCGACGAGGACCGGCTGAGCCTGATGAAGTCGATGGGCGCGACACGCTGGCAGACCTTCCGCTACCTGCGCTTTCCAAGCGCCCTGCCCTACATCATGGCCGGCTTCGAGCTGGGCGTGGTGCTGGCGCTGATCGGCACCATCGTGGCCGAGTTCGTGGGCGCCCGCGCCGGGCTTGGCCGCCTCATCCAGATCATGAACGCCAACATGGACGGCCCGGGGCAGTTCTCGGTGCTGATCCTGCTCGCCCTGATCGGGCTGACGATGAAC
>Ga0213835_100614_pt1 | contig 30606 bp, 26 predicted proteins | sample SWPATP01_FD_160576 | JGI IMG/M metagenome (GOLD analysis project Ga0213835, IMG submission 160576) | Coastal seawater microbial communities from Marineland, Florida, United States - SWPA TP0 #1 | ecosystem: Environmental > Aquatic > Marine > Coastal | place: USA: Florida | collected 2016-08-05 | reverse complement strand
TGTTGACCTTGGGTTCCCTGCCTTATTTGTATATTTCTATACAAATGTTGGGACATATAAACAGTTATGGGGATGGTCAGGAGTGCGCTCCTTATATTCAACCAAGGGGTTGAAATACCCATCAGGCAGTTATTTCGGGTATTGCAACCCTATTTCATGCCTGAACGTCTCGCACTTTTACCTTGATTATCTTGGGGGGCGGGTTTATTAAGCTGACTGTTGGGAAGCATGGCTGACTGTGGAACCCGCCCCTACAACCGCACTGCTAAGAGCCGGGCATAGTATGATTTCACCAATAGACGTTGCCACCTTCTTACCTTTGCGTCCTGTCCCGATTTAGCTGCTTGAAATATCCTCTTTTGGAGCTTAAAGACGTACCGCTGAACCTTAGCCCAGTTGATACTTCTCCATACAAACGCACGTCTTGGTAAGTTCTCGTTTTCCGAATCCTTTACCGTCTCTCGATTTCGTCATTTTGACTCCTACTAGACTCTATTCATACAATCAAACCGTAACCTGTCAGCGTATCCCTATCATTACAGTCGGGCGTTGGCTTCTGGCCACATCTCACATCCTCTAGGACTTGCGGTTACACTTATCCCTACTGATATCTCGACCAGATAATCAGAGTCCAGGAGGACTTAAAACGTTCCGTTTATACGGGCATTCCATCTTTAGATTTGTCCTATCCACCGGGGTACTTTTCAAGGTCTGTGTGGGTGTTCATCTCAAAACCCTACTTTTCCCCTTGCTCTTTTTGATCGCAGCGTATCAACCTATTTCGCTACTTACTCTTTACGGCGGTTCAAGCCAGACATTCGGTTTCCCTAATCATGGATGGTTGGCAGTGGTCTCGGTTCTGGTGTTGGGTTACACCTTGGAGCCTTCCGTTCCCCGCTTCAATCTGACGGGTTGTGAGTCCTAAAACTGGGGGTGGCTATCGCCGTTATCCTCACCTTTTGTCGTAACTTTTCCGTTATGTTAAGAATTGTTACGTTTTGTTACAAAGTATGTTGACCTTGGAGTCCCTGCCTTGATTTGGTATCGTGTGATACAAATATTCGGGACATATAAACAGTTATGGGGATGTTCAGGAGTGCGTTCCTTATATTCAACCAAGGGGGTGAAGTCCCCACCAGGCGGTTATTTCGGGTGTCTCAACCCTATTTCATGCCTGAACGTCTCGCACGGATTACCAGAGCATACCACAAAGGGAACACAGTTTCCGTGGCCGCGCTCAAGGCTGCCAGGAATGCCACCTCCAGAAAGCTGCCTGAGACTTTGTTTAAGGCTCTCTGGGATATGCGATAATCCTACTTTAAAGGTTTCCTTATAAAGGCCCCGCTGATTTGTTGGTCAAGCGGGGCTTTTTACTGTTGAAAGTTTGAGTGTAGGATAGAAATTATCAGATCATACATACCCAGAACTAATGGCAAAGGTAGATTTGCGATCGCGCCTATTTTTATCCCACCTCCTGGTTATGCTGATTGGGGTCACATCCCTGGTGATCATCGGCAAAATTTCCTCTCCTCGGTTCTTTGTCCGTAGTTTGGAACAACTAGAAGGTCCTGGCTTTCGCTTACAATATGTAAGAACTCGCCTAGTAGAAGGCTTTGAAATTGCTTGGAATCGTAGCACTTTTTGGTCTGTTTTAGCCGGAACAACTGCTGCTGTCTGTTTAAGTTATTGGGTGACTAAACGCATTACTCAGCCTCTCACCGAGATGGAAGAAATTACCCATAAATTTGCCAAGGGTAATCTCTCAGAAAGGATGTCATCTAGTGAAATTCATGAATTAAATCAACTGGCGATGAGTTTTAATCAGATGGCTAGTAGTCTTCAAGATGTTGAACAAAAACGGCGGGAATTAATTAGTGACTTGACCCATGAATTGCGAACTCCGATCACTGTAGTTCGCGGATACTTAGAAGAAATGGCCGAAGGCAGAATTTCGCCATCACCAGATATTTATCAGCAGTTAACCAAGGAAACTAAACGCCTGGAAAGGCTGATAAATAACTTACAAGAACTCTCTAAGGTTGAATCTGGATATTTACCCATTAACCCCCAACCTTTAGCATTACGGCCTTTATTAGAGTCTTTAGTGCAGCGTTTTTCTGATCAACTTCTGGAAGAAGGACCGATGTTAGAATTAGATTTTTCTGAAGAATTACCCCTGGCTTTAGCTGATGTCGATCGCACTGAACAAATTTTAGTTAATTTATTAGGAAATGCCATCAGATACACCAAACATGGTCTAATTAAAATAGAAGTTTATACTCATGGTGGTTACTTGTTTGTGGATGTCAGCGATACCGGAATTGGTATTTCTGAGGCAGATTTACCCCATGTTTTTGAAAGATTTTGGCGTGCTGATAGATCGCGATCGCGCAATTATGGAGGTACCGGAATTGGTTTAGCTATTACCCGGCGTTTGGTGGAACTTCAAGGCGGCGAAATTTTCGTTAGTAGTCAGTTAGGCAAAGGTAGCACCTTCACATTTTCCTTACCAATACCCAGTTCCCAAATTATCTAATAACCAAAAAACCGCAGCCACCCCCACTCTAGTCCAATAGAACTAGAATAGGAGTTTTGTTCGCGGTTATATCGGGTTATGAAGCGCTTTAGAACATCCGCTTTTTACGGAAAGCTCGTCTCTGACGCTGATTAGCGATCGCCTTGCGCTTGCGTTTTTCTGGAGGGGTTTCAAAGTGACGTTTTTTGCGAACATCAGCCAGGATGCCAGCTTTAGACACTTCTCGCTTAAATCTACGCAGTGCGGATTCTAATTGTTCGTTTTCACCCAGAATAACTTGGGTCATGTTTTATCCTTCACCTCTCTAAAAAATAATAACTTTACTTGAGGTCTTCCCGTCTCCTCCTATATGAAAGATACTTGAGAAGACATGAACGCGACCACGAGCGATTGCTACGCAATAGAACCGTAGTTTCCCAATCCTGCTACCAGACTGGAAAGCGGCGTTCTCGCCAACTGCCAGGAAGTTTCACCTTAGCAGTTGCCCAGGCCATTTCTGGCTGTAGGCTGAAGCTCAATAAACAACACTGTCCTCTGAAAAATCCGATTGGTGCTATTCGGAATAAGTGAACCCGTCGCACACAACCTAGATTTAAGGAAGCGCCTTGTTTTAGGCCATTCGCCATTATAGCCCAACTCAACCCAATTCGTCTATCCCAGTGACCGAATAATTACCAAACCGAGCTATCGAGCCACTCTAGACAGAACCCCCATAGCGATGGTTGACAGCAACAACACCCAGATTATCAATCCAGGGATAAACCCCAGAACCCCTAACCCCCTAAGAACCCAAACCAGCAAAGTTAACCCAATCAAGATCCCAAATAACACAGAAAAGAAACGCTGCTCGATTCTTTGATATGGAGCCACAAACACCCCTCCATTCAACTTTAACCAGGAACCCATCTCCCCACAGCACAAACCGTGAGGAGTACTCTCACCTAATCTTAGATCGCGAAAGTGATGAAATCATCCTCAGTTAAAGCTGCCGCTTGTACCCCTTCCCAAATCACCAACTCTTCCGTATCTAGGGTAATCACCGCCGACGAGACATTTTGAGTAATACTCAATTGCTCAAAGCGCAAACCACCACCGAGAACAATCAGGTCTTCCCCAGAGACAAAATCAGCAATAGTATCCGTGGCGTCATTAGCAAAAATCACAAAGCGATCGCGTCCTGGGCCACCAATCAGAGAATCATTACCCTCATCTCCAAACAACACATCATCACCATCACCACCGAAAATAGTGTCATTACCCGCACCACCGTACAAAGTATCATCACCGTGCGAAACGTTTGGGAGACCAAATAAGGCTGCAATGCCCGAAATAACCTCCCAGTGGGATTTATACCCCTTGGTAGAATATAAGGAATACTTATAGCGCAAGACAGAATAGTTAGGACGTATAATGGCAAGGATATCTACATAAGACCCAAAAGGCTAGCCCCCTACAGTTACGACCTTAGACAAAAAGTTATTAATGCAATTGAACTAGACGGTATGCCCAAAACAGAAGCCAGTCAAGTTTTCCATGTCAGCCGGAACACCATTAATCTCTGGCTGCCAAGAAAAGCACAGACCGGAGACTTCCTCCCTAAACCTAATCACCGACCTGGCAATAACCACCAAATTACCGACTGGCATAAATTCAAGGCTTTTGCCCAAGAGCATGGCGACAAAACCTCCGCTCAAATGGCTCAACTTTGGGATGACGACATCTCTCCTCGCACCATATCCAGAGCCTTGAAGAAAATTGGCTTCACCAGAAAAAAAACTTACGGCTACCAAGAAGGTGATGAGCAACAGCGAGAGGCGTTTATTGCTCAGATTCAACATATGGAGCCGGAAGGGTTGGTTTACCTCGATGAAGCTGGCATGAATAGTCAAGACTCGGATTATCCTTATGGTTACTGTGAGCAAGGACAACGCTTCGATGTCCTCAAATCCGGGAAGAGGCAGGGCAGGGTGAGCTATATGGCCGCATGGTGTTATCAACAACTCTTAGCCCCCGATCGCTTTGAGGGTTGTTGTAATCGGACAGTGTTTGAGTTGTGGTTGGAGTTCATCTTAATTCCAACATTGAAGCCAGGTCAAACTCTAGTACTGGACAATGCAACGTTTCATAAAGGGGGGCGGCAGGCTGAACTGGTGGAGGCAGCTCAATGCCGTTTACTCTATCTTCGGCCTTATTCGCCAGACCTCAACAAGATAGAGAAATATTGGTCGTGGTTGAAAGCCCGCATTCGCCATTGCACGTGAGCAGTTTGATTCTCTCGATGATGCCATGGATTCTGTTCTCAAGGCTGCGTCCTAACCGTATTGACTAGTGCTCTAAAACGGCGCTTGATAACGCTAAAGCTGTATCCTTAACAATGGAGCAATCTGCGCGTGCGTCACATCATGAAGTTTTTCGTGTCTATGCCAATTATCGGGATGTGGAAGCACCACTAGAGCCGTATGAAGGGAAACTCTCACGTACGGTTTTGAAGGGGAGGGGGAGGTAGCAATATCTCTCTCGACCCCCAATCGATCGCCGCAGTGCTAATAAATAGGGAAACCCAAACCCAGAGTAAAAGTTGTGGAAGTTGGCGACTGATGCGGTTACGGGAGACAATGGCAACTAGGGTAATCATTGCCAGAATTAGGGCTCTGACTAGGAGAGGTTGGCCTGTCGTGGTGGGGTCAAAGACAATAGCCAGGACGTAACCCAAGACGACTAATTGGCGCTCAGGCGCGCCCGGCGGAAGTGATTAGCTTGAATTCTAAGCCTAATCCCCCAGATACTGATAGACCAATGGCGATCGCCATAAGTCCGAATATTAGCACTAAGTCTGTAAAATCTAAGGAAATCAACAAATTATCAGCAAACCCTGGGAAAAACTCATTTTAGTATAGTGTGGTGTGAGAAGCGCGTGAACCTAATTCCTGCCCTTGATTTAACCCAACAGTATCAAATGATCAGCGATCGCCTTAGTCGGGAGGTACTGGACTTGCTGGCTAGTGGTCGCTACATTGGTGGCTACGCTGTGGACAGTTTTGAGGAAAAGTTTGCCGAGTATATCGGCGTTTCTGAGTTGGTCAGTTGCAACTCTGGTACTGATGCCCTATTTTTGGCTTTGCGGGCTTTAGAAATCGGCCCCGGCGATGAGGTGATTACCACTTGTTTTTCCTTTATTGCTACCTCTGAGGTGATTAGTGCCGTGGGAGCCACCCCGGTATTTGTGGATATTGACCCGGATACGTTCAACTTAGATATTAGTCAAATTGAGGCGGCGATTACTGCCAAAACCCGTGCTATCCTTCCGGTGCATTTGTTTGGTCGCCCTGTGGACATGACCGCATTAATGGCGGTAGCGCGGTCTCATAATTTGGCGGTGATTGAAGATTGCGCCCAAGCTACCGGAGCCAGTTGGGGTGATGCTAAGGTGGGTAGTATGGGATATCTGGGCTGTTTTAGCTTTTTTCCGACTAAGAATTTAGGGGCTTGTGGAGATGGAGGGGCGATCGCAACTAATAATCGTGATCTGGCGGGTGTGTTGCGGGTGCTGAAAAATCACGGTCAGCCTGAGCGATATAATTCCGAACTGTTGGGGATTAATAGTCGTCTTGATGCCCTACAAGGGGTGATTTTAAGCATTAAATTAGAGTATCTGGCGCGCTGGAATCAACAGAGAAAGGCGATCGCTTCTCGATATACTCAGGGACTTGAGGGGATACCCGGTTTAATTGTCCCAGCAGAAACTGCAGGCGGCGAGACCGTTTGGAATCAGTACACTATCAGATATGTGAATAATAATAGGGACTCGTCAGGACGCGATCGCCTGCGAGAACAACTCCAGAGCCTTGGAGTTAGCACTAACGTATACTACCCCATACCCCTCCATCTACAGGGGGTTCATCGCGATTTAGGCTATGGCTGCGGTGATTTTCCGGTAGCAGAACAGGTCAGCCACCAAGTTTTGTCTTTGCCGATGTTCCCGGAACTTTCCACCGAACAACAAGACCGGGTAATCTATGCTGTCAAAGATTGCCTAAAATTGGGGGCTATAGGTTGACCGGGTGAGTGTTGTATGTCGTTTTGTATATTATAGTTAACATAACGATAAAAAATCATCAATTCACCCTGGGGATCTATGTATCCCCCCCTTGGTTGCAGGTAACTAGGCAATCAGTTGACCAAACTTAGGAATATGAAGAGGAAATAAAAGGAGTGAACCCCTACCAAAATAGCGATCGCCGAGTTTACGATCCTCAAGCCATTGCTCAATATTATCGCCGTCGGCTGTGGAAGGCCATCTGGCGCGTGATCACGGTTATATGGTTTTTTTCAGGGTTCATTATTGGTCTACTGTGGGATCAATGGCGACATCGGAATGTTACCGAAACCCCGAAACGAGCCGCCCAACTGCGTAATATTCTCACCCGCCTCGGTCCCACCTATATTAAAGTAGGTCAAGCATTATCAACCCGTCCTGACCTCATTCGCAAGGACTTTTTAGAAGAATTAACCAAACTTCAAGATCAGTTACCCCCTTTTGATACTAAGATCGCCATGGCGATCATCGAGAAAGAACTCGATCGCGATTTAGATAGTGTTTTCCGAGAAATTTCCCCTGAACCCGTAGCCGCCGCCAGTTTGGGTCAGGTCTATAAGGCACAACTTTTGACAGGGGAAGAGGTCGCCGTTAAGGTGCAAAGACCATTCCTGTTACCAACTCTCACCCTGGATCTGTATTTAATGCGTTGGGCGGCGGGTTGGTTGTCTCCCATTTTACCCCTGAATTTGGGTCATGATTTAACCCTAATTGTCGATGAATTTGGGTTCAAATTATTTGAGGAAATCGACTATATTAATGAGGGTCGAAATGCTGAAAGGTTTGCCACCTATTTTGATGATGATCCAACGGTCAAAGTTCCCTCAATCTATTGGAAATATACCAGCAATCAGGTGTTAGTCTTAGAGTGGATTAACGGCTTGAAGTTGACCGATATTGAAAGTGTCCAAGCGGCAGGTTTGGACATGAATAAAATGATTTTTGTCGGTGTGACCAGTGGCTTGCGACAACTGCTAGAGTTCGGTTTTTTCCATGCTGACCCCCACCCCGGAAATCTTTTTGCTATGCCTGATGGTCGCATGGCATTTATTGATTTTGGCATGATGGATCAGTTAAGCCAGCAAACTAAGGAAACTCTGGTTGATTCCGTAGTTCATTTAATCAATAAAGACTATAAGGAGTTGGCGGAGGATTTTGTCAGGTTGGGATTTTTAGCACCTCATACTAATATGGCTCCAATTATTCCGGCTTTAGAGGCGGTTATGGGGGATATTATTGGGGAGAGTGTTAAGGATTTTAACTTTAAAACTATTACCGATAGTTTCTCGGAATTGATGTATGATTACCCCTTCCGGGTTCCGGCAAAATTTGCCCTGATTATTCGGTCTCTAATAACTCAGGAGGGAATTGCCCTCAGTCTTGACCCGGATTTTAAAATCGTTGAGGTAGCTTATCCCTATGTGGCGCGTCGCCTGTTGAAGGGAGAAACTCCGGCTTTGCGACGACGGTTGATTGAGGTTTTATTTAAAGATGGCCGCTTCCAGTGGCATCGTCTGGAAAATATGATTACGATCGCTCAAACTGACGGCAATTTTGATATTCTCCCCACCGCACAGCTAGGTTTACAATATCTGTTTTCAGAGGAGGGTAGTTTTCTCCGTCGTCAAATTGTGATGGCGTTGACAGAAGACGATCGCCTACATACCGCTGAAGTCCAACGACTCTGGGGTTTAATTCAGGATGACCTCAAACCGAGTCGCTTATTTGATGTAGCATTGGGGGCAATAACTGAGTTTTCTACCTCCCAAGTGGCTGCTATGAGAATGCAATAAATATCGCTATTCAGCAGATCATCACAATTCCCTTGTTAGGGATGCTTGAATATAAGACCCAAATCTAAGTATTTGGGTCTTATATTCGTTATGATATGTAAAGTGTGATTATATATCAAATTACCCTTGCTCAATTATTCTGCCTTGGCATGAATTTTCCTGAAGCCTTAAAACTTATAGAAGAAGTATTCCTGGGGCGATCGCTTTCCCCCATTGAGCATTTAATTTTATCTGAATCATGGGTCGGTAAGACCTACAGTGAAATTTCCCAAAAATCTGCATACGCTAATGATTATGTTAAAGAAGTTGGTGGACGATTATGGCAGGAACTCTCCGAGGCTATGGGGACAAAAGTTAGCAAAAAAAATCTAAAACTTGTCCTTAAATCTCGCCAGCAGATACCATTAACTGCCCCCCCTGTTCAGAAATTAGCAACTTTTGCAGGTAATTCATTCAATCCTAATGATGGCAGTAATATCGAACTCCCAGGGAGCCCAATTGCCATTAACTCTCCCTTTTATATAGAACGTCCACCCATTGAAGATATAGGCTATAATGAACTGCAACAACCGGGTTGTGTCGTGAGGATTAAAGCACCTCGGAAAATGGGTAAAAGTTCCCTACTTAATAGGATGTTAACCCAAGCAGTTGATTGGGGATATAGTACAGTTTATCTGAATTTTTTGGAAGTAGACGCTGATACTTTTAATTCCCTAGAACAACTGGTCAGATGGTTTTGTGCTAATGCGAGTAAGCAGTTAAAGATACCACCGAAACTAGATGAATATTGGGATATAGATTTAGGGACTAAAGTTTCCTGTCGGCTGTATTTTGAGGAATATCTATTCATCACTAAAGACACCCCGATTGTGATTGCTATGAATGAGGTTAACCGCCTGTTTGAGTATCCGGTTATTGCTAGTGATTTTTTGCCTATGTTGCGATCGTGGCACGAACTATCTAAACATAATCAACTCTGGAAAAATTTGCGCTTAATTGTAGTTCATAGCACCGAAGTTTATGTACCTTTACAGTTACATCAATCCCCTTTTAATGTGGGTTTGGTGTTAAAACTACCCCAATTTACACCGCCACAAGTGCAAGTTCTGGCTTTAAGATATGAGTTAAGTTGGGCGGCGGGGGAGAGTGGACTTAAACGGCTAGAAGGCTTAATCTCTATGGTGGGTGGACATCCTTATCTGGTACAACTGGCTTTTTATACTATTAGTAAATCAGGGATTTCTCTGGAAAATTTAATCAAAAATGCCCGGCAACCTGATGGAATTTATAGTTCCCATTTGCGGGATTTATTAGTAACAATTCAACAAGATTCGTCTTTGTATCTGGCTTTAAATAAAGTCTTAAAATCCGATAAGGGTGTACCTTTAGAGGCGATTACTGCTTATAAATTAGAAAGTCTAGGATTAATTAACTTTGAGGATAACCTAGCTAAAATTGGCTGTGATTTATATCGGCTATATTTTTTAGAACAGTTATCAAACCGCCCCCCAGCAAAAACTGAGGGGTGATGATATGGTGAAATTATTATCCAAGAATCATATCCTAGAATGAACTAGAATAAACTATGTTCTGGGACGTAGGAAGTAATCGCTTTCATGTACTGGGCGCGTTCATAGGCTGACTCATCATCACAATGGCGCTGAGACATAGAACCCTGCATCTGTTTAACAGACTCATACTCATGTTCTTCCATCCAGTGTTTCATCTCATCTTCCATCACTTGAATGTAACCGATACCATGGCGCAATAAAGCGGAACAAACATGAGTTACCTTAGCCCCCGCCATCAACATTTTAATAGCATCGTGACCGCGTGCGACACCGCTAGTCGAGGCTAAATCGGCATTAATCCGACCATAAAGAATAGCAATCCAGCGCATAGGTAGGCGCATATCGTGGGGAGAACTCAAAACGGAACTCACCTCAATTTCTAGTTCTTCTGGGTTAATATCTGGCTGTATGAAGCGGTTAAATAAAGCGAGTCCATCGACTCCGGCTTCATCTAAACGTTTCGCCATATTTGCCATATTACTAAAGAAGGGACTAAGTTTCATAGCCACAGGAATAGTGACCTCTGCTTTAACTTCCCGGAGAGTAGTGATATAGTTTTCCTCAACCTGAGCCCCACTCATATCAAAGTCGGTGGGGACATAATAAATATTCAACTCGATCGCATCTGCACCAGCTTCCTGCATGAGTTTGGAATATTCCACCCAACCACCGGAGGAGAAACCATTTAAACTGGCAATAATGGGAATATCAACCAATTCCTTAGCCAAGCGAATATGCTCAAGATAAAGTTCTGGTCCGACGTGATATTCTTCGGGTTCAGGAAAATAAGTTAAAGCCTCAGCAAAACTATTAGTTCCATATTCCAAATGGTGATTAAGTTCAAATTTTTCTCGCAGTAACTGTTCTTCAAATAGGGAGTGTAAAATCACCGCTGATGCGCCCGCATCTTCCATACGCCGAATATTATCGACATCTTCTGATAAAACGGCGGCGGCGGAAGGGACAATGGGAGTCCTCAAATTCAATCCCAAATAGGTCGTACTCAAATCCATAATATCGATTCCTTATGAAAAGTGGATAGGAACAGCGAAAAGTTCTAGGAGTCCGGTTTGTAGGGGCGAAAAATAGGCACGCCCCCACACTAGGAACCGGACTAGGAGTTTCTGTCTACCATCGGTTTAGGAGCTTCACTCTTTGTCACCAGAGGTGTCTGTATTGGGTTTATTACCTTCGTCATTCAAGGGACGCGCCGCCAGATACTCATACATTTGCCAACGGGTGTCAACGTCTTTCTGGGCTTCTTTCAGCAAGCGTTTGGCATCAACGGGCTTAGTTTTGGTGAGCATTTTAAAGCGGTTTTCGGCGTACATGGATTGTTCGATGGATTTTTTAGGCGATCGCGAATCCAAAAGTAGGGGATTTTTACCTTCCGCTTTCAGGTCAGGATGATAACGATAAAGCAACCAACGACCACTTTCGACAATTGCTTTTTGGTGACTCATAGCCGTGGTCATATTAATACCGTGGGCGATACAGTGACTGTAGGCAATAATCAAGGAAGGGCCGTCATAGGCTTCGGCTTCCAGGAAGACTTTAAGGGTGTGTTCATCCCGCGCCCCCATAGCCACAGAAGCGACATAAACGTTACCGTAGGTCATAGCAATCAAACCCAAGTCTTTCTTAGGTGAAGGCTTACCACCAGCAGCAAATTTAGCGACCGCGCCGCGAGGAGTAGCTTTAGAAGACTGACCACCAGTATTAGAGTAGACCTCAGTATCCATGACCAGGATATTGACGTTGCGACCACTAGCAATGACATGATCTAAACCGCCATAGCCGATATCATAGGCCCAACCATCGCCACCGAGTATCCAGACAGATTTTTTGACGAGGTAATCAGCCAGACTGAGTAACTGTTTGGCGTTGGTATCATCAGACCCTTGCAATTTTTGCTTAACCTGGGCGACGAGTTCCCGTTGTTCCCAAATATCAGCCTCGGATTTTTGGGGGTTATTGATAATTTTGGCTACCAGTTCATCGCCGACAATGCCGCCTAATGTCTGCAACAATTCACAGGCGAAAGCGGTATGTTTATCAATGGACAGACGGAAGCCTAGACCAAATTCGGCGTTATCTTCAAATAGGCTATTAGACCAACTAGGGCCGCGACCTTCGGCATTTTGCGCCCAGGGTGTAGTTGGTAAGTTACCGCCATAGATAGAAGAACAGCCGGTGGCGTTAGCGACAACCATACGATCGCCAAATAGTTGGGTTGCTAACTTGATATAGGGAGTTTCGCCACAACCCGCACAAGCGCCAGAGAACTCAAACAGGGGTTCTTGCCATTGTTGTTGTTTAATCATATCCGATCGCAAATTACGGCGATCGGGGTTAGGCAAGTTGAGGAAAAATTCCCAGTTATCCCGTTCGGTGGCTCGTATGGGTGGCTGATACTCCATGTTAATCGCCTTTTTGGAGGGCATGGATTTATTTTTCGCCGGACAGACATCGACACAGATACCGCAACCTGTACAGTCTTCTGGAGATACTTGGATGGTGAATTTTTGCCCTTCAAAGGCTTTATCACGGACAGCAGTGGTTTTGAAGGTTTCCGGCGCACCATTTAGGGCGCTTTCATCGTAGGCTTTACCACGAATTACGGCATGGGGGCAGACCATGATACATTTACCACACTGCACACACACATCAGCATCCCAAACGGGGATTTCTTGGGCGACGTTGCGTTTCTCCCATTTTGATGTACCTGTGGGATAGGTTCCGTCACAGGGTAGTTGACTGACGGAGAGTTGGTCGCCTTTGCGCGCTAACATCATCCCTTCGACTTCCCGGACAAAATCAGGGGCGTTAGCAGGGACTGGCGACGCTATGCGTACGTGGCTATTGGCTTCGCCGATATTGACTTCAAAGAGGTTATCGAGGGTATTGTCTACGGCTTGGAGGTTCATGCGGACAATGGCTGAACCTTTTTTACCATAGGTTTTTTCGATCGCTTTTTTAATTTTGGCGATCGCCTCATCTTTGGGTAGAACTCCCGCCAAAGCGAAGAAACAGACCTGCATCACCGTATTGATACGGCTACCCATTCCACTGTCACGGGCTACTTTATTAGCATCGATGACATAGAGTTTGAGATTTTTGCGGACAATTTGTTCTTGAATTTCAATGGGTAGGTAATTCCAGACTTCATCAGGTCCGTAGGGGCTATTCAGCAGGAAGGTCGCCCCATTGGTGGCGGCATCAACTACATTGAGTTTTTCTAGGAAGTTCCACTGGTGACAGCCGATAAAGTTGGATTTTTCGATTAAATAGGGGGAGCGGATTAAGTTAGGACCGAAGCGCAGGTGAGATACGGTGACAGCGCCGGATTTTTTAGAGTCGTAGACGAAGTAACCCTGGGCGTAGTTGCTGGTTTCGTCTCCGATAATTTTAATGGAGTTTTTGTTAGCCCCTACAGTACCATCAGACCCTAGACCATAGAACATGGCGCGGATGACGTTATCGGGTTCGGTGGAAAATTCCGGGTCAAAGGGTAGGGAGGTGTGGGTGAGGTCATCGTTAATACCGATGGTAAAGTGATTTTTGGGTTTGTCGAGTTGCAGGTTATCAAAAACGGCTTTTACCATAGCCGGGTTAAATTCTTTGGAGGATAACCCATAACGACCGCCGACAATTTTGGGGGCGAGTCCTTCCCAGCTTTCACTTATGGCGGTGACGACATCTAAATATAGGGGTTCGCCACTAGAACCGGGTTCTTTGGTGCGGTCTAAAACGGCGATCGCTTTGGCGGTTTTTGGTACAGCGCCAATAAAGGCGTTAGCATCCCAGGGTCGATACAGACGGACTTTCAGGACTCCGACTTTTTCTCCCTGCGCGGTCAGATAATCTACGGTTTCGTGGACGGTTTCACAGCCCGAACCCATTAATATAATGATGCGATCGGCATCCGGTGCGCCATGATATTCAAATAGTTTATAGTGCCGTCCCGTCAACTCCCCGAATTTGTCCATGGCTTTTTGCACCATTTCTGGACAGGCGTTATAGAAGGGGTTGACGCTTTCCCTCGCTTGGAAGTAAACATCAGGGTTTTGGGCGGTTCCTCGTAAAGCAGGGCGATCGGGTGTTAGTCCCCGGGCGCGGTGTGCATAAATGTCCTCATCATCTATCATCGCCCGCAGGTCGCTTTCTTCGAGGAGTTCGATTTTCTGCACTTCGTGGGAGGTGCGGAATCCATCAAAAAAGTGGATAAATGGAATCCTTGATTTCAGGGTACTTGCTTGGGCGACTAGGGCTAAATCATGGGCTTCCTGGACTGAGGCTGAACATAATAATCCGCAACCAGTAGCCCGCACTGCCATTACGTCACTGTGATCGCCGAAAATAGACAAGGCTTGGGCGGCGATCGACCTGGCGGCCACATGGAGAACCGCACAGGTTAGTTCCCCGGCGATTTTGTACAGGTTCGGAATCATTAATAATAATCCCTGGGATGCTGTAAATGTCGTGGTTAATGACCCTCCCTGTAGGGAACCATGAACAGCCCCCGCCGCGCCTCCTTCGCTTTGCATTTCTACTACTGCGGGAACAGTTCCCCAAATGTTGGGTTGTCCTTCTGATGTCCAAGCATCCGCCCATTCTCCCATGGGTGATGATGGAGTGATGGGATAAATGGCAATAACTTCATTGAGACGAAAAGCCACACGGGCTACGGCTTCGTTCCCGTCTAGGGTGGCATACTGTCTGGTATTCATACTTGAAATCCTCTCATTTACTTGGGATTTAACCCAGTTTTAAAACCTGCGGAATTAACCGCGTTGATGGCTGTGATCGGACAACCATTGACGAGCTGATCTGAGGCGATCGCATTATTTACCTTGGCCCTGTCCTTGACAGTTCTCTTTACCAAGCGATCGCCCTAAATTGTGTCATTCAACAAAAAAAAATTGGGTCGATAATTTACCTAGATTTTGACAACAATACCTCTGCGCCGGCTGTCTGATTCAAAGGTTCCTTTCCCCTGAGTCAGATCACAATCTTTAAATCTTTGTTAAGGGTTTTTGGAACTTGACTGCCTCCTACCTTACCCTATTTATTATCCTATAGGAAGCTGTAAATATAAATCAGGTCTTAACAAATTTTAACCCAATTTCACCATCTGTTGTAAATCTGCTAAGGTTTGTAAAGCGTCCTCTGGTTCTACCCGACTCAGAGCAAAACCAACATGAACCAAAACATAATCACCCACTTGGGCTTCAGGAACATAAGCCAGACTCACCTCTTTAATTACCCCGCCAAAGCTGACGCGACCTTTTTTTAATAAAGGATCATCTCCCGATATACTCACGAGTTTTCCCGGAACTGCTAGACACATATATTTCATCCCTTGAATGATAATTATTCTCATTTAGGTTGCCAATAGCAACCCCGAGGCTATCTCTAGGCTCTGTGGTAGTTTGATGACAGGCTAACTAAGCATAATCACTGTTAGCAGACCCACCAGCAGAGGCAGAAATTCTTTTAATTATCTTAATACTTTTTTCCGGGGTTTGCCGTTATACTTAACATTTAGAACAGAATGTTGTAATGTTCGACTAACGAAATATTTGGAGATAAACAACCCTACAGTTGTTTTGGGGATTTGTCCCAAAAATGTCCCCAAAATTAGCATGAATTGTCATCAAAATAGAACATCAACCCTGTGGGGATCAATATTGATCATATTTAATAGGGTTGAAATTCTGTAGAAATTACTGTAAAATCACTATGCCCGATTCCACAGAAACCGCCCCAAAATCTGCCAAAAGTAAAGCAGCGTCAAACCATCCCAGTGGCGATAAACGTTTCAAGGTACTGGATATCACCATGAAACGCAGCCAATATAGTCAGGATGCCCTAATCGAAGTGCTGCACAAAGCCCAGGAAGCATTTGGCTACTTAGAAGAAGACGTATTAATATACGTTGCGCGACAACTCCAACTCCCCCTGAGCCAAGTTTACGGAGTCGCCACCTTCTATCATCTATTTTCCCTAAAACCCAGTGGCGCTCATACCTGCGTGGTCTGTTTAGGGACAGCCTGCTATGTTAAAGGCAGTGGAGAAGTCCTAGCAGCCTTAGAAGAAAAAACCGGAATCAAGTCAGGGGAAACCACGCCAGACGGCCAGATATCTATTGTCACCGCCCGCTGTATCGGAGCCTGTGGTATTGCTCCGGCGGCTGTCTTTGATGGGAAAGTTGCAGGTCAGCAAACCCCAGAAATGGCGGTAGCACGACTGCAAAAGTGGCAGGGTTCAGCCGAGGCCTAAATGCCACTTATAACCCCAACTCCATTGAGAGAGGAGAACTAAAATATTATGGAATTGACTGAATTAGTCGAACTAGCCGAAAAGGAACGCAACAACCAAAAAAGTATCCGTATCCACTGCTGCACATCTACTGGTTGTCAAGCCTCTGAGTCCCTAGAAGTCAAAAAGGCGATGGAAGATGCGCTGAAAGAGTCAGGACTTGAGGCGGACGTGCAAATAGTCGGTGTAGGCTGTATGGGGTTTTGCGGACGCGGCCCCATGGTGGAAGTCGAACCTAACGGCATTCATTATGAAAAAGTCACCCCCGAAGATGCCCCATCTATTATCGAAGCGCTGAAAGGCGGGGAAGCGAAACCAGTTCAAGGTGATCCCAATCATCCCTTCTTTAGTCGCCAATTAAAAATCGTTCGGGAATTTAGCGGCAAAATTGACCCGGAGAAAATCGGGGAATATATTGCCGTGGGAGGCTACAGAGCCTTACATCATGTAATTTATGACCTGACTCCAGAAGAGGTAGTGGCAGAAATTACTAAATCTGGATTACGGGGACGGGGAGGGGCTGGCTATCCCACGGGGTTAAAGTGGGCGACTGTGGCTAAAATGCCCCCAGGACAAAAATATGTGATCTGTAACGCTGACGAGGGCGACCCGGGGGCGTTTATGGATCGTAGTGTCTTAGAAAGTGACCCTCACCGTATCCTGGAAGGAATGGCGATCGCTGGATATGCTGTAGGTGCAACCCAAGGCTATATCTACGTTCGGGCGGAATATCCCCTAGCGATCACTAGGCTACAGAAAGCCATTCAACAGGCTAAACGTCAGAGTATGTTAGGTAGCCGCATCTTTGGTTCCTCCATAAACTTTAATATTGATATTCGGGTTGGTGCGGGTGCTTTTGTTTGTGGCGAAGAAACGGCGCTGATTGCTTCTATTGGTGGCGGTCGCGGCAACCCCCGTCCTCGTCCTCCCTATCCCGCCGTTTCTGGGTTGTGGGACTGCCCAACCCTGATTAATAATGTGGAAACCTTGGGTAATATAGCCCCGATTATCCGCAACGGGGCGGACTGGTACAATCAAATTGGTACTGAAAAAAGCAAGGGTACTAAAATCTTCTCTCTGACGGGTAAAATCCGCAATAACGGCCTGATTGAAGTGCCTATGGGTATTACCCTACGCGAAATTGTGGAAGAGATGGGCGGCGGTATTCCGGGCGGTCTGCAAGTTAAAGCTGTGCAAACAGGGGGACCATCTGGCGGTTGTATCCCGGCTCAGTTTCTCGATACCCCAGTAGATTATGAATCTCTGACTAAATTGGGATCTATGATGGGATCTGGGGGCATGGTGGTGATGGATGAAAACACTAGCATGGTGCAGGTGGCTCAATTCTATATGGAATTTTGCCGGGGTGAAACCTGTGGTAAGTGTATCCCCTGCCGTGTGGGTACTGTGCAAATGTACCAGTTGCTTACGAAGTTACTCAATAAACAGGCTACCCCTGCTGATTTGGAAAAACTTAAACAGTTGTGCGACATGGTAAGGGCTACCAGTTTATGTGGCTTGGGAATGACAGCCCCTAACCCGGTTACCAGTACGTTGCAGTATTTCGAGAGTGAGTATTTGGAGTTGCTTCAAACTACTAACGCTAAGGTGGCGGTTCACTGATATTTCACATAGGGAAGCTAAACAGGAAACTAGGAAGCTCAATTAGGAGAATTGATTCATGTTTTGTGAACAATGCGAACAAACTGCCAGCGGTCAAGGTTGCCACCAGTGGGGCGCTTGTGGTAAAGGACCGGATGTAAATGCGGTTCAAGACCTATTGATTTACTGTCTGCGTGGTATTGCGCCTGTGGCTTTGAAGGCTAAGGAATTGGGCATTGATACCCATGCTGTGGATGTGTTTTGCTGTGAGTCGATGTTCGCCACGATGACGAATGTTAACTTTAACCGTAAACGCTTTTACAGCTATATCCGTGAGGCGATCGCCCAACGGGAAAAACTCAAAACCGAAATTCAACAGATGAGCGATCGCCCCATCAGTTGGTCTGTAGCTGCTACCTATCAACCAGACTGGACTGATAGTTTAGTAGCCCAGGGGGAGGAAGTTTCCCGTAACTTTATTGCCGACTCTAGTCAAGACATCGATATCTTCTCCCTCAAACTTACCGTCCTCTACGGTTTGAAGGGCTTGGCTTCCTACAGTTTCCACGCCCAAGAACTTGGTCAGGAAGACGATCGCATTTATAGTTTCTGTCACCAAGCCCTCGCCGCCTTGGAAGAACCTAGTCTCGGTTTAGAAGATTGGGTTAATCTAGCCATGAAAGTCGGGGAAATGAACCTGTTGGCTATGGAACTTCTCGACGCGGGACACACTAACCATTATGGTCATCCTATCCCTACCGTTGTTCCCCTGAATGCAAAGGCCGGGAAAGCCATTTTGGTCTCTGGTCACGACATTAAACAACTCGAAGCCATCCTTCAACAAACAGCCAATACTGGTATTAATGTTTACACCCACGGCGAGTTACTACCCGCCCATGGCTACCCAGTCCTTAAACAAAAATATCCCCACCTTTACGGTCACTATGGCACAGCTTGGCAAAATCAAACCAAGGATTTCGCTAAGTTTCCCGGTGCGATCGTCATCACCACTAACTGTTTGATGCCTCCCCACGAACACTATGAGGATAAATTATTTACCCTCGGTCCGGTGGGATATCCTGACATCAACTATCTCGAAGATAGGGCAAATCTTACCCCAGATTTTAGCCCCGCCATTCACAAAGCCCTGGCTTTAGCTGGGTTTGCAGAAGATGAACCACCCCGTCAGGTAAAAACTGGCTTCGCCCGTAATGCGGTATTAAATGTTAGCGACCAGGTGATTGAGGCGGTTAAACAAGGCAAAATTCGCCATTTCTTCCTAGTCGGAGGTTGTGATGGGGCTAAACCCGATCGCAATTATTATACCGAATTTGTCGATCAGGTTCCCTCAGATTGTGTGGTGTTAACCCTCGCCTGTGGAAAATTCCGCTTTTTTGATAAGGAAATGGGGGAAATTGGTAACATTCCTCGGCTGATGGATGTGGGACAGTGCAATGATGCCTATTCGGCTATTCAGATCGCCCTAGGACTCGCCCAAGCCTTTGATATCGGAGTTAATGAACTTCCTCTATCTATGATTTTGTCTTGGTATGAACAGAAGGCTGTGGCGGTTCTGCTGACACTATTATATTTGGGTATCAAAGATATCCGTTTGGGTCCGACTTTACCGGCTTTCATTTCCCCTAATGTCTTCGCTATCCTATCGGCAAAATACAACCTACAGGCTATTACCACTCCCGAAGCTGATTTAGCCGCCTGTTTAAACTAGAAATAACTGGGAAAATCGCGAATATACAATATTCCCGACTCCCGGTAAGATGTTCCCTTAATGAAAGGAGAAACTATGTCCGTTGTCACCTTAAAAATTGATGGCATTGATGTGGCGATCGAAGAAGGATCGAGCGTTTTAGAAGCCGCCAAAGAGGCGGGGGTGAGAATACCAACCCTCTGCCATGTAGATGGTCTTTCTGATGTGGGCGCTTGTCGTTTATGTCTGGTGGAAATTGCCGGAATTAATAAACTTTTGCCCTCCTGTGTAACTACGGTTGCGGAAGGGATGGAAGTTTGCACTAATAGCCCCCAGATTAAAGAATATCGCAAGATGGTTGTGGAAATGCTATTTGCAGAAGGCAACCATGTTTGTGCTGTTTGTGTGGCTAATGAAAACTGCGAATTGCAAGATGTCGCCGTTGAAGTAGGTATGGATCATAGCCGCTTTACCTACCGTTTCCCACAGCGAGAAGTTGATATTTCTCACCCTCAATTTGGTATTGATCATAACCGCTGTATTCTCTGTACTCGCTGTCAAAGAGTATGTGATGAAATCGAAGGCGCTCATGTTTGGGATGTGGCTTTTCGCGGCCCTGCTGCTAAAATGATTACCGGACTTAATCAACCTTGGGGGGCTGTGGATGCCTGTACTTCCTGCGGTAAATGTGTTGATGCTTGTCCGACGGGTTCCATTTTCCGTAAAGGTGCGACGGTGGCTGAAATGACTCGCGATCGCGCTAAATTAGAATTCTTAGTTAATGCACGGGAGAAACACGAATGGAAAAGATAAGATTTGCTACGGTTTGGTTAGCTGGATGTTCGGGTTGTCATATGTCTTTTTTAGACCTGGATGAATGGCTGATTGAACTATCGGAAAAAGTCGAGGTTGTTTACTCCCCGGTGGGTTGTGACCTGAAAGAATATCCCGAAAATGTTGATGTTTGTTTGGTCGAAGGTGGTATCGCTAACGAAGATAACCTGGAACTAATTAAACAAGTGCGATCGCGCACCAAACTCTTGATTTCTTTTGGAGATTGTGCTGTCACTGCGAATGTTCCCGCCATGCGGAATATGTTGGGTAGCACCGATCATGTACTCAAACGCTGCTATTTGGAACTAGGGGATTTTACCCCACAACTTCCCAGAGAACCCGGTATTGTTCCCGAATTGCTTGAGCGTGTTAGTCCAGTGCATGAAGTCGTAGATGTTGATATTTTTATGCCGGGATGTCCCCCTAGTTCCGATCGCATTAAGGCTACCCTCGCGCCTTTGGTGGAAGGGAAAATGCCGAAAATGGAAGGGCGGGAAATGATTAAATTTGGCTAAGGCTACCCTGTTGTTGACTGACTATAAAATTAATGGTTAGCCCGCAATTATCTGGTTAATTATTGATTGTTGATTCCCTGGAGAGGTGATTTGATACTATGGCTAAGACAGTTGTTATTGATCCAGTGACCCGCATTGAGGGTCATGCCAAAATATCCATATATTTGGATGATGCGGGAGAGGTGGAAGATGCCCGATTTCATGTAGTAGAATTTCGGGGTTTTGAAAAGTTCTGCGAAGGACGACCGATGTTTGAAATGGCCGGAATTACTGCCCGTATTTGCGGGATTTGTCCGGTTAGTCACCTCTTAGCAGCGGCTAAAACGGGGGATAAAATTCTGGCGGTACAAGTGCCACCAGCCGGGGAAAAATTGCGGCGGATGATGAATTTAGCCCAGTTAACTCAGTCCCATGCTTTAAGTTTTTTCCACCTCAGTAGCCCTGATTTTCTGTTAGGTTGGGATAGTGACCCCGCCAAAAGAAATGTATTTGGATTAATTGCGGCTGATCCAGATTTGGCTAGGGCGGGTATTCGTCTACGCCAGTTTGGTCAGACGGTAATTGAACTATTGGGGGCGCGGAAAATTCACGCGGCTTGGGCGGTTCCGGGAGGGGTGCGATCGCCTCTTTCTCAGGAAGGTTTGGAATGGATAAAAGACCGCCTACCAGAAGCCCGCCAAACTACCGAATTAGCTTTAAATTTATTAAAGCGTCTCCTCGATAGTGACTTGGCTTCTGAGGTCGATATATTTGGTAAATTCCCCTCTCTATTTATGGGTTTAGTGGCTCCTAATGGTAATTGGGAACACTATGGCGGACATCTGCGCTTTATTGATAGTGATGGTAATATTGTCGCTGATGGTTTGAGTGAGGATAATTACCAAGACTATTTGGGTGAGGCTGTGGAAAATTGGTCTTATCTCAAATTCCCCTATTATAAACCTCTGGGATATCCTGATGGTATTTATCGGGTTGGACCTTTGGCGCGGCTGAATGTCTGTGATCAAATTGGAACACCCGATGCTGATCGGGAATTGCGGGAATTTCGCGATCGCGCTGGTAGTCGGGTTGCTACTTCTTCCTTCTTCTACCATTACGCCCGTTTAGTGGAAATTATGGCTTGTATTGAGGCGATCGAGGCTTTGGTAGAAGACCCTGATATTACCTCCTCCCGCGTCCGTGCTGATGCCGGAATTAACAACTTGGAAGGGGTGGGAGTTAGTGAAGCCCCTCGCGGCACTCTATTTCACCATTATAAAGTCAATGAAAATGGCTTAATTCAAAAGGTGAATTTGATTATTGCTACCGGACAAAATAACTTGGCAATGAATAAAACTGTTACCCAAATTGCCAAGCATTATATCCATGGTAATGAAATCCCCGAAGGTTTGTTAAACCGAGTTGAAGCTGGTATTCGCTGTTTTGACCCTTGTTTAAGTTGTTCAACTCATGCTGTTGGTCAAATGCCACTACATATTGAGTTACTTAAACCTGATGGCACAATTGTTGATGAGGTTTATCGTAATTAAGTCCGATTAAACACAGAGGCAACCGCTGCTGGTTGCCTCCCAAACCAGCGGGATATTTATTGTTTAACTTGGGTAATAATTGATATGGCAAAACAAAACTTATACCTGTGTATGGGGTCTGCTTGTCACCAAATGGGCGTTTATGAAGTGTTGCCAAAACTTCAGGAATTAATCGCGGAATATAAACTAGAAAGCCGCATTGAACTTAAAGGTTCGTTTTGCTTGGAAACCTGTAGTTCCGGTATTGTCATGAAATACCAAGACCAACACTTTATTAATATCAGCCCGAAAAATATCGAAGATAAATTTATCGGTGAAATTTTGCCGATGATTCAGAATAGTAATTTACCCTTGAATTCATAATGCTAGAAAATCATGAGAATCCCCATTTATGGCGACTGCTTTGGGAATATGACCCTAACGGTTTAATTGCCGTGGATGTCTCCATGAATATTAAAGTTGTTAATCCGGCATTTTGTAACTTTTTTAAGGTCGAGGCTGCCGAGATTATTGGCACTCCCGCTTTTAATTTGTTGGGGAATGTAGACCGCTTCAAAAAAGTTTGGGAAAAAAACCAAATGATGCAGGGGATAGAGGTGGAATATGAGAATCATCATCTGTATTTAAAAGAGGTGATTTTTCCGATTAAAGATGAAAATATCATCGCCTGCATTATGACGGATATTACCTCGGAAATGCAGCGGAAAAAAGAAATCAATGATATCCGGGAACAAACCGTTAAAAAAGTTAACGAAGTGGTTGACAATCAAATGAAAGTTGCCCAAGAAATCGCTGGACTACTCGGAGAAACTACCGCCGAAACTAAGGTTAGTCTTCTCAAAATTATCCAGATGATTAACCAATAGCATATTTTTGTTTACCAAACCAAGTAGTTGAGTCGGCTTATGGGTCAAGATAACTTTTTTGATATTTGCGATCGCCACCTTAATAAAAAAGGCGAAGAACTCTGTGGCGACCAGGTTAAGTTTACCAAAACTGAAACTAAAAGCACCATCGTCCTCTCTGATGGTTTGGGAAGTGGGGTAAAAGCTAATATCCTAGCTACCCTGACTACGGAAATTTTAATCACTATGTTAAATGCTGATGTTCCCCTGGAGGAAGTCATCAAAACTGTGATCGGAACCCTGCCAATTTGTCAAGTTCGCCAAATTGCTTACGCTACATTTACCATTATTCAGATTGACCACCAAAGCAGTCATTTTAAGGTGATTAATTTTGATAACCCCCCTATATTTTATTTTAACAAAGGACGGGTAATTACACTAGATACTAAGACTGAAAAAATCCTCGGTAAAAAAATCATTTCCTCGGAAGGACAGCTACAAAGGGGAGACTTTCTAGGCGCTATTAGTGATGGGGTTCTTTATGCGGGTTTAGGGGATACCATGAATTTTGGGTGGGGGTGGGACAATATCGCTAAATACATGGAAAAAGTGTTTATGACTCAGGCGACTAACTCCCGTAGCATTATTGAACAGGTGATGGCGGAAACGCGATCGCTTTATCGAGATAACATCGGAGATGATGCTACCTTTGTTGGTATTTATGTCCGCAAACGTAACCCGGTCATGATTTTTACAGGACCCCCTTTAGATATTAACAAGGATGAGTTATATGCGGAACGTTTATTAACTTTTAAAGGTCGTAAAGTTATCTGTGGGGGTACAACAGGAAACCTGGTGGCGAATTATATGGGGGAAACTGTGGAAATGGATATTTCCACCATGCGAAAAGATTTACCCCCTATCGGTAAATTAAGCGAAATTGATTTGGTCACTGAGGGAATTTTGACGATTTCTAAAGCTACAGCAGTTCTCCGCCAGTGTAATTGTGATATTACCCGGCTTCCTTCTGACCAAAATGGTGCGGTACTTCTGGCGCGAGAAATTTTAGAGGCTGATTCTATTTTCCTTTTGGTTGGTCAACAGATTAATGAGTTTTACCAAAATCCTCTGCTTCCTAAAAATATCTCGATTCGACGCAGTTTAATTGAAGATTTGGTAAACTTACTCAAACAAAAGCAGAAAGAAGTTACCGTAGAATATTGTTAAATTCCCGGAGTACGGTATCAAAATTGGGTACTTTTAACAGATAATTACGGCTAACTGTACTACTAACATATACGATGGAAAATGTCAAGTCTTTTTTAATTATTGGCTATGGTAATCAGTTAAGGGGTGATGATGGCATTGGACAGGAGGTAGCCAGGCTGGTGGAAGAGTGGAAAAAACCTAATGTGCGATCGCTTTCAGTTCACCAATTAACCCCGGAAATAGCGGAAGAATTAACCCATTTTAACTATGGGATTTTCGTAGATGCTAGTATTACTGGGGAAGTGGTGGAAGTCTCACCCCTGACACCTGATGACTCAGAAACAGTGGTTAACTTTGGTCATTCTATCAATCCGCGATCGCTGCTTTCCTTAGCCAAAACTCTGTATGAATACACACCCCAAGCCTGGCTAGTAGCAGTCCCCGGCGATAACTTTGATTTAGGCGATCGTCTTTCTCCCACGGGAGAACAGGGAGTTAATGAGGCTTTAACGCAAATTAAAATGCTCATCGACACTTATAGCAATACCCGACAAAATGAGGACAGTAATTAAACCCTGAATATACAAATTATAAATTGTCTTTAAATCTGGTTAATGAACTGGCAAATACCAAATTTATCATCAGACAATTTCACCTGTCAGCCTCGATTTTTACCCACAGTTTAGGTGTTAGAAAATAGACTACTGGGGGATTTGAGCAAATACCCAAACAGTTTTTTAATAAATTTTCGGGTGGGTCGATAGCGCCACAAATCTTCGAGCAGCAAATTAATCTTAACATTGCCATAAATTAGGCATTGAGAGTCTTCATAAAACTTCTGCTGCATAAAAGTCATCGGGTCTGAATAAACATCATTAACAAGGAATGGTTTGATTCCCGCCCAATGAATCACACAAGCCTCTTTATGCCAGTCGCGATTCCCAATTTTTCCGTCCTCAAGGGGGAAACGTTGACGCATTTCTTCTTGGGAATAGTTCCACATCAAAACCTGCATTGGTGCAGTTTTCAGATGAATTTTGCCCTCATCTAATGCTCGAAAAATCATGAAATTTAATAGTCCTTGTTCGCCATATTTAAAAACATCAGGGTATCGATTCTTAAACTCCAACAGTTCGGCATATTCAGCCAAGCTAAAAATCCCCCTCTTGCCCCAAAATACCCCAGTGACAAAATAGGGTCGATCTTGATAATTAAAATCAGGGAAGTGCTTTTTCATCCCCTCCAAGTCAAAGAATAAACGCGAAATATCTTCAGCCTTCCAATCCTCCAAATTATGATCAATAATCATGTCATAATGTTCAAGATCCCCAAAATCTAGCACATCCCCCCAGATTATTGTATCCGCATCTAAAAACAGAAAATTCTGCCAAGGACTTTCCCAAAAGGCAATCATTTTAGTCAAGCCCCAACCAAAACTATTTTCCTTTAGAAACGGATGTTTGACCGTCTTTTGATTAATAATCTTAACACCGTAAGTTTTTTCTAAGCTGGTTGTATTAAAATCACCATCAACGATTAAACAGATAGGAACATCCCCGCCAAAGTAGCGAATACTAGCACAACATCCTGCCGCAAAGTGGTAGTCCTTAAAACAACAAGCAATGATAATCCCAAAGTCTTGAATCATGGTAAATAGTTTCTCATCGCAGATTATGGGGGATAGTATAGCATTTTAGGAAGGGTTGGAGAAGGTGCGATCGCTCTCTATTTTGACCTGTCGGCACTGCCTTTGAAACCACCAACGGTAGACTATCCAAGCCTTACCCAGTTGAATCGCTCGACTGCTGACACTCCATTGCCTCTCAATTCCGCTTCTGAAACATCCCATTTTCTACTATTAGAGGCAACCACCATAAATTTTTACATTTCTTAATCAAACTCCCGTCTTTTTCCGTTTTTTTCCGTCTTTTTCCGGCTTTCACATATTCGTATAGTTGGCTTATAATAACTATGAAATTCAATATATCCTCAAAACCAACCATGTGGCGATTCAGAATAGATACAAGCTGGGGAAATCAAGTTAATTAATCTGAATAATTAAGGAGAATTACATGAATTTTCAGCCCGGATATGCCGAAAACCCCGATCCTCGTTGTCCAGTTGTTTTGCTTCTGGACACATCAGGTTCAATGAGCGGTCAACCCATTGATCAATTAAATCAGGGATTAGTCACTTTTCAGCAAGAACTAAGCCAAGACAGCCTAGCTGCTCGGCGTGTACAAGTGGCAATTGTCACCTTTGATAGTTATGTAAATGTCGTTCAAGATTTTGTTGACTTTGATCAATTTAATCCTCCTCACCTGTCAACCACAGGTACAACGGCAATGGGCGAAGGTATTGGAACAGCGCTCAATCTGATCGAATCTCACAAGCAGCTTCTTAGAGCTAATGGTATTGATTATTATCGACCTTGGTTGTTAATGATTACAGATGGCGCACCTACTGATAGTTGGCAAAATGCCGCTCAAATGCTTCATCAATTTTATGCTAATAAAAAGGTGGTTTTTTTTGCCATTGCTGTTCAAGGTGCAGACATGAATACCCTGTCGCAAATCGTTCCCCCCGGATCTATACCTCCTCAACAGCTACAAGGATTAGCATTTAATCAGCTATTTACCTGGTTGTCTAGGTCAATGGGATCAGTATCTCGGAGTCAAGGTAGTGGCGCTCAAGTGGCTTTGCCAGACGCAAGCGGATGGGTAGTTGGCACTTAATTATCAATAGGATTTTATCATGCAGTGGCAAGCAATTGGGTGTAGTGAAATAGGCTCAGGACATATCAAAACAGGTATTCCGTGCCAGGATTTTTGCGGTCATCAAATCATCTCAAATAATCAGGTAACTATTGGCGCTGTTTCTGATGGAATGGGGAGTGCCGCCCATTCTGATTTGGGTGCAAAAATAGCAGTGCAAACAACCCTTAACTGTCTCAATCAACGGGATTGGTTAAATAATTCTATAAATGAGAGTCAAGCCCAAGCCTTTTTTGATGAATTATTGGAAACTGTAGTCAAAGAAATTCAAACTGTGGCTAAAAAAGAAGGCTACTCAGTTAGAGATATGGCTTGTACGCTATTGGCATTTATCGCCACACCTAATTGGCTTGTTGCTATGCAATGTGGTGATGGATTAATTGTAATCCGTCCCCAATCTTCTCAAAATTATCAACTTATATTCCAACCTCAAAAAGGAGAATATGCGAATGAGTATGTCCCGATAACTTCTGCTTCTGCTGATCAGTATATGCAAGTTAAAGTTATTGCTGAACCGATTGATTTTATTTGTGCAGCTACTGATGGCATAGAACATATTTCGTTGATTAAATCTAAACAATGGAAGGCTTATGATAAGTTTTTTGAGCCTGTGGAAACACAAATTATGCGTTCCCATAAAACAGAAGCGGAGAAAAAAAATATTGTCAGTGATTGGCTAAAATCTGATGACATAAATCAAAGAACTGATGATGACAAAACGGTATTACTTTGTATTCAAAATAGTCAAAATCATAACTCTTCATCAGGTCCCATTCAATCATCAAACATCCAACTCAATCCCTCCCCCTCCCCTTCTGCTATTTCTCAATCACCATCTACATCAAGAGATCCCATTGAATCTTTGGAAGATGATTCACTAAATAGCCAACCATCATATAATATTCAGCCAGAATTTGACAAAATCAAGGAAGACATTTATAAATTCACCCAGAATCAGTATCATAATATAGATATAAAATTAAGTTTTAAAAAAAGAATTTTAACAATCTCTGTCATATCCGACCAAAAAGTAGATCAAAAAAATTTCATTGATTTACTGCGACGAATTGACTTTAATGATTATGAATTGCCGATTAAAGAAGTAAACATCAATCATAGAGGTAATCGAAACCATCAATATTGGCAATATAAATTTAGTCTTGATTCTATACAACCTTGGGTAAACAAAATGTTATACATAATCCTAATAGTTATTTTAATGACATTAATCAGCCTTTTGATAAGTATTTTGTCTAATGGATTATTGATGCAAATATTAATGTATATTGTATACAGTTTAATCTTAATCATTAGTGTTGATATTTATGTAAATCAAAGTAGATAGTATTATGAAGTATCTCAAATCTGAAACAACCGGAGAGTTGGTTAGTCTTAACAAAGAAATTGCCAGAGGAGGAGAAGCAATAATTTATGAGACTAGCAAGGCTGGTTTTGTAGCCAAGATATATCTTAAGTCAGCACCCAGTGATACTTGGGATAAACTACGCTTAATGATTAGTAATTCTCCCCAGCAACCAGCTTTAAAAAATGGACATATCTCAATTGTTTGGCCGCAGTGTATTCTCACAGATAAAGGAATACCAAAAGGGTTTTTACTGCCTTATATTAGCAATACATTAGAATTTTCAGTTATATATCATCCTGCTGCTAGAAAACAAAACGCCCCGACTTTTAATTGGTTATACTTACACGCTACAGCTATGAATATTGCGGCTTGTATTTCGTCTATTCATGCCAAAAAATATGTCATAGGAGATATTAATGGTCAAAATATTTTGGTAAAACGAAATACTTATGTTTCTATCATAGACACCGATTCTTTTCAAGTAACAAATCCTCGCAATTCAAAAGTCTATCGTTGTAATGTCGGGGTGGAAGAATATACGCCACCGGAAATGTACGGAAAAAGCTTTCGCGATTTCGATAGGCACGAAGTACATGATCGCTTTGGATTAGCTATTCTAATTTGGCAGTTACTTTTTAACGATCACCCGTTTTCAGGTAAGTGGAATGGCTCTGGTGACCCTCCAAGTTTAGGAGAAAAAATTGCTCAAGGACACTGGGTCTATGGTAAAAGCTCTAAGGTTAAACCTAGTCCCATAACCATATCATTTGATGTGATACATCCTCAGCTACAAGCCTTATTTCGTCGCTGTTTTGATGATGGACATCGCAATCCTTATGCTCGACCTAGTGCATCGGAATGGCAAAATGCTTTAGAAGTGGCAATCAAGGATTTAAAACAATGTTCTGTGGCCGGAGAACAGCATTATTATGCTAGAACCTATGGCAGATGTTACTGGTGTGAACGGAAAGCTCAAATTGGGGTTGATATATTTGAAAATCCTGCCGGATCAGCTTCGCCTAATACCGGAAGTTCATCTTTACCTACTATTATCAAAAATTGCGCTAATTCTAATTTAAATAAACCTACTATTACTCCAAGTTATGGATCACCTAATGTCCCTCCAAGCCCATTGCCTAGGCCCATATCCATATCACCTTTAACTATCCTTCCTACACCACCTGCACCTACTAATCAATTTACCCCCAGCAAACCCACTCATCCATTTGTTCAATGGATACAATTAAAAGTTGCTCAATTTAAAGTATCAAAAACACAAAAGTGGATTGCTGTAGCCTTGTGTATTGTTAGTGCCTCTGTTTATTTCGGTTGGCAATCCCAAATTCAAAAAACAGCTTCGCAATCCTCTGCAAATCAAACGGCGGGGCTAAATTCAGATCCTAAACAAACAATTGTTAGGTATTATCAGTTAGCCACCAGTAACAGAAAAGAGGCTATCAAGTTACTCAGCGACCCTTGGCGACGAAGAGCCGCTCAAAGGGTTAAGGATAATTGGTGGGATTCTGTCCGAAAAGTTGAGGTTTATGCTTTCCAGACTTTTGCTAAAAATAATAGCAAAGCCAAAATTAAAGTGTGGTTGAAATACCACATGAAAAATGGCCAGACTCCCTGTGAAAGCTTGATATTTAATTTAATTTTTGACCAAAATAAAAGTACCTGGCTTATCGATAGTGTAGAACCGAATAGTGTCATCCAAAATCCATACTGTGATGCCAGATAATCTAATCCATAATTCTCAAAATTCACATAAATTTACTCGATCCAATTCTGAACTTCTGGTAAGGGTAAATCTAAGGATTCGGCAATTTGTTCCGGTGTTAAACCGAGTTGACTTAGTTTCTCCACCGCCTTAAATTTAGTCTCTTGCAAGATATGTTCAACTATTT
>Ga0213835_100613_pt1 | contig 30625 bp, 32 predicted proteins | sample SWPATP01_FD_160576 | JGI IMG/M metagenome (GOLD analysis project Ga0213835, IMG submission 160576) | Coastal seawater microbial communities from Marineland, Florida, United States - SWPA TP0 #1 | ecosystem: Environmental > Aquatic > Marine > Coastal | place: USA: Florida | collected 2016-08-05 | reverse complement strand
TGTCGCTGGTACAGCATTGGAGAAAATCTTGGTCTGAGTAGGGTGAAAATTGTTAAAATGTTCCAATACAAAGAAGTTGGCTTTCCCTCTTGCGGCATCACTCAACAGGTTGACAGCAGCAATGGCCTGCGCTTCGGTTTCCACCACATAGTAATTCATGTAGCTTTCCAGGTAATTTTCAATGGTCACCCTGTACCTTTCCTCGGTGGTCAGAATATCAGAAAGTAAGGGTGTGTCTTTGGACCAATTGGGACTTTTCTTTAAAAATTTTATTGCCTCGGGAAATCCTTCCAGGTTTTCGACCAATGATTTGGTCAGGTTAAACTCATTTTGTTTGGCATCCAGTTTCCTGGAAACTATGGTCACCTCTTCCCGGATCATCTCAATCACGCGATTGGCTTGTTCAATTTTCTGGAATTGATCTTCCTCTTTCGCCTTAAGAACAGCAAGTTCATTCGTTTTTTGATCCAAAGCCTCTTTTAAATCAAGTATTTTATCCTCAAAATCAGCGAGGTTAGTCACTTGACTGCTGTCATCTGAAGTGGTTTTTTCCAATTCCTGCTTCAAAGTGGAAAGCTGTATTTGTTTGATTTCCTGATCTTTGGAGAGTTGGTAGACGCGGTCTTTTTTTAGGGTATAATCTTTGGATAGTACCCTTTGTCTTTCTTGAATGGTTGACTGCTCTGCCTTTTTTGCCTCATAGGTATTTCTTAACTCCTCTACAATAAGCTCTTGCTCATTCTGTATTTTTTGGGCAGATTCCTTTTCTTGTTCCAAGGAACGGATACTAAAACCCGCACGCTCATTGGATTTGCGGTCAGCATCAATTTGTTCTCTCAGTTTTTGTGACCGGTCTTCAAGGAACCTAAGCCGTTCATTTTTGATCTTTTTGTCACTTTCAAACTGTCTGATTTTATTGACATGTTCGTTCAGTGTCCTTTGACGGGAGGCCAGTAGCTTTTCTTTTTGGATCAAATCAGATTTGCTTTGCTCCAATTGGGCTTCTTTTTCTGAAATTTTCGTTTGAAGGGCCAGTTTTCTATCCTGTTCTGCCTGGACTTGCTGATGCAGGTTGATTAAAGATGCGGAATGTTTCTCGACTGAGCGTTTGGCCAAATTGATACTGGCTGCTTTGTATTCTTTCTTGACTTCAAAATACCTGGCGGTCTGTTTGGCCTGTTTCTCTAAACTTTTAAGATTTTTCTCTATTTCAAAAAGTACATCTTCCACCCGCTCCAAATCAGCATCGGTATCTTCCAGTTTTCTGAGTGTTTCCTTTTTTCTGGTTTTAAACTTTGAAATACCGGCCGCTTCTTCAAAAAGATCTCTTCTGGAGTTGTTTTTATCGTTAAGCAGCTCATCAATCATCTTCAATTCTATGATGGCGTAGCTGTTGGAATTAATCCCGGTATCCATGAATAGATTGGTGATATCTTTCAATCTACAGGCAATGCCATTGAGCAGGTATTCACTTTCCCCACTGCGGTAATACCGGCGGGTAATGGTGACATGGGTATATTCTGTGGGGAGTAGGTTTTTGGTATTTTCAAAAGTTAAAGATACCTCAGCCATGTTGGTGGGCTTTCGGTTTTTTGTACCGTTAAAAATCACATTTTCCATTTTGTCGGAGCGCAACATTCTGGATTTTTGCTCCCCCAACACCCACCTGATGGCATCCACAACATTGGATTTTCCGCAGCCATTGGGTCCAACCACACCGGTAATTCCTTTGTCAAAATGGATGACCATGCGATCACCAAAACTCTTAAAACCTTTGATTTCTAGCTTACTCAGCAGCATCCTACAGCAATTGAAAATGTATAAGCAACAAAATTAACCTATTTCATAAATATACCAAGTATTGCCAAGGACAGGCTTTTTATTTATCTTGCAGTAAAAATAACAGAACCGTGGACGCAGGAAACATTATATATCTCATCGCAATTATTCTCTATTTTTTATTTACCGTATTAAAAAAACCTAAAAAAGATGAGGTGGAGAATACCGGGAGCCCTGATAATCAACAGGAGCAAAGAAAACCTGTGTCCTTCGAAGACCTCTTAAAAGAAATCCGCCAGGGTCAACAGGAGCGGGAAAGAGATTTCCAACAAAGCGGACAAGGCAAAGGGGTAGAAGAGCGGCCAACTGTCCAAAGCAGGACCTTTGAAAGGCAAGAGAGACGCTATGAACCTGCACAAATCAACCAACCTAAAGCTTACCAAAAATTTCAAGGAGAAGTCTCTGATAAAGCTCTGCCCAAAATAAAAACGCTGGACGAGCAAGTCTCTTTGTCTGCATCCATTGAGGGCATCAAGTCCACTTTAAAATCAGAAACTACTGAAAAACGGGTCAGAAATAGTAAATATGCAAGACTCTTAAACAATCCCAATTCAGTGAAGGATGCTGTCGTACTCAGCGAAATCCTAAATAGGAGGCATTTCTAAATTGACTTTGCACAATTTTTAAAAGATTCTTTTTTCATTTTCAAACAATGGTTTTGGGTAGGGGTTTATTAGTTTATTAATCATACAAATACATATTCATAACAAATCATAAAATGATAAAAAATCTTACTGACGTACAGACCGGAAGGCTATCTGCAGAGCGGAGAGACTTTCTAAAAAAATCAGGCAGTTTAGCAATCATGTCTGCCTTTGGCGTATCATTTTTTACAGCATGTTCCGACGATGAAAGACCTAATAGGGTTGTAACCCCACCTGCTGACTCCACAGGAATTAACGTACAGGGGACTACCATCACAGTAAACCTGACCCAAGCCACAGCTTTGGCAAACACCGGGGGATGGGCGCTGATTTCGGCTGCAAAAGTTCTAATAGTCAATGTAGGAAATGGAAAATTCAGCGCCTTAACATCCGTATGTACTCATGCGAGATGTGACAACAGTTGGACATTTACCAATAATGTATTCACTTGTACCTGTCATGGTTCCCGCTTCAATACAGAAGGTGCCGTGGTCAACGGTCCTGCCCTTCAGCCATTGAGGAGTTTTCCAACAGAGGTAAATGATAATGTCCTTACAGTCGACTTCGGATGAGGTTTTTGTATATCTTTTTATTTTGTTTCATTTTTTTTTTCCTTGCAGAAAAGGGAATCGCGCAGGAGTATTTGACTGAAAGAGGGAAGGTGCTTTTTATCTCAAAAGCGCCTATGAGTGAATTCACTGGAGAATCCAGTCAATTACAGGGACTAATTGATATGGATAAAAATTTACTGGACTTTTACCTGGACCTGAATACTTTAAAGACTGGTATAGGGTTGAGGGATAGGCATATGAGGGAAAACTATTTGGAAACCAAAAAATTCCCTTTCGCTGAGTTCACCGGGCAAATCCAAGAGATTCCGGATTTAAAAACTGGAGAAACAGTGGAAGTCAAAGCCAAAGGGAGGTTTAAAATTCATGGAGTAGAAAGAGAAATTGATGTTCCTGGAACCATCAAAAAAAAATCTAATAATGAATTGGCTTTGAAAGCAGAGTTCAAAGTATTGCTCGGTGATTATAATATTGCAATTCCTAAAGTTATGTTCTATGAATTAGCAGAAGAGCAAATCGTAAAAATTGATGCTGTACTTAAGATAAAATAAACACAGGATGAAGAAATTTTTGACAGTAATGTTGGTATGCTTCGGGTATTCTCAAAGTTCATTTGCACAATTAGAGCGGAAATTGGCGACAGAATCACAAGAAGTAGATCTGATTTTTCATGCACCTAGGCATATCAATTTGCTGACTGTGGAGCCCCTAGATGAAAAAACGCTTCATTTTGCCATCATGCATACATTCGGAACCCTTGATGGTGGCATCCAGAACCTATTCGGATTGGACAACGGGGCAGTCATTCAATTTAGTTTTGAGTATGCCCTTCACAGGAATTTTTCCTTGGGCATGTCAAGACAAAGCCGGGATAAAATGTATAACCTTTATGGGAGGTATCATTTGCTAAAGCAAACCCAAGATGACCAAATGCCGATTTCTTTGTCCTTTATGGGGGCAGCGGGAGTGAATACTTCCAATTATCAGTTTCTTCAAGAAGACAATCCCAATTTTGCGGACAGGAGCAGTTTTGCTTTCCAATTGATGGCTGCAAGAAGGTTTTCCGATAAAATCAGTCTACAAGTATCACCTATGATGGCTTACTTTGTGGATCCTAACCCCATTTTTCTTGTTCAAGGGGATCAAAACCTGTATCTGGCGCTGGGATTTAGTGGAAAGTATAAAATCAGTGGCAAAAGTTCTCTAACCATGCAATGGATACCCAATCTGAACAATGACCTGCGCAATAACTTGGGTCTTGGAATTGATTTAGAAGCCGGAGGACATGTATTTCAGATGTATTTTGTCACTTCCCAACTCTTGAATGAGCAATACCTCCTGGCCGGAGGGAATGGAACGCCAGGTGAACAGTTCAGGTTGGGCTTCAATGTTAACCGCGTATTTGCCACTGGAAAAAGAAAATCCAATTGGTAAAAAAGAAAGTCAATTACTGTCAATTTTTTTCTTTTTGCGTAGAAATTGCTTTATTTTCAGACTTTGACATAAAAAATGATGGCAAAGTCGAACAGTATTGAGCAGCAAAAAATTTTAAGGGTATTTAAGCTAATCAACCTCTTAAGGGGTAATATTGGAAAGCCCGTTCACCGCTTAGCGGAAACCTTGGAGACAGACCCAAGGACCATTTACCGTTATTTTAAATTGCTGGAGGCGCTTGGGTTTGAAATTGAAAAGAAGCATTCCAAATTCAGGATTGTGGATAGGGTGGAAAACCCGCAGGACTTTGCTTATGGTACTTTCAATGAGGAGGAAATTCTTTTTCTGAATGGCCTGTTGCAAAAAAACAGTAAAAAGAATTTACTCAAAGACAGTATCCTGCAAAAAATCAATATCCGTTCGGATTTTAGACACAGCGTTAACAAGTTGTTCAATGCGAATCTTGGTATTTCTGTGGATTTGATCTCTCAAGCCATCAAGGATCAAAATCAGGTAATCCTGAAGGATTATTATTCTTTAAACTCTGATGCTGTTTCGGATCGGTTGGTAGAACCGGTGGCTTTCAATACCAATTTTGACTCTATTTATGCGCTGGAAGTGGAAAGTCAGGAAATGAAACTTTTCAAGGTGGAGCGGATAGGTGAAGTTATGGTAACTTCTTTTCCTTTTAAATTTCAACCCTTACATAGGCCATTAGAGCAAGGTTTATTTGGGTTTTCCGGAAAAAGCCAGTTTTACGTGCACCTTAAATTGAGCAAAAAAGCTTATCACTTGATGATGGAAGAATATCCTGATGCCAAGCCCTTGACTTATATCAAGAACAGGAATCAATATTATTTTGAAGGAAAAATCCCCCAATTACCTGGTTTGGCCAGGTTTATTCTAGGCCTACCAGGTGAAATCAAAGTCCTGGAGGGGGAGGAGCTGAAAGAATATCTGAGAAAACAGGTTGAAAAGCTTACGATTTGAGATTTATAGAGTAAAGCTTTATTTTAATAGTGTAAAAGTCAAGGGGTTTTAATATCAGCGTATGGACAATCAAGATATCAGGTGGAAACAAAGGTTTGAGAATTTTGAAAAGGCCTACTTTCAACTTAAAGAGTTCATTGAAAAAAAGAGTTTAAACAAGTTTGAAGAACAGGGTTTGATCAAATCTTTTGAATATACATATGAATTATCATGGAATCTGATTAAGGACTACCTTGTTTATCAAGGAACTGTTGGAATTACTGGAAGTAGAGATGCCATAAGAAAAGGATTCAATTTGGGCTTAATAAATAATGGTGATGAATGGATGAAAATGATCGAGGATAGGATTCTGACAGTGCACACCTACAATGAAGAAACTGCAAATGAAATAAGTCACCGAATTAAGAATCAATATTATTCACTTTTTACCGATTTTTACATCAAAATGAAAGGGTTATGAAGATGTTTGGACTAAAAAAAGAACTAATTAATAGTTTTAATAATATTTTCACCAAATATCCTGAAATTGATGAAGTATTAATATATGGTTCAAGAGCAAAAGGTAACTTCAGAGAAGGTAGTGATATTGATATTTCGCTAAAAGGAGCTAATGTAACTGAAGAGATTCGGTCTAGTGTTTGGTTAGACTTGGATGATTTAAATTCACCGTATTTGATCGATCTATCCATTTTCAACAAAATAAGCTCGCATTCTTTAAAAGAGCATATTGAGCGAGTCGGTAAAACCTTTTACAAGAAAGGTGAAACCATAGCATCTGTTCATGAATAAAAAAAGGCTGTCCCTAAAAGGTACTCCAATTTTAGGTTGGAATTCCATTTAGAAACAGCTCTGAAATACTTTCAAAGTCAGTTGAGATTATCCTTGGTGTTCATCCCTCAAAAGATCATTAACGGTTTTTACTGGATTAAAAGTGATCAACGGAACTTCCACAAACACCGTATTCCAACCTGCCATAGAACCATTCCAAAGACCTGGCAGTTCCTGGGCTTTTAACTCCCTGCCACTTTTTGATTTTTCGGTGATAAAACCTGTTCTCATATCCCTGAATTGGAGCAGGTCGAACTTCTGACCTTTGAAATCTTTGGTCGCACAAACCAAATCCACAGGATTAAAGTGGGTTGAAGACTGAAGGATTTCTTTCTGCTTGGCATCGGAAAGATCTATTTGCGCAGTTTCAGCGATTTGTAAGGAGGTGGATCCATCGTCTTCCTTCACCCAAAACGGTCCTCCGCCAGGTTCGCCGGTATTTTTCACCATGCCACAAATCCTTAGGGGTCTGTTCAATTTACCATACAGGTAGCACGCTTTTTCATCCCAATCCATGGCATCATAGCTTTCAGGGAGCTTACCATGGCAATCCTCAAGAAATACTTTTTCGGCAAATTGAACGGCTGACTCATTTTTTTCAGCATCCAATCGCTTTAATGCACCGAATACCTTTTCCTGTATTTCCAACAGCAAACCGCCAATGGCCATTTTATAATCTTTGGTGGTTGATTTCAACCTGTCCGGAACGACATTATCAATGTTCTTAATAAAAATGACATCCCCATAGATATCATTCAGGTTTTCCAATAATGCCCCATGCCCAGCCGGTCTGAATAGAATACTTCCATCATCATCTACAAAAGGGCTGTTGTCCATATCCACAGCAATGGTATCCGTTGACTTTTTCTGCTGGGAATAACTTACCTCAAACTTGACATTAAATTCCTTTTCCAGTTTGGGCTGAATGGAGGCTACTTCCGCTTTAAATTTTGCTTCATGCTCAGGGGACACCGTAAAATGCAACCTTACTGTTTTTCCCATACCCACAGCATAATGATACCCTTCTACAAAATGCTCATAAGTTGGCGTCCTGTCATGATCGGTATAATGATGAAATTTGAGTAATCCCTTTGGGAGTTGTCCATAATCCAGTCCCTCTTCCTCCAATAAACGGGATACAATGCCTTGGTAATCCTTTTTCTCCAGTGCTTCTGCCAAACTGCTGCCGGAAGCTTTTAAGCTGGCGTCTAAGTCGGAATAAAAAGCAAAACGGTTAATTTGTTGGATAAACTTCTTTACAAAGGCACTTTTTTCTATATCTCCATCTCCTTCCAGAAATGCAAAAAGATCTTTAAACATCCGGGAGGCAGCTCCACTGGCAGGAACAAATTTCACCACATTTTTGGTGGCTGCCTTTACTGGATAAGTATCTCTAAAATAATTGATTTCTGTTTCTGTGAGCGCCTTAATGCCATTTCCAATGGTCGCTGCTTCTACAATGGGAAGAAATGGAAAACCTTCCTTGAAGTTTTGGAGCTGCTGATTCACTTTATCCAGAGACATTCCCTGTTCAATGATCTGATTTTCTAAATCTTTGTTCATGGTTGACGTTTGGGTTTAATTGGTTTTAAAAACCTGAATATATCATAAAATACTAAATTTTATTTTTTCGCCTGGTCTTTTTTGGCTCAAAACATTTAAGGAAACATTATCTATTTGAAGAATTCGGGGATAACCGCCTGTCACCTGAGCATCCCGCATCAGCAGCAGGAGTTTTCCCGAAGGGGTCAATTGAACTGTTCCCGGATAAACCGGTGCAGTAAGTATACTGGGCAGTTCGTTGGCTATTTCCTCATTCAATTGATAAGCCATCCTGTTGACCAAATCGGATAAGGTGAAGGCTTTTTTAAGGATTCGGTTTTGCAAAAGTTTGGGTAGGATGGACCACTCCGGGCCAGGATAGGCAGCTATTTGTGAAGTTCTGTACCAATCGGAACGTACTTTTGCCTGTGAATCAACGGGGGGATAGAACCTTTCTTCTTCTGATAAATAACAAATGGAGTCATTTTTATGAATCCTGTTTCTTGGGGTAATTTCAGGATACCAACTTTTACTTCCAGCTACTTCCTCGGTCTCAAAGCCTCCCTGGATTCCCATATATAGCCATTGACCTTTCCTGAACTTGCCGACTTTTAAGCGATCTTCCTCTTGAATGTCAATAACCTGCCCATTTTTAATGTTTTTTTTATCATTCAAAACCAAATCTGCTTCAGCACCTGCGAATACAATTCGGGTCTGTCTTTCAAATACCATTTCAGGTCCAAGATTGGACATTTCCAATACGGCTGCTCCTTTCGGGTTGCTCAAAATAAAATTGACCTGCGCCAAAGAATACCTATCCATCGCTCCAGAGTAAGGAACCCCATATTGAGCCAAATCAAAGCGCCCAAGATCCTGAATGGAGGTCATCAAACCAGGCTTGATAAAATGAATATAGGAAGGGATTTTAATCATGCTGTAAATGGTAATTTCCCAGTTCTGAAAGCTCTTGGATAGCTTTAAAGCTATCCACATCAATCGACACAAACCTGACACAATCTCCAACCTGAATTTGTACAGGCGGGTCAGATGTTATATCAAAAAGTGGAATGGGACATTTCCCAATGGCGTACCAACCTCCTGGACTTTCCATAGGATAGATGCCGGTTTGATGTCCGCCAATAGCCACGCTTCCTTTTGACATAAGCCGGTCGGGTTTGCTTTTTCTTGGGGTAAAAAGGCTTGGATCTAAGCCTCCCAGGTACATGAACCCTGGAAGAAATCCATAAAAGTGTACGATATAGTGTCCTGAAACATGCCGTTCAACGATTTCTTCTTGGCTCATTTTATGAATTTTGGCCAATTGGGCCAGATCCCTTCCAAAATCCCCACCATAAGCTACTGGAAGCTGCCAAGTCTTTTTAGAAAGGGCTATGGACGACTTTTGGAGTGTTTTGAACTCTTTTATCAGGTCCCTGCAGTCTTCTTCTGAAATACCAATATGTAATCGAAGTGAAAGACTATGATAGCCTTTTCTGATTTCCTTTATCCCTTCACCATAGGTTTTCAGCAGGTATTGACTCACTAGATCGAGCTCATGAAGGATCTCTTCTGAAATTAGGGGCGGCCAACTGAACTCAACCAGTTTATCGTGGATTCGGAAGCATTGGATTTCCATTTTTAAAAGGTAAGGCTTTTCCGAATGAGTTTCAAGATTTCAAGGGCTTTTGGATTATCTCCATGGATACAAAGTGTATCAGCATATATGGAGATAAACAAACCGGAAAGGGTTTTTATTCTTTTTTCCTCTATAATACGCTTGACATGTGCCAATGCTTCTTCTTCATCGGTCAAGACTGCCTTGGGCTGGGTCCTGCTTACTAAAGTATAATCTTCATTATAATTCCTGTCTGCAAAGACTTCCAACATAACCGTAATCCCTCTTTGCCTGGCAATTTCTTCAATGATAGAATGGGGTGGGCAATACAGCACATAATTAAAGAAATTTTCCTCCATCAGATCGCAAAACATAAGTGCCAGTTCATGGTTTTTTGCCAATTCATTGTAAAGGGCTCCATGTGGCTTAATGTGGTGAAGGGGATATTTTTCCTCTTCACAGATTTTAATAAGCGTCTGTATTTGATGGATGACCTGCGCTTTCAAGACTTGGATTGATATATCCATAACCTTTCGGCCAAAATGTAGTGTATCGGGATAGGAAGGATGTGCCCCTGGTTTAACCTTAAATATTTTGGCCAAGCGGACGGTATGTCTCATACTCTCTACATCTCCGGCATGTCCCCCACAGGCGATGTTACAGCTGTCCAAAAACGGCATCAACTTGGCATCGTTGTCCAATCCTTCACCCAGGTCACAATTTATATCCATGATTGATTTTTTGATATGCTAAAATAGGCTTTATTTCTATTTACTGATGGGAGGAAATAAAACTTTTGGTCAATTAAAGACCTTGTCCACTTTTCACTTAAATGACTAAATTTGTTAAAACTCAATTGCACTATGTTTGAATATAATCCTGAAAAACACTATCCAAAAGAGACCGAAAGCAGGGTGGTCATCCGCTTTCAGGACTGTGACCCTTTGCAACATCTCAACAATGCCAAGTATTTTGACTACTTTTTCAATGCGAGAGAGGATCAGGTTCCAAAGCTTTATGGATTGGAAATGATTGACATGATCCAAAAATACAAAGCAGCCTGGGTGGTTTATAACCATAATATTTCTTATGTGCGACCGGCAAGGGTGGGAGAATGGGTAAGAATCATGAGCCGCATATTGTGGTACAATCACAATACAGTGGTTTTGGAATATTACATGACAGACGATTCCAAAAAAGAATTGAAAACAGTATTGTGGACCACTATGCGATATGTGACCGTTAAAGAAGGAAAATCCACCGACCATGAAGGGGCTGTTCTGGATTTCTTAAAAGCTACAAGTGAAGACTTGGATATCAGCCAACTTTCTATTGGAGCAAGGGTAAAAATACTCAAGCAAAAATTAGCGGAAGGTTGAAAATTGATCGATATAATAACAAGACCTGTACATTTACGTACAGGTTTTTTTGATTTAAAATAGGGTATGAAAATCTCTGAATTTTTTTTAAAATTAATTTTTCCTAAATCTTCACCTAGAGGCAACCTTCTGTTTTTTAAAGTTCCGCCTGTTTTGGCTTAAAACTGTTCGGCATTAAAACACATGGACAGTGAAATGTCCTTTAGCAAGACAGATTTTTTTAATATTAGAAAAGGGCCTGATTGTATTTTTTTTTAATCAGCGTGGCTTCCCTGCCTTTTTAACCAGCTAAACAGTGGTTTGTTTTTTTTTGGTACAAAAGATGAAACATAGACTGATACCAACTTAAACAAACCACAAAAATGAAAAAGATTTTAACAATGGCATTGATCGCTGCACTAGGATGGGGCGGTTATGCAAACGCAGCAAATGAAAACCTTGAAGCAATGACAGAGGTCAAAAACAGCAATAACAAGGTTAAGGTAATCCTTAAAGAGGGATTAGGAAAAGTGAGGTTAGAGGTACTCGACCTTAAAGGAAAAAAATTGCATCAGCAAACGGTTTTTGTTAAAAATGATGTGATGGTTCCCTATGACCTTTCAGAACTTCCTGTTGGACAGTACCAGCTTAAAATTGAGTCTGGATCAAAAACATTGTCCGGAGAAGTGGCCACATATGATATTGAGAGGAAACTGACCAAATCAGAACTGCCTCTGATGGCTTACCGGAAAGATATGGACAATGGATCTGTAAAGCTTACTGTGATTGGATTGGAAGACCCAGAAGTGAAGGTAAGAATCATGGACAAATCAGGAAAAGAAATATTCGAGGAAAAAATCCATCAGGAGAAGGCTTTTTCAAAGATTTACCACTTGAAGCAAATCCGAAATGAAGACGTTAGCATTCAGGTAACTGATGCATCCGGTAGACAAAGGATACTTTAATGAACTTAGTAAGTTAATTAAAATCAAATTACAGACAGCCAATACAAGTTTTATTCCCAATAGGTGAAAAAGCTCCATAGCAACTGTCTGTAATTTTGCTTTTAAGATCATATCAAAATTTATTTCGGTTATTGGTCAATAAATTTTAAAAAACCAAAATCTTATACTTACATCCTTCAAATGGAATTTGAATTTATACCGCAATTTTATAGTTTATTGATATTTTCACCTTATCCATAAATTTTTTTATTTACCTCAGTTAAAAAACTTTAATATTCATATTCGCTATTAATAATTTACAAAATACCAACCTAAAAGACATTACAACGTAAATCATCGTAATTACGAACCAACTTAAAATCTACCATAATTATGAAAGCTTTATTTGCATTCGTTTTCCTTTTAGGGCTCAGCTTAAGCGAGGCCCACGCATCAGATGAAAATATCAATTTCAGTGAGATGACAGCGGTGAAGTCATTTGATCAGAAAGTGCGCGTTGTACTTCAGGAGGGCATTGGAAAAGTCCGTGTTAGCATTTTGGATGAAAATGGCAGGTACTTGCATCAAAGCAGGGTCAATGCAGACAGAAATTTGGTTGTACCTTTCAACTTATCCCAGCTACCAGAGGGAAAGTATCAGGTAAAAATTAAACAAAGGGGTGGTCAGGAGCAAAAAATTATCCATGAGGTAATCAGTAAACCCAATCCCATCATGGAGAAGCCTTTGATCGCATTTAAGAGAATAATTGATGATCGCTCTTTTGAACTTACTGTAGTGGGATTGAAGGAGCCAGGACTTAGGGTACAGATCGCCGATGTTTTTGGAAGGCCAATATTTGACCATACAGTAGACCATCCAGAAGCTTTTTCAAAAATTTACCGCATGAAAAACAAAGATTTGGAAGGAGTTTCTGTACGACTGACAGATACTTTGGGAAGGACAAGATCATTCGTTTTATAACCTGAATAAACCAATGACAAATACCCTGGGTAATCAAGCTCAGGGTATTTCAGTTTTTTTACATTATCGGTTGACCGAAAAATTCTTTTTTTTACCAATTTTAGCCCAAACAAAAATATAATTAAATCATGAATGGATTGAACAGGTTTATAGCCCTTTGGCTTTTTTGCTTTCTAAGTATCGGAATCGTCTTTGCCCAGGAGAAAGTTAATTTGGAAATGATGCACCGCATTAAGGCGGAGGGCATAGGCAACTCTCAGATTGAAGACCTATCCTTTTATTTGACAGATTTTCTTGGCCCCAGGTTATCTGGTTCCACCAACCTGAGAAATGCCAGGGAATGGACTGCTGAGAAATTTAAGGAATGGGGGTTGAACAATGTGAAAATTGATGAATATGGAGAATTTGGCCGTGGCTGGGATGTAAAAAAATCCTATATCGCCATGACGGCACCATATTATGCCCAAGTGATCGGTTATCCAAAAGCTTGGACAAACGGAACCAATGGCCCGGTAAATTCAGAAGTCATCTTGCTTGAAATCAATTCAGAAGCAGATTTTGATAAATACAAGGGTAAGCTAAAAGGAAAAGTAGTGACCACAGCATCGAACCTCACGCTAAGTCCCGCTTTTGAAGCAGAAGCAAAAAGATGGACGGATGAGGAATTGGAAGCCAGAAAGGAAATCACCATTGGTGGAAGCGCTGGGAGGTTTACACCTGAAATGTTGGCACAATTCCGGGCTCAAAGGGAGTTGGATCAAAAACTTACCAAGTTTCTATTAGAGGAAGAAGTTGCACTAAGGTTGACGGGGACAAGAGGAAACTTTGGAACTGTATTTCATACCAGAGCAGGTTCATTTAGTACAGATAAAGTACCAACAGTCCCCGAATTGGAAATTGCGGCAGAACATCATGGAAGGATATTCAGGCTATTAAAAAAGGGAATTCCTGTGGAAATTGAAGCAGAGGTTGCGGTTGATTGGCTGGATGATGATTACAGAGGTTACAATGTATTGGCTGAAATTCCAGGAACAGACAGAAATTTAGGTGCTGAAATTGTGATGCTGGGCGCCCATTTGGACAGTTGGCATGCTGGAACAGGAGGCAATGACAATGCCGCTGGGGTTGCGGTGATGATGGAAGCGATCCGTATCCTAAAGGACTTAGGTTTCCAACCCAAAAGGACCATTCGAATTGCACTGTGGGGTGAGGAAGAGCAAGGGCTGTTTGGTTCCAGAGGTTATGTGCAGAAGTATGTGGCAGACAGAAATACCAAAGAGAAAAAAGCAGAATGGAACAAAATCTCTGCCTATTATAACTTAGACAATGGCTCAGGCAAAATCAGAGGCATTTATCTGGAAGGCAATGACATGCTGATCCCTGTTTTCGAAGAATGGTTCAAACCTTTCCATGAAATGGGGGCCAAAACCATCACCAGAAGAAATACAGGCTCCACTGACCATGTGGCTTTTGATGCGGTAGGTATCCCAGGCTTTCAGTTTATACAGGATCCCATTGATTATGGAAGAGGTTACCATACCAATATGGATGTTTACGAAAGAATGCAATTTGCTGATATGACCCAAGCGGCAGTCATCATTGCTGCTATGGTTTACAATACCGCACAAAGGGAGGAAAAACTTCCAAGAAAACCTTGGAATTGATCTCTTTCCTTAAATAATATTTGGGCTGCATAAGGGGACAAAGGAGGCCAACTTATGCAGCCTTCTTCTTTAATAAAATGGAGCAGCATCAAAAATAAATTGGTCTATATGTCTATTTTTCCTAATTTTATAAGCGAAACTGATTGAAAATATCTTTCAATCAGGATTTAATTTTGAAAGTTTGTAAACCCAAAGACCAATATGTATTCTGTTATCCGAACAATTTTCAATGAGGAACACGAGATGTTCCGTCAATCCATAAAAGATTTTATTGCAAAAGAGATCAGTCCCTACAATGCGGAATGGGAAAAAAATAAAATGGTTTCCCGTGAATCCTGGAAAAAATTAGGGGACAACGGTTTTCTATGTATTCAGGCACCGGAACAATATGGTGGTCTAAATATTCAGGATTTCCGTTACAATGCCATATTGGTTGAAGAATTAGGATTGAGTGGTTGCTCTGGCCCTGCTATTGGTTATCCACTTCATAATGACATTGTATTCCCTTATATCCTGCATTACGGCACCGATGAAGCCAAAGCCAAATATATTCCCGGCATGATCAGTGGGGAATTGATTTCTGCTGTGGCCATGACAGAACCGGGTGCTGGCAGTGACTTACAGGGCATCCGTTCCACTGCAGTGGATAAGGGTGATCATTTTTTGATTAATGGATCCAAAACTTTTATCACCAACGGATATTTGGCAGATGTAGTGGTGGTAGCAGCCAAAACTGACCCGAATTTGGGTGCTAAAGGGATCAGTTTATTCATTGTTGACAAAGATATGGCCGGCTTTTCCAAAGGCGTTCCATTTGAGAAAGTAGGACTTCACGCTCAGGATACCTGTGAGTTGTTTTTTGAGGATGTAAAGGTTCCGAAGGAAAACCTGCTCGGTAAAGTAGGAGAAGGCTTCAAATACCTGATGACAGAGTTGGCACAGGAAAGGTTGATTGTGGGATTGGCTGCTGTAGCATTGGCTGAATCAGCCTTTTTATCCACTTTGGAGTATGTACAGCAGCGCAAGGCATTTGGGAAAAGTATTTCCGATTTTCAAAATACCCGGTTTAAACTGGCCGAAATGGGAGCAAAGCTGGAGCAGGGCAGAATGTATGTCGACCAATTGGTCACCTTGCACAATGAAAAGAAAGTAGATTCGGCAATGGCTTCTTCCGCCAAGTATTTACTGACTGAATTGCAGTGTTGGGTATCTGATGAATGCGTACAATTACACGGTGGCTATGGTTATATGTGGGAATACCCAGTGGCAAGGGCCTTTGCCGATGCCCGTGTTCAAAGGATTTACGCCGGAACCAATGAAATCATGAAAGAGTTGATTGTTAGAAAATTATTGAAATAAAAGCGAAAAGCTTTTCAAATAAAACCACTTTTCTTCTTGGGGAAAGTGGTTTTTCGTTTTATTAAAAAACAATAATCATTTATATTTCGTCAGCTTATTAATAAATCCAAAATCAACCCATAAAATAATCGACTTATGCATAATTTTCCTTGGTTCAAGTTTTATCCATCTGAGGTGGATTCAGAAGTTAATGTGACCGCTTACAGTTCGGTCGTCAACCTTTTTGAAGAAAGTGTTAAAAAGTTTGGAAATGCCATAGCCTATGAATGCATGGGTAAAACCATCACATTTAATGAAGTGGACCAACTTTCCAAGAAATTTGCTTCCTACCTTCAGAATGACCTGAACATGAAAAAAGGGGACAGGGTGGCCATTCAGATGCCCAACTGTCTTCAATATCCCGTAGCCTTGTTTGGAACACTTAGGGCAGGAATGGTGGTAGTGAATACCAACCCCCTATATACGCCAAGGGAAATGAAGCACCAATTTGAAGATTCAGGGGCAGATGCCATTGTCATTGTGGCCAATTTTGCCAATAACTTGGAAAAGATTAGGCATGAGATCCGGGCAAAGCATGTAATTGTGACGGAGTTGGGTGACATGTTAGGGGGCTTAAAAGGGACTATAGTGAATTTTGTGGTCAAGCATGTGAAAAAAATGGTTCCTGCTTATAACCTGCCAAGAGCGATTTCCTGGAAAAAAATGATGGGAAGTGCTGATGCCTCTAAATTCAGAAGGGAAGAGATGAGGCTAAATGATACTGCCTTTTTGCAGTATACCGGTGGTACCACAGGGGTATCCAAAGGGGCTGACCTGACGCATGGCAATATCGTGGCCAATATGCAGCAGATTTCTGCTTGGATGAAACCAAAGTTAAAGGACAGTGAAGAGATTGTGATCACCGCCTTACCGCTTTATCATATTTTTGCCTTGACAGTCAACTGTCTGGCCATGATGAAAATTGGCGCGCATAACGTACTGATTACCAATCCACGGGATATGCCCGGCTTTATCAAAGAATTGGGCAAACACAAATTCACAGTAATTACAGGCGTGAATACGCTTTTCAATGGCTTATTAAACCAAGAGCCTTTTCATAAACTTGATTTTTCAGCCTTAAAAGTAGCCGTAGGAGGTGGTATGGCTGTACAACAAGCGACCGCAGAAAAGTGGGAAAAAGTAACAGGCACACCATTAGCAGAAGGCTATGGCTTAACAGAAACCTCTCCTGTTGCGGTATGTAATCCAATTGATGGTACAGAACGCATCGGTACTATCGGAATTCCCCTTCCTAACACAGATGTAAAAATCATTGATGACAATGGCAAGGACCTTCCCACAGGTGAAAGAGGGGAATTGTGCATCAAGGGACCACAGGTCATGAGGGGCTATTGGAACAGGCCTGAGGAAACTGAAAAGGTGATGGATGGAGATTGGTTCAAAACCGGCGATATTGCTGTCATCGACGAAGATGGCTTTGTGAAAATTGTTGACAGAAAGAAAGAAATGATCCTGGTTTCAGGCTTCAATGTTTATCCTAATGAAGTAGAAAATGCCATTGCCATGCATCCAAAAGTGCTTGAAACGGGTGTGATTGGTATGCCTGATGATAAATCCACGGAGAAAGTCGTAGCCTATGTAGTGCCCAAAGACAAATCTGTTACCGAAGAAGAAATCATTGCCCATTGCAGAAATGAACTCACCAATTATAAGGTACCAAGGGAAGTTTATTTTGCAGATGAACTTCCAAAAACCAATGTAGGGAAGATCCTGAGAAGGAAAATCAAGGAGATGCATGAAAAGACCGTAGCCCAGGCATAGCATCTCCTGGTTTGTACTTACCAAACATTAATTTGATTAACGCAAAATCTGATAAATCCCTGCCGAAAAAAATTTGGCAGGGATTTATTTTTTTATTCTTTTTTTGAAGAAAATTTGAATTTTAAGGGGCATAATGATTATTTTTTGTCAAAATAAACCCAATTGACCTCATGACTTTTGATTACATCATTGTTGGCGCCGGTTCTTCAGGTTGCGTACTTGCCAACCGTCTTTCCGAAGATCCAAAGAACAAAGTGCTTTTGATAGAAGCCGGTGAAAAAGATAAAAAACTGGAAATAAAGATTCCCGGTGCTTACCCTCAATTGCACCGCTCTGAGGTGGATTGGGCATTTTGGACTGAACCTCAAGAGCATGTGGATGGAAGAAGGATTTTTATCCCTAGGGGAAAGACATTAGGTGGCAGTAGTTCTACCAATGCCATGGCTTATGTAAGGGGAAACAAAGAGGATTTTAATGAATGGGCTGAATTGGGAAATGAAGGTTGGGCCTACAGGGATGTTTTGCCCTATTTTGTCAAATCGGAAAATAACGAGGATTTTAAAGGGGAATTTTATGGGAAAGAAGGGCCTTTACATGTCTCCTATTCCAGACAGCCGCATGCACTTGGGCATGTCTTCATCCAAGCCTGTGTGGAGAATGGAATACCTCATAATGAAGAATACAATGGGGCCAATCAATTGGGTGCCTCCATGCTGCAGTTCACCATCAAAAATAATCAGCGGCAGAGTACTGCTGCGGCTTTTTTACAGCCCATTTTACATCGGAGCAACCTCACTGTCATGACGTCCACTCAGGTGTTGCGAATTCTTTTTGAGGAAAAGCGTGCCAAAGGCGTAGAGGTAATAGCCAAAAAAGGCAATAAAAGTCAAATCCGTTGCCATAAAGAAATTATTTTGAGTGCAGGGGCTTTCCAATCGCCCCAGATTTTGATGCTTTCCGGCATAGGTGCTGAGCAAGAACTTACTAAGTTTGGCATAAGCACCATCACAGAACTTCCAGGGGTGGGAAAAAATTTGGTAGATCATGTGTGGTCAGGGGTTTCTGCTTGGAGCAAGATTCCAACCAATAACAGTACCCTCAGGCCTTGGAACCAATTGACGGAATTGGCCAGGTATCTACTCGTCAAAAAGGGACCTTTGGGTAATAGCCCGTTGACTGCCAATGCTTTTTTAAGTTCTCAAGAGGGCATGAAGCGACCTGACCTGCAATTTCATTTGGCACCTTCCGGGATCAAACCGGATTACAGCACAGACATTTATGACCTGAAGACTTATCCTTGGAGAAATGGACTGGGAATACTTGTCATTGTCATCAGACCGGAAAGTAGGGGATTTGTAGGGCTAAAGAGTGCCAATCCTATGGAAGCCCCACTCATACAGCCTAACTTGTTATCCAACGAAAAGGACCTAGAAGTTTTGAAAAAAGGCATTTTAAAAGCAAAAAAAATCCTGGAATCAAAAGCTTTTGAAAAGTACCTGGATGGTGGGATTTCATTCCCCAATCAATTCGATGATGCCTCTATGGAACAACACATCAAAAAGAGCCTGGAAACCTTGTACCACCCTGTAGGGACTTGCAAAATGGGCACAGATCCCATGGCTGTTGTAGACCCGTCACTAAGGGTGATAGGCATAAAAGGTTTGAGGGTAGCAGATGCCTCAATTATGCCAACAATCATATCTGGAAATACGAATGCTGCTTGTATTATGATCGGAGAAAAAGCCGCTGATATGATTCTTAATGATCAAAAAATAAAATCTCAAAGCTTTACACATGAAGCATAACCTTCTGTTCTTTTTGTTTTTGACCATTCCGCTGTTGCATGGTTGCTCAGCATCACAAGAAGTTGATTCTGAAGTCCAAGAACTTCAATCAGCCTTGGAAAAATCGTTGAAGGAGAACCTCCTAGATACTTGGTATCCGAAAGCTGTGGATTGGGAGGCAGGGGGATATTTTAGTGATTTTACTTTTGATTTTGAATTAAAGAATAGTCCCCAGGAAAAAATGATCGTGACCCAATCCAGACATTTATGGTCCAATTCCAAAGCGGCTATGCTTTATCCGGATGAAGAACATTTCATATCTGCTGCGGAACATGGCTTTCAATTTCTGAAAGAGAAGATGTGGGATAAGGAAATCGGTGGTTTTTTTCAGTTGGTAGATAGAGCAGGAAATCCCTTGCTTGAAAAGTCCCCCCTGAAAACAGCTTATGGAAATAGCTTTGGCATTTATGCCCTAGCGGCCTATTTCGGTGCAACTGGAGATTCGGCAGGTCTTGACTTGGCCATTAAGGCTTTCCATTGGTTGGAAGCCAATAGTCATGACCCTGTACATAAGGGATACTTCCAGCATCTAGACCAGCAGGGAAATCCAGTGGAGCGTAAATCTGACACACCTTCCACTTCTGATTTGGGTTATAAAGATCAAAACAGCAGTATTCATCTTTTGGAGGCTTTTACGGAACTGTATCATGTTTGGAAAGATCCATTGTTGAAAAAAAGGCTGGAGGAAATGCTTTTATTGGTTAGGGACACCATTACCCATGATAAAGGCTATCTAGTCCTCTTCTTTGAATCTGATTGGATGCCCGTATCATTTCAGGATGCTGATAGGGCCACTATTTTAGCGCATAAACACCTGGATCATGTATCATTTGGACATGATGTTGAAACGGGTTTTCTACTGATAGAAAGTGCCCATGCACTCGGTTGGGGAGATGATAAAAAGACGATTAGCAAAGCCAAGAAAATGATCGACCACGCCTTGGGTCATGGTTGGGACAGTGAGGTTGGGGGATTTTTTGATGAAGGGTATTACTTTGAAGATGGAGTCCCTGAAGTCATCAAAGATTCCAAAAACTGGTGGGCACAGGCAGAGGGAATGAATGCGCTTTTGGTTTTATCAACTTATTTTCCAGAAGATAAAAAAGACTATTATGGCAAATTCCGGCAGCAATGGGATTACATCCAAAATTATCTGATAGACCATGAGTATGGTGACTGGTATCCTGGAGGACTAGATAAACAGCCTGAAATGAAAACGGCAGATAAAGGGCATATTTGGAAAGCCAATTACCATCAACTCCGGGCCATGGCCCATTCCATAAAAGTCTTGGCTGATGAAAGTAAAAGACAGAAATCACTAACACCATTAAAATCAGGGTAATTTGTAAAATTTCTGCCTATGGCGGACCGGCATAGAATTCCTTCAGCAGGCAGGAATGGTAAAAAACCTTTCCTTCAACAGAAATGATCTCGTAATCCTTCCAAACAACCTACTTTTTACTAGGCTCTTAAATCAACCATTCTCCATTCTTCACTGCTCTTAATCTATTACTCATCCCTTATAAAATACACTTCAGCAATTTTCCCATCACTGATTTTATAAATGGCAATGGCTCTCATGGGTGGTTCTCCTTTGCGTAAGGTTACCTCTTCCTGATCGATTACAGTATTCCCCATGACCATCCTATTGACCAGCTTACAGTGTAATTCAGGTGTACGGGAAAACATCCTGCCATATAAACCATACATCTCATCCCTGCCTTGGTAGAGCAATTGATCGGGAAAATTGAAGACTTTAACATCTTCAGCATAGGGAATAATGAATGCCTCGATATCCCGGGCATTATAGGCATCTAATTGTTCCTGTGCCAATTGCTCCGCTATTTTTTCTATGTCTTGTTGTGCTTTCAAAGCAGTAAAAGCCAAAAAGGCCATCAGGGTAAGAATTACTTTAAACACGTCTATTGTCCTCCTGCCAGTTTTCTATTGATTGTTTGATTACTTTGGAACGCAGGCTTTCTTTAATGACCTTATCAATTAATTCCAATAGTTCATTATCTCCTGCAAATCTAAGAGCAATGATCTGAGAAAGCCTGAGTTTTCTTTCTTTTTCACGAAAAGACTCACCAGTAAGTTCAAAATAACGCTGTCTCATCTCTAAACGGATGATACGGTCCTGATTCTTAAGGGCATAAATTCTCGCCAAAAGAGGCAATAATAGCAATATGGTCGCTCCAATCAAATGATACATCTGCTGGGAAACCTGAACTCCTGATCCTATTGCGGAGAAAAGATTGACCAAGGTCCAAACAAAATACACCAAGGTAAGAGGAGTCAGCACAAAATGATGGAATGGATAGTAGCGGGTATGGTTTTTATAATTTTGCATGAAAAATAATTTTTGATTGATTAATCCAATTTAATGTAACCCTGCCATCTATCAAAAAGATTATTGATCAGGTCCATATTTTTTTTAATTTATCTTTATCAGGCGCAAAAGGAAAGTGTTTTAATCAGCACCCAATAGGCCCAGAATTTTGGAATAAGGGCCTATAATCCATACCTTCGTGATTCAATCAAAGTAATATTATGAACCTCAAAAAACTCGACGAAGACCTGAATGCCATTGTAGAAAAAAGGATTGCCTTAAGCAAAATCTCCTATGCGGATGAAGCCTATGATGATATAGAGGAAGAAATGCATGATTTGGAAGATGACTTCAATGAGGCATACGGAGAGGAGTTGGAAGATATTCTGGAAAAGATCTACGATCAATTAAAATCAGACAATGAGGTACTGTTGCCATCAGCCTATCTGGCCAATGAATACCACAGCAAGATGCCTGATGCCAGTGGTAAAGTGACTTATGAAGTTGTTGGACGGGAGGGGGTACCTGTAGAGTCAGAGCAATTCGATAAAATGGATGTCAGACTGGTTTTAGTGCCCAATCCGGCACGTTTTGTCCTTCAGATCAATGGAAAATCCATGAAGGACCTTTGGGTTGCAAAATAATGGTCTGGTACCAATGACAGATAAGAGTAATATCATTCTGAGAATGCAATATTTAGGAAAATGGTTAGAAAAAGAAATAACAGTCATTGAAGCTTCATCCCCCTCTACCGCAGAGGGACATTTGTGGCAGATTTTTTTTAACCACATAGGAGAAGATAGCACACATAGCTTCCCTGTATCAACCGGTTGATTTTAAAAACAAAGGTTTGCTGCTGCCCTGCTATGTTTTCCATGTCGCTATGTGGCGGATTTTTTCAACCCCAAACATAGTACATATAGTTTTCCAAGAGCCAACTGTCTGGTTTTAAAAAAGGCTGGATGTTGCCAAGTTATACTCAATGCATGGGGCAAGTTGTCTTGGTTTCTTTTTCAACCAAGACAACTTGCTATAAAAAGCCTAATTTTTCCCTGACCTGATGCAGGATATCCTTGGCAATTACCCTGGCCCTTGCTTCCCCTGCAGCCAATTTGGCCTCTAACTCTTCCGGGTGGGACATATAATAGTCAAAAAGCTTCCTTTCCTCAGCATATTTGTTGATAATAAGGTCTAAGAATTCTTTTTTCGCGTGCCCATAACCAAAATTTCCAGCCAAATATTTTGCTCTTAAATCAGCAGTCTGTTCAGCACTTCCAATCAAAGAATACAGCTTGAAAACATTACAGGTATCCGGATCCTTGGGTTCTTCCAAAGGGGTAGAGTCGGTCACTATGCTATTGACATTCTTTTTCAGGGCTTTTTCCGGCAAGAAGATATCAATGTAATTATTGTAAGATTTGCTCATCTTTTGCCCATCTGTACCAGGGATGATCATCACTTCTTCGGATATCCTGGCTTCAGGAACCGTAAAGATATCTGCCTCCACTTTGTGGTTAAAGGAACTGGCAATATCTCTGGTAATCTCCAAATGTTGCAATTGGTCTTTTCCTACCGGTACAATATTGGCGGAATAAAGCAAAATATCTGCTGCCATCAATACCGGATAAGTAAATAGTCCTGCATTGACATCTGCCAGTCGGTCGGATTTATCCTTAAAACTGTGGGCATTGGCCAGCATGGGAAAGGGTGTGAAGCAACTCAGGTACCAGGTCAATTCAGCCACTTCCGGGATCATCGATTGCCTGTAAAAGACGGTTTTGTTGATATCCAGACCAAAGGCCAACCAGGCGGCTGCCACTGCAAGGGTATTTTCCCTTCTCAATGCCCCGTCTTTGATGGTGGTCAGCGAGTGAAAATCCGCTATAAAAATAAAGGATTCATTATTGTCTTTTTTCGTCAGTTCAATCGCAGGAACGATTGCTCCAAGTATATTGCCCAAATGAGGCCTTCCTGAACTCTGTATTCCTGTAAGTACTCTCGCCATGCTTTCAAAATTTGGCGCAAAATAAATAATTCGGGATACAATTCGATTAAAATTTCACGTTATTTGCCCATATGAAACTGCCCTTTTGTTCCATCTTATGGGTCCTTTTGTCTGGACTGTTTATACTACCGCTTGAAGCTCAAACACTTGAAAGAAAAGTCCTGCTCTGGGAGCAGAGGAAAATTGACATTGGGCCGGTATTGGAAGAAAATGGTCCGGTGGAAACCACTTTTTATGGCTTAAATATACATACCGACAGTGTTTTTATCACAGAAGTCATCACTGATTGCGGATGCACGGCAGTTGATTATTCCAAGGACACTCTGTCAACCGACAAAATTGCCGCACTCCATGTCAGATTTGATCCGGACCACAGGGGAGGGGATTTTTCCAAAGCGATCATAATCAAAACCAATTTGGACCATGAAGGAGATACCCTGTATTTAGAAGGGGTCAATATGCCACTTCCTGATAACCCAGAGCTGACTTATCCTTACCGAAAAGGTTCCCTTGGGTTTAGACTTCCAAGTATCCATATGGGTAATGTGCTGACCAATGAACCCAAAACCAAATTTGTAGAGGTTTTTAATTTTGGACCAGAAGCCATTTCGTTACATGTGGAAGCCTTGGAATTGCCGCAGCATATTTATTTGGTGCTTTTGCCGGACACTTTGGTCCCCAGCCAGAGGGCATTATTGCAGGTGGTATATGATGGTGAAAAGAAATCAGATTTTGGCTTTTTTGAAGAAAATATTTCTCTGGCCCTTGGAGGAGAAGAGGCGGAATCCATTGATTTGAAATTATCTGTCGTAGTGTTTGAATATTTTGACCCAGTTCCTAAAAGTATGGAAACGTTGGTTCCAAGAATTGGAATTTCAGAATTGGAGATTGATTTGAAGGAAATCAGTACCGATAAAAAGGTATCTAGAAGCATACATTTCGACAACTTGGGAGGGGAAGATTTGATGATCCGTAAAATTTCAAGCAACTGTGATTGTCTTCAGTTGACCGCATCAGAGATGGTACTTTCTCCAGGTCAGAGGGGGCAGATCAACTTTGAATTTGACCCAAAAGGAAGGCGTGGAATTGACCACAAACACATCACCATATTCAGCAATGATCCCATTTATCCCGTGAGAACAATTACCATAAAAAGTAACATAAAATAGAACTGAAAGGTCTATTTTTCGTATAAATGGTATGGATGTTGATATATAATCAGCAAGTGGAGAGTGAAAATGTACTTTCAACTCACCATTGATTTATTTTATTTCTCACATTAAAAACTAACTAACATGAGTTCCACAAAATTTCTTTTAGGCGCCTTGGTCGGTGCAGCTGTAGGTGTTCAAATAGGCATTTTAGTTGCTCCCGACAAGGGAGAAAATACAAGAAAAAAAATCACCAAAAAAGGTGGTGAATATTTTGACGATCTTACTGGAAAAATGAATGGATTCTTCGATAACCTGACCAAAAAGGTATCAGACGTCAGTACAGAAGTCGATAAATTGGCTAAAAAAGCTAAGTCAGAGGTCGATAAAGTCACCAGATAAGATCCAAAAATCAAAGGGAGGTTTAAACCTCCCTTTTTCTTAAAAAAATACCCCGTTTAGGGTATTTTTATAGGGTGAGATTATACCTATCTTTATATATAATTTTCTCATAATCAAAGCCCTGTTTGAACCATGCAAACCGAAGTGGTACTTCCTACGACAAAACTTTCCTCCTTTGTGTCGGGGTACTTTTTAGTGAATGTTGAAAAAAGGGAGGAAGATATCAGCCTAAGGCCTTATGAAAGTGGCGTTTCTTTAGGGATTCCTCTCGGTAAGCCCTTTTACTATTATGCAGGTCCCTGTTATGGGGAATTTGAAGAAGTTCCTTTCAGCATTTTTGACAAACCTTTGATGTTTTGGGACAGTAAAGCCATAGACTGCTTCAGCGTTAAAGGAAATGCCAAGGTGGTTTTTATCATTTTTACTGATTTGGGTTTGCAGTTTTTACTGCATGAAAGAAACCCGGATTTCAGAGAGGCCATTATTCCTTTTAGTAGATTGGGGCTTCCTGCTTTTGGTTTGATTGTCAAAAGAAAACTCCGGTTTTGTACCGACCATGCTTCTGGTTTAAAAGTCATAGAGGAAGAACTCTTGCGCTTTTTTCAAAGGTATCAATTTGATGAAAGCCATCATGCGGAAATAGATCTAGACCTTGAAGATAATGGGGATTTTCCTGTGATTCCTTAAAAGATTGAATGGCTATTGTATTGAAGGTAAATCCACCAGGGAGTTTTACCAATGCCCTTATTTAATACACCATCTTCTAGGCTAAAGGTATCTATCTTCTTCCAGGCAGCACAGCATCGATGCTATCTTCCTCATTGGGAAAGGCCCCATAAAAAAGTGCTATGGTATCCTGGGAAGAACAGGAAAAAAATAAAAAACCTGTATTAGTAAAGTTTCCCTAAAAAAGGGTCTAAATACCACTTTATAGCCCATTAAGGTGATTTTTGAAATGAAGATTGCTTATTCGGCTTCAATATAAGATTTTATGAATTTGAAAAATACCCTTTTTAGGGTATTTACACTATGGCTAATTTCATTAATTTTATAGCGAGAAACATTCAAGTTCCCAAACCTTCAATGACAAACCAAGACTTTTTATTAGCCAATTCCGGACTCAATGATTTTGTTACGGGATTTTTATTTTTTAAAGGTAAATATGAAACTCCCATACAGATTCCGATGTATGAAAACAGCCTCTGTATTGGTATTCCTATTGGGGATCCTTTTGATCTTTATCTGGGAGGAAACAGTCTTGAAGAAGAATCCATTTATATCGAATCTTTCAATAAACCCTATGTAATCAATGCCCTGGAAGGCATTCACCATATTTGGGTAAGCGGAAAGATCAGTTTGGTAATTCCCGTATTGACAGCGAAGGGAACTGAAATCCTAATGGACAACTTTGTCATTCATCCCAACCAAAATATTTATCCACTTTCAAGAAACGGGGTGCCCATTTTCAATCTTTTGGTAAAGAAACAGTTAAGAGGCGCCAAAAATGACGAGGAAGGTTTGGAAATTGTCGAAAAGGAATTGTTCCGGTTCTTTAAAAAATACATGTCCAAGGAAGCCCTTTCTGATTATGAAAATAGAGGGACCATAGGACAAGAGAAAAATAAGTGAGAGGCTTTTGAGTGCATCAAATTTTAATTCTCAATTACAATAATAATTTCCTTAACGATATTTTAGCTTTTGTACACATTTTCAGGTAATTGAACTAAATATTCAAAAAATCCCCTGTACAGGGGATTTTTTGATATTGCATCAAATATTATTTTAGTAGCAAAGCTAAATCATGGGTAAAACACCAATTTTTCTTTGCATTTTTCTTATGGTTATTGGGCTAAATCTGGTTTTGGCAGAAGATAATCCTGACCCAATCTCGTTCTTAAAGATCGAGGACAAAGAAGATTACCCATTGGAAAACCATTTGCAGTTTTTTGAGGACGCAGAAGGCATGACATGGGAAAGGGTTTTTTCATCCTTGCAGCAGCAACAATTCCAACCTTTGGGACACCCTTATCTTTTTAACAAGGGTTTTAGCCAATCCATTTGGTGGTTTGCCTTAGCCTTAGAAAATGCTACGGAAACCGAAAATTCAGTGATATTTAGCCCGGCAAGTGCCTCCTTATTGGAAGGCAGCCTTTACATTTTAAATGATGAGGGAAAGTTGATAGATACCAAACTATCAGGTTATGGCATCCGCAATGAAGATCGGGACATGGATACCCGCTTGATATCCTATCATGTCACCCTTGCTCCAAAAGAAAGAGTGATTCTTTTATTGAAAACCGACTCCAGGGGAAGAAATACCTATATCCCATTTTTCCTTGATGATGTGGACTCCTATTGGATTTTTGAAGTCAATAGGGCTGCCTTTTTTGGGGGACTGAGTACGGTGTTATGTTTCGCAGTCTTATTTGCTTTATTGTTATTTATTTACCTTAAAGAACGCATCTACCTGATCTTCGTGGCTTATGCCCTTTCCTGCTTGCTGATGATTCTGGAGGAAGATGGATATGCCTACCATTGGTTGTATGGAGAAGAGGGGCTTCATGCCCTCTCCCAAATTGGTATACCGTTTTTTGGTTTGCTGACCTCTGCCTTCTTCCTCAAATTTAATTTACATTTTCAAACCCTTGATCATAATAGACTTAGGTTATACCAAATCCCCTGGTTAATATCTTATTTGGCCCTCTTTTGGGCTGCTTTAATGCTTGTGCTGATTTCATTTAGGATAAATGCTAATTTGCTTCTTAAGGTCAATTTATTGGCCATGTACTTATCTATTTTCTGTGTAGCCTTTGTCTTGTTGATCAATATCAGTCAAATGCACAAAAGAATGGGCGTTTATATCCTTTCGGCCAACCTCTTTTTGGTGATAGGACTTACCTTTTACCTTTTAAACAGTCTCGGTTATACTTCCATCAATCCTTTTTACCCCAATGGACTGGTCATAGGGGCATTGGTCAATGTTTTGGCATTTACAGTCGGCATAGGATACAGAAATTACAAAGACAGAAATGATAAAGAGGCCCTGTTGATTAAGATTTCAGAGAATGAAAAACAATCCATCAAAGAAAAACTTCAGGTTCAGGAAGCGGAAAGGCAACGGATCGCCAAAGACCTGCATGATGACTTAGGAGCCTTATTGGCCATGATCAGGTTAAAGGTGGAAAATGTGGAAATCCAACTTAATGGTCAATATGGTCAGGCAAAGGAAAAACTTTCTGAAACAGTAATGCTACTGGATAAAGCCGCCAAGGACGTACGGTTTATATCCCATGAGTTGGCGACTGAAGAGCTGGATCAAAAACGCTTTAATATCCTGATAGATGACCTTTTCCAGCTCCTGAAAACCCAAAATCAGGTCCAATTCAGCCACAATATCTCGGAGTTACCCAAATTACCTGTGCATTTGAAGGGCAACCTGTTCCGAATTATCAAAGAGCTTGTCAATAATATCCTGAAGCATGCTGATGCTAAAGAAGCAGAACTGGAAATCTTTTACGATGAAGAGGATCAGGAAATCAAATTGATCGTCTCCGACAATGGAAAGGGTTTTGATCTTGACCGGGTCAAAGAGGAAAAGAAGGGCATTGGCCTTAATAATTTAGAAAGCCGGGTGGCTTTATTAAATGGAACTTATGAAATAAACAGTGGATCTCAAGGTACGACGGTGCTGGTCTGTGTCCCTTTTGAAGTGAAAACGTATGAGCAAAATTAAAGAACAACCCAGCATTCTCATTGTCGATGACCATGAGATTTTTGCCGATGGCCTCAAACATATTCTGGAAAGCAGCTTGGGTCTGAATTCAAGTGTACATTTTCCCTATGCACAGGCCGGATTGGATTATTTTAAAAATGGGGGAAGAGCAGACTTGGTCATTCTGGACCTGTATATGCCGGAAATGAACGGTTTTGAATTCCTCGAGGAAGTCATGGCACTGATTCCAAAGCTCAAAGTGTTGGTGGTCAGCATGCAGTATTCCTTTTCCAATATTTCTCTGTGCCAAAAATTAGGGGCTGTGGGCTTTGTGAGAAAGGACAGTTCACTGAAAGAAATGATCGAAGCGGTGGAGACTGTTTTAGCCGGTTTAGCCTATTTTCCTGAAGACAAGGGCGAAATGCCGGAGGAACTGATTGAAAATGCCATGGAAAGGATTTGCAAACTGTATAAGCTTTCCCGCTCAGAGATAAAAATACTGGGACATATGCTGGAGCAAAAAAATTACAAGGAGATTGCTGAGGAACTGCACCTCAGTCCGCTGACCGTCCGCACCCACAAAAAGAATATCTACAGAAAATTTGGGGTAAGGAATATTGCCGGAATAGTGGGTTTGCTAAAGGAGGAGTTGGAGAAGAGTTGAATTTTTTGTACATCCAGAGAGATGGCATAGTTATGGGGTTCCTCCCTTTGCAGATGGATTGTGGTTGTCTTGGTTGTCATTGTTGTCAGGTTGTCGTAGTTGTTGTAATTGTTCCGCCTCGGACAAAAATTGCGGTTATCATGGTTGTCATGGTTAACCGGTTAAGCTTTAAACTTTAATCATTTAAACACTTTTCACCTCTGTACAAGAAGTTGTAAAGATCTAAAGTTGGATTTTTAACCACAGAGAAACATAGGTCCACATAGTTTTCCCAGGATCAACCGCCTGATTTTAAAAACAGAGATTAGTTGCTGTTAAACTAAATTTTCTATGGTACTATCTTGCAGAATTTTTAACCACAAAGAAACATAGATCCACATAGTTTTCTCGGGATCAACCGCCTGATTTTAAAAACAAAGGTGAGTTGCTGCCCAACTATGTTTTCTATGATATTATGTGGCAGAATTTTTAACCACAATTTGTCCCGAATTCGGGAGAGAAGTATAGGATCACATAGTTTTCCCAAGATCAACCGCCTAATTTTTAAAAATAAAGGTTGGGTGCTGCCTAACTATGTTTTCTATGATACTATGTGGCAAAATATTTAACCATATAGTAACATAGGTCCACATAGTTTTCCCAGGATCATCCGCCTGATTTTAAAAACAAAGGTGAGTTGCTGCCCAACTATGTTTTCTATGATACTATGTGACAGAATTTTTCACCACAACTTGTCCCGAATTCGGGAGAGAAGTATAGGATCACATAGTTTTCCCAGGATCAACCGCCTAATTTTTAAAAATAAAGGTTGGGTGCTGCCTAACTATGTTTTCTATGATACTATGTGGCAAAATTTTTAACCATATAGTAACATAGGATCACATAGTTTTCCTCTGATATCAACCGTCTGATTTTAAAAACAAAGGTGAG
>Ga0213835_100612_pt1 | contig 30661 bp, 25 predicted proteins | sample SWPATP01_FD_160576 | JGI IMG/M metagenome (GOLD analysis project Ga0213835, IMG submission 160576) | Coastal seawater microbial communities from Marineland, Florida, United States - SWPA TP0 #1 | ecosystem: Environmental > Aquatic > Marine > Coastal | place: USA: Florida | collected 2016-08-05 | reverse complement strand
AACTTCTTCACGCTGGGTGCCACGCATTACCTCGTGGACCTGCCCGGATACGGCTTTGCCAAGGCCCCGGTGGCAGTGGTCGCGCGCTGGCAGGCGCTGCTGCGCGCCTACCTGGCCGGGCGGCCCAACCTGCGCCGCGCCTTCGTGCTGATCGACGCCCGGCACGGCATCAAGCCGCCGGATACCGAGATCATGAAGCTTCTCGACCGGGCGGCGGTGACCTTTCAGGTGGTGCTGACCAAGGCCGACAAGATCGGACCGGGCGCACGCGACAAGGTGCTGGAGGCGGTGCGCAAGGGCCTTTCCGCGCACCCCGCCGCCTATCCCGAAATGGTGCTCACCTCGGCCGAAAAGGACGAGGGCATCGCCACGCTGCGCGCCATCATCGCGCAGATGGGCACGCAGTAGCCGCCCGCGCCCTCAGGCCTCCATCGCCTCAAGCTCGTCGATGAAGCCGGCGATCATCGACAGCCCCCGATCCCAGAAGGCCGGATCGGCGGCATCGAGGCCGAACGGGGCCAGCAGCGCCTTGTGATGCTTGGACCCGCCCGCGCGCAGCATCTCGAAATACCGCTCCTGGAACCCCTCGGGCGCCTCCTGCCAGGCGGCATAAAGCGCGTTCACCAGACCGTCGCCGAAGGCATAGGCATAGACGTAGAAGGGCGAGTGCACGAAATGCGGGATGTAGGCCCAGAAGGTCTCGTAGCCGTCCATGAATTCGAACGCCGGGCCAAGGCTTTCGCCCTGTACGCTCATCCACAGCGCGCCGATGTCGTCGGGCGTCAGTTCGCCCTGCGCGCGGGCGGCGTGCAGCTTGCATTCGAAGTCGTAGAAGGCGATCTGCCGCACGACCGTGTTGATCATGTCCTCGACCTTGCCGGCCAGCAGCGTCTTGCGCTCGGCCTGCGTGCTCGCGCGGTCGAGAAGGGCGCGGAAGGTCAGCATCTCGCCGAACACGCTCGCGGTCTCGGCCAGCGTCAGGGGGGTGGCGGCCAGCAACTCGCCCTGTCCCGCGGCAAGGCGCTGGTGCACGCCGTGGCCCAGCTCATGCGCGAGCGTCATCACGTCACGCGGTTTTCCGAGGTAGTTCAGCATGATGTAGGGGTGCACCTCGGTCACGGTCGGATGGGCGAAGGCGCCGGGCGCCTTGCCGGGGGTGACGCCCGCGTCGATCCAGCCCCGCTCGAAGAAGGGCTGCGCCAGATCGGCGATGCGCGGGTCGAACCCCGCGAAGGCATCCAGCACCAGCGCGCGTGCCTCGCCCCAGCCCCAGACGCGCGGCGCCTCGGTCGGCAGCGGCGCGTTGCGGTCCCAGACCTGCAGCTTGTCCAGCCCCAGCCAGCGCGCCTTGAGCGCGTAGTAGCGGTGCGACAGGCGCGGATAGGCGGCGACCACGGCGTCGCGCAGCGCTTGCACCACCTCGGGCTCGACGTGGTTGGACAGGTGGCGGCCATGCTGCGGCGAGGGCATCTTGCGCCAGCGATCCTCGATCGCCTTTTCCTTGGCCAGCGTGTTGTGGACCCGCGCGAACAGCCGCAGGTTGCCCGCGAACCCCGCCGCCAGCGCCCGCGCGCCGGCCTCGCGGCGGGCGCGGTCGTGGTCGGTCAGCAGGTTGAGGGTGGATTCCAGCGCGAGGGATTCGCCGCCGACGTCAAAGGTCATCCCCGCCAGCGTCTCGTCGAACAACCGGTTCCAGGCGGCGGCGCCGACGCTCGACTGGTCGTGCAGGAACCGCTCCAGCTCGTCCGACAACTGGTGCGGGCGCATGGCGCGCAACCGCTCGAAGATCGGGCGATAGCGGGCCAACTCGGCGCTGGCGGCGAACAGCGCTTCCATGTGCGCGTCCTCCAGCCGGTTGACCTCGAGGGTGAAGAACACCAGCGGCGTGGTCGCCTCGGTCATCCGGTCCTGGGTATCGGCCAGGAACTTGGCGCGCGCGGGGTCGGTGGTGGCCTGGGCATGGCGCAGCCCGGCATAGGACATCAGCCGCCCGGCGACGGTGTCGATCCTTTCGTAGCGCTGCACGCAGGCAAGGAAGGCGGCCGCGTCGAGGGTGGCCAGCTTACCCTCGTAGTCGGCGGCGAAGGCGGCGCATTCGGTCTCCAGCCAGTCGTGATCGCGGGCCACCTCGGGCGCGTCGGGCGCTGCGTAGAGGTCGGACAGGTCCCACACCGGCAGATCGCCAAGGCCCTCGCCGCCGGGGGTGGCATTGGCGTCGCGCAGGGGCAGGGGGCGGGGCATGGCTGGTCCTTTCGGGAAACGGGGTTGGGGGAAGGGATAGGGCAGGGGGCGGGAGGCGGCAAGGGCGCGGGCCCTTTGCCGCCGCCGCGGGCACCCCTGCGGCAGGATGACGCGGCGCGGCGTCGCGGCCTGCCCGCGCGGGCGGTTTGCCGGTTTACAGGGCGGGGCGATGGCCCCAATGTCGCGCCCGATTGCAAGGACAAGAGGCCATGGCCGGCATCCAGGACCATCCCCACCGCTACACGCTTGCCAACGAGCTGCACGCCCGGCCGTTCCCGATGGTGCAGGCACCCTGTCAGGTCGCCTACATGGCGATCAAGCCCGAGCGCGACGCCGCCCGCCGCGACCGGGCGCTGGACCGTGCGCATCTGCTGGCGCTGCTGGACCGGCACGGCGCCGGGCACCCCGGCGCGGGGGCCACGCATCATTCGGTCGCGATCGGCCGCGACATGCTCAAGTGGGAAAGCCACACCGAGTTCGTGACCTACACCGCGATCCGCCCCGGCCTGACCGCGCCCGCCTTCGATCCCGCCGTCTCGTCGGTCTTTCCCGAGGACTGGCTGGCGCAGGCGCCGGGCCGGCGCGTCACCTCGATCCAGATGCAGATCGACTGGATGCCCGACAGCGACGCGGCGCTCGATGCGCTGCTGACCGACTGGTTCGAGGCCGAAAGCGTGGCCGCCGGAACCGTGCTGGACGGCGCGGCGGTGGTGGCGAGCGATTTCCGCATCGACCCCTCGGGGCACATGCGCGTGGCGCTGTTCGTCAAGAAGGGCAGCGGCCCGCGCCGTGTCGGCCGGATCGTGCAGCGGATGTGCGAGATCGAGACCTACAAGGCGATGTCTATGCTGGGGCTGGTGCGCGCGCGGGCGCTGTCGGCCAAGATGGGCGCGCTCGACCTCAAGCTGTCCGAGATGACCGACGCGATGACGCGGCCGGGCAATTCGGCCGAGGCGACGCTGTCGGAACTGCTCGCCGTCGCGGCGGAACTGGAACAGATGGTGGTGCAGTCCTCGTTCCGGTTCGGGGCGACGCGCGCCTACGAGGCGATCGTGAACGAGCGGATCGCGGTGCTGCGCGAGGGGCGCCTGCTGGGCCGCCAGACGCTGGCCGAGTTCATGGCGCGCCGCTACGACCCCGCCATGCGCACCGTCAAGGCCTCCGAGGAGCGGCTGAACGCGCTGGCCGAACGGGCGATGCGGGCGGGAACGCTGCTGGGCACGCGGGTGGACGTCGAACGCTCGTCGCAGAACCAGAAGCTGCTGGAAAGCATGGACCGCCGCGCCGACCTGCAGTTGCGCCTGCAAAAGACGGTCGAGGGGCTGTCGGTGGTCGCGATCAGCTATTACGCCGTGCAGCTTCTGGCCGGGCTGATGCGCCCGCTGGCCGAGCCGGCGGGGCTGTCGGCGACGGTGGTGACGGCGCTCGTCACGCCGCCGGTGGTGCTGATCGTCTGGGCGCTGATCCGGCGGCTGCGCAAGGAGCTGTCGTCGGGCGAGGGCGGGAAATAGGGCGGGCCTACCGCCGCTCAGCCCTCTGTCGGCCAGTCCGCCACCGTCCAGCCCCGGCCGATCCGGCTGCGCACCCAGGCGCGCTGGCGCTTGGCATAGCGGCGGCTGGCGGTGCAGGCGGCGGCCTCGGCCTGCGGCAGCGTCATCTCGCCGCGCAGGTGCGCGACCAGTTCTGCGGCCCCGATCGCCCGGGCCCAGGGCCGGCGGGCGTTCCAGCGGGGCAGCACCGCGCGCACCTCGTCCAGCGCCCCGCCTGCCAGCATCGCGGCAAAGCGCGCGTCGATCCGGGCGTTGAGCCAGTCGCGGTCGGGCAGCAGCGCCACCGCCACCGCGTCGGCCGCCGGCAGCAGCGGCGCCCCGGTGCCGGCCTTCCACGCCGCGAGCCCCGTGCCGGTCGCGCGCGCCACCTCCCAGGCGCGGGCGACGCGGGCGGGGTTGGCCAGGTCGAGGCCCGCGCGCGTGTCCGCGTCCAGTTCGGCCACCATCGCGGCCAGCCCGCGCGCGGCAAGCCGCGCCTGCGCCTCGGCCCGGATTTCGGCGGGGACGGGGGGGATTTCGGCCAGCCCCTCGGTCAGCGCGGCGAAATACAGCCCTGTGCCACCAGTCAGGATCGGGCGCGGCCCGCGCCCCCTGCGCGCCGCCTCCAGGATCGGGGCCACCGCCCGCAGCCAGTGACCGACCGACCAGGGATCGTCCGGCCCGACGGTGCCATAAAGCAGATGCGGCGCGGCGGCGTGGTCGGCCGCATCCGGCCGCGCGGTCAGCACCTGCCAGCAGTCATAGACCTGCAGCGCATCGGCATTGACCACCACGCCGCCGTGGCTGCGCGCGACCTCCAGCGCCAGCGCCGACTTGCCGCTGCCGGTCGGACCCGCCAGCAGCACCGGCGTCGCGGGTGACGCACGGGCCAGCAGACGGTCAAGGAACGGGGGCGGCGGCATGGGCGGGCTTTCGCGCGGGCAGGGCTGTCGCGGCCGGGTTAGGCGTTGAACCGGGCGCCGTTTTCCGACATTTTGCGCCCCGGATAAAGCCGCCGCGCGCGCCCGGCCCCCGGGGCCGGACCGCGCGTCGCCACCCCGTCCCAACATAAGGAAACCCGATGCCGCATTCCCTTACCGCCCCGGCGGCGCAAGGCCAGCCCGAACCGGCCGCACCGTTCTACCGGCGCGTGCTGCTGAAAATCTCGGGCGAGGCGCTGATGGGCGACCAGGGATTCGGCCTGCACCCGCCGACCGTCGCCCGCATCGCGTCCGAGGTGAAGACGGTGCGCGACCTCGGCGTGGAAATCTGCATGGTGATCGGCGGTGGCAACATCTTTCGCGGCCTGCAGGGCTCGGCCCAGGGGATGGAGCGGACGACGGCCGACTACATGGGCATGCTGGCAACGGTGATGAACGCGCTTGCGATGCAGTCCGCGCTCGAGGCGCTGGGTGTGCACACGCGGGTGATCAGCGCGATCCCGATGGATCAGGTCTGCGAGCCCTACATCCGCCGGCGCGCGGTGCGGCACCTGGAAAAGGGCCGCGTGTGCATCTTTGCCGCCGGCACCGGCAACCCCTATTTCACCACCGACACCGCCGCGACGCTGCGCGCCTCGGAAATGGCCTGCGAGGCGATCTTCAAGGGCACCAAGGTCGACGGGGTTTACGACAAGGATCCGATGAAGCATGCCGACGCGGTGCGCTTCGATACCATCACCTATGACGAGGTGCTGCGCCGCAACCTCAAGGTGATGGACGCCAGCGCCATCGCGCTTGCCCGCGACAACAACCTGCCGATCATCGTCTTTTCGCTGGACGAGCCGGGCGGCTTCGCCGGCATCCTGCGCGGCGAGGGACGTGCGACCAAGGTGCGCGGCTGATGCCTGCGCGCTTGGCAGGCGCCGGGCGGGCGGTCTAGAAGGGAAAGGGCCGGGCGTCCGCGCACCGGCCGCAGGAGAGCGGGACAATGAGCGACGAAGACCTCGACATCGACATCGACGACCTGGGCCGCAGGATGGATGGCGCCATGTCGGCGCTGCGCACGGAACTGGCCTCGCTGCGTACCGGGCGGGCCTCGGCCGCGATGGTGGAGCCGATCCACGTGGACGCCTACGGCACCTCCACGCCGATCAACCAGGTCGGCACCATCAACGTGCCCGAACCGCGCATGGTGACGATCAATGTCTGGGACAAGTCGCTGGTCGGCAAGGTCGAGCGGGCGATCCGCGAATCGGGGCTGGGGATCAACCCGCAGTTGAACGGCACCATCATCATGCTGCCGATTCCGGAACTGAACGAGGAACGCCGCCGCGAACTGACCCGCGTCGCCGCGCAATATGCCGAACACGCCCGCGTGGCGGTGCGCAACGTGCGCCGCGACGGGATGGACCAGATCAAGAAGGCCAAGAACGCCGGCATGAGCGAGGACGAGCAGAAGCTGTGGTCCGAGGAAATCCAGACCCTGACGGATGCCAAGATCGCCGCCATCGACAAGCTGCTGGAGGCCAAGCAGCACGAGATCATGCAGGTCTAGGGCCTCGCCCTGATCGGCTTCGCGCATGGCCCCCCGCGATACCCGCCCCTCGCAGCCAGCCCCGCTGCACGTCGCCGTCATCATGGACGGCAACGGCCGTTGGGCGGGGTTGCGGGGCAAGCCGCGCCTTTGGGGGCACCGGCGGGGCGCCACACGGCTGCGCGAGGTGGTCCAGGCCTGTCCCGACCTCGGGATCACGCACCTGACCGCCTACGCCTTTTCGACCGAGAACTGGAAGCGCTCCACCGAGGAGGTGGTCGGGCTGATGTCGCTGATGTCCAGCTACATCCGCCGCGAGGCCGAGCGCCTGCCCGCCGAGGGCGTGCGGCTGCGCTTCATCGGCGACCGCACCCGGCTGGAGCCGCGCCTGCAGCGCCTGATGGCCTGGATCGAGCGGCTGACCGAGCATAACGACCGCCTGCACCTGACCATCGCGGTCAACTACGGCGGCCGCAACGAGGTCATGCGCGCCGCGCGGCGGCTGGCGCGCGCCGTCGCCCGCGGCGAACTGCGCGCCGAGGAGATCACCGAGGCACATCTTGGCGCCAAGCTCGACACCGCGGGCCTGCCCGACCCGGACCTCGTGGTCCGCACCTCGGGCGAGATGCGGGTCTCCAATTTCCTGCCCTGGCAGACCGCCTATTCCGAGTTCGTCTTCACCGAGACGCTCTGGCCCGACTTCTCGCCGCAGGAACTGGCCGACATCCTCGACAGCTATTCCCTGCGCGAGCGCCGCTTCGGGGCGGTGATGCCATGAGCGCCGACGCCGCCGCGCGCTGGGGCGACCTGGGGCCGCGGGTGGCCTCGGCCGCGGTGATGCTGGCGGTCGGGGCGGGGGCGCTGTGGTGGGGCGGGCTGGCGTTCTCGCTGCTGGTGGTGGCGCTGGTCGGGCTGATGCTGTGGGAACTGGTGCGCCTGGTCGATCCCGACGACACCAGCGGCCGCGCCGTCTCGACCGGCATCGTCGGGGCGCTGGCGCTGTTCGTCTTTCACCTCAACCTTCCCGGCTGGCTCGGCATCGTCGCGGTGGCGCTGGCGGTGCCGATGCTGGGCTGGCGGCTGCCGCGCCCGCGCGCGCGGGCGATGGCCTACATCGCGCTGATCATGTTCGCGGGCTTCGCGCTGATCGGCCTGCGCGAGGGCTACGGGGCGGCGTGGGTGCTGTGGCTGGTCGTGGTGGTGATCGCCTCGGACGTGGCCGGGTATTTCGCCGGCCGGCTGCTGGGCGGGCCGAAGTTCTGGCCGGCGATCAGCCCGAAAAAGACCTGGTCGGGCACGGTGGCGGGCTGGCTGGCGGCGGCGGCGGTAGGCGCGGCGTTCATGGCGCCGCTGCAGGCCGGCGCCGGGCTCGTGGCGCTGTCGGTGGCGGTGGCGCTGGCGGGGCAGATGGGCGACATCGCCGAAAGCGCGCTCAAGCGCCGGGCGGGGGTCAAGGACAGTTCGGCCCTGATCCCGGGGCATGGCGGGGTGCTGGACCGGTTCGACGCGATGATCGCCGCGGCGGTGGCGTTCCTGGTCTGCGACTGGCTTGGGCTGGTGGGGGCAATCATGCGCGACGGGGCCGGCGGATGAGCGGACGGCGGCGCATCTCGGTCTTTGGCGCCACCGGCTCGATCGGGGTCAATACGCTCGACCTGCTGGCGCGGCAGGGCGGCGCCGAGGTCTATGACGTGGTCGCGCTGACCGGCGGGCGCAATGTGGCGCTGCTGGCCGAGCAGGCCCGCGCGCTGTGCGCCGACGTGGCGGTGACCGCCCACCCAGACTGCCTGCCCGCGCTGCGCGACGCCCTCGCCGGCAGCGGGGTCGAGGCTGCGGCGGGGCCGGCGGCGCTGGTCGAGGCGGCCGAGCGTCCCGCCGACTGGGTGATGTCGGCCATCGTCGGCGCCGCGGGTCTGGCGCCGGGGTTCCGGGCGCTGGCGCAGGGCGCGACGCTGGCGCTGGCCAACAAGGAAAGCCTGGTCTGCGCGGGCGCGCTGCTGATGGACGAGGCCGCCCGCCACGGCGCCCGCATCCTGCCCGTCGACAGCGAGCATTCCGCAGTCTTCCAGGCGCTGGCGGGCGAGGATGTCGCGGCGGTCGAGCGGGTGGTGATCACCGCCTCGGGCGGGCCGTTCCGCGACTGGCCGGCTGACCGCATCGCCGCCGCCACCCCCGAACAGGCGGTGGCGCATCCCAACTGGTCAATGGGCCGGCGGATTTCCATCGACAGCGCAACCTTGTTCAACAAGGCGCTGGAACTGATTGAAACACGGGAATATTTTGGCATCGATCCCGACCGGATCGAGGCCGTCGTTCACCCGCAATCCATCGTGCACGCGCTCGTGGGCTTCACCGACGGCGCGCTGATGGCGCATCTGGGGGCGCCGGACATGCGCCATGCCATCGGCTATGCGCTGAACTGGCCGCAGCGGCGCCAGACCCCGGTGGCGCGGCTCGACCTGGCCGCGCTGGGCAGCCTGACCTTCGAGGCCCCCGACCCGGTGCGCTTTCCCGCCCTGCGGCTGGCGCGCGCGGTGATGGAGACGCGCGGATCGGCCGGCGCGGTGTTCAACGCCGCCAAGGAAGTCGCGCTGGACGCGTTTCTCGACCGGCGGATCGGTTTCGCCGACATGGCGGCGGTGGTCGAAGACACGCTCGACCGGCTCGCGGCGCACGAACGCCTCACAATCGCCCCAACCAGCCTTGATGCGGTGCTCGCGATGGATCATCTGGCAAGGCAGACGGCATCGGCGGCGGTCGATGCGCTTGCGGGGCGCGCACGCCACCACCTTCCCGCGACAGGCGGGCAGGGTGCGGGGCAGAGCAGGGGTTAGACTTGGACATTCTTGGCATGCTGCCGTCGTTCGGCGGGTTCTTCTTCACGATTGCGGCCTTTGTCGTGGCGCTGTCGGTGATCGTCGCGGTGCACGAATACGGCCATTACATCGTCGGGCGCTGGTCGGGCATCCATGCCGAGGTGTTCTCGATCGGCTTCGGGCCCGTGCTCGCCAGCCGGGTGGACCGGCGCGGTACCCGCTGGCAGATCGCCGCGCTGCCCTTCGGCGGCTATGTGAAGTTCGCCGGCGATGCCGATGCGGCCTCGGTCACCTCGGCGGGCCGCGAGGCCGACGCCGCGCGCCGGCGCCAGACGATGCACGGTGCGCCGCTATGGGCGCGCTCGGCCACGGTCGCGGCGGGGCCGGCCTTCAATTTCATCATGTCGATCCTTGTTTTCGGGGGCTTTTTCCTGGTCAACGGCGTGGCCGGGGACAAGGCGCTGGTCGGCGCCATCAGCCCCATTCCCGCCACCCCGCAGGAGTTGCGCACCGGCGACCGCATCGTCGCGCTGCAGGGGATCGACACCCCCGACCGCCTCGCGCTGCTCGCGGCCATCGACCGGCTGGAGCCCGCGCCGACCCTGACCTACACGGTCGAGCGCAACGGCGTGCGCCAGGACATCCTCGCCCCCTGGCCGCGCCAGCCGCTGGCCAGCGCGGTCCAGCCGCAATCGGCGGCGCGCGAGGCGGGGCTGCGGGCGGGCGACGTGATCGTCGCCGTCAACGACGCGCTGGTGTTCAGCTTCGACCAGGTGCGCGACCTCGTGGGCGAATCGGGTGGCGCCCCCCTCAGCCTGACGGTGTGGCGCGACGGCCGGACCTTCGAGGCGTCGATGACGCCCAGGCGGGTCGACCTTCCGCTGGCCGAAGGCGGGTTCGAGACGCGCTGGCTGATCGGCATCACCGGCGGGGTGTTCTTCGAGGGGCAGGCGCGCACGCCGGGCGTGCTGGAGGCCGCGCAACTGGGCGCGAGCCAGACCTGGTTCATCGCCTCCACCAGCCTGTCCGGGCTGTGGCACATGATCCAGGGCGCGATCAGCTCGTGCAACCTGCGCGGCCCGATCGGCATCGCCGAGACCTCGGGCGCGATGGCCTCGGACGGGCTGGCCAGCTTCATCTGGTTCATCGCGGTGCTGTCCACCGCCGTCGGGCTGCTGAACCTGTTCCCGATCCCGATCCTGGATGGCGGGCACCTGCTGTTCCACGCCTGGGAGGCCGTCACCGGCCGCCCGCCCAGCGACGGCGCGCTGCGGGTGCTGATGGCGATCGGGCTGGCCTTTCTGGCGACGCTGATGCTGTTTGCGATCGGTAACGACCTGTTCTGTCCGTGATGGCCGCCGTTCGCGCACCAAAGCGACCGGATTGTGCCGCATTCCTGCCATATTGACCTGTGAATCCTTGTCCCCGAGGGCCCTTGCCGGGCCCGTCGAGCGGACAGGTGCAGGATGCAGACGTTGCAGGCAGGGTATCGCGGATTGTCGTTGCTGGTCGTCCTGAATCGGGACGGGATGCTGTTTCTGGTCACGCTGGCGCTGGCGCTGGCGGCTGGCGCCCTGGTCGGGCGGATGATGTTCGACCAGTTGCTGCCGGGCCTCTGAGGCCTTCCCCGCGGCACAATTCCCCCACGAGCAGTTGCGCGCCCCCGTCCGCCCCGAGCGGTCGGGGGCGTTGCCTTGCCCGGCCCGTGAGGCGCCCGGATCACGCCCGGCAACACTCCGCTGTCAAGCCTGTTTGGTGTTTTGACATCGCCCCTTCGACCCGCTACCCAAGTGGGAAATAACACGGCGGAACAGGGCATTGACATGGGCGGGATGAGCGGCGGCCAGGTGGCGCGGACGCAGGTTTCGGGACGGTTCGCAAGGTCGTCGCTGGTTGCGTTTTTCACTGCGCTGACAATCGTCTGGGGCGCGTTCTTCAGCGCCGCCGAGGCGCAGACCTTCACCTTTTCGCGCATCGTCGTGCAGGGGAACGAACGCGTCCAGACCGGCACCATCGCGGGCTTCGTGGGATTCGCGCCGGGCCAGACCGTGTCGATGGGCGACCTCAACGCCGCGCAGCAGCGCATCGTCAACTCGGGCCTGTTCCGCGAGGTGGCGGTGATCCCGCAGGGTGCGACGCTGCTGGTGCAGGTGGCCGAGTATCCGACCATCAGCCGCATCAACTTCGAAGGCAACCGCCGGCTCGACAACGACCGTTTGCGCAGCGTGATCCGCTCGCAGGAGCGGCGGGTCTATTCGCCCAGCGTCGCCGAGGCCGACGCCGCCGCCATCACCGAGCTTTACCGCCAGGGCGGCCGTTTCGCGGCGGAAGTTCGCCCGGTCATCATCGAGCGGTCGGGCAACCGCGTCGATCTGGTGTTCGAGGTCCGCGAGGGTCGCGTGGTCGAGATCGAGCGGCTGTCCTTCGTCGGCAACCGCGTGTTTTCCGACAGCCGCCTGCGCCGGGTGCTGGAGACCAAGCAGGCCGGCCTGCTGCGCGCGCTGGTGCAGTCCGACACCTTCCTGGAAGAGCGCATTGCGCTCGATCGCCAGCTTCTTTCCGATTTCTACCTGGCGCGCGGCTACATCGACTTCCAGGTGCTGTCGGTGACTTCCGAGATCGCGCGCGAGCGGGACGCGTTCTTCGTCACCTTCACGGTGCGCGAGGGGCAGCGCTTCACCTTCGGCGACATCCGGGTGCTGTCCGAGGTGGAGGGCGTGGACGCGGCCGATTTCGAGCGGCTGGTGCGGGTCCGCCGCGGTGCCACCTACAGCCCGACGGTCGTCGAGGCCAACATCGCGCGGATGGAGAAACTCGCCTCCGACCGCGGCCTCGGCTTTGCCCGGGTAGAGCCGCGCATCCGGCGCAACGACCGCGAGCTGTCGCTCGACATCGACTTCGTGCTGGTGCGCGGGCCGCGGGTGTTCGTGGAACGCATCGACATCGCCGGCAACACCACCACCCGCGACGAGGTCATCCGCCGTCAGTTCCGCATCGCCGAGGGCGATCCCTTCAACCCCCGCGAAATCCGCGAGGCGGCCGAGCGGATCCGGGCGCTGGGTTATTTCAGCGACGTGGACGTGGAAACCCGGCAGGGCTCGGCCGGCGACCGGGTGATCGTCGATGTCGGCGTCGAGGAAACGACGACGGGTTCGCTCGGCTTCGGGGTCAGCTATGGCCGCGAGGCGGGCGCGGGCTTTGCCATCACCTTTTCCGAGGCCAACTTCCTGGGCCGCGGGCAGCGCCTGGACCTGTCGATCACCACCGGTACCAGCCAGCAGAACAGCACCTTCTTCTTCGAGGAACCCGCCTTCCTCGGCCGTGACCTGTCGGCCTCGGTCGGTGCGTTCTACACCACGACCGAAGGTCTGGGCGCCAGCTATGACACCCGTCGGATCGGTGCTCAGGTCACGCTCGGCTTTCCGGTCAGCGAATATGGCCGCATCGAGGGGCGCTACAGCCTGAGCAAGGACACCGTGCTTCGGGTCAGCCCGGATTCCTCGCCGCTGATCCAGGCCGATGCCGGGCCGGGCAAGTTCACCAGCTCGTTCGGCATGACCTACACGCTGGACACCCGCCGTTCGCTGCTCAATCCGAACTTCGGCTACCTGTTCCGGGTCAACGCCGATCTGGCCGGGCTGGGCGGCGACCGGCGCTACCTCAAGACCACCGCGCTTGCCCGCGTCGAACAGCAGCTTCCGACGCAGGAAATCACCCTGCGGGCCGAGCTTGAGGGTGGCGCGCTGATGATGCAGAGCGGCAACAGCCGGGTGACCGAGCGGTTCTTCCTGAACGACGAGATGCGCGGCTTCGCCTTCAACGGCCTCGGGCCGCGCGACCTGACCGCCACCAACCGCGACGCGCTGGGCGGTAACGTGTTCATCGTCGGCCGCCTCGAGGCGGATTTCCCGCTGGGCCTGCCCGAGGAATACGGGCTTTCGGGCGGGTTGTTCATGGATGTCGGGTCGGTCTGGAAGCTGAACGACACCGCCGGCGCCGGCGGCCCGGTGGATGACGGGCGGCACTGGCGCGCCGCGGCGGGCGTGTCGCTGCTGTGGGATACCCCGATCGGGCCGCTGCGGATGAACTTCTCGCGGACGCTGCGCAAGAAGGACTACGACCGTCCGCAGAACTTCGACGTCTTCATCTCCAGCCGGTTCTGATGACCGGGCCGCGCGCGGCGGCCCTGGCCCTGGGGACGGTGCTGGCCGCCGCGGCACCGGCGCCGGCCCAGGTCTATTCGCTGGGAACCACCGAAAGCGCCCTCGTGACGCTCGATCAGGAGCGGCTGTTTGACGACAGCGCCTTCGGCCGGAGGGTGTTCGAAGCGCTCAGCGCCGCCACCGCCGAACTGAACGCCGAGAACCGCGCCATCGAGGCCGCGCTGGCCGAGGAAGAGCGCGCCCTGACCGAGGCCCGCCCCAACCTGCCGCCCGAGGAATTCCGCGCGCTGGCCGAAGCCTTCGACGCGCGGGTCACCGCGCTGCGCACCCGCCAGCAGAACCGCGCGCGGGCACTGGCGATATGGCGCGACCTCGAGCAGCAACGCTTTTTCGAGGCGGCGCTGCCGGTGCTGGCGCAGCTTCTGCGCGACACGGGCGCAACGGCGATCCTCGATTCCCGGGCGATCCTGCTGGCGGCCGAAGACCTCGACATCACCGGCCGGGCCATCGCGCGGATCGATGCGACGACGGGCGACGGGGCGGCCGGTGCGCCGCCGGTCTTCGGGCCCGCCACCCTGCCGCCCGAGCCGGCCGACCTGGTGCTGCCGCGCCCGCCCGCCGGCACCGGGGACCCGCCGGCCGGCGGGGCGGCCAACGGCACGATCGAAGGGCCGCCGGTGGCGATGCCCGATCCCGCCAGCCCGCCGCCGCCGCCCGACTGAACCCGGGGCGGCGCGGCAACGTGACACCACGCCCGTCGGCGCGCGGTCTGGACAGGGGCGCGGGCGCGGGGCACAGTCGCGCCACATCCGCCGCCGAACAAGGACCGCGCCCATGCCCATGACCCCCGTTGTGCCTTCTCATCTTCGGCTTGTCGGGATCGTGGCGTTTCTGGCCTATCTGGCCGGCGCCGCCGACTATCTCCTGCGCCGGCTCGACGTCGCGGCCTGGACCGACATGCTGTCCGCCGAATGGCTGGCCTATGCCGAGGGTCTGCCGACCTGGCTGGATGCCGCCTGGGCGTTCTCGGTCTGGCTGGGCCTGCTGGGCGCGATCCTGTTGTTGCGACGCGAGCGTACGGCCGTCCTGCCCATGGCCGGCGCCTTCATCGCGGCCGTGGTCGCGGTGGTGGGGGCTTACGTCACGTTGCCTCCGCCGGGCGGGCTTGATCCTGCGGCGCCGGCGCTGTGGGCCGCGATCGCGATGGTGGCATTCGCGGCGCTGATCTGGCTTTATGCCCGCGCGGTCAAGACCGCAGGCTGGCTGGACTGAACGGCCCTTACCCCGCGCCTGCCGCCGGGTTGCGTGTTCGGCATGAGACGGCGGGGTTTTAGCTGCAGCGCAGCGATTGCCCCGGCGCGCGGCAACGGCTAGCGTATGCCGCGACACTCCTCATCGCGCGCGCCATGCAGATCAAGCCCGAGATCGCCGATTTCTCCGCCATCACGCCCGAGGCCCCGATCCGGTCCGAGCGGCACGGCTGGCGTGCCAAGTGCCTTCAGCGCCTGGTCCGCCTCGGGCTGCCGGTGCCGGTCTCGGTGGCGCTGCCGGCGACGGCCGTGCGCGCGATCGCCGAAGGCGCGCCCGTCGACGGCGCGGCGATCCTGGGGCTGATCGGGGCCGACCCGCTGGTGTCGGTCCGGCCCAGCCCTGCCAACCCCGACTGGGGCGGGCCCGGCAGCCTGCTCAACATCGGCATGAATGCCGCCCGGCACGCCCGACTGGCCGAACGCCACGGTCGCGCCGCGGCGACGCGGCTATACCTGAATTTCGTGCAGCTTTACGCCACCCATGTCGCACGGCTCGATCCCGACCTGTTCGCCGCCGACGACGACAGCGGCGACGCGGCGCTGGAGGCGGCGCTGGCCGTCGCGCTGCGGGTCTATGCCGAAGAGACCGAGGCGCCCTTTCCCCAGGATCCCGCGGTGCAGCTGTCCGAGGTGCTGCGCTCGATGGCGCGCGCCTGGGAGGGGACGTCGGCGCGGCTGTTGCGGCAGGCCAAGGGGGCGCCGGCCGAGGCGCCGCTTGGCCTTGTCGTGCAGGCGATGGCGCTGGGCATCGGGGCGGGTGGCTGCGGATCGGGCGTGGTGCAGTTCGTCTCCGAGACGACCGGCACGCCCGGCATCACCGGCCGCTTCCAGCCCCGCGCCCATGGCCGGCCGACCGGGCCGGGCGCGCTGTTCATCGCCAGCGATCCGCGCGGGCCCTCGCTGCAGGACCACGCGCCCGAGGCGCTGGACGATTTGCTGCGCTACGGCGCGGTCTGCCGCGCCGGCCTGCGCGAAGAGATGCAGATCGAGTTCACGCTCGAGGGCGGCAAGCTGTGGGTGCTGGATGCGGTGCGCGCGCCGCGCTCGTCGCGGGCGGCGGTGCGCATCGCCGTTGCACTGGCCGAGGACGGCGTGATCGCGCGCAACGACGCGCTGCGGCGCGTCCCGCCCCGCTCGCTGGCCGAGCTGCTGCACCCCCAGGTGGACCCCCGCCAGCCCCGCACCGTCATCGCCCGCGGGCTGGGCGCCAGCCCCGGTGCCGCGCGCGGACGCATCGTGTTCACCTCCACCGCCGCGCAAGCCAGCGCCGCGCGTGACGAGCCCTGCATCCTGGTGCGGCGCGAGACCACGCCCGAGGACATCCGCGGCATGCATGCCGCCTCGGCCGTGCTGACCGAGCGCGGCGGCATGACCAGCCACGCCGCGGTGATCGGGCGCGGGCTGGGCCTGCCCTGCGTGGTGGGCGCCGGCGGCATCCGCATCGACGCGCGCGAGGGCCGGCTGATCGCGCCCGGCGGGCAGATCCTGCGCGAGGGCGAGATGATCACCGTCGACGGCACCCGCGGCGAGGTGCTGACCGGCGAGGTCACGCTGATCGACGCGGCGCTGGACGACACGTTTCGCACCCTGCAGGCCTGGGCCGCGGCGGCGAGCGACATCGCCATCCGCGCCAATGCCGACACGCCGGCCGACGCGCGGATCGCCCGCAGTTTCGATGCGCAGGGCATCGGGCTGTGCCGGACCGAGCACATGTTCTTCGAGGAAAACCGCCTGACGCTGATGCGCGAGATGATCTTCGCGGACAGCGATCTGGAACGCCGCGCGGCGCTTGACCGGCTGCTGCCGATGCAGCGCGCGGATTTCATCGCGCTGTTCGAGATCATGCAGGGCCTGCCGGTCTGCATCCGGCTGTTCGATCCGCCGCTGCACGAGTTCCTGCCGCACGGGCGCGAGGGGCTGCACCGGCTGGCCGACGCGCTCGACAAGCCGCTGTCCGAAATCGTCCGCCGCGCCGAGGCGCTGTCCGAGTTCAACCCGATGCTGGGCCTGCGCGGGGTACGGCTGGGCATCACGCTGCCCGAGATCTACGACATGCAGGCCCGCGCGATCTTCGAGGCGACCGTCGAGGCCAGCCGCAACGGCGCGCCCGTGGTGCCCGAGATCATGGTGCCGCTCGTCTCGGCCAAGCGCGAGGTCGAGATGGTCAAGACGCGCATCGACGCGGTCGCGGTGGCGGTGCGCAATGCGACGGGCGTGCCCTTCACCTATCGGCTGGGGGTGATGGTCGAGACGCCCCGCGCCGCGCTGCGCGCCGGCGAGATCGCGCAATTTGCCGATTTCCTCAGCTTCGGCACCAACGACCTGACGCAGATGACCTACGGGCTGTCGCGCGACGACGCGGGGCGGTTCATGTCGTCCTATGTCCAGCAGGGGGTATTCCGCGAGGATCCGTTCCAGACGCTCGACACCGACGGGGTGGGCGAGTTGCTGCTGCTGGGCGCGGCGCGCGGACGGGCGATGCGTCCGGGCGTGACCCTGTCGATCTGCGGCGAGCATGGCGGCAACCCGGAATCGATCGAGTTCTGCCGCCGCGCGGGCTTCGATTATGTCTCGTGTTCGTCCTTCCGGGTGCCGGTCGCGCGGCTGGCTGCGGCGCAGCTTGCCATCGGCGACGGCCCCGAGGACGGGCGCGACGACGGGTGACCCCCGGCGCAGAATCGGCGGGTTTTCGCCGATCAGCGGCGTCCGTCTGGACCGCAAGCGATATCTCGCCTAACCCGAACGACGCTGCTGTCAACTCTTTGTGAGCGTGCGCAGGCAGGGCGCCGGTCCGTCAGGTCCGGGTCGCGGCCGGCACGGGGCCCGGGGGGACGAACACATGGCCATCCGTCGTTCAGGCGCCGCCGGCGCCCTGTCCGTCATGGTGCTTGCCGCAGGGCTTTGGGCCGGTGCCGCGCCGCCGGCACAGGCCGAAGGGGCCGAGGCGCTGGTGCTGCGCATGGCCAGCGTCATCGGACAGGAAGGCGCCGCGCTGGCCCGACTGGACGGCGAGAAGGTGCGCGCGCTGGTCACCCCGCCGCGCGATGCCGCCGGCAGGCTCGCCATGCACAGCCGCGACTGGCTTCTGGCCCGACCCGAGGCGCGCGGCGGGGCGGAGTGGCGGTGCCTCACCACCGCGCTTTATTTCGAGGCCCGGGGCGAAACGATCGCGGGCCAGTTCGCGGTGGCCGAGGTGATCCTCAACCGGGTCGATTCGCCGCGCTACCCCGACACCATCTGCGGCGTGGTCTATCAGGGCGCGCGCTCGGGCGGGGGGTGCCAGTTCTCGTTCACCTGCGACGGCAAGCCCGAGTCGATCCACGAGCCCGGCGCCTATGCGCTGGCCGGCCGCATCGCCCAGGTGATGAAGGAGGGCGGGCCGCGCGTGCTGACGGACGGCGCAACGCATTTCCACACCCATGCGGTCAACCCCCGCTGGGCGCGAAGCTTTCCGCACACCGCGCGGATCGGGGCGCATCTGTTCTATCGCCAGCCCGACGCCTGATCGCCGGGCCGTTCGGCGCGCCGCCGCCGCCCGCCCGGGCCGGTGCTTGCCACGCCGGGTCCATCCGGTGCACAACCGGTGGCGAAACCAAGCGCCCCCGGAAGGCGCCGGAACAGGGTCCGGGCAGCGGCATGAGCAGCGACATCGAACTGGCCTTCGCCCATCCCGCCGGTCGGGCCGAGGCGACGGCAGGCCAGCATCCGCGCGACCGCATCAGCCTGACCGACCACGTGATCTCGGCCGACATCGGCGCCTTCCAGACCGAGCGCGGGGTGCCGCAGCGGTTGCGCTTCAACGTGGTGCTCGAGGTGCGCCCGCATCCTGCGCCGCTGCAGGACGACGTCGACCGCATCCTGTCCTATGACTGCATCACCGAGGCCATCGCCGCCGAGCTTGCGGCCGAGCGGGTCAACCTGCTCGAAACCCTGGCCGAGCGGGTGGCCGAGCGTCTGCTGCTCCGGCCGCAGGCGATGCGGGTCTTCGTCCGGATCGAAAAGCTCGACCGCGGCCCCGGCGCGCTGGGCATCGAGATCGTGCGAACGCGGGCGGCGGTGCCGGTGGCGGCGGCCGATCCCGAGGCGGCGGCGCTGCGCCCGCTGGTGATCTGGCTCGACAATGCCGCCATCGCGGCCGCCGAGCTGCCGGGCGTGCTGGACGCGTTGCAGGCGACCGGCCGGCCGGCGGTGCTGTGCGTCGGCCTGCCGTCGTCGCCCCGTCCGGCGGCCCGGGTGGCGGCGGTGCAGCGGCGCATCGACCTTCTGGCGCTGGACCAGAACGCCTGGGTTCTGGGCGGGCGCGACCGGCGCTGTCTGGTGGTGCACAGCCGGACCGAGATCGAGCATGCGCTGCGGCAGGGGCGGATGATCGTCTGGGCGCCGTCCAAGCTGATCCTCGATGCGGTCGACGGCCCTTCGGCCCCGCCGTCCGAGGCGCCTGCGCTGGCGCTGTGGCTGGCCGAGACGCTGGCGGCAGAGCGGCTGTATCTGGTCGGCGTGCCCGCCACCGCCGCGCCCGCGGGCAGCCGGGTGCCCAGCGCCGCGCTGGCGCTCGCCGACCTGCCGGCGGCCCTGTCCGGGCTGGAGCGGGTCGCATGAGCGCGCCCCGACCGGTGCGCCCGATTCCCCGGACCGACCTGCCGCGCGCGCCCGGCGCCCTGCCGCTGGCCGGCAGCGCGCATGTCCGCTGGGACATGGCCGAGCCGCTGTCCCCCGGCGCCCGCGGCCGCCCGGTCGCCGCCGCCGACCTGACCGCGGCCGAGCGGGAGCGCCTGTCCGTCCCGCGCCCGGTGCTGCCGGGTCTGCCGGCCGACCGGCCGCTGGTGATGGGCATCCTCAACATCACCCCCGACAGCTTCAGCGACGGCGGCCGGCTTGCCGGGGTGGCCGATGCCGTGGCGCAGGCGCGCGCGATGGTGGCGGCGGGGGCCGACATCCTCGATGTCGGCGGCGAAAGCACCCGCCCCGGCGCGGCCGAGGTGCCGGTGGCCGAGGAGGCCGCCCGCGTGGTCCCCGTCATCCGCGCCCTGCGCGCCGAGGGGATCGCCGCGCCCGTCTCGATCGACACGCGCAAGGCCGCCGTCGCCGCGGCGGCGCTGGAGGCCGGCGCCGACATGGTCAACGACGTCTCGGCGCTGGGCTGGGACGCCGACATGGCCCGCGTCGTGGCAAAGGCCGGCGTGCCGGTCTGCCTGGTGCACGCCAGGGGCACGCCGCAGACCATGCAGGACGACCCCCGCTATGACGACGTGGTGTGCGAGGTCTTTGCGGCGCTGGCGCAACGGATGGCGCATGCGACCGGATGCGGCATCGCGCCCGAACGGCTGATCTGCGATCCCGGCATCGGCTTCGGCAAGACGCTGGCGCACAATCTTGCGCTGTTGCGCGACCTGTCGGTGTTCCACGCCCTGGGCGTGCCGCTGCTGCTGGGCGCGTCGCGCAAGCGCTTCATCGGCACCTTGTCCGGCGTGGACGAGGCGGGCGCGCGGGTGCACGGCTCGGTCGCGGTCGCGCTGCATGCGGCGGGGCAGGGGGCGCAGATCGTCCGAGTGCACGACGTGGCCGCGACGGTGCAGGCCTTGGCGCTGTGGCGGGCGCTGACGGCGGCCGGCGCTGAAGCGCCGGGAACAGGCGCTGAAGCGCCCGGGACAGGAGGCGGAGCTTGAAACTGTTCGGAACCGACGGGGTGCGCGGGCGCGCCAACAGCTATCCGATGACGGCCGAGATCGCCTTGCGGCTGGGGGCCGCCGCGGGGCGGTACTTTCGCCGCGACGGGCTGAACCGGCACCGGGTGGTGATCGGCAAGGACACGCGTTTGTCGGGCTACATGCTGGAAAACGCGCTGACCGCGGGGCTGACCAGCACCGGCATGAACGTGCTGCTGCTGGGACCGGTGCCGACGCCGGCGGTGGGGTTCCTGACCCGCTCGATGCGGGCGGACCTGGGCATCATGATCTCGGCCAGCCACAACCCGCACCACGACAACGGCATCAAGTTCTTCGGCCCGGACGGCTACAAGTTGTCGGATGCCGCGCAGGACGAGATCGAGGCGATGGTCTCGGGCGAGATCCGGCTGAGCGAGCCCGCCAGCATCGGCCGTGCGCAGCGCATCGACGACGGGCTGGGCCGTTATGTGGAATACGCCAAGACGACCTTTCCCGCCCGCACCGGGCTGGGCGGTCTGCGGGTGGTCATCGACGCGGCCAACGGCGCCGCCTATCGCGCCGCCCCCGAGGCGTTGTGGGAACTGGGCGCCGAGGTGCTGCCGCTGGGGATCAAGCCCGACGGCTTCAACATCAACGCCGGCTGCGGTTCGACCGAACCGGCGGCGGCGGTGGCGATGGTGCGCGACCAGGGTGCCGACCTCGGCATTTGCCTCGACGGCGACGCCGACCGGGTGATCCTGATCGACGAGACCGGCGAAGTGGCGGACGGCGACCAGATCATCGCCCTGCTGGCGCGGCGCTGGTCGGATGCCGGGCGGCTGCGCGACGGGGTGGTGGTGGCGACCGTGATGTCCAACCTCGGGCTGGAGCGGCATCTGGCCGACCAGGGCATGCGGCTGGAGCGGACCGCCGTCGGCGACCGCCACGTGGTCGAGCGGATGCGCGAGGGCGGCTGGACGCTGGGCGGCGAACAGTCGGGCCATATCGTGATGACCGACCACGCCACCACCGGCGACGGGCTGATCGCGGCGCTTCAGGTGCTGGCCGAGATGGTCGAGACCGGCCAGCCCGCCAGCCGCCTGATGCGCCGCTTCGCGCCGGTGCCGCAGCGGCTGGAGAACCTGCGCCTCGCCCCCGGCGCCGCGCCCCTCGAGGCCCCCGAGGTGCAGGCGGCGATCGCCGGGGCCGAACGGCGGCTGACCGCGAAGGGCCGCCTGCTGATCCGCAAGTCGGGGACCGAGCCGCTGATCCGCGTGATGGTCGAATGCGAGGACGCCGCCCTGATGGGCGAGGTTCTGGACGAGGTCACCGGCGCCATCCGCGCCGCGGTGGCGGCGCCGGCCTAGGGTGTGCGGGAGGCGCTGGCGGCTCAGGCCGCCGCGTCGCCGCCCTCGTCCGCCGCGGCCAGACGCACGAGCGCGTGGCGCTTGCGCCCGGCGGTCAGCTTCAGCGGCTCGGACAGGTCCGCGCCGGTGATCATCCGGCCCGCGTCCTCGGCCGGGGCGTCGTTCACCCGCGCGCCGCCCTCGGCGATCAGGCGCTTGGCGTCCTTGCCCGATTTCGCCAGCCCCGCCCGCACGAACAGCTGCGCCAGCGACACCCCCTCGGCCGCCTCGGCCGGGCTGAGCGCCAGCGTCGGCAACTCCTCGCCCAGGCCGCCCTGTTCGAACACCGCGCGCGCGGTCGCCTCGGCCGCCGACGCCGCCTCGGCCCCGTGGCACAGCGTGGTGACGGCATTCGCCAGCACCACCTTGGCGGCGTTCACCTCGGACCCGCCCAGGGCCGCCAGCCGGTCGCATTCCTCGAGCGGCAGGTCGGTGTACAGCCGCAGGAAGCGGCCCACGTCGGCGTCCGTGGTGTTGCGCCAGAACTGCCAGAACTCGTAGGGCGAGAGCATCTCGCTATTCAGCCAGACCGCGCCGCCGGCCGACTTGCCCATCTTGCGCCCGTCCGAGGTGGTCAAGAGCGGCGAGGTCAGCCCGAACAGCTCCACCCCCGCCACGCGCCGGGCCAGGTCGATGCCGGCGACGATGTTGCCCCACTGGTCCGACCCGCCCATCTGCAGCCGCACGCCGTGGCGGCGGTGCAGTTCCACGAAATCATAGGCCTGCAGGATCATGTAGTTGAATTCGAGGAAGGACAGCGACTGTTCGCGGTCCAGCCGCGACTTGACGGACTCGAAGCTGAGCATCCGGTTGACGCTGAAATGCCGGCCGATGTCGCGCAGGAAATCGAGATAGTTCAGCCCGTCGAGCCATTCGGCATTGTCGAGCATCAGCGCGTCGCCCGCGCCCGCGCCATAGGACAGGTAGCGGGAAAACACCTGCCGCATGCCGTCGATGTTGGCGGCGATCTGGGCGGCGTCCAGCAACGGGCGTTCCTCGGACCGGAACGAGGGATCGCCGACCTTGGTGGTGCCCCCGCCCATCAGCGTGACCGGCTTGTGCCCGGTCTTCTGCAGCCAGCGCAGCATCATGATGTTCAGCAGATGCCCGACATGCAGCGACCGCGCCGTCGCGTCATAGCCGATATAGGCCGGCACCACGTCGCCCAGCAGCGCCTCGTCAAGCGCCTGCAGGTCGGTGCAGTCGGCCAGATAGCCGCGGCTGACCATGACATGCAGGAAGTCGGACTTGGGACGGTAGGTCATGCGGACCCCTCGCTGGCTGGCGGATCGGGCGCGGGCGCTCTGGCACCGTGCGCCGGGGCTGTCTATACCGCGCGAAAGGGCAGGGGAAGTGGGGCATGGCACGACCGGCGGGCAGGGCGGTGCGGCAGGCGGGCAGCGATCCCGGCCCGCAGGCACTGGCGCTGGGGGTGGTGGCGGACGCGGACGGCATCGCCGTGGCGGCGATGGGCGGCACGCGCTCGGGCGAGGCGGTGCGGCTGGTGCCCGGCGCCCTTCTGGCCCGCGGCTGGAGCGGGGAGGAACGCGCCGCACTGGCCGCGGGCGATGCCGAGCCTGTCGAGACCGCCGCCGCGACGCTGGTGGCGCGGCTGCGCGCCGACCTGCCCGAGGCACCGGCGCTGCTGGGGCTGGCGGCGGCGGCGCCGGCCATGCCCGATCCCGCCGTTCTGGCCGAGGTCGCCGGCCTGCCGGTGCTGTGGGATTTCCGCAGCGCCGATCAGGGCCTGGGCGGGGCCGGTGCGCCGCTGGCGCCGCCGGTGTGGCACGGGATCGCGCGCGGCCTCGGGTGGGACGCGCCGTTTGCCGTGGCGCGGCTGGGCCGGGTCTGCCGGCTGGCCGGGATCGACCCCCGCGCCGAGGACCCGCGCGACGCGGGCGTGCTGGCCGCGCTCGATACAGGCCCCGGCCCCGGGTTCTGCGCCCTGCCCCCGCCGGGCCGAAAGGCGCGACAGGCAGGGCCCCGGCGTCCGGTGCTCGACGCCGCGCTGGGCGCGCCCTTCTTCGCCCGGATGCCGCCGCGCCGGCTGGGCGCGGGCGACCTGCCCGACCTGCCGGCGGCCCTTGCCGCGCTGCCGCCCACGCAGGCCGGCGCCACCCTGCGCGCGCTGGTGGCCGAAGGGCTGGCGGCGGCGCTGCCGCTGCTGCCGGAGGCGCCCGCGCGGCTGATCCTGACCGGGCCGGGCGCCGCGGATGCCGGCCTTGTGACGCGGCTGCGCAAGCGGCTGGCCCTGCCCGTGATGACGGCCGCCGAGGCGGGCCTCGACCCTGCGCCTGACGGGGCGCATCTGGTGGCGGGGCTGGCGCTGCGGGTGGCCTGGGGCCTCGCGATCGGCTTTCCCGGCACCACCGGCGTGGCCGCCCCGGTCGGCGGCGCGCTGGTGGTGCGGCCGGGCGCGGGTTGAGTGCGCGCGCTTGCGCATCCGACCCGATGCGGTCAGCATCGCCCCCGGTCCATGCCAGCACGGGGGTTTCGCCCATGACCCTGCCCTTCGACGGCGCCATCAGCCGCTATTTCCGCGACGAGGCGCCCGCATCCGTCCGCCGCGCCATCGAGGAGGGCCGCAAGCGCGACATCCTCACCGACGACGAGCATTTTCCCTACGATCGCTGGTTGCCCAAGGACGACTACGAGGCGCACATGGCGGCGCTGCAGATCGAGATGATGAAATGCCAGCACTGGCTGCGCGAGGCCGGCGCGCGCGTCGTCGTGCTGTTCGAGGGGCGCGATACCGCCGGCAAGGGCGGCGCCATCGCCCGGGTCACGCAGCACACCAACCCGCGCATCACCCGCGTCGTCGCCCTCGGCGTGCCGACCGAGCGCGAGCGCGGCCAGTGGTATTTCCAGCGCCATGTCGAACACCTGCCCACCCGCGGCGAGGCGGTGCTGTTCGACCGGTCGTGGTACAACCGCGCGGTGGTGGAAAAGGTCTTCGGCTTCTGCACCGACGCCGAGCGGACGCGCTTTTTTGCCCAGCTTCCCGATTTCGAGGCGGGGCTGGTGTCGGAGGGCATCCATCTGGTCAAGATCTGGCTCAACATCAGCCGGGCCGAGCAGTTGCGCCGGCTCCTGCGGCGCGAAAGCGACCCGCTGCGGCAGTGGAAGATCAGCCGGATCGATGTCGAGGGGCTGTGGAAATGGCAGGAGTATTCCGACGCCATCGCCGAGACCTTCCGCCTGAGCCATACGCCCGTCGCCCCCTGGACCGTGATCCGCGCCGACGACAAGCACCGTGCCCGCATCGCGGTGATGCAGGTGATCCTCGGCGGGCTGGCCTATGCCGGCAAGGACGAGGCGGTGGTGGACGCGCCCGACCCGGCGATCTGCGGCGGGCCCGGGCTGTGGCATCCCGGCGGCGGCTGAGCGGGCGCTTTCCCTGCCCGGCGAAGGGCGCTAGGTGGGGAGGGGCGTGCAGGCAGGGAGAGTGTGGCGATGTTCACCGGGATCGTGACCGATATCGGCCGGGTGCTGGAGGTCGAGCGGCGCGGCGACACCCGCGCCACCATCGCCACCGGCTATGACGTGGCCGGCATCGACATCGGAGCCTCCATCGCCTGCGACGGGGTGTGCCTGACCGTCATCGCCACCGGCCAAAGCCCGGTGCCGTGGTTCGCGGTCGAATTCTCGGCCGAGACGCGGTCCAAGACCAACCTCGACGACTGGGCGGCGGGGCGGCGCATCAACCTGGAGCGCGCGTTGCGGGTGGGGGACGAGCTGGGCGGGCACATCGTGTCGGGTCATGTCGACGGGGTCGCCACGATCACCGGGCGGCGGGCCGAGGGTGACAGCATCCGGCTGCGCTTTGCCGTGCCGGGGGCGCTGGCGCGCTTCGTCGCGCCGAAGGGCTCGGTGGCGCTGAACGGCACCTCGCTGACCGTGAACGAGGTCGATGGGGCCGAGTTCGGCGTCAACCTCATCCCGCACACGCTGCAGGTGACGACCTGGGGCGACGCGGCGGTGGGTGACCGCGTCAACCTCGAGATCGACACGCTCGCGCGGTATGTCGCGCGGTTGCAGGAATGGCAGGCGGCCGAGGCGGGATAGGCGCGCGGCTCAGTCCCCGATCACCCGCACCCCGAGCCGCGCCAGCCCGGCGTCCACCAGCGTCGTCTCGGCCCGGCTGAGGCGCTGGTGGCGGGGATAGCGGGGGCGCGCGCGGTCGTTCAGCACCGGCGCCTCCCAGCCGCGGGTGGTGGCAAAGAACTCGACCGCGCCGGCTTCGCCGAATTCGGACGCGAAGCCCTGCACCACCACGTCGAGATAGCTCATCAGGATCGGATGCAGAGTGCCGGCGGGGGCGATCGCGTGCTCGGGCACCGCATAGATCGCCACCGCGCCCGCTTCGGGCGCCGCATGGCGCAGCCCGCCGTTCAGCGCCACGCGGTCATAGCCCGCCTCGCGCGCATCGAGCGCGGCCCAGTCGCCGCCGGGGACCGCGGCGATCAGACCGGCGATCTCGGCCTGCGGGTCGGGAACGGCCGTCAGCGTTGCCACCCGCCGCCCCGGCAGGTGCCGCCACGCGCGGGCCCAGCCCCGCAGCCGGGCCGGGTGCGCGCGCCCGTAGCCGTGGGTCGCGCGGTTCACGAGGCTGCCATAGCCGAAGAAGAACGGGTCGCTCATGCCCGCCTGAGTGCGCGCAAAACGGGCAGGCCGCAAGGCCCCGCACCGCGATCCGCGCGAGGGTCTTGCCAGCCCCCGCCCCGCTGCGCTACGTCCCCGTCACGGATACGGGAGAATCCGCCCGGGGGTGCACGCCCCCGACGCGGTGCCGAAGGAGCAACCGCCCCGGTAAACTCTCAGGCCAAGGGACCGGTCCGTGACGACACTCTGGAGAGAGGCGCGCCCGACGCGCCCGCCGAAGGGATAACGATCTCAGGCGAAGGGACAGAGGGGGCATCGAGACGCGCAACCCGGACCACCGGGCGGCGCAGGTGATGCCATGCCGCCGAGGGGCGGCGACCGGGGGACGGCATGTCTGACCTTGCACGGACGGTGCTGCATCCGCTGCACCTTGAACTGGGCGCCAAGATGGTGCCCTTCGCCGGCTACGAGATGCCGGTGCAGTATCCGATGGGCGTGCTGGGCGAGCATCTGCACACCCGCGCGCAGGCCGGGCTGTTCGATGTCAGCCACATGGGCCAGGTGATCCTGGGCGGGCGCGGCGCGGCCGAGGCGCTGGAGGCGCTGGTGCCGGTGGACGTGCTGGGGCTGGCCGAGGGGCGGCAGCGCTACGGCTTTCTTACCGATGCGGCGGGCGGCATCCTGGACGACCTGATGATCGCGAACCGGGGCGATCACCTGTTCCTGGTGGTCAACGCGGCCTGCAAGGCCGCCGACCTGGCGCATCTGGCCGCGCATGTGCCGGGGGTGGAGGCGATCACCGACCGCGCGCTGCTGGCGCTGCAGGGGCCGGGGGCGGCGGCGGCGCTGGGCGCGCTGGTGCCGGACGTGGCCGGCATGCGGTTTCTCGATTTCGCGACGCATGACTGGGACGGCACCAAGCTGTGGATCGCGCGCTCGGGCTATACCGGCGAGGACGGTTTCGAGATTTCCGTGCCCGACGAGCGCGCCGAGGCGCTGGCGCGCGCGCTGCTGGCGCAACCGGGCGTGGCGCCGGCAGGCCTTGGCGCGCGCGATTCGCTGCGGCTGGAGGCGGGGCTGTGCCTTTACGGCAACGACATCGACACCGGGACCAGCCCCGTCGAGGCCGGCCTGTCCTGGGCCATCGGCAAGGTGCGGCGCGCGGGCGGGGCGCGGGCCGGGGGCTTTCCCGGCGCGGATCGCATCCTGCGCGAACTGGCCGAGGGACCGGGGCGGATGCGCGTTGGCCTGCGCCCCGAGGGCCGGGCACCGATGCGCGCGGGCACCGAACTGTTCGCGACCGAAGAGGGGGGCGCGCCGGTCGGCACCGTGACTTCGGGCGCCTATGGCCCGACCCTCGAGGCGCCGATGTCGATGGGCTACCTGCCGGTCGCCCTTTGCGCGCCGGGCACGCGCGTTTACGGTGCGGTGCGGGGCAAGCGGCTGCCGGCCACGGTCAGCCCGCTGCCGTTCCGCCCCGCAACCTATGTCAGATGACCGCCCGCATCGGGCAATACAGGGACAGCACGATGAAATACACCGAAGAACACGAATGGCTCCGCGTCGAGGGTGACCTCGTTGTCGTCGGCATCACCGAACACGCGGCCGAGCAGCTTGGCGACGTCGTGTTCGTCGAACTGCCCGAGCCGGAGACCGAGGTCGCCAAGGGCGACGAGGTCTGCGTGATCGAAAGCGTCAAGGCGGCCTCGGACATCCTGGCCCCGGTCGATGGCGAGATCGTCGCGGTCAACGCCGCCCTCGTCGACAACCCCGGCCTGATCAACGAGGATCCGCTGGGCGATGCCTGGTTCTTCAAGATGAAGATCGACGATCTCGCCGCGCTGGACGACCTGATGACCGAGGACGAGTACAAGGACTTCATCGCCTGACCCCGCCACCCCGCGCCGCCGCAGTTTCCCGGACAGGGAGACTGCCGGGATCGATCGGACGATCCCGACGCCCCACCCGCCGCGACCGAGGCTTTCATGACCGCCACCCCCACCGCCTACGATCCCTATGATTTCGCCAACCGCCGCCACATCGGCCCCTCGCCGGCCGAGATGGCGCGGATGCTGGAGGTGCTGGGGGTGGACAGCCTTGAAGCGCTGATCGACGCCACCGTGCCGGCCGGCCTGCGGCAGGCCGATGCGCTGGACTGGGCGCCGCTGTCGGAAGGCGCGCTGCTGAAGCGGCTGCGCGAGGTGGGGGCCAGGAACCGGGTGCTGACCAGCCTGATCGGGCAGGGCTATTCCGGCACGATCACCCCGCCGGCGATCCAGCGCAACATCTTCGAGAACCCGGCCTGGTACACCGCCTATACCCCCTACCAGCCCGAGATCGCGCAGGGCCGGCTGGAGGCGTTGCTGAACTTCCAGACCATGGTCGCCGACCTGTGCGGTCTGGAGGTCGCGAACGCCAGCCTGCTGGACGAAGCGACCGCCTGCGCCGAGGCGATGGTGATGGCGCAGCGGGTGGCCAAGTCGAAGGCGCGCGGCTTCTTCATCGACGCGCGCTGCCATCCGCAGAACATCGCGGTGATGCGCACGCGGGCCGAGCCGCTGGGGATCGAGGTGATCGTCGGCGACGTGGCGCGGCTGGAGCCCGCCGCCGTCTTCGGCGCGATCTTCCAGTATCCCGGCACGCACGGCGACCTGCGCGACCCCACGCGGCATATCGAGGCGCTGCACGCGGCGGGCGCCATCGCCGTCATGGCCACCGACCTGCTGGCGCTGACGCTGATCCGCGAGCCGGGCGCGATGGGCGCCGATATCGCCGTGGGCAGCGCGCAGCGCTTCGGCGTGCCGCTGGGCTATGGCGGGCCGCACCCGGCCTTCATGGCCTGCCGCGACGCCTACAAGCGCTCCATGCCCGGGCGCATCGTCGGCGTTTCGGTCGATTCGCGCGGCAACCGGGCCTATCGCCTTGCCCTGCAGACGCGCGAGCAGCACATCCGGCGCGAAAAGGCGACGTCCAACGTCTGCACCGCGCAGGCGCTGCTGGCGGTGATGGCTTCGATGTATGCGGTGTTCCACGGCCCCGTCGGGCTGCGTGCCATCGCCGAGCGGGTGCATCTGATGACCGAGCGGCTGCACCGCGCCCTGTCCGAGGCCGGCGCGCAGATCGACACGCAGGCCTATTTCGACACCATCACCGTGCGGGTGGGCGTCGGGCAGGCGGGCATCCTGGCCGCCGCGCGGGCCGAGGGGATCAACCTGCGCCGCGTCGGCACCGACCGGGTGGGTATCGCGCTGGACGAGACGACGGACGAGGACGTGCTGGCGCGCGTGCTGCGCGCCTTCGGCATCCATGTTCTGCCCGATCCGGCCGATCGGCTGGCGATCCCCGGCGCCTTCCTGCGCGAGACGCCCTATCTGACGCACCCGGTCTTCCACATGAACCGGGCGGAATCCGAGATGATGCGCTACATGCGCCGCTTGTCCGACCGTGACCTGGCGCTGGACCGGGCGATGATCCCGCTTGTGTCGTGCACCATGAAGCTGAACGCCGCGGCCGAGATGATGGCGCTGTCCTGGCCGGCGTTTTCCTCGCTCCACCCGTTCGTGCCGGCCGATCAGGCGGCGGGCTATGCCGAGGTGATCGCCGACCTGTCGGACAAGCTGTGCACCATCACCGGCTATGACGCGATGTCGATGCAGCCGAACTCGGGCGCGCAGGGGGAATACGCGGGGTTGCTGACCATCCGCGCCTATCACGCGTCGCGCGGGGAAGGGCATCGCGACGTCTGCCTGATCCCCGTCTCGGCCCACGGCACCAACCCGGCCAGCGCGCAGATGTGCGGCATGAAGGTGGTGGTCGTGAAATCCGCCCCCAACGGCGATATCGACGTTGCGGATTTCCGCGCCAAGGCCGACGAGGCCGGCGACCGGCTGGCGGCCTGCATGATCACCTATCCCTCCACCCATGGCGTGTTCGAGGACACGGTGCGGGAGGTCTGCGCGATCACCCACGCCCATGGCGGGCAGGTCTATATCGACGGCGCAAACCTGAACGCGATGGTCGGGCTGGTGAAGCCGGGCGAGATCGGCGGGGATGTCACCCACCTGAACCTGCACAAGACCTTCGCCATCCCGCATGGCGGCGGCGGGCCGGGGATGGGGCCGATCGGCGTCAAGGCGCATCTGGCGCCCTTCCTGCCGGGGCATCCCGAGACGGGCGGGGATGGCGCGGTCAGTGCCGCGCCGCACGGCTCGGCCTCGATCCTGCTGATTTCCTGGGCCTATTGCCTGATGATGGGCGGCGCGGGGCTGACCCAGGCGACGCGGGTCGCGATCCTGAACGCCAACTACATCGCCAAGCGTCTCGAGGGGGCGTTCGAGGTGCTGTATCGCGGGCCGGCGGGGTTTGTTGCACACGAATGCATCCTGGACACCCGCCCCTTTGCCGACAGCGCCGGCATAACCGTGGACGACATCGCCAAGCGGCTGATCGACAACGGCTTTCACGCCCCGACCAT
>Ga0213835_100610_pt1 | contig 30839 bp, 27 predicted proteins | sample SWPATP01_FD_160576 | JGI IMG/M metagenome (GOLD analysis project Ga0213835, IMG submission 160576) | Coastal seawater microbial communities from Marineland, Florida, United States - SWPA TP0 #1 | ecosystem: Environmental > Aquatic > Marine > Coastal | place: USA: Florida | collected 2016-08-05 | reverse complement strand
CTGCCGCCCGCCTCCTTCATCTTTCCCCAAATATCCTCGGGGGGAGTCGCGCGACGCGCGACGGGGGGCAGACGGCCCCCCTGCAACGCTCCCACCGGGCGCGACCGCAACGCCCGGGCCATCCCCGCCTCCCCCGCCCCCCCGGAAGCCGCCCCGCACTTCCCTGCACCGCCGGGCTGTGCCACTCTCGCACCCAGCCAGACCGGAGCCCCGCTGCATGCCCCATTTCACCGCCGCCGACGGCGCCCGCCTGCATTTCACCGACGAGGGGCATGGCCGGCCGCTGCTGTGCCTCGCCGGCCTCACCCGGACCGGCCGCGATTTCGACTATCTCGCCCCGCATCTGCCGCCGCTCCGGCTGATCCGGCTCGACTATCGCGGCCGCGGCGGGTCGGACTGGACCGGGGCCGCCACCTATACCGTCCCGCAGGAGGCCGCCGATGTGGTCGCGCTGCTCGACCATCTCGGCCTCGATGCGGTGCCGATCCTCGGGACATCGCGCGGGGGGCTGGTGGGGATGATGCTGGCCGCCGCCGCCCGCGACCGGCTGCGCGGCCTCTGCCTCAACGACGTCGGCCCGGTGATCGCGCCCGAGGGGCTCGCCGTCATCCGCGACTATGTCGGCGTGAACCCCGGCGCGCGCACCCACGCCGAGGCCGCCGCGGCGATGGCGCGGCGGATGACCGGGTTCGAGGGGGTCCCGCCCGAGCGCTGGCTGGCCGAGGCCGAACGGCATTTCACCGCCACGGCGCAGGGCCTGACCATCACCTACGACCCCGCGCTGCGCGAGGCCTTCCTCGCCGCCACGGCCGAGGCGGTGGATCTGTGGCCGCTGTTCGACGCGCTGGAGGGGCTGCCGCTGGCGCTGATCCGGGGGGCGAACTCGGACCTCCTGTCGGCCGGGACGGCGGCCGAGATGCAGCGCCGCCGCCCCGACATGATCTACGAGGAGGTGCCGGGGCGCGGCCATATCCCCTTCCTCGACGAGCCCGAATCGCTGCGCGCGATCCACGAGTTCCTGGGGCTCTGCCTGTGACCGACATCGCCCTGATCGAGGCCGCGGCCGAGCGGCTGCGCGGCCGGGTGCGGACCACGCCGCTCCTGTCCTCGCCGCGCCTCGATGCCGTGGCGGGGCGGCCGGTGCTGGTCAAGGCCGAGTGCCTGCAGCACACCGGCGCCTTCAAGGCGCGCGGGGCCTGGGCGGCGGTCTCGGCGCTGCCCGAGGGCACCGCGGGGGTGCTGGCGCTGTCGTCGGGCAACCATGCGCAGGGGGTGGCCTGGGCGGCGCGGGCGCATGGGCTGCCGGCGGTGGTGGTGATGCCGGCGGATGCCCCGGCGGTGAAGATCGAGGGCACGCGGGCGCTGGGCGCCGAGCTCGTCCTCTACGACCGCGCGCGCGAGGACCGCGACGCGCTGGGTGCCCGCCTCGCGGCCGAGCGGGGGCTCGCGCTGATCCGCCCCTATGACGACCGCGAGGTGATCGCCGGACAGGCCAGCGTCGGGCTGGAGATCGCGGCGCAGGCGGCCGAGGCCGGCGTCGCGCGGGCCGATGTGCTGGTCTGCTGCGGCGGCGGCGGGCTGACGGCGGGCATCGCCCTGGCGCTGGAGGCCCGCGCCCCCGGCCTGCGCGCCCGCCCGGTGGAGCCCGACGGCTTCGACGACACCGCCCGCTCGCTCGCCGCCGGGCGGCCGGTGCGCAACGCGCGGGTCTCGGGCAGCCTGTGCGATGCGATCCTGACGCCCGAGCCGGGGCGGCTGACGTTCCCGGTGATGGCGCGGCTCTGCGGCCCGGGGCTGGTGGTGACCGAGGACGAGGCGCTGCGGGCGATGGCGCTGGCCTCTTCCGCGCTGAAGATCGTGCTGGAGCCCGGGGGCGCCGTGGCGCTGGCGGCGGCGCTGTTTCATGGCGCGGCGCTGGCCGAGGGGCCGGTGATCGCGGTGGCCAGCGGCGGCAATGTGGAGCCTGCGCTCCTTGCCCGGGCGATCGCCGGCGCCACCGCGCCGGCCGGGCCCCCGACCCCTGGCTGAGGAGGACCGGAGATGCGGATGATCGACCTCGACGGGCTTCGGCTGCACGTCCGGGACCAGGGCGAGGGCCTGCCGGTGATGTTCCTGAACTCGCTGGGCACCGACCTGCGGCTGTGGGACGCGGTGCTGCCGCGCCTCGCGGGGATCCGGGCGATCCGGATGGACACGCGCGGCCACGGCCTGTCCGACTGCCCCGCCCCGCCCTATGGCATGGGGGCGCTGGTGCGCGACGCCGAGGGCGTGCTCGAGGCGTTGGGGGTGACGGGGGCGGTCGTGGTGGGCTGCTCGCTGGGGGGCATGATGGCGCAGGGGCTGGCGGTGAAGCGGCCCGACCTCGTGCGCGCGCTGGTGCTGTCGAACACCGCCGCGCGCATCGGCACCACGGCGATGTGGCACGAGCGCATCGCCGCGGTGCAGGCCGGCGGCGTCGCCGCGCTGTCCGGGCCGACGCTGGAGCGCTGGTTTCCGCCGGCCTTTCGCGCCACGCCCGAGCTGGCGGCCTGGCGCAACATGCTGGAGCGCACGCCGGTCGCGGGCTATGTCGGCTGTGCCGCCGCCATCGCCGGTTCTGATTTCTACACGCCGCTGTCGGGCCTGCGCCTGCCCCTTCTGGCCATCGCGGGGAGCGAGGACGGCTCCACCCCGCCCGACCTCGTGCGCGAGACCGCCGGGCTGGTGCCCGGCGCGCGGTTCCACCTGATCCGGGAGGCCGGGCATCTGCCCATGGTGGACCGGCCCGAGGCCTATGCGACCGCGCTGGGCGAGTTCCTCGCCGGGCTGGCGGCGCGGGGGTGAGGGCGCGGTGACGGGCGGGACAGGCCGGCGCCCGGTCCGGAGCGCAGAGGGGGGCTTTCCGCCCCCCGGTGCCTGCGGCACCTCCCCCCGAGGATATTTGAGGAAAGATGAAGGGGGCAGAGGGCCTTGTCGGGAAGGGGGGCGCCTCAGTCGCGCTTGATCACGTAGCGCTGGGCCTCGGCCTCGAGCCGCGCGGCGAAGCAGGCGTCGTGCTCGGCGGCGCGGGCGGCCTGGCTGCGGCGGCCGCGGGCATCGACGTTGAGCAGGATGCGCCGCAGCAGCGCCGCCTGCCCGCGCGGGCTCGCGTGAAAGACCCCGGCCTCGATCAGCCGCTCGGACGGGCTGCCGAAGACGAGAAGCGTGCGCGCGCTGCCCAGCGCATCCTCGACCGCGAGGGCGCAGGCGCCGATGCTGCCGGGGCATTGCGCGGCGCAGAAGGCCGCCACCGCCCCGGCCTCGGGCGCGCTCAGCAGCCAGTCCACCCGCGCCGCCGCGTCGCGCGCGCCCGTCACCGCCTCGCGCTGCGGATCGCCCGGATGCAGCGCGGCGAAGGCGGCCTCCGCGGTGGGGTCCACCCCGCTCTCGCGCCAGGCCAGCGACAGCAGCGAGGCGGGATAGTCGGGGTCGTCGGCGATGCCGGCAAAGCCGCGGACGTCGCGCGCGGCCAGCGTCACCAGCGTCGCCCGCGCCGCCCGCAGCTCGCCCAGCCGCGCGAAGTCGAGCGCCAGCGACGCCGGCGCCGACACGTTCCACAGCCGCAGCCACAGCCCGGCCGAGGGCTCGGCCCCGGCCGCCGCATGCATCCAGCTCGTCCCCGACATGCCCCCCGGCGCCCGCATCAGCGCGATCCGTTCGGCCCGCGGCAGGCGCGCCAGCCACGGGCCCTGCAGCGCCGGGGTCTTGTCGATCAGCGCCAGCATCATCTGCGCCGAGGTGTTGCCCCCGGCCGCCAGCTGCGCAAGCTCGGGCAGGGCGGCCGCCTCGTCATCGGCCAGCCACAGCGTCACGGCGGTCCGGAACCCGGCCGCCCCCTGCCCCGGGATCTCGGCCGCAGCCGGCAGCAGCGCAGCGATCAGCACGAGGGCGGCCGCGGCTCCTCGTCGTGTTGCCTGCGTGAGCTGCGAAAGGACTGCGCGCATAGATGCCTCCCCGGCGCCCGTCGGTCCGCGGCCGCTGCGGGCCACGACCTCGGGGCACTATGGCGCAGCGACCGGCCGGCAACAAGGCGCAGAACCGTGGCCGGGATCAAAACGTCCGGACAAGAAAGGACACCGCCCGGCGGTGGCCTGGCGGTGTCAGGTGCCCGCGCTTGCGCGCCGGGGACAGGGAGGCAAGGCAGTGACGACGGGACCGCCGCCAAAGCTGCATTCGTGATAAGGGATTCGCGCCACCGCCACCTTGACGCAGATCAATTTCCCGCCACCCGCCCCGGCGCCCGCACATTGCCCAGCCCCCCCCGGTGCGCTAAACCCCGCTCAACCGCAGAGGAGGGCCGGGCCATGAACGACGCAACCCCGATCATCAAGGCCAAGGAGGCGCCCGAGCTGGGCCGCTTCGACTGGGAGGACCCGTTCCGCCTCGAGGACCAGCTCACCGAGGAAGAGCGGATGCTGCGCGACGCCGCGCGCGCCTATGCCCGGGAGAAACTCCAGCCCCGCGTGACCCGCGCCTATGCCGAGGAGACCTCGGAGCCCGGCATCTTTGCCGAGATGGGCGAGATGGGGCTGCTGGGCGTCACCGTGCCCGAGGCCTATGGGGGCCTGGGCGCGGGCTATGTCGCCTATGGGCTGATCGCGCGCGAGATCGAGCGGGTGGATTCGGGCTATCGCTCGATGATGAGCGTGCAGTCCTCGCTGGTGATGTATCCGATCTACGCCTACGGCACCGAGGAGCAGCGGCAGAAGTTCCTGCCGGGCCTCGCCGCCGGCCAGCTGATCGGCTGTTTCGGCCTGACCGAGCCCGACGCGGGCTCCGACCCCGCCGGCATGAAGACCCGCGCCGAGAAGACCGCCTCGGGCTATCGGCTGACCGGCACCAAGACCTGGATCTCCAACAGCCCCTTCGCCGATGTCTTCGTGGTCTGGGCCAAATCCGAGGCCCATGGCGGCAAGATCCGCGGCTTCGTGCTGGAAAAGGGGATGAAGGGGCTCTCGGCGCCCAAGATCGCCGGCAAGCTGTCCTTGCGCGCCTCGATCACCGGCGAGATCGTGATGGACGGCGTCGAGGTGGGCGAGGACGCGCTCCTGCCCGGGGTCGAGGGGCTGAAGGGCCCCTTCGGCTGTCTGAACCGCGCCCGATACGGCATCAGCTGGGGGGCGATGGGCGCGGCCGAGTTCTGCTGGCACGCCGCGCGCACCTACGGCCTCGACCGCAAGCAGTTCGGCAAGCCGCTGGCGCAGACGCAACTGTTCCAGAAGAAGCTCGCCGACATGCAGACCGAGATCGCGCTGGGCCTGCAGGCCTCGCTCCGCGTCGGCCGGCTGATGGACGAGGGCGCCGCCGCGCCCGAGATGATCAGCCTGATCAAGCGCAACAACTGCGGCAAGGCGCTGGATATCGCCCGGCTGGCGCGCGACATGCACGGCGGCAACGGAATCGCCCAGGATTTCCAGGTGATGCGGCACATGATCAACCTCGAGACGGTGAACACCTATGAGGGCACCCATGACGTGCACGCGCTGATCCTCGGCCGGGCGCAGACCGGGTTGCAGGCGTTCTTCTGAGGGGGCTGCCGGGGGCCTGCGGAAACGATCGCCGGGTGCTGTTGACGAAATGTGCACCGATTGTCGCGAGGCTGCCCCAATGCCTGCGCAGTCTGGTCACCTCCGCGGGCGACGACAGCAGCAGACCGCAGCGGACGGGGGCGACGATGGAGCAGGCCACGGTGGACAGGGCAATCGACATCCCCGACGCCGCCTCGGCCACCACGCCCGAGGCCTGGGCCGACCGGATGGACGAGATCGGCGAGGAGCTGGGCTATTTCCAGCCCCTCGGCCCCGCCCACGCCGCATTCTTCGTCGATGACGGCCCGACGCTGCTGGTCAGCTTCGAGACCGCCGAGAGCATCCGCGCCAACACGCCCGGGCGCATGCCCACGGGCTATGCGCTCGCCCGGGCCGAGGGCTGGTCGTTTCTGTGCATCATCGCCGACGGGCCGACATGGTGGCGGGACCCGGCGGTCTGGGCCTTCTTCGACCGTCAGGTCGACGACGCCTTCTTCGAGGATTTCGACCGCGTGGTCTTCTTCGGGGCCGAGGCCGGCGGCTATGCCGCGGCGGCCTTCTCGGTGGCCGCCCCCGGGGCGACGGTGCTCGCGATCCGCCCCCACGCCACGCTGGCGCCCGAGCGGGCCGAATGGGACAACCGCCACACCCGCCACCGCCGGCTCGACTTCACCACGCGCTACGGCTACGCGCCCGACATGGTCGAGGGCGCACGCCATGTCTTCCTGCTCTACGACCCCGAGCGCGCGCAGGACGCCATGCACGCGGCGCTGTTCGACCGGCCGCATGTGACGCGGCTGCGCTGTCGCCACATGGGCGGGCGGCTGGAGGCCGAGCTCGAGCGCATGGGCCTCCTCGACGCGCTCCTGCGGATGGTCCTGCGCGACGGGCTGGACGCCGGGGGCTTCTTCCGCCTCTACCGCGCCCGTCGCGGGCATCTGCCCTACATCCTGCGGCTGATGTCGCGGCTCACCAATCACGACCGCCACGGCCTTGCCAAACGCCTCGCCCGCTGGGCGCTGGCGCGCCAGGACCACCCCCGCCTGCGCGAACTCCAGGCCACCGTCGAACGGCTGCACAAACCCGGGGGCTGACCGTCCGCGCCCTCGGGCCTTCGCCCCCCTGCCCCACCGCCGCCACCGCGCCCGCGCCGCGGCGGGCCGCGGGTGGGTGGGTGGGAGGCCCGCCGCGGCGCCGGCTTGCGGGGGGGCTCGATGCCCCCCCGCAAGCCGACCTCCGCCTCAGCGCCGCGCCACCCGCAGCCGGATGCCGTCCTTCGCCCGCACCGTCAGATGCGCCTCAGGCACCGGCATCCGCCCCGGCACCGGCGCAAACCGGAACGCCCGCGCCAGCAGCGCCAGCAACAGCACCCCCTCGGCCATGGCAAACCCCGCCCCCGTGCACACCCGCGGCCCGGCCGAAAACGGGATATAGGCCTCGCGCGCGCTCTGCGTCGCCCGCCCGTCCAGCCAGCGAAGGGGGTCGAAGCCGTCCGGGTTCTCCCACAGCCGCTCATGGCGGTGCAGATGCCAGGGGCTGAGCACCACCTGCGCCCCCCGCGGCACCCGCCGCCCGCGAAACCCCTCCCCCCGCGCCGCCTCGCGCACCATCATCGGCACCGGCGGATAAAGCCGCAGCGTCTCGCGGAACACCGCCCGCGTCAGCCGCAGCCGCGCCAGATCGCCCGGCCCCGCCGCCGCGCCCAGCCCCGCGGCCTCTTCCGCCACGCGCTCCTGCACCTCCGGGTGCAGCGCCAGCATCAGCAGCGCCCAGGACAGCGCCGAGGCCGAGGTCTCATGCCCCGCCAGAAAGAAGATCGCCACCTGATCCACCATCTCGGCGGTCTCGAAGCGCTCGCCCGTCTCGGGGTCCGGCGTGGTCATGATCTTGGTGGCCAGATCGTCGGGCGCGGTGCCGGCCGCGATCTCGGCCTGCCGCGCGGACGTCAGCCGCGCGATCAGCTCGCGGATCTCGCGCGCGGTCGCCCGCGTCGTGCGCCGGTGCGGCCGCGGCAGCCAGCGCGGCAACGGCAGGAACGCCGCCAGGTTCAGGATCGGCTGGCTGCGCTGATGCGCGCGAAAGGCGGCAAAGACCCGCGCCGCGATCTCATGCTCGATCGGGATCGAGAACAGCGTGCGAAAGATCACATCGGCCGCGGCATGGCTCATCTCGGCCTCGACCTCGACCTCGCCCTCCGGCATCCGCGCCACCGCCGCCGCCCCGGCCGCGCACATGGCGGGCCAGGTATCCCGCAGCCGCCCCCCCTCGAAGGCCGGGTCGATGATCCGCCGCTGCCGCGCCCATTCCGCCCCGTTGGTCACGAACACCGACCGGCCCAGCAGCGGCGCCAGCCCCTCGCGGATCCGGTCGGACTTGGGAAAGTCGCCGGGCCGCTCCTGCAGCACCAGCCGCACCAGCGCCGGGTCGTTGCACAGAAACGAGTGAAAGAACGGCGTCCGGAACTCCGCCATCCACGCCCGATAGAGCCGCGCGGGCTGCGCCGACAGGATGTCGCGGCGAAACATCCGCAGATAGCGCCAGAGCGAGACCCGGTCGGCCCGCGCCGGCGGCTTGGGCGGCAGGATCGGACAGCCCGGCGCCCCCTCCCCAAGGCCCGATCCCGCCCCGCCCGTCATGCCGGTGCGACCTCGGCGTGCGGCACGGCGGGCTCGGGCGCGCGATGGGTGTGGGGGCTCAGCACCTCCTCCTTGCGGCTGGGCGAGGGGCGCTGGCCGGCATAGCGCGCCCGCAGCGTCTCGGGCCCGGCGGTAATGCGGAAATAGTCATAGTGCCCCGGGGCGTCAAAGGCGCAGAGATACTGGAAATGCAGCCGAAAGAAGCGCCGGCGCAGCCGCTTCCAGGTCTCGGGCCGCAAGGTCCGGCTGAAGGCGGCCGAGACCACCAGCGGCCAGCGCTTGTCCGCCGGCGCCGCGCCCGACACCGCCACCGGATCGCACAGCGCATAGCAACAGCCGTCGCCCGGCGCCGAGACATCCACCCAGGCCAGCGCGTCCGACCCCGCCAGCAGATGCAGATCGGCCCGCAGCGCCTCGGCCTCTGGAAGGAAGCTCTGCATCGGGATCGCCTGTCCCAGCGTCAGGAAGCCCAGCGCCGGCCCCCCCGTTGCCCCACCGCGCGCCCTGAGCGCCACAGCCACCGCCTCGACCCCCAGATGCGCGCCCGAGGAATGCCCCACCACCAGCACCTCGTCCACATCCGACGCCAGCGCCCGGCCCAGCTCGGCCGCGAACTCGTCCAGCCGGCGGCGCAGCGCCTCCGGCGTGCGGCCCCGATCCTGCGCCGTAAAGCCATAGTCGTGCAGCAGGTAATGGGCATAGAGCCTGCCGTCGATGCTGCGGAACCAGACCAGCACGCCGGCCGCCGCCGCCACTGCCGCCGGCCAGCCGACCCAGCCCGCCACCCCCGCCGGCAGCAGCGCACCCGCGCCCCGCAGCACCGCCCAGCCCAGCCCCAGCGCCAGCGCCAGCTGCCCCAGCAGCACCGCCACCGGATACATCGCCGTGATCACCGGCCCCCGGCGCAGCCGGAACAGTCGCCCCATCGCCCCGGTCGAGAGATAGATCCAGAAGGTCCGCAATAGCAGCCAGTAGGTCCCCAGCACCCCCCGCGCCATCGACTCTCGCACGAGGTCGGCCCAGATCAGCACCGTCACCTCGGTCTCGACCCGGACACCGTCGATCTGCGCGGTCACATGCCAGCCATAGGCATCGCGCCCCATCCGCGGCGCCACCTGCACCCGATAGCCCGAGATCCGCGCCTGTGCCTCGCCCTCGCGCCGATAGAGCTCGCGGTACCGCCGCGGCGGGAAGGGGTCGTAGCCGGGGATGTAGAACATGCGCCGCCGCCGCACCGGCCGGTGCGCAGCAGCCTCGCCCCCCTTGCTATCGCCCCTTTGCCCGCCGCCGCGCCGCTGCACCTGCGTCCCTCCAAACCGACCGGACCCTCGCACCCGTGAAGGGTATTCAGCCATTCCGGCAGGAACAGGGCAAGGATCGGGCGTGGCAGACGCCGCCGAGACCGCGCCCGTCCCCCGCCGCCCGTCCCCCGCCCGCCGGTCCTCAGCCCGCCCCGCCCCGCGGCAATGCAGCCGCCTCGGCCGCAAGCCGGGCGATCCCGTCCCAGTCCCCGGCCGCGACCATGGCCCGGGGGGCGACCCAGCTCCCGCCCACGCACCGGACATTGGGCAGACGCAAATAGGCTGCGGCATTGCCCGGCCCGATCCCCCCCGTCGGACAGAACCCCAGCTGCGGCAGCGGCCCGCCCAGCGCCGCCAGCGCCGCCGCCCCGCCCGCCGGCTCGGCCGGAAAGAACTTGAGCAGCCGATACCCCCGCTCCATCAGGGCCATCGCCTCGGACGCCGTCGCGGCCCCGGGCAGAAGCGGAATCCCCTCGGCCTCCGCAGCCTCCAGCAGCGCCGGCGTCGCCCCGGGCGAGACCCCGAACACCGCCCCCGCAGCCTTCGCCGCCCGGACATCGGCCGGGCTCAGCAAGGTGCCGGCCCCCACCGCCGCCCCCGCAACCAAGGCCATCTCCGCAATGGCCTCCAGCGCCGCCGGCGTCCGCAACGTCACCTCCAGCGCCGTCAGCCCACCCCGCACCAGCGCCTCCGCCAGCGGCCGCGCCACCGCCACCTCCTCGACCACCAGCACCGGGATCACCGGCGCCCGCGCACAGATCGCCTCCAGCGGCTGTTCGAACCCTGCAGCTGTCATCGGTATCCTCCAGCTTCTGGCCTCGCGCCGGTTGCAGCCACGGGAGCCTCCGGCGGGGATATTTTAGGAAAGATGAAAGGAGTTTGTGCAAGGCTTCCGGTACGGTACAGGCGGGGACGCCGATGACCGTGAAAGGTGAAAGCCCTCCGTCCCGCCGCGTCGGGACGGAGGGCCCCATTCCCAGGCGCCCGCCGGCCCCCGCCTCGGGCGCGCCTCCTGCCCCTTGCAGGGGGGCGGATCCGGAACCGTCATGTCGCGCCGAAACTCCCTGCAAGGCGTCATGCTGTCCGGGCGCGACGAGAGCGCCCCTCTCCCTTCCAATGCGACCATGTCGCCGAAGGCATCGCGGCCGACTGCAACACCCCGGAGCCTGCCGCGGGCGCCTTCTCCCCTTTCATCTTTCCTCAAATATCCTCGGGGGGAGTCGCCGCAGGCGACGGGGGGCGGAAAGCCCCCCTGCGCCGCCGCACCCCCGCGAAACGCCTGGTCCGCGCTCACACCACCACCCCCGCGCCGCGGTTCGCCGGCCCCACCGCCGCCCGGAACGCGCCGAACAGCTCGCGGCCGATGCCCTCATGCCCCGCCGACAGGTCCGGCACCACCGGCGGGCGCTCGGCAAACCCCTCGGCCAGCACCTCGAGCCGCCCCGCCGCCGCATCCAGCCGCACCATATCGCCGTCGCGCAGCCGCGCCAGCGGCCCGCCCTCGGCCGCCTCGGGCGCAAGGTGGATCGCCGCCGGAACCTTTCCCGAGGCCCCCGACATCCGCCCGTCCGTCACCAGCGCCACCTGCTGGCCGCGGTCCAGCATCACCGACAGAAGCGGCGTCAGCGCGTGCAGCTCCGGCATCCCGTTCGCCTTCGGCCCCTGGAACCGCACCACCACCACCACATCGCCGGTCAGCTCGCCGGCGCGAAAGGCCGCCCGGACCGCCTCCTGGCTGTCGAACACCCGCGCCGGCGCCTCGACGCGCATGTGCTCGGGCTTCACCGCCGAGACCTTGATCACCCCCTCGCCGAGGCTCCCCGACAGCCGCACCAGCCCGCCCGTGGGCTGGAACGGATCGCGCGCCGGCCGCAGGATCCTCTCGTTGTGGCTGTGCCCCGCACCGGGGCCCCAGGCGAGCCGCCCCGCCACCAGCCGCGGCTCCTCGGTGTAGCGCGCGAGGCCGTCGCCCGCGACGGTGACCACATCGTCGTGCAGGAGCCCCGCGCCCAGGAGCTCGGCGATCAGGAACTGAAGCCCCCCCGCGGCGTGGAAATGGTTCACATCCGCCAGACCGTTGGGATAGACCCGCGCCATCAGCGGCACCGCCGCCGACAGCTCGGAGAAGTCCCGAAGCTCCAGCATCACCCCCGCGGCCCGGGCCATCGCCGGCAGGTGCAGCACGAGGTTCGTGGACCCCCCCGTCGCCATCAGCCCGACGATCCCGTTGACGAAGGCGCGCTCGTCCAGCACCCGCCCCGCCGGCCGCCAGTCGTTGCCCAGCGCCGTGATCGCCAGCGCCCGCTCCACCCCGGCGACGGTCAGCGCCTCGCGCAGCGGCGTGCCGGGGTTGACGAAGGACGCACCGGGCAGGTGCAGCCCCATCACCTCCATCAGCATCTGGTTGGTGTTGGCGGTGCCGTAAAAGGTGCAGGTCCCGGGCCCGTGATAGCTGGCCATCTCGGCCGCCATCAGCTCCTCGCGGCCGATCTCGCCGCGGGCAAAGCGCTGGCGCACCGCGGCCTTCTCGTCGTTGGGCAGGCCCGAGGTCATCGGCCCCGCGGGCAGGAACACCGCCGGCACATGGCCGAAGCTCGCCGCCGCGATCACGAGGCCCGGGACGATCTTGTCGCACACCCCGAGATAGACCGCTGCGTCGAAACAGTTGTGGCTCATCGCCACCCCGGCCGCCAGCGCGATCACATCGCGCGAGAACAGGCTCAGCTCCATCCCCGGCTGGCCCTGGGTCACCCCGTCGCACATCGCCGGCACGCCGCCCGCCACCTGCGCCGTGGCGCCCGCACGCCGCGCCGCCGCGCGGATCAGCTTCGGATAGTCCTCGAACGGCTGATGCGCCGAGAGCATGTCGTTGTAGGCCGTCACGATCCCGAGGTTTGGCGCGCGCCCCTCGGCCAGCCGGTCCTTGTCGGGGCCGGTGGCGGCATAGGCATGCGCCTGGTTGCCGCAGCTCAGATGCGCCCGCGCCGGGCCGGCCTCGGCCGCGCGCGCAATCCGGTCCAGATAGGCGCGGCGGCTGGGGGCCGAGCGCGCGACGATGCGCTCGGTGACGGCGGCGACGACGGGGTGAAGGGTCATGGCGGGTCTCCCGGGGACGATCTGGCGCGCCGGCACGGAGGCGCTAGCGCTAACACCGAGCATAGGCGCCTGCTCCGGCCATGGCCAGAGCCCCCACGAGGCTCTGATCCGGCACCGGCACATGCACTGTGCGCAATGGTAGACAGAAAACCCATGCAGCCAGCGCATGACAGGCTTTCCGGATTGCCCATGGTGGCGGGGCCCGCCGTCCCCTAGTTTCTGCGCATGCAAACAACGCCCGCAAGGAGGGCCCCATGACCGAGCAACCCCACGGCACCAACTTCATGGCCGACCTGCCGGAGCCCGTCGATATCGTTGCGATCGAGCGTCGTGCGCGCGAGCTGCGGGCCCAGGCCTTTGCCGATGCGATGCGCGCGCTCTTCGCCTTCGTGCTGCGCCGCAGCGCGACCGCGCGGCCAGCGCCGCAGGGCCGGATGGCCTGAGCCGCCGCCCGCCCCGCGGCAGCCCCTTTCGCCGCGGCGACCGACAGCGTAAGGGGGGCGGATGACCGCCCCCCACCGCCCCACCGTCCGCCTGCGCCCCACCGCCGACGCCCGCGCGATCCGCCATGGCGCGCCTTGGGTCTATGCCGACGAGATGGTCCTCGACCGTCGCAGCCGCGCGCTCGCGCCCGGGACGCTCGCGGTGCTGGAGGATGCCGAGCGCCGCCCGCTCGGCCTCGTCACCGTCAACCCGGCCTCGAAGATCGTCGCGCGCATGCTCGACCGCGACCCCGAGGCGCGGATCGACGCGGCCTGGCTTGTCGCCCGCCTCGCGCGCGCGCAGGCGCTCCGCGCGCACCTCCATGACGCCCCCCATTACCGGCTCGTGCACGCCGAGGCCGACGGCCTGCCCGGCGTGGTGATCGACCGCTATGGCGACCTTGCCGTGATCCAGCCGAACGCCGCCTGGGCCGAGACGCATCTCGAGGCGCTGACAGAGGCGCTGGTCGCGGTGACGGGCGTGGCCCGCGTGGTCAGGAACGGCCAGAGCCGGGCGCGCAGGCCCGAGGGGCTGGAGGCCGGGATGGAGGTGCTGCGGGGCACCGTCGACGGCCCGGTGGAGGTGCCGATGAACGGCGCCGTCTACATGGCCGATGTGCTGGGTGGGCAGAAGACCGGGCTCTATTTCGACCAGCGCGAGAACCACGCCTTCGCCGCCCGGCTGGCCCGCGGCGGGCGGATGCTGGACGTCTTCTCCCATGTCGGCGGCTTCTCGCTGGCGGCGCTGGCGGCGGGGGCGACCCGGGCGCTGGCGCTGGACGGCTCGGCGGCGGCGCTGGCGCTGGCGCGCGAGGGGGCGGAGCGGTCGGGCCTCGCGGCGCGGTTCGAGACGCGCAGCGGCGATGCCTTCGACAGCATGGAGGCGCTGGCGGCCGAGGGCGCGCGGTTCGAGACGGTCGTCTGCGACCCGCCCGCCTTCGCCCCCTCGAAGCAGGCGCTGGAGGCGGGGCTCAGGGCCTATGAGCGCATCGCGCGGCTGGCGGCCCCGCTGGTGGCACCGGGAGGGTTCCTCGTGCTCTGCTCCTGCTCGCACGCAGCCGACCTCGCCCGCTTCCGCAGCGCTTGCGTCCGCGGCGTCGGGCGGGCCGGCCGGCAGGCGCAGATCCTGCACACGGGCTTTGCCGGCCCCGACCACCCGATGCTGCCGCAACTGGCCGAATCGGGCTACCTCAAGGCCCTGTTCCTGCGCCTCGATGGCTGAGCCAGACCCCGGCGCCGCCCCGCGCGCCCTCCTCGACGCCTGCGTCCTCTACCCCTCGGTGCTGCGCGACATCCTGACGGGCTGCGCCCGCGCCGGCCTCTTCGCCCCGCTCTGGTCGCCCCGCATCCTCGCCGAATGGGCCCATGTCGCCGGCCGTGGCGGCCCCGCCGAGGCTGCCGCCGCGGCCGAGGCCATCGCGCGGCTGCGCACCGCCTGCCCCGCCGCCGAGGTCCTCCCCGACCCGGAGATCGAGGCCGCACTCACCCTCCCCGACCCGGCCGATGCCCATGTGCTGGCAGCCGCCGTCACAGGCCGCGCCGACCGTCTCGTCACGCTCAACCTGCGCGACTTTCCCGCCCGGGCGCTGGCCCCCTTCGGCATCACGGCCCAGTCGCCCGACGAGTTCCTGATGGCCCTCTGGCTGGCCCACCCCGGGGCGGTCGAGGCCTCCGTCGACGCCGCCCTGAGCGAGGCACAACAGCGCTCCGCCGCCACGCCCCCCCGCCCCCGGCGCAGCATCCTCAAACGCTCCGGCCTGCCCCGCCTGGCCAAAGCGCTCCACGGCGAAGCCTGACCCGCCCCCTGCCCCTTCATCTTTCCGAAAATATCCTCGGGGGGGCCGCCGCAGGCGGCGGGGGGCAGACAGCCCCCCTGCAACGCCCACACTCGCGCCACGCCGGTGCCTCAGCCCTCCGGCAGCTGCCCCAGCCAGCGCGCCTCGTTGGCCTCGATGGCGCGGATGCGGTCGGCCGCGCGCGGATGCGACATCAGCCAGACCGGGGCGCCGCCGCCCACCCCCGTCAGCGCCTCGAGCTTGCGGAACAGGCTCTTCTGCGGCTCCGTCCCGATCCCGGCCTTGATCAGCAGCGCCGAGGCATAGGCGTCGGCCTCGTACTCGTCCGACCGGCTCATCCGCGCCGCCAGCAGCGTCACCAGCCCGTTCGCGATCACCACCCCCACCCCCGGCAGGAACCGGTTGAACAGCGCCGCCATCGCCACCCGCACCGCATTCTGCCCGGAAAAGTCGATCATCCGCCGCCGGGTGTGGCCCAGCGCCACATGCCCCAGCTCATGCGCGATCACCGAGGCCAGCTCCTCGGCCGCGACCTCGCCGGCGCGATAGCGGTCGTAGAACCCGCGGGTGATGAAGATCCGCCCGTCCGGCGCCGCCAGCCCGTTCACCGGCGCGACCTCGTAGATCATCACCCGGATCCGCTCCAGCCCCAGCGCCGCGGCCATCCGGTCGGTCACCCGCCGCAGCCGCGCATCAGCCAGCTCGCTCGACCGCGCATCGAGCTCTCGCGCCGTCCGCCAGGCCGAGAACCAGTAGATGGCGACAGCATAGGCGAGCGCGAAGATGATCGGCGTGAGCTTCAGCATGTCCGGGCATATGGGGCACGCGGGCGCCCCGGGCAATGGCCGCAGGCACGATGCGCCGGCCGGGGCGACCGCCGGACCGCGGGGCAAGGGCGCATATCCGCACCCCCCGAAACCGGCATGCCTCCGCCGACCGGCCCCGCCCGGGCCGGCAAGGGCCCGCCGGCCGGCCATCGGGGCGGTTGTGACGGCGGGCATGGCCCCTAGGTCTGGCATCGACGCCGGGATCCGCCCGGCCGAACACCAGACGCGAAGGAGACCGCATGACCTTTACTGACACCCTCTTCCGCCCCGCCCTCGCCGCCGCGCTGGCCCTCGGCACCGCGATGGCCGCCCCCGCAGTGCTGTCGGCGCAGACCATGGCGCCCGACGTCGAGGGCATCGGCGAGGTCGGCGACAGCGAGCTTGCCGCCTTTGCCCGCGCCGCCCTGGCCGTCTCGGAACTGCGCGAGGCCTATGTCGCGCGCCTCTCCACGCTCGAGAGCGAGGCCGAGCAGGAAGAGGTGATCGAGGAGGGCAATCTCGCCATGCTCGAGGTCATCGAGGAAGAGCCGGGCATGAGCGTCGAGCGGTTCTTCGAGATCAACGCCGCCGCCCAGGCCGACCCTGCCCTCAACGAGCGCATCGTGATGATGCTGCAGGAAATGGCGTCCGAGGGCTGAGCGCCCTTTCGCCCCTGAGCCCGCCGCGCGACACCGCGCAGCGAAAGGTGCGGCCGGACCGCCGGCCGCCCCCCTCGCCACATATTTCCGTGCGCCCCCTGCGCGGCGCTTGTGCCGCCCCCCCGCCCGGCGCCATAGTGCTGCCGCAATGCCCGCCTACATGGTCCGTTAACCCTCCCGGCACATACCGGTGGGACGGCGGCAGCGGGCGTCGGGACGGCCCGGAACAGGCGGCGGCGAGGCGCCATGATCGAGTTCACCAATGTCTCAAAGTCGTTCTGGACGGGACGGCAGCGCAAGGTGATCCTGGACCGCGCCTCGTTCCGCGTGACCCTCGGGCGCTCGCTCGGCGTGCTTGCCGCCAACGGCACCGGCAAGACCACGCTCATCAACATGATGGCCGGCCTCGAAAAACCCGATGAGGGCGAGGTCCGTCGCAGCTGCCGGGTGTCGTTTCCGCTCGGCTTCATGGGCGGCGTCGTCAACCGCCACAGCGGCACCGAGAACGCCCGCTTCATCGCCCGCCTCTACCGGCTCGACCCCGATTACGTCGAGGCGTTCTGCCGCTGGCTCTGTGACATCGGCGAGTATTTTGACATGCCCGTCGGCACCTACAGCCAGGGCATGCGGGCGCGCTTCTCCTTCGCGCTCATGCTGGCGGTGGAGTTCGACATCTATCTGATCGACGAGGGGATGCCGGCCACCACCGACGTCCGCTTCAACCGCCGCGCCGGGCAGATCCTGCGCGAGCGGCTGGAGGGCGCGACGGTGGTGATCGTGTCGCACCAGGCCGAGACGCTGGAAAAATTCGCCCACAGCGCGGCGGTGCTGCGCCACGGCCGGTTGCATCTGTTCGACAGCCTCGAGGAGGCGAAGGCGCTTTATGACTATCAAGCCCAGGGTTAGACGCTTCCACATCCGCGGCACGGCCTCGGCCGCCGCGCCTCACGAGGCTGCGGCGCCCGAGGCTACGCCCGAGGCCGTCGCCCCCGGACAGGCTCGCCCCGGGGCCGCCGGCGCGTCTGCCCTCTCCGCCCCCGACGAGGTCCTGGGCCCGGCCGAGATCTCGGCCGAGGAGGCGCGCGCGGCCGTCCTGGCCGAGGGGCTGACCGCCCGCCAGCTGCGCATGGCCCGCCGCGTCGCCGTCCGGCACGGGATCGAGGTGGCCAGCGACGTCGACGCGGTGATCGCGCTGCGCCGTCGCGGCATCGACCCGTTCAAGCCCTCCGGCATCCTCGACCTCGTGCCGGTGGAGCAGCCGGCAGCCGGCGTGCCCGGGTCCGCACGGGCCCAGGGCGGGGGCCACGGCGGGGGCCCACCGCCGCAGCTTCCCCAGACATGGCACAGCCCGCCCCCCCCGGCCAGCCCCCGCCGCGCCCCGCCCCTGGCCGAAAGCGAAGAGATCCGCAGCATCCAGCGCGACATCGCCCGGCGCCGGCAACGGCGTCTCGCGATGCTCTGCGCCCGGCTCACCGGGTTCGTGCTGCTGCCCACGCTGGTGGTGGCGTGGTTCTACTTCACCCAGGCCACGCCCCTCTACACCACCCAGTCCGAGTTTGTGATCCAGCAGGCCGATGCGCCCAGCGCCCCGGGCGGCCTCGGCGGGCTGTTCTCCGGCACCGCGCTCGCGACCTCGCAGGATGCGGTGACGGTGCAGAGCTTCCTGCAATCGCGCGAGGCGCTGTGGCGGCTCGACACCGAGCTCGGCTTTCGCGCGCATTTCAGCGGCCCCGACATCGACCCGCTCCTGCGGCTCGACCCCGGCGCGACGCTGGAGGCGGCGCACCGGCTCTATCGCCGGGTGGTGCGGATCGGCTACGACCCCACCGAGGGGCTGATCCGGATGGAGGTGCGCGCGGCCGACCCCGCCACCTCGGTCGCCTTCTCCCGCGCGCTGATCTCCTATGCCGAGGAGCAGGTCGACCAGCTCACCCAGCGGCTGCGCGAGGACCAGATGCGCGGCGCCCGCGCCAGCTTCGAGGAGGCCGAGAGCCGCATGCAGGCCGCGCAGATGCGCGTGGTCGAGCTGCAGGAGCGGTTCCGCGTGCTCTCCTCCGAGGTCGAGGTCGGGCTCCTGACCACCCAGATCACCGCGCTGGAGACCCAGCTCACCAACGACCGGCTGGCGTTGCAGTCGCTGCTGGCCAACCCGCAGCCCAACCGCGCCCGCGTCGACCCGCTGGAGCGTCGCATCACCAATCTCGAGGCCGAGATCGCCAGCCTGCGCGCCCGCCTGACCGAGGGCAGCGCCGACTCGGTCTCCATCGCCCGCATCTCGTCCGAGCTGGTGATGGCCGAGGCCGACGTCCAGACCCGGCAGATGCTGCTGGCGCAATCGCTGCAACAGCTCGAGGCCGCACGGATCGAGGCCAACCGCCAGGTCCGCTTCCTGTCGCTCGGCGTCCGCCCGGTGGAGCCCGACGAGCCGAGCCACCCGCGCGCCTTCGAGAACACGGTGCTGGCACTTCTGATCTTCGGCGGGGTCTATCTGATGCTGTCGATGACGGTCTCGATCCTGCGCGAACAGGTCTCGGCCTGAGCCCGCGATAGGGGCTTGCGGCGCTCGGGGCCGTTGGATAGATACCGGGCCAGTTGGGGCGTAGCCAAGTGGTAAGGCAGCGGTTTTTGGTACCGTGTACCGTAGGTTCGAATCCTACCGCCCCAGCCATCCCGTCTCGGGAAACGGACATCGCCCGGTGGCCCTTGCCCTCGGCGACATCCGCCGCGTGCAAGGGCGTGGGGGGCCGCACGGCTTGACGCTGCGGTGGGCAGGGCCCACTCTGGACCTCGGCTTCGGGGAGGGCGGCATGGCCATCGGCGGCGAGATCGCGACATGGGTGGACGGACGGTGGGAGCGTGGCGACCGCTCCGTCATCCGCGCCGCCGACCATGGCGCCTGGCTCGGCTCGGGCGTCTTCGACGGCGCGCGCCAGTTCGACGGCCGGCGCCCCGACCTCGACCTGCACGCGGCCCGGCTGATCCGCTCGGCCGAGGCGATGGGCATGCGCCCCGCCATCACGGCGGCCGAGGTGCAGGCCATCCTCGAGGAGGGCTGCAAGCTCTTCGCCCCCGGCGCGGCGCTCTATCTGCGCCCCTTCATGTGGGCCCGCGACAGCGAGGCCGGCATCATCGACCTCGCCCCCGACAGCTGCAGCTTCGCCGCCTGCATCGAGACCCTGCCGATGCCCGCGCCGGGGGCGTTCTCGCTGACCGTCTCGCCCTACAGCCGGCCCCACCCCGACACTGCCCTGACCGAGGCCAAGGCCGCCTCGCTCTATGCCAACAACGGCCGCATCATGGCCGAGGCCCGCGCCCGCGGCTTTTCCAACGCGCTGTCGCTCGACCCCTGGGGCAATGTCGCCGAGACCGCCTCGACCAACGTCTTCCTCGTGCGCGACGGCGAGGTCTTCACCCCCGTTCCCAACGGCACCTTCCTCGCCGGGCTGACGCGGGCGCGGGTGATCGGGCTTCTGCGCGACGACGGGGTGCGGGTGCATGAAACCACGCTGACGGTGGCCGATTTCGCCGCCGCCGAGGAGATCTTCGTCACCGGCAACATCGCCAAGGTGATGCCCGTGGCCCGGTTCGAGGATCGCCCCCTCGCCCCCGGCCCGGTTGCCGCCCGCGCCCGCGCGCTCTACTGGGACTGGGCACACGCCGCCTGAGCCCCCGCGCGCCCGGTCCCCCATCCGATGCCCGAAGAGGAGCCGCCGATGAGCCTTCCCGAAACCATGCGCGCGATCGAGATCCGCGAGCCCGGCGGCCCCGAGGTGCTGCGCCCCGTGACGCGGCCCGTGCCGGTGCCGGGCCATGGCCAGATCCTGATCCGTGTCGCCTTTGCCGGCGTCAACCGGCCCGACGCGCTGCAACGCGCGGGGCAGTATGCCCCGCCCCCGGGCGCCTCGGACCTTCCGGGGCTGGAGGCCGCGGGCACGGTGGCCGCCATCGGCCCCGGCGTCAGCCGCTGGAGCGTGGGCGACCGGGTCACCGCCCTCCTGCCCGGGGGCGGCTATGCCGAATATGCGCTGACGCACGAGGCCCACGCCCTGCGCCTGCCCGAGGGGATGGAGATGGCCCCGGCGGCGGCGCTGTGCGAGACGTTCTTCACCGTCTGGACCAACGTCTTCGCCCGCGGCGGGCTGCGGGCCGGCGAGGTCTTTCTGGTCCATGGCGGCACCTCGGGCATCGGCACCACCGCCATCCAGCTCGCCGCCGCCCGCGGCGCCCGCGTCTTCGCCACCGCCGGCTCGCCCGAGAAATGCGCCGCCTGCACACGGCTCGGCGCCGAGCGCGCCATCGACTATCGCGCCGAAGACTTCGTCGAGGTGCTCAAGGCCGAGGGCGGCGCCGACGTGATCCTGGACATGGTCGGGGGCGACTATGTCGCGCGCAACCTGCGCGCGCTGGCCGAGGACGGGCGGCTGGTCCAGATCGCCTTTCTGCAAGGCCCCAAGGTGACGCTGAACCTCGCCCCCCTGATGGTGCGGCGCCAGACCATCACCGGCTCGACGCTGCGGCCGCAGTCCGACCTCGCCAAGGCGCGCATCGCCGCCGATCTCGCGACCGAGGTGTGGCCGCTGCTCGACAGCGGCCGGATCGCCCCGGTGATGGACTCGGAATTCGCGCTCGAAGAGGCCGCCGCCGCCCATGCCCGCATGGAGTCCTCGGCCCATATCGGCAAGATCGTGCTCCGCGTCGGCTGACCTGCCCCGCCCCCACACAGGAAACGCATTGTTTCCGAAAATCGCGGCAAATTTGAGGCGACATGCGGGCAAACTCGCTGCATCGTGACCGGGGGCGAATCCGGGCGGGGGCCCGACCAGGTATGAGAGGGATTGACATGCGTGCTGGAGTACTGGCCATCGCGACGGCGTCGTCGCTGGCCTTCGCAACGGGGCCGGCGGCGGCCGAGACGGTGACGTTCGAGCAGCAGGCCGCGAGCATCTTCGCCGGTGGCGGCTTCGCCAATGTCCGCACCAGCGCGACGGGCGACCAGCTCATCTCGGCGGGCGGCTTCCGGATCCAGGATGCCAACGACACGGCCCGCAAGCTGATCGCCTGGTGCGTCGAGCTGTCCGACCGGCTGCGCCTGCCGAACGAGTACACGCTGAACCAGACCTTGCTGTCGCAGAGCGTGCGCAACAACCTGCAGCACCTCTTCAACGCCGCCTTCCACCATGTCGACGTCAACGACAACGCCCAGTCGGCCGGGTTCCAGCTGGCGGTCTGGGAGGTCATCGAGGAAACCTCGGGGACGTTCGACCTGCGGACGGGCAGCTTCTCCGCCACCGCGAGTACGGCCGTGCTGCGGCAGGGCCAGGCCTATCTGGACAAGATGGCCAGCGCCGCGCCCGAGACCCTCGCGCTGACCTTCTGGGAGGCCACGGGCGCCCAGACCGGCCGGAGCAGCCAGAACCTCGTGACGGCGGCGCCGATCCCGCTGCCGGCGGCGGCGCTGCTGCTGCTGACGGCGCTGGGGGCGACCGTCGCGGTCGGCCGGCGGCGACGCGAGGCCTGAGGCCGCACCACGGACGCACATGGGGGGCGGGCGCGAGGCGCTGCGCCCCCTTCGCATGCCTCCATCGCCGGTGCCGCCTGCGCGGATTGGCCCTTTTCCTTGCCCGGACACGTCTCTATATGCGAGGGGACTCCCCGAAAGCGTGGATCGGTGGCGCCCGGCGCCGCGGCCGTTTTCCCGGCGCGGGAGAGATGTGCGAAGGAGGCACCCGATGAACAAGCCCCTGATGGCCAAGGCGACCGCCGTCTGGCTGGTCGACAACACCACGCTCAGCTTCAAGCAGATCGCCGATTTCTGCGGGCTGCACGAGCTGGAGGTGCAGGGCATCGCCGACGGTGACGTCGCCGCCGGGGTCAAGGGGTTCGACCCGATCGCCAACAACCAGCTGGACCCGATCGAGATCGAGCGCGGCGAGAAGGACGCGGCCTATCGCCTCCGGCTGAAATACAACCCCGCCGCCGTGGGCGAGGAAAAGCGCCGCGGCCCCCGCTATACCCCGCTGTCCAAGCGCCAGGACCGCCCCGCCGCCATCTACTGGCTGGTCAAGTTCCACCCCGAGCTGTCGGACGGCCAGATCTCCAAGCTCGTCGGCACCACCAAGCCGACGATCCAGTCGATCCGCGAGCGCACCCACTGGAACATCGCCAACATCCAGCCCATCGACCCCGTGGCGCTGGGCCTGTGCAAGCAGACCGAGCTGGACCGTCAGGTGCAGCAGGCCGCCAAGAAGAAGGCCGCCGAGGGCGGGCTTATGAGCGACGACGAACGGCGCAAGCTGGTCTCGACCGAGACCTCGCTCGCGATGTCGACCGAGCCGCGGCTGCCCACCGCCATCGCCGGGCTCGAGAACTTCAGCCTGTCCGACAGCGAGCCTGCCGCCGACACCACCGACTATCGCGACGCCGAGAGCTTCTTCAACCTCCCCGACCGCGCCGCCGACGACGAGGACGAGGACGAGGACGAGGATGGCCGTCGCTGAGGCGCCCGGACCCGCGACGGGACAGGGCATGGACAGCGCCGCCGGCATCGTCGTCGTCGGCCGCGGCCTGATCGGCGCGGCGGCGGCGCGGCATCTGGCCGCCGCGGGCCATGGCGTCACCCTCATCGGCCCGGACGAGCCCGAGGACCGCGCCGCCTTTGCCGGCCCCTTTGCCAGCCACCACGACGAGGGCCGCATCACCCGCGCCCTCGACGCCGACCCGTTCTGGAGCCGGGTGAGCCGCGCCTCCATCGCCCGCTATGCCGAGATCGCCGCCGCCTCGGGGATCGGATTCTTCACCGAGGCCGGGGCGGTCATCGCCGGCCCGGCCGAGAGCGCGGCCATGCGCGCGGTGGCCGCCACCACCGAGGCCGAGGGGCTCCGCGCCGACCGGCTGTCGGGCGTGGGCCTCCTGATGCGGCTGCGCAGCCTGCGCTTTCCCGAGGGCACGCTGGCCTTTCACGAGCGTCGCGGCGCCGGCCACATCAGCCCGCGCCGCCTCGTCGCCGCCCAGACCGAGGCCGCCCGCCGCGCCGGCGCCCGGGTGATTACGGCCCCGGTGCGCCGGCTGGCCGAGGAGGCGGGCGGCGTCGTGCTCGAGACCGACGCAGGGCCCCTCCGCGCCGAGCGGGTGCTGGTGGCGGCCGGCGCGTGGTCGGGCGCGCTGCTGCCCGCGCTGCCGCCGCTGACCGTGCAGGCGCGCACCGTGGCGCTGTTCCCGCTCGACGCGGCCGAGGCGGCGCGGCTCGCCTCCCTGCCCTCGCTGGTGATCTACGAGGCCGACGGCCGCGACTGCTACGTGCTGCCCCCCATCCGCTATCCCGACGGCCAGGTGCGGCTCAAGATCGGCGGCGACCCGGCGGACCGGCCGCTGACCGGTGTGGCCGAGATCGACGGCTGGTTCCGCACCCGCGGCTCGGCCGAGGTGGGCGCGCATCTGGCCGAGCGGATCGCCCGGCTGATCCCCGATTTCCGCCCCCTCGGCATGGAAACCGCCGCCTGCGTCACCACCTTCACCCCGCGCGACCGGCCGCTGATCGCCCGCCTGACGGACCGGATCGCCGTCGCCACCGCCGGCTGCGGCCGCGGCGCCAAATGCTCGGACGAGCTTGGCCGGCTGGGCGCCTCGGCCCTGCTCGGGCGCCCCGAGGCGGAACTGGCCGGCCTCGGGGCCTGAGCGCATGCCCCGGGGCCGTCCTCACCCCCCACGACCTCCGGGCCGCGCGCGGCACGTTGCATGGGTCGGGACGACGGGGTAACACGCCGCAGCCTTTCGCAGCCCGAGGAGACCCCCATGCCCGACCCCCTGCGCCTCGGCATCGCCGGACTGGGCACCGTCGGCATCGGGGTGGTCCGCATCCTGCAGCGCCATGCGGAGCTGATCGCCGCCCGCGCCGGCCGCCCGGTCGAGGTCACCGCCGTCTCGGCCCGCGACCGCAGCCGCGACCGCGGCGCCGACCTCTCCGCCTTCGCCTGGGAGGATGACCCGGTGGCGCTGGCCCGCCGCCCCGGCATCGACGTCTTCGTCGAGCTGATGGGCGGCGACGGCGACCCCGCGAAGGCAGCCGTCGAGGCCGCCCTCGCCACCGGCAAGGACGTGGTGACGGCCAACAAGGCGCTCCTCGCCCTCCACGGCCAGGCGCTGGCCGAGGCCGCCGAGGGCGCCGGCCGCGTGCTCCGCTTCGAGGCTGCCGTCGCCGGCGGCATCCCCGTCATCAAGACCATGACCGAGGCGCTCGCCGGCAACGAGATCCGCCGCGTGATGGGCGTGATGAACGGCACCTGCAACTACATCCTGACCCGGATGCAGGACGCGGGCCTGCCCTATGAGACCGTCTTCGCCGAGGCGAAGGCGCTCGGCTATCTCGAGGCCGACCCGACCCTCGACGTCGGCGGCATCGACGCCGCGCACAAGCTCGCCCTGCTCGCCGCCATCGCCTTCGGCACCCGCGTCGCCTTCGACGGCGTCGAGATCGAGGGGATCGAGCATGTCTCCATCGACGACATCCGCCAGGCCGCCGACATGGGCTTCGCCATCAAGCTCCTCGGCGTGGCGCAGATGACCGGCCGCGGGCTGGAACAGCGGATGTCGCCCTGCCTCGTGCCCGCCGACAGCCCGCTCGGACAGCTTCCCGGCGCCACCAACATGGTGATGATCGAGGGCGACGCCGTGGGCCGGATCGTGCTGCGCGGCGCCGGCGCGGGCGAGGGGCCGACCGCCTCGGCGGTGATGTCCGACGTGATCGAGATCGCCCGCGGCCTGCGCCTGCCCACCTTCGGCCAGCCCGCCGACCGCCTCGCCACGCCGGTGGCCGCCCGGGCCGCCGCGCCGACGCCCTGGTACCTGCGCATGACGCTCATCGACAAGCCCGGCGCGCTGGCCAAGGTGGCGCAGGCGCTGGGAGATGCCGGCGTCTCCATCGACCGGATGCGCCAGTACGGCCACGCCGAGCCCCACGCCCCGGTCCTGATCGTCACCCATGCCACCACCCGCGACGCCATCGACCACGCCCTGAGCGGCGCCCGCGCCACCGGCGTGCTGGTCGGCGCCCCCGTGGCGCTCGCCATCGAACTGGTCTGATCCCCCCGGCCCCCTGCCTTCATCTTTCCCCAAATATCCTCGGGGGGGCCTCCCGCAGGGAGGCGGGGGGCAGACAGCCCCCCTGCAACGCCCGGCCCGGGCGCACCCTCCGGCATGCGTCCCCCGGGGCCCGCGTCGCGAAAGGCGGGCAGCACGCCCCCAAACCCTGCCAGTTAGCGCCATCACCGCCCCAAGCGCTTGTGCCGACGCCCGCGCTGGGTCTATGAGAAGGCGCGTTTCAGCGGCGGGAGGCCCCCATGAAGGACAAGACCCATCTGAGCGAATCGGTGGTGTTCCACGACCGGATGCTCTCGCTCGGGCTGGCCCGCGTCTCCGAGGCCGCCGCGCTGGCCGCCGCCCGGCTGGTCGGGCGCGGCGACGAGAAGGCCGCCGACCAGGCCGCGGTGGACGCCATGCGCCGCCAGCTCAACCTCCTCGACATCGACGGCGTCGTCGTCATCGGCGAGGGCGAGCGCGACGAGGCACCGATGCTCTACATCGGCGAGAAGGTGGGCACCGGCGAGGGCCCGGCGGTGGACATCGCGCTGGACCCGCTGGAGGGCACGACGCTGACCGCCAAGGACATGCCCAACGCCATGGCCGTCATCGCCATGGCCCCGCGCGGCTCGCTCCTGCACGCCCCCGACGTCTACATGGACAAGCTCGCGGTGGGCCCGGGCTATCCGGCCGATGTCGTCAGCCTCGACATGGCACCGGCCGAGCGGGTGCGCGCACTGGCCCGGGCCCGCGACTGCTCGACCACCGACATCACCGTCTGCATCCTCGAACGTCCCCGCCATGACGACCTCATCGCCGAGGTCCGCGGCACCGGCGCCGCGATCCGCCTCATCACCGACGGGGACGTGGCGGGCGTGATCCACTGCGCCGAGGCCGCGCGCACCGGCATCGACATGTACATGGGCCTCGGCGGCGCGCCCGAGGGCGTGCTGGCGGCCGCCGCGCTGCGCTGCATGGGCGGGCAGATGTGGGGCCGGCTGACCTTTCGCAACGACGACGAGGTCGGGCGGGCCAGGCGCGCCGGCATCACCGACCTCGACCGCATCTATTCCCGCGACGAGATGGTCACCGCCGACGTCATCTTCGCCTCGAGCGGGGTGACCGACGGCTCCATCCTGCCCGGCGTGCGGCGCGAGCCCGGCTGGCTGACCACCGAGACGCTGCTCATGCGCTCGCGCACCGGCTCGGTGCGGCGCATCACCTATCGCACGCCGACCGGCTCCTGACGGTCGGGGCGCGGGGCATGCGGGCCGGGTCGGTCGCCGCGGCGGCCGACGGGCCGCCGGCCTTTCTGGGGGTGGAACGCTCGGCCATGGGCCGGCGCTGGGTCGGGCCCGACGCGGCGGTGGAGCGGGCCGCCGACCGGCTGGCCCAGGTGGCGGGGCTGGCCCGCCCGGTGGCGCAGGTGCTTGCGGCGCGCGGCGTCCCGGCCGAAGACGCCGCCGCCTTCCTCGCGCCCCGGCTGCGCGACCTCCTGCCCGATCCGCGCAGCCTGCGCGACATGGACCGCGCGGCCGCCCGGTTCCTCGCCGCCGTGGCCCGGCGCGAGCGCATCGCCGTCTTCGCCGACTACGACGTCGACGGCGGCAGCGCGGCGGCGCTGCTCCTGACCTGGTTGCGCGCCATGGGCCGCGAGGCGACGCTCTATGTCCCCGACCGCATCGACGAGGGCTATGGCCCCAACCCCACCGCCATGCGGTCGTTGGCGGCCGCGCATGACCTGATCCTCTGCGTCGATTGCGGCACGCTGGGGCACGAGGCGCTGGCCGCGGCCGAGGGGGCGGATGTGGTCGTCCTCGACCATCACCTCGGCGGCGACACGCTGCCGCCGGCGCTGGCCGTGGTGAACCCCAACCGCGCCGACGAGGACGGCGCGCTGGCGCATCTCTGTGCCGCCGCGGTGGTCTTCCTGATGCTGGTCGAGGCGAACCGCCAGCTCCGGCAGGAGGGCACGCAGGGCCCCGAGCTGATGGATCTGCTCGACCTCGTGGCGCTGGCCACGGTGGCGGATGTGGCGCCGCTGGTGGGGGTGAACCGCGCGCTGGTGCGTCAGGGGCTGGCGGTGATGGCGCGGCGGGGGCGGCCGGGGCTGGTGGCGCTGGCCGATGCCGCGCGGCTGGAGGGCCCACCCGACGCCCGCGCACTGGGCTTCATCCTGGGGCCGCGGGTCAATGCCGGCGGCCGGGTGGGCCGCGCCGATCTGGGCGCGCGGCTGCTGGCGACGCCCGATGCGGCCGAGGCCGCGGCGCTGGCCGACCGGCTGGAGGCGCTGAACGCCGAGCGTCGGGCCATCGAGGCGGCGGTGCGCACCGCCGCGCTGGCGCAGGTCGAGGCGCGCGGGGCCGACGGTCCGCTGGTGTGGGCCGCCGGCGCCGGCTGGCACCCGGGCGTCGTGGGCATCGTCGCCGCCCGGCTGAAGGAGGCGACGGGCCGCCCGGCGGTGGTCATCGGCCTCGACGGCGATCTGGGCAAGGGCTCGGCCCGCTCGGTCACGGGGGTGGACCTCGGCGCCGCGGTGCAGCGGCTGGCGGCCGAGGGCTGGCTCATCCGCGGCGGCGGGCATCGCATGGCCGCGGGGCTCACGGTCGCCGCCGACCGGCTGGAGGCGGCGATGGCGCGGCTGGCCGACCTCCTCGCCCGCCAGGGGGCGGGGGCGGCGGGCGCCGAGCGGCTGCGGCTCGACGGGCTCCTGATGCCCGAGGCGGCGACGCCGGCGCTGGTGGCGGAGATCGAGGCGGCGGGCCCCTTCGGCGCCGCCGCCCCGGCGCCGCGCTTCGCACTGGCCGATGTGCGGATCGCGCAGCTTTCCCGCATGGGCGAGGCGCATCTGCGGCTGCGCCTCGCCGGCGGGCTGGAGGCGGTGGCCTTCGGGGTCGCCGGCACCCCGCTGGCCGCGGCGCTGGAGGGGCACGGCGGCGGCCGGCTGCACCTCGCCGGACGGCTGGAGCGCGACCGCTGGCAGGGGCGCGACCGTGTCCGGCTGCGCCTCGACGACGCCGCCCGCCCTCCGGAACGGGCCTGAGCCCGGCCCCGGGCCTAGAACGCCGTCAACCGCCGCGTCGTCTCGGGGTCGAGGAACCCCGCCACCGTCGCCTCGGTCTCGAGCTCCAGGGCGGTGTGCAGGCGGGCCGTCGACACCTGGTTGAGCACCCGCTTCATCGCCCGCACCGCCAGCGGCGGCAGCGCGGCCAGCCGCTCGGCCACCCGCTGCGCCTCGGGCTGCAGCGCATTACCCGGCACCACCTTCCAGGCCACGCCACAGGCGGCCAACTCGGCCGCGGTATAGCGCTCGCCCAGCAGCAGCATCTCGCGGGCCTTCAGCGGCCCCACGATCGCGGGCAGCAGCGTGGTCACGCCGCCGGTGACGAAGAGGTTCAGCGACACCTCGGGAAAGAAGGCCCTCGCATCCTCGGCCCAGATCGGAAAGTCGCAGTTGATCGCCCATTCGAACCCGCCCCCGACCGCCCAGCCGTTGATCGCCCCCACCACCGGTTTCGCGCCGAACACGATCGCCACGGTCGCCCGCTGGATCGCATCGACGAGCGCACGCGCCTCCTCCTCCGTCTCCGGGTGGACATGCGCGCGCCGGTCGTCGCCGGCGCAAAAGGCGCGCCCCTCGCCCGTGAACACGATGGCGCGCGTCTGCGGGTCGCGGTTGGCGTCGTCGAAGGCCCGCGCGACATCCTCGATCAGCCGCCGGTTCATCGCGTTCAGCACCTCGGGACGGTTCAGCGAGATCCGCCGGACCCCCTCGCCGGTCATCGTCGACAGCACGGTCGCATAGGCGGCGTCGCTCATGCGTGGGTCCTCTGCACACGGCGGGTCTTGCCCTCGGTCGCGGGAAAGCTGCCCCAGGGCAGGAGGGTCACCTGCGCGCTGGCCCCGAGCCGGGCCTTCAGCGCCGCCTCGATGCGCCGCGCCAAGGCGGGGTCCTCGGGCTGCCCCCGGGCGAGCTCTGCGCGGACCGGCAGCACGTGATGGGGCGGCGGGGTCTCGAGCACGATGCGGTATTCGCCGGAAAGCTCGGCAAAGCCGCCGAGCACGGCGGCAACCATGGTGGGAAACATGTTCAGCCCGCGCACCACCACCATGTCGTCCGACCGCCCCACCACGCGGAACCGAAACCCCGTGCAGCCACAGGCACAGGGAGCGGTCTCGCCGATCGAGACGATGTCGCCGGTGCGAAAGCGCACCAGCGGCTGGCAGACACGGTCCAGATGGGTCAGGACCAGCTCGCCCTCGGCGCCGCTCTCGAGCGCCCGCACGGCGCCGCTGTCGGGGTCGACCAGCTCGGCGTGCAGCACGTCATGGGCGACGAAATGCAGGTCGCTGTCCTGCGGGCACTGCGCGGCAAAGTTGCAGAAGACGTCCGAGACGCCATAATTGGCGTTGCGCGGCTCCATGCCCCAGGTGTCGCGGAGGCGCTGGCGAAAGGCCGGATCGTCGAGGCCGGACTCGCCGCCGAAGAGCCCCAGCTTCAGCCCCAGATCGGCCGGCGCCAGATGCGGAAACCGCTCGGCCACCACCCGTTCCAGCACGACCGGATAGGACGGCGTGCAGGAGATGGCCGTGATCCCGGTCTCCAGGATCGTGCGCACCAGGAGCTCGGTCGACCCGACCCCGAAGGGCACCACCGTCGCGCCGGTGCGCTCCAGCGTCAGGTGGTCCGTCAGGCCGCCCATCCACATCTGATAGTTCAGGCAATGCGCGACCATGATGCCGGGGCCGAGGCCCGCCAGCGCCTGCGCCCTGCCGCCCACGATCTCGGTGAGGGTGCAGTCATGGGCGCTCAGGCCGAGGTTCATGGCCTGACCGGTGGTGCCCGAGGTGCGATGCAGCCGCGACACCCGCTCGGGCGGCGTCGCCAGATAGTCGCCGAAGGGCGGGTGCGCCGCTTGCGACAGCCGCAGGCCGGCCTTGTCGGAAAACGGCAGCTCGGGCAGGTCCTCGAGACGGCGCGGCGGCGCCTTGCCGTCCCACAGCGCCCGAAAGAACGCCGAGTTGGCGGCGACATGGGCGCTCTGACGTTCCCACGCCGTCTGCCGGTGGGCGGCGAGGGCCGCCAGCGGGACGCGATGCCCCTCGTCGATCAAGCTCACGGTGCCATTCCCCGCTGTCAGTGGTCGGTCGACCTGTGGCGTCCCGGTGCGCTCCCGCACCGGCGCACAGGCACAGGGATAGCCGGTCGCGGGCCTCACGGTAAGATGCCGCGCGCAGGCTCCCCATGGGAGGCGGCCCGTCGCCGCGTCCCGGACCCGGGCGCCCGCCGTGCCCCGTGTCGGCGCCCTCCCCGCGCCAGGGCTCCGAACTCATGTGACAGTGACACGGGCGGATTTCTCTGACTCGATGCGGTGGCCTTCCCATGGAGCCGCCGATGCCCTTTCGGACCGAGAGCCTGCCGCGCCAGTCGCGCCTTGCTGC